>Ga0114967_10004054_pt1 | contig 11880 bp, 7 predicted proteins | sample M_130628_MF_Meta_FD_92639 | JGI IMG/M metagenome (GOLD analysis project Ga0114967, IMG submission 92639) | Freshwater microbial communities from Lake Montjoie, Canada to study carbon cycling - M_130628_MF_MetaG | ecosystem: Environmental > Aquatic > Freshwater > Lake | place: Lake Montjoie... | reverse complement strand
CTCTTAATCTCCATAGCCCGGATTTCACGACTGCAACGCGCATGGCGCGCGCCATTGATGGCGTGCTGGGCGCGGGTTCTGCGCAGGCCTTGGACGGCGCTTCCATTCGCGTGGTGTCGCCCGCCAATGTTGAACAGCGGGCGTCGTTTATGTCGCTGGTGGAAAACATCGAAATGGCCCCGGGTGAGGCACCCGCCAAGGTGATCGTGAATTCACGCACCGGTACCGTGGTGATTGGCCAGAAGGTCCAGGTGAGCGCAGCAGCCGTGACGCACGGCAGCCTTACGGTTTCGATTTCGAATCAGCCGATCGTAAGTCAGCCAGGTGCGCTGTCTGGCGGAACGACGGCGGTCGTGCCCAACTCGAGTATCGATGTGAAGCAAGACAAGAACCGCATGTTCCTGTTTAACCCCGGCGTGTCACTCAACGACATCGTGCAGGCAGTGAATAAGGTCGGCGCAGCGCCCGGCGACCTTGTGGCGATTCTCGAAGCTTTGAAGCAGGCCGGGGCCCTGCATGCGGAACTCATCATCATCTAAATCCTGGCGGCAAGCTTCTCCGCCCGGCGGCAACAACAGCAGCAGGCGGCAAATGTTGCCGCCCTAGCCTTTGCCGATCGCCTGTTCTGGCTGCATAAAAAGCCTGTTTTCGGCGGATTTTTAGCCGTCCCCTCTTTGGCACTGGTCGTGCATTGTCTGTCTCGAACAAGCAGTCGAGCGCACCATGACCACCGCCACATCCAATCTTAGTCAAACCGACCTCAGCCGCTTCGGCGCGTTGCGGCTTGATGCCAAGAAAGACCCGGATGCCTCCATGAAGAAGGTGGCGCGAGAGTTTGAAGCGCTGTTTATCCAGATGATGCTCAAGGCTGCGCGCGAAGCCGGTGGTCAGGACGGCATGTTCGATAACAACGAAAGCCGCATGTATCACGAAATGTTTGACGATCAGATGGCCTTGTCGATGGCAGATAAAGGCAGCTTGGGCATGGAAGCGATGCTGCGGCGGCAGTTTGCCGGCCAGCTACCCAACACCAGTGACGGCGACACCACGTCAAGCGCGCGACAGTTGCCCGCTCGCCGCAGCTTTGCAATCGAAAACCTGCCCGTCGCTGGGGCTGCGGCCGCGGCCAATCTGCCGGAACTCACCAAGTGGCCGACCGAAAACGTGAGTGATGCTGGCGACAGTTCTACCGTTGACGCCATGGATGGGGCGCGCAAGCGCTTCGCCGACAGCATCCGTGAGCCCGCGGCGCGGGCAGCGGCAAAGCTAGGCACCACGCCAGATATTCTCATTGCTCAAGCCGCGCTCGAAACCGGCTGGGGCAAGCACGTGATGACGGGCCCCAACGGCCAGTCCTCGCACAATCTTTTCTCGATCAAAGCGGATCCGGCCTGGGCCGGCGATACGGTCACGCGCCGGACGCTGGAGTACATGCAGGGTCGTCAAGTGAATATCAGCGCGGGCTTCCGTGCTTATAACGGGGTTGGTCAGGCCTTCGACGATTACGTCGACTTCATCGCGCAGAACCCGCGCTACCAGCGCGCTCTGGAAAAAGCCGCAGACCCCCGCACTTATGTGCAGGAACTGCAGCGTGCGGGCTACGCCACCGACCCGCACTACGCGCAAAAAATTCTTCAGATTCACAATCAGGTTGCTGCCGCCGGCAGTGATTCTCGCGGCTAAGGAGTAAAGCGCCATGTCCGAGCTTTTTTCGATAGGCACTTCGGCACTGATTGCCAACCAGCGCTTGCTGGCTACCGCCGGCCATAACATCGCGAACGCCAACACCGACGGCTATAGCCGCCAACGTGTGACGCTCTCCCAGCGCCCGCCGCAGTACATCGGCATTGGCTTCGTGGGCAAGGGCGTCGACATTGCGAGCATTACGCGTAACGCCAGCGATTTCCTTACCGACAACGTCCGCTTCAGCGCTTCCGGTCAAGCTCGGGCCGCGACCTATGCGGACTTCTCAACGCAGGTGGATGGGCTGCTCAGCGACGGCACGTTCTCCCCCGCCGTCCAGAAATTTTTTAACTCACTGCAAGATGCGGCGAACGACCCTTCGTCCACCGCCGCCAGGCAGGTCTTGTTGAACTCGGCCAATAACTTGACCGACCGTTTTCAGGATCTGCACAACCGCTTTACCGCCATCGCCAAGAACGTTAACGACGAGCTGGCATCCAAGGTCGACAAGCTCAATACGTTGGCAACCGCCGTGGCAGGCCTGAACAAGCAAATCGTGCAGTCTTACGGCATTGCTTCCGGCGGCGCGCCCAACGACCTGCTCGACCAGCGCGATGTGTTGCTGAAAAATATTTCAGAGCTCGTGAATATCAACGTCGCGCCGCAAGGCGACGGTGGGGTCAACGTGTTCATCGGCAATGGCCAATTGCTGGTAGCGAGCGAACAGACCAATCAAATTAAGGTGACGCCCAACACGCTGGACGGCACGCGCAAAGAAATCTCGGTGGTAAAAGCTGGCGGCTCAGGCGTGATTACAGAATCCATTACGGGTGGCGAACTTGCCGGGGTGCTGCAGTTTCGGGATCAGGTGCTGGAGCCAGCGCGGAACGCGATAGGGCGCTTGGCGGTAGTGCTCTCGGAAACCTACAACGCGCAACATCAAACGGGCGTCGACTTGAGCGGCACCCGAGGGGCTGCGATGTTCCGGTACGGTAGTCCGGTAGTGAACGTCGGCGCGACGAATGTCGGCACCATGGCGGTCAACATCGATGCGACCAACCTGCCGAACTTAACCACGTCTGACTACTCGCTGACTTACGACGGCACCAACTACACGCTGGAGCGTCTGGATACTGGAGCCACCCAGACTTTCCCCGGTGGCGCCGCGTTCAAGGCAGACGGTTTGAGCTTCACGCCGGCAGGTACGGCGGCGGCGGGCGACAGCTACCGCATCATGCCCACCAAATACGCTGGGCGAAGCATTGATGTGGCGGTCACTGACCCCACCAAACTCGCGCTGGCCGGCCCGATACGCGCCACGACCACGCTGGCCAATATCGGGAACGCCAAGATTTCTGCGCCGACGCTGCTCGATTCCACCGACGCCGCGTTGCAAACTCCCGTGCAGATAGTCTTCAACACGCCGCCGACGACCTATCAGGTCAACGGCACCGGCGCGCTGATTCCGTTTAACAACGGCGGCAACATCGATATCAACGGCTGGCGTGTCCAAATTACCGGCACGCCCGCGGCCGGAGATACCTTTCAGGTGGGCTCCAACACCAATGCCAAGGGTGATAACACCAACGCATTGGCCATGCTGAATTTGCGTACCGCCGGCATTATGGATGGCAGCACGGCGACCTATCAGGACGCCTACAACCAGACGCTAGGGCAGGTGGGCTCGCTTACGCAGCAGGCGGAAATCAGCCGCGACTCGCTCAAGGTCACCCTGTCTAACGCCGAGGCCGCGCGTGACCAGGTGGCCGGGGTAAACCTCGACGAGGAAGCGGCCGATTTAGTTCGCTACCAGCAGGCCTATCAAGGTGCCGCCCAAATCGTGTCTGCCGCAGACCAGGCCTTTCAAGCCTTGCTTGATGCATTACGGAGATAAGCCATGAGAGTTCCGACTTCGCTCGAATTCGCCCGCTCGCTCACGGGCATTACTAACCTGCGGGTGGGCGTGAATAAATACCAGCAGCAGGTGGCGTCCGGTAAACGATTGTTCACCGCATCTGAAGACCCGGTGGCCGCCTCGCAAGCCCTCAGCATCGGAGAGCGAATTTCATCGCTGGACCAATTTGATCGAAACGCCAATCTCGCGAGTTTGCGTTTGTCCGATCAGGAGACGGCGATCGATAGCGCCACCAGCTCCTTACAACGCGTGCGGGAATTGGTGCTCCAGGGCCGCAATCGTGCGCTCAGCGCGGACGACCGCCGCTTTGTCAACGCTGAGGTCCGGCAGCGCCTGCAGGAAATGGTGGGTCTCGCCAACACCCGCAACGCCAGCGGCGAGTACATTTTTGCAGGCTCCGCTGTGAGCACTATTCCGTTCTCCTCGAATGGTGCGGGTGGGGTGACCTACAACGGCGACCAAACCGCGCGCGAGTTGCCGATCGCCGAAGGGCGGACTATGTCCGAAGGATTCACCGGGTCGGAGGCCTTTATGGGGATCCGCAACGGGAATGGCAGCTTCGTCGCGGCCCTGGCTAACGTGAACACCGGCACCGGGCGGGTAATCAACGACACGGTGCTCGATCCGTCTTCATTTACCACCGACAATTTCTCCATTGTGTTCACGGCCGCCAACACCTTCGATGTGACGAATACCACCTCGGGCGCAACGGTGTTGTCGGCGCAAACCTACACCGATGGCGCGGCGATTAATTTCAATGGCTCGAGCGTCGCCATTACCGGTACGCCGGCGGTAGGCGATGCCTTTCTGATCTCGCCCAGTCAGAATCAGTCGGTGTTCACCACCATCAGCAATATCATTACGGCGCTCGACACCACCGCAAGCACCTCTGCGCAGAGCGCGGCGCTTAGCTTTTCGTTAGACCGCGGCTTGTCCGATATCGATCGGGCGCTCAACAAGTTCACAGAGCTTAAATCGATCATAGGGGGCCGTCAGAACACCCTCGATTCGCAATTGCAAAGCAATGGCAGTCTGACGGAGCAACTGACCAAAGCCCGTTCGACGCTTGAAGACGCGGATCCGGTGGAGGCGATTAGTAATCTGGCCCGCTACAGCCAGGTGCTGGAAGCGGCCCAACAGGCTTTCGTGAAGGTGCAGAGCCTGAGCCTGTTTAACTATCTGCGGTAGACAGTCAAGACAGAAACGAGCTCATTCAGCCCAAGCACAAGGCCCCTATGGGGCCTATCTCTTTTGGGCGGCGGTGATGGCGTCGAGTTGCTGCGTGACCAGATTACCGGTGCGCTGTAGGCCAGAGACCAGAGAATCCAGCGAGTTGTACTGCTTGGTCAGGCGGACCTTAACGAGCGTGAGGCGTTGCGTTAACCGCTCTTTCTGCGCAGTGGCACTCTGAATCGCGCTATCCAAACCCTGCGACCGACCATCCAGTACGCCGTTGGTGGCAAGGAAGCTGTCGGCGAGTTGGGTGAGCCGAACAGCCAGCCCATTCGTGGCGTTGCTAAACAGACTGGCGAAACCTTCTGGGTCGTTGTTAATCGCGCTGTTCAGCACGGTGCTATCGACCGCCAAGGTGCCGGTTTTTTGAGTGCTGATGCCGATCTGGAAAGCGTTGGAAAACGAGCCGCCCACCGACACATCGCTGCCCAGGACGTTGCGGAGTTGGTCCGCCATATTGCTCACTGCGCTAGTGTCGGTCTTCAGCACATCGCCTTTCATCTTGGCCATCGTAGAGATGAGCGATGAGTAGGCTTTGGTCATGGCCTGCACAGAGCTTTGAATGCCCGCCGTGTTGCGATCAACCTTCACCGTGGTCGTGCCCGCCGCGACCAGATTCAGCGTCACGCCTTCTACAGCATCCGTTAAGGTGTTGGAACTGCTGGTAACCGTAAACGTATTTTCAAGCCTCACCGAGGCGTCGAGGTCGGCGGCGGTAAAGCTGCCGCTGGTGTTGCGGTCGGTATTGATCGTGTTCAGGGCGAAAGGGTCGGTGCCGGAGTAGCTCACCACCATGGCATGCGAACTCCCCGTGTCGTTCGCCGATAAGGACAGGTGATAACCGCTGTCGTCCTTCAGGATCGAAGCCGTCACACCTTTATTGTCGCTTGCGGTGTTGATGGCGTCGCGCACGGCCGCCAGCGTTTTGCCGCCAATACCCACGGTAAACGTGTTACTCCCAACCGTCAGCGTCATGCTGTCGCCGGAAGCGCCAACGGTCGCCTTCGAAGTGTCTGCGTACGTGGTGGACGCCGCCATCCGGTGGTTCTCGGCCAGCCGCACCACTTCCACGTTATAAACGCCTTTGCCGGCAACGCTGCTGGCTGAGGCCGTTAACTTGGTGGCATCAGAGGAGGTGGCGCTGAAGACTTTGAATTTGGAAGGGTCCGCCAGACCGCTGACCGCATCCCGAAAAGACGACACCGCGCTTTTTAGCGAACCGTAGGCACTGACCTGCGCCTGCAGACCAACAAGTTTGGTGTTGATTTTGGAAAGCGGCGCCTGCTCAATCGCCATGAGCTTGTCGACGATGCCGCCGATGTCGAGACCGGATCCTACGCCTGGGGTGCTGAGCGCCATGTTCTTATCCTCCGGTTCTGCTTGGCCGGATCGTGCGCGCCCCGCGGGGCGGGGCTGGCAGCGCGGTCGCGGTCACGATGCGGTCTAGACACTTTCCTGAATGAGCATCCCTGGTGCGCTGGCCTCGCGTGCGGTCGCTGCGGCCCGCATGCGGTTGGCGATGAGCAATACTTCTTCGTTGGGAATCTGCCGAATCACTTCGTCGGTTTTCGGATCGACCACGCGAACCACCGTTTCCCCGGAATCCTTGTCGACGCGGAACTGCAATGAGCGCTGCAGGTTCTGCGCGTAGGTGTTCATCTGACTGACGGCTTGTTCAAGTGCCTTGTTGTTGGCCTCATCCTGAGCGCGCTGCTGGGCCGCGGTCTGCGGCGCTTGCGCGACCTGATCGGCGCTGCTAGTAGCGTCGCTTGATGTGGCGGCATCCGTCGCCTGCGCCGGGCCAACGCCTGCCGGTGGACGCATCGGGCGTGACACGGATTTAACTTCCGAGACGCGCGGAAGGGGTTCTCGTTCGTACATCACCCGCTCCTCCTAAGTCTAAGAACAGCGGCGCGCCTGGCTCTTGCGAGACAGGCGCGCCACCTTCATGCCGGAGTGTTAACGATTAACGACCCAGGAGAGACAGCACGCCCTGCGGCAACTGGTTCGCCTGAGCCACCATCGCCGTACCCGCCTGCTGCAGAATCTGCGCGCGGGTGAGCTTGGCCGTTTCCGAGGCAAAGTCGGTGTCCTGAATCCGGCCGCGGGCGGCGGAAATGTTCTCCACCACGTTGGACAGATTGCGGGTCACGCCTTCCAGACGGTTCAACTTCGCACCAAGCGAGCCGCGTTCGCTGTTGATGGTTGCGAGCGAGCGCTCGAAGACCAGCATGGCGAGGTTGGCGCTGGCAGCGGTGGTGACCGACTGCGAGTTAAGGGTGGCGTTGGTCAGTGTGGTCGACGCTGCGCTGACACCCGTGATGGCGGCGCCAGTGGCAGCGCCATCGTAGGAAGTCGTGAGGTCGTTGAGGTCGTCGTTCAGCACAATCGCGCCGTTCTCACCCGCCGCGACCGAAGTCGTGCCGGCCGCGAAGAAGGACGTCACGCCCGCATCGTTAGACGAGTTGGTGGTGATCGAGATGGCCGCACCGCTGGTGTTGGTCAGCACGATGGAACTGTTGGTGGCGGTACCGTTAGCGGCGGCGACGATGGAGGCCGTGATGCCGGTGCCCGCTGCCGTCATGGCGGAGTTAATTGCCGCGACGAGGTTGGTGGCCACCGCGCCATCGCTGGCGGCAGAGGCCACGACACCAATTGCAACGCCGTTGATGGAGAGCGAACCGGCGGCGATACCGTCGGTGACGCCGGCGCTGGTGCCTGCCGTGGCGTAGTTGGTGCCCACCAGACCGTTGCCGAAACTAAAGGCCGACACACCGGTGGAGGAGGTCAGCGCATTGATGTCGGCAACTTTGGTGCTGGTGGTCGTGCCAGAAGCGCGCGCGGTGGTGAAGTTGGTGCCTTCAATCGTGCTTGCGGTGGTGATGGCGTTGTTGTAGGCAAAGGCCACCCGGCTCGCGAGGTTGGCTGAGGACAGGCCGGAGACGGCGGAGTATTCGCTCGCCACGCCCAGGGAGCTGGGGGAGAGGTTACCCACGGCCACGTTGATGGTTTCGTTCACCTGCGCACCGACCTGGAAGTCGCCGCTGAACGAACCGGTGAGCACCTTTTCGCCGTTGTAGCGGGTCTGGTTAACGATGCGGGACATTTCGTCCAGAATCTGGCTCACTTCCTTGTTGATGGAAGAGCGGTCGGTGGAATTGTTATAGCTGGCAGCCTGCACCGCGAGGTCGTGGGCGCGGTTCATGTTGTTGGACATTTCTTCCATCGCGCCTTCCGCGGTCTGCGCGACGGAGATGCCGTCGTTCGCGTTGCGGATGGCGACCGTGAGGCCACCAATCTGGGTGGTCATACGGTTGGCGATGGCGCTGCCGGCGGCGTCGTCTTTGGCGCTGTTGATACGCAGGCCGGAAGACAAACGTTGGATGGCGGTGCCGAGGTCGGCTTGCGAGCGGGTCAGGTTCCGCTGCGCGTTCAAAGAAGCAATATTGGTATTGATGGACGAAGCCATTGCAGATCTCCTGGCCGCTCCATGTGGGAGTCATGTCGCGAACCCAGATTTTATTGGCGGACATGCTTGAAATAAGCATTCACCGCCTCCCACAGACCGTATCGGGCGCGGGCCGGGATTCCTTTAGCACTTTTTTCAAAAACTTTATCGGCCACCTTCAAGGACACCAGGCAAACCTTGTGGCCTTGGGTATTACAGCCATCGCTCAGTACTGGCCCGCATATTGCTGTCGCCGGACATGACACCCAAATCGCAAGCCCCGGCCCGCAACAACCGCTGCCCCTGTGGTAGCGGCCGCAAGTTCAAGCACTGCTGTCTATTAAAAGAAAAAACGCTCGATTCAGCGGCCAGATTCGCGCAGGCGCTGGCGCACGAGCAGCGCGGTGAGGGCGTCAAGGCGCAGGCGCTCTACGTCGAAATTCTGACGGCGGATCCCGATTTCAGTCCGGCCCTGCAAGCACTTGGGATCATTCAGTACCGCCAGGGCGACCGCGCAACCGGTCTCAAGTTTTTGACCCGGGCACGTGAACTGACCCCGGACGATCCCGAAATGCTGAATACGCTGGGTGTCATGCTGACCGACGAAGGGCAAATCCCTGAGGCCATCGTGTGCCTGCATCGCGCGGTGCAACTGCTGCCGACCTATGCCTTCGCCCATAACAGCCTCGGCAATGCGTTGCGGGCGTACGGCAAGTTGGCCGAGGCAGAGTTTTGCTATCGCGAGACGATCCGCCTCAAACCCGAATTTGCCGCCGCCATTGGTAATCTGAGCATCGTGCTGAAAGAGACCGGACGCGTTGCAGAGGCGGCCGCTTGCATGGAGCAAGCCCTGAATCTTGACCCTTCAAGCAGCGACCTCTGGAACAATCTCGGGTCGCTCAAGCAGCAACTCCGTTTACCGCTTGAGGCACTCGCCTGCTACGAGCGCTCGATCGCGCTGGATCCCAATCTCGCTATCGCGCGCTACAACATCGGCACTGTTTTCTTTGATTTGGGAGACCGCGAGAGTGCCGCACAACATCTCGAAGCCGCGTTGGCGTTAAACCCGTCGCTGGCACAGGCGCATCTGAATCTGGGCAATGTGAGAAAAGATCAGGGGCGTTTGGCCGAGGCGATGGCGAGCTATAGCCGCGCACTGGTGATTCAGCCGGACTATCACGCCGCCCACAGTAATCTGCTTTTCGCGACGGCCTTCATGGACGACATGAAGCAGGCAGAGATCTATGAGCTGCACTGTGGCTGGGCGCGCATGCAGTCGAGCGCAGCGAGTGGGGCGCCGCATACGAACACGACAGATCCGAATAAGCGCCTGAAGATTGCCTACGTTTCGCCAGACTTCCGCACCCATGCGTGCGCGTTTTTCCTCGAGCCGCTGCTGCGCGCCCACCATGTGTCAGAAGTCATGGTGCATGCCTACGCTCAAGTGGCCGAACCCGACGACGTGACCCGGCGCCTGCAAGCGCACGTTGAGGTGTGGCGCTCGACGGTTGGGCTCTCGGATGCCGAGATGGCCGCTTTGATTCAGGAAGACGGCATTGATGTGTTGATCGACCTCGCAGGCCATACCGCTAACAACCGCTTACGCGCGCTTGCGCTAAAGCCCGCGCCCGTTCAGGCCACGTATCTTGGGTATCCCGCTACCACCGGGCTGCCGGCGATGGACTGGCGCCTGACCGACGCCGTCACCGAGCCAGAGGGCATGAGCGAACAGTTCTACACCGAGCGCCTCTATCGCCTTCCGAACAGCCTGTGGTGCTACCAGCCCTTCGCCGACATGGGCGAAGTCAGTGTCTTGCCTGCGCTGGCCAACGGCTACGTGACGTTTGGCTCTTTCAATAATTTCTCGAAAATCGGACCGCGCGTGGTCGACCTGTGGGCCAGAGTCCTCAGCGCGGTGCCCGACTCTCGACTACTGATGTTGACCGTGCCTTCCGGCACCACGCAAAACGCGCTGCTGGAGCGCTTTGAAAGTGTGGGCATTGCCCGCGAGCGGATTGAACTGCACGACAAGCTGCCGCGATCCACCTACAACGCCATGTTCGCCCGCGCAGACATCGCACTCGATCCGTTTCCCTGCAATGGCGGCACCACGACCTGCGATGCGCTGTGGATGGGCTTGCCGGTGGTCGCGCTTATCGGCGAACGCTTTCTCTCCCGCGCCGCGTTCAGCGTGCTCAACGCCGCCGGGTTTGGTGAGCTTGGCGCCCGCGATGAGCCTTCCTACGTTGAGCGCTGCGCGGCGCTCGCTGCAGATCTCCCGGCGCTCGCCGAGCGCCGCAGGGCAATGCGGGGACGAATGTCCGTTTCACCTTTAATGGATGCCGAGCAGTTTGCCAGCGACATCGAAGCCGCCTACCGCGCGATGTGGACGGCCTGGTGTCAGGCAGAATCCAACACATGAGCGTGCAGCAACAGCTAGAGGAGGCCTTGGCGCTACATCAGACGGGCAAATTTTCGGAGGCCGCGGCGGGCTATCGGAAAATCCTGCGCAAACAACCCGCGCATATCGATGCACTGCATTGTCTGGGACTCGCCGAGCGCGCACTCGGGGAACTCGCCAGTGCGCGAGCGCGGCTGGAGCGCGTGGTAGCGATCCGTCCCGGCTTTGCCGAGGCGCGCGGCAACTTGGGGCTGGTTTACAGCGATCTCGGGGAATTAGCGCTGGCCGAACAGGCCGCGCGCGCCGCGCTCGAGCTCAAACACGGCATGCCCGAGGTGTGGCTCAATCTCGGGCACGTTCTACGCCGTCAGGGGCGGATAGCGGATGCGCTTGGTTGTTACGAGCAGGCTTTGACTTTGAGGCCGCAGTCGCTCACCCATCAAGCCATTGGCGAGGTGCTGCTGGAATCCGGCGCGCCGGAAGCTGCGCGCCAGCATTTTGAGAGCGCCGCTTTGCTGGAAGGCGAGAAGGCCTTGCTCCACTACCAGATTGGTACGTCTTACGCGCAGCAGTCCAATATCGAAGCGGCGATAGCCGCCTTTTATCGCGCCACCCAACTGCAGCCGGATTTCGCCGAAGCCCATAACGAATTGGGCAACGCGCTCGCCAAATACGCCCGTACCGATGAAGCGATCGTCTGTTTCGAGCGCGCGCTGGCGCTAAAGCCCGATCTGGTTGAAGCGCTGAATAATCTGGGCAACGCGCTGTCGCATCTCGGGCGGCCGCGCGACGCGGTGAGCTGTTTTGTGCGCGCCCTTGAATTGCGCCCCGACACCGCCGAACTCCATCAGAATTTCGGCATCGTGCTCTACAACGGGCGGCGCTATCAGGAGGCGCTTGAGTGTTTTGAACGGGCACTGAAACTCAAGCCCAATCTGGCGACGGCGCTGAACAATGCGGGGCTCGCGCTCAAAGAACTTGGCCGTCACGCCGAATCCATTGCTGCCTTTGAAACGGCCTTGCAGGCAGATCCGGCTTTTCCCGAGGCCAGCAACAACCTCGGCAACGTGTACAAGGGGCTGGGGAATCTCCAGCTCGCGCTGGAGTACTTCGCCCGCGCCGTCGAACTCAAGCCGGACTACAGCAGCGCGCATAGTAATTTTCTGTTCACGCTCAATTTTGCCGATGGCGTTGCGCCGG
>Ga0114967_10004052_pt1 | contig 11882 bp, 11 predicted proteins | sample M_130628_MF_Meta_FD_92639 | JGI IMG/M metagenome (GOLD analysis project Ga0114967, IMG submission 92639) | Freshwater microbial communities from Lake Montjoie, Canada to study carbon cycling - M_130628_MF_MetaG | ecosystem: Environmental > Aquatic > Freshwater > Lake | place: Lake Montjoie... | reverse complement strand
TCTTCGCCAGCCTAGGGTTAGCAGATACCAGCGACCAGATTCAATGTGGACCCAGCCCGGTTGGGCGCGAGCTACTATTTTTGGTTGATGGTTTAGGTGCAGATGCTGTTGCTAAATATGCGAGTTACATCCCAACGCTCTCAGCGTTAATACGTCACGGAGCGGTAAAGACTTCTTTTCCTTCAACAACTGCAACTAGTTTGGCGACCTTAACAACTGGTGTAAACCCTGGAGAACACGGGATGCTTGGCTACACCGTGCAAGTTCCGCGCAGCGGTGGGCGCATTTTAAATTCGCTCAAGTGGGATGAACGAGTAGATCCTTATATTTGGCAGCCGGTTACAACGCTATTTGAACGCGCTGTTGCGCAAAATATTAGCGTTACACATGTTGCGGCAAAGCGTTATGAAGATAGTGGTTTCACACGCGCCGTTTTCCGTGGTGCTAAATATCGTGGTGCCAATGCACACGCTGATTTAATAACTGAAACCATTGCCGCACTGAAGGAAACTCCAGCGTTTGTTTATCTCTATGTAAATGATTTAGATGTTGCTGGCCATAGCGATGGCGTCGGATCTGATAAATGGTTGGCCGCCCTGACTGGTATCGACCAACTTGTTGCCACTCTGCTACAAAAGCTGCCACTGCAAACTCGCTTATGGCTAACCGCTGATCACGGCATGATCAATGTGGGAGAAAAGATTGTGATTGGGCAGGGTAATAACTTGGCCGAAAATATCGCCACGATTGCAGGCGAACCAAGAGCGCGCCACCTTTACTTAAACGATGGCGCAAGTAAATCCGCAATTACAGATGTGGCATCTCGCTGGGAAGAGTTTTTGGGGGAGAGGGCGAGTATTTACACTCGCGATCAAGCCATTGCTGCAGATTTATTTGGCAATCTAGTATCTGCCGATGCCGCAGATCGCATGGGAGATGTAATTGCTGTCGCGCACGGTGATTTAATTTTGATCGAAGCCGAACGTGAAAGCCAAGAAGGCGCAATGATTGGTCACCACGGTGGAGCAAGTGATATTGAAAGCTATGTACCGCTTTTACACGCAGTAATTTCCTAAATTAATTACTCTTTATCTGCATCTTCTTTAGGCTTTTGGCCAAACATAATTTCATCCCAAGACGGAACCTTGGCGCGCGCAGTTATTCCATCTTGCTTATCGCCAGGCGTTGGGGTCTCGCGGATGGAGACTAAGCGCGGGGTCTCGCGTGAAACTTCGGCTTCAAACTCTTCATCTGTTGGGTCATTATCGGGAAGATCATTAAGTGAAGATGCGATGCTGCGGATAGGTGCGCTATCGATGCGAATTGGTTCTCTTGCTTCGATTCTTTCTGCAGCACGCGATGGGTGAGTTGGCTCGGAATAGATAAGTCCGGGTTCAATGCGGCGAACTGGTGCATCTTCACCCATCATCCAAGCGGCGTTGTCATCGAGTGGGGTGATGGTGCGACGGTGGGTGTCGTAAGTAAATTGCGCAGAACCCAAACCGTCACGATTTGGATAGTGAAGTTCAATTGTCCAAGTGCCATCTTCTAAGCGCCAAGTGTTCCAATCCAAGGAATCAATATCGACACCGCGTGGTGCTAATTTAGATATGACAATATCTAGAAAGGTAAGTGCGTCACGGCCGCTATCTTTTCCATCGCGACGAGGCGTTAGCGAATGCACTTGATCGACAATAAATAAACGCTCTTGTAAAATTGGACCAGAAAAACGTTCAACTTTATCTACTGAAATATTTCCATCACGCGCAATTGAATCCATAGTTTCACCAGCACGCAGGCGACGTTGTATATCTTTAACGCTCATCACTGCATTTTCATCGGAGACGGGAACAGAGGTAAGGCGCGGTTGGTTAACGGTGGCGCGTAGGGTGTCGCTGATACGTAAAGTGAATTCAGCGCCGTTGTTATCGGTGAGCGCTATGTGCACCCCATCGGGGGTCTTGCCAGTTAAGCGCAGCTCACTCATGTGGGCGAGAATACCTGCCAGGGGTGAAAAAATAGGTGAGGAAGGTCTTGGACTGAACGGGAGATTTAGCCGATTTACGCTCGGAGGCCCTTCTGTGGCAAGATACGCAGTCTGCACGGCAGATATGGCCGCGCTGCAATCAGCTTTACAAAAGCTTACAAAAGCTTGAAAAGGCTTTACCTAGATGAGGACCAAACGATGAATATTCTTGACGCCGTTGATGCGAAGTCACTTCGCCATGACATCCCACAATTTCGCGCAGGCGATGAACTCAAGGTCCACGTTCGCGTTATCGAAGGTAGCAAGAGCCGTATTCAGGTCTTCCAAGGAATTGTTATCCGTCGCCAAGGCGATGGTGTTCGCGAAACTTTCACAATCCGTAAGGTTTCTTACGGCGTTGGAGTAGAACGTACCTTCCCAGTTCACACACCAGTTATTGAAAAGATTGAACTAGTAAAGAAGGGCGATGTACGTCGCGCCAAGCTTTACTACCTACGCGACTTGCGCGGTAAGGCTGCCAAGATCCGCGAAAAGCGCGATGGCATTGAAGGTTACGGTGATGGAATTCTCTCAACTCCGGTTGCTGCAGTTATTGAAGTGTCCGAGCCATCTGCGATCGATGTGGTGGCAGAGGTTCCAGCTCAAGCCGCGACTGCAGATGTAGTGGTTGAAGCAGAGGCACCAGCTGAAGCTGCGACTGCAGAAGTTGTGTCTGAAGCTGCAGCTGAAGACAAGCCTGCTGAATAAGTAACTTCTTTAAATGCCACGCAAGGGCTCGCTTATACGCGAGTTTCCTATACTTGTAATAGTTGCGCTCGCAGTTTCTATTGTCATAAAAACCTTCTTAGTTCAATTCTTCTATATTCCTTCGGGGTCTATGGAGAACACGCTTCAGGTAAATGATCGCGTCGCAGTAAATAAAGTTCCATTTATCGGCAAGTCAATTGAGCGCGGTGATGTTGTGGTCTTTCGTGACCCCGATAACTGGCTACCTGAGCCATACGAAGCCGATGAAAATAAGTATTTAACCATGGTCAAAGATGCTCTTGTCGCCGTTGGAGTATTACCAAACCCAACTAAGCAATATCTAGTAAAACGCGTTATTGGCGTTGCTGGAGATAAAGTTGAATGTTGCTCAAAAGGTAAGAAGTTAATGATTAATGGCGTCGAAATTGATGAGCCTTATATTTTTGCAGGAAATACTCCAAGTGATACCAATTTCAACGTAACTGTTCCGGCGGGAAAGATCTGGGTTATGGGCGATCACCGCGGTGCCAGCGCTGATTCACGCTTTCATCAAGATGATATAAATAACGGAATGGTTCCTACCTCTAAAATTACTGGAAAAGTTGTGGGAATAATCTGGCCGATTAAAAACTTAGACCTTGTCGATTCATATTCTTCTTTGAAATAAATTCTGCGGATTTAGCGTATGAAGGTCATTGAATCGCTACTAATTGATGCCGGAATCACTCCACTTGCAGGCGTTGATGAAGCAGGGCGTGGCGCATGTGCTGGACCTCTGGTAATCGCCTCAGTTGTATTGGCTGATCCCTTTGCACCAGAGCTATCTCAGGTTAGAGATTCAAAAGATGTATCAGAGGCAGAACGCGAAAAGTTATTTGACGTTGTAACTAGCGCCGCGCTAGCCGTTAGCGTGATCATCGTTCCGGCTGCAGAAGTAGATCAAAGAGGCGTACACGCAGCAAATCTTGATGGTATGCGCCGTGCGGTGCAAGGTCTAGCAATTACACCAAGTTATGTTTTAACTGATGGCTACGCCATTGAGGGATTGGCAATTCCCAACGTTGCGGTTTGGAAAGGCGACCAGGTTGTAACTTGTATTAGCGCAGCCTCAATAATCGCAAAAGTTACTCGAGATCGGATTATGAGAGATTTAGATTTACAATTTCCACAATATTCTTTTGCCAAACATAAGGGCTATATCACTAAAGTCCATAGCGAATCCTTGCAAGCGCATGGCCCGTGCATAGAACATCGCCGCTCCTTTGCCAATATCGCAGCACTTCTTTAAAAATTACCCACATCTAAAGTAATTCGCTTCATCACCAACAGTGGTGGGGCCTAGCCTGCGCGCTATGAAAAAAGAAGGACAGCAACGCGCACATCTAGCGCTCTTTTCGGTAATTGAAGGCGGTCAGGTCTATTGGAGTAATGAAGTAAGAGAATTTGGAGCTCTCGATGTTTATGAGAGGCTCTTAAACGAAACATATGACCCTAAGAAATTTAACAACCTGATCAATCGAGCCAAGTCTGTTGACATCGACAGATTAGAGGCGTTGCTGGAGAAAGCTGGGGCAGTGTTCTTGACGCCGCATTCAACAGATTGGCCGGTTGCGTTAAATGATTTAAACGCTATCCCAATTGGGTTAGTCGTTAAAGGTGATGTTGCTGCACTCTCTGATAGATCACTCGCCATAGTTGGAACTAGAAATCCCACTGCGTACGGGATCCGAATTGCAGGAGATTTCGCTGCTGGATTTGTCGATCGCGAGTGGAGCATCGTAAGTGGCGGTGCATACGGCATTGATTCAGCAGCCCATAAGGGCGCGTTAATTGCGGAAGGTCGCACGATTGCAGTTTTGGCGGCAGGAATAGATGTGGCCTATCCAGCAGGTAATGCGCGGCTCTTTGCCGAAATTGCAGAAAACGGTGCGTTGGTATCTGAAGTTCTACCTGGAGCACACGCAATTCCTTCACGTTTTTTAACTCGCAATCGCCTTATCGCTGGGTTAGCACAAGCGACTTTGGTTGTGGAAGCCGCTTTTCGTTCTGGATCACTACGCACGGCACGCGATGCTGCAGAATTAATGCGCCCCGTAATGGCGATACCAGGTCCGATAACTGCTCCAACTTCTGAGGGCTGCCACCGATTAATCGGCGAACGTGCTGCGGAGATCGTTACATCAGTTGCAGATGCAGTAGAGCTAATCACATCCCTTTAGGTAAGTTGTGGGCTTTAGGTAAAGAGTGCGCGAAGTGAGAGAATAAGCGCATGAGTGAATTCCGTTCTGGCTTCGTCGCAATTGTGGGGCGCCCAAATACTGGAAAATCGACTCTCATTAATGCCTTGGTTGGAAGCAAGATTTCGATTACATCGCCTCATCCAAATACCACGCGCCATGCGATTCGCGGCATAGTAAATCAGCCGACCTTTCAGGCAGTTCTTGTTGATACTCCCGGAATTCATAAGCCGAAAACGCTCTTAGGTCATCGCTTAAATGCGGTGGTTGGTGAAAGTTTAGATTCAGTTGATATCGTGTTGATGTGCTTGCCAGCCGATGAGACTTCAGGAGCAGGTGATATTTTCTTAGCGCAAGAGATCGCAAAACACCCCCGCGCTAAGAAGTTCGCACTCGTGACAAAGACAGATTTAATCTCCAAAGAGAAGTTAGCGTTGCGTCTTGTCGGTATCAACACCTTAGCAAAAGGATTTACTTGGGATGAAATCGTCCCAGTTTCGGCAGCCATTCACTCACAAATTGAATTACTAGCAGAACTAATCGGTAAAGTGCTGCCGATTGGTCCAGCCTTCTACCCTGAAGATATGACTAGTGATCAAGGTCAAGAGCAGTTGATCTGCGAGTTAATTCGTGAGGCTGCGATGCGTGATGCGCGCGAAGAGCTTCCGCATTCAATTATGGTGACAATTGATGAGATGGCAGAGCGCGAAAAAACTGGCTCACGGCCATTCTTTGATATTCACGCAACCATTCACGTTGAGCGCGATTCCCAGACCGGCATCATCTTGGGACACCAAGGTGAACGCTTGAAAGATATTGGAATGCGAGCACGCGCTGATATCGAACGCGAACTAGGTGCGCGCATTTTCTTAGGGTTGCACGTTAAAGTTTCTAAGGAATGGCAACGCGATCCGAAACTTTTGCAGCGTTTAGGCTTTGGCGAAAGCTAATTTAAGCGTTAACTTTCCGGCTGGCTAAAAATGAACCGATTAAAACCAGTGGTAGCCCAACAATAATTCCGATTGTCAGCGGCTCGCTGAGTATCAAGACGCCTAGTACAACAGCAAAGGCGGTATTCATATAAGTAACCAAAGAAGCGCGAGTTGGCCCAATCTCTGCCATGACTGTGAAGAAAACCGCGAAGGCGATACCGGTTGAGAAAATACCTAAGGCAATAACAGAATAAGTCGCGCTGAGGCTAATTTTATGATCTGGCCAGAGCAAGAAGAGCGCTGGCGAATAGAAGAGAGCGGTCATTGCCATCGCTATCGCATTAATTGCAACGCCTGAGACGCCGGGCATCTTGCGAGTTATATAGATAACGGCATAGGCATATCCGACCGAAGCGCCAAGCATCATAAAGATTGCAATCGGATCCGATGAACCAGTAAAACTCTCGATTCCCACAAGTAAGAAAACACCGAGAAATCCAATAGCCATTCCAAATAAGCGGCGTGGGTGCCAGACTGATTTATCTCCGTACATTGAAGCGATTATTGTAGAAAAGATTGGAACTGAAGCAACTAGCAATCCGGCAAGGCCAGATGAGATTGATTGCTCCGCGGTACCGATCAAAATCCAGGGGATGACCATTTCAAAGAGCGCGTAGACCGCGATGTATTTCCAACCTTTAATCGCAACAAAGAGTGATTTATCGTAAATGGAGATCGGAATAAGAATTAGCGCGCCAATGAAGACACGAATAAAGACAACGATCGCGGGTGAGAAGCCATTATCAGGGTCGACCGCAACGCGGATGAAGAGATATGGGATACCCCAAAGAAAACCGGCGAGCAGAAAGAGAATTAGATTACGCCGGGACATTGCGCAATAGTAACCTGAAAGCGCTGATATCCCTCATTGGTATTATTTTTTGGTTTTACTTGCCATTTCTTCTGCTGCAAAGTCGAGTGCCAGGTGCGATGAAGGCGTAGCCGCAACATTTGCAAAGAAGCCATGAATCATTCCGGGGAATTCACGATAGATAACTTCAGCTCCATCACTTTCTAACTTTGCACAGTAATTTTCAGAATCGCTCACTAAAGGGTCGTATTGCGCGGTGATAACTAGTGATGGTGCAACTCCGGCCAAGCTTTTAGCGCTCATGGGCACAGCATAAGGATTATCATCGTGCTGACTTCCTTGCAGGTAGTGTTCCCAGAACCATTCCATCGCCTGAGTGCTTAAACCAAAATCTGTGGCAAATTCGCGATATGACTTTGTTGTAAAATCGCGAGCAATGCACGGATAGACAAGTAATTGATAGCGCAGTTCGATTGCTTCATCTCGTGCCTTTATCGCAACAGCTGCAGCTAAATTTCCACCGGCGCTATCTCCGCCAACTCCAACACGATTTGGATCGATTCCTAGCTCTTGCCCGTGTGCTTTGACCCAGAGCAAAGTTGCGTAACAATCATCAAAGGGGATCGGGAAGGGATGCTCTGGTGCTTTTTGGTAGTTAACAGCAATTATTACCGAACCACTTTGATTCGCTAGGCGATGTAATGCGGCGTCATAAATATCAATAAAGCCCATTACCCACCCTCCTCCGTGATAGAAGATTAAGGCAGGTGCGTTTTGATCTTCGTTGGGACGATAGATTCGAATTGGAAGATCAGCAGTTGGACCAGGAATGAATCGATTAACAACTGAATGAATAGGTTCGGGTTTGCCAGTAACTGCAACTCGGCCTTGGCCTAACTTGCGAATTACCGATAATGGCGCTTCCCACACCTGCGGTAGTCCGGCGGCTTTCTGATCTGCAAGTTGTTTAATGATTTCTGGGGCAAGTGACATTATTTGGTGACTCCCTACTATTTCCAGTTTTGGGTTTGATCACGCAAGGTGCGATAACGCATTACGACATCTGGCGTTGCAACAGCAGATACTCTTTCAATCTTTCCTAAATCCCACAATGGGGCGGTATCTCCACCAAGTAAAGCCCAAGCAGCTTGGCGCGCTGCGCCATTTGCTACATATTCACCAGCGGGTGGAAGTAAAACTTCGCGACCAAAGAGCGCGGCAGCAATTTGTGAAACTGCTGGATTCTTTGCTGCTCCACCAATCAAGATTATGCGCTTAACACTTACTCCCAATTTCTCCAGAGCATCAACTGCATCTACTAAACCACAGAGCATTCCCTCCACCATAGCGCGGGCGATATCTGCAGGATTAGAGTTATTTAAATTCATTCCACTAAATACACCGGTTGCACTTGGGCGATTAGGTGTTCGCTCGCCTTCAAAGTAAGGAAGCAGTGATAATCCACTTGCACCTGGCTTTGCTGACAAGGCAAGTGCGCCAACTTCATCGTGAGATTTTCCGAGGATGCGTGTCGCCGCATCCAAGATGCGTGCTGCATTAAGTGTGCATACCAACGGCAAGAAACGACCTGTGGCATCTGCAAAGCCAGCAACTGCGCCAGATGAATCGTGAGTTGGTGTCTCTGATACTGCAAATGCGGTTCCGCTGGTTCCGAGCGAGACAACAACATCGCCTGGTTGGGCTTGAATACCAAGAGCGGCGGCAGCGTTATCTCCAGCACCAGGTGCGATCTTTACGCCACTGGGGGTTGTGCCACCAAAATCTGCCGGGTTAATTATTTTTGGCAGGTTAATCTCGCGATCAGTGCGCAGCGCTTTCGCCAAAATGTCGCGGCGATATTTTGAAGTTGTTGGATCAAAGTAGCCAGTGCCAGATGCTTCGCTACGATCTGAAAATAATTTGCTGAAATCTTTCTCTTCACTTGGAGAGTGCTGCAACTGCCAAGATAGCCAATCGTGTGGAAGTGCAACCCCGGCAACTTTTGCAGCGTTATCTTTTTCAGCATCTGCCAGCCAACGCAACTTTGTGGCGGTAAAGGATGCAACCAGTACCGAACCAACTTGCTTTGCCATTTCTGCTGGGCCACCAATTTCAGAATTTAAAGCATCTGCCGCAGCTGCTGATCGCGTGTCATTCCACAGCAGAGCGTCACGGATTACTGCACCCTTTTCATCCAAGGCGACCATGCCGTGTTGTTGTCCGCCAATTGAGATCGCTTCCACATCAGCGAGTCCGCCAGCATCTTTGATCGCAGTATCTAGCGCGCTTATCCAAAGCGCCGGATTTACTTCAGTGCCATCGGGGTGGATAGCGCGGCCTTCGCGCAATAATTCACCAGAGGCTGCATCACGAATTACCACTTTGCAGGATTGTGTTGAGGAATCCAAGCCCGCGATGAGTTTTCGATTAGCCATGGGGCAAGGCTAGACTGTGCCTGTCAACGTTGACTACTTTTTGATCTTTATATCCTCCTAAGATCCTAGATTTAACAACTTTTGAACTGGAGTTTTTCATGCGTATTGGCGTCCTTACAGGTGGCGGAGATTGCCCTGGTCTAAATGCGGTTATCCGCGCGGTAGTTCGTAAAGGTGTAAAGGAATATGGCCACGAGTTCGTTGGCTTCCGTGATGGCTGGAAAGGCCCACTTGAGAATTACACAATGGATCTTACTCTCGAGTCCACCCGCGGCATCTTGCCTCGCGGCGGAACAATATTAGGTTCATCACGCACAAACCCTTTTAAAATTGAAAATGGTGTTGAGCGCATCAAACAGAACCTGGCGGATCAAGGTATCGATGCGCTAATCGCTATCGGTGGCGAAGATACGCTCGGTGTAGCCACAAAATTAGATTCACTTGGCGTAAAGGTAATTGGCGTTCCAAAGACAATCGATAACGATCTAAATAACACTGATTACACATTTGGTTTTGATACATCTGTAAATATCGCAGTTGAAGCGATTGATCGTTTACATACAACTGCAGAATCGCATCATCGCGCACTTGTTGTTGAAGTAATGGGCCGACATGCTGGCTGGATCGCACTTCACTCAGGTATGGCAGGCGGAGCAACTTGTATCTTGATCCCAGAAGTTAAATTCTCAGTAGATAAAGTCTGCGAATGGGTTCAATCACGTTTCAAGGATGGTTTTGCACCGATCATTGTTATCGCCGAAGGTGCGATCCCACAAGATGGCGACATGATTACTAAAGATTCAGAGTTAGATGCTTTCGGTCACGTAAAGCTATCTGGAATCGGCGAATGGTTATCTAAGCAAATCGAAGACAAGACAGGTCGAGAAGCTCGCACATCTGTACTAGGCCATATCCAACGCGGCGGCACACCAACAGCATTTGACCGCGTTCTTGCTACTCGCTTTGGAATACAAGCGATCACTGCCGCATCTGAAGGAGATTGGGGCAAGATGGTTGCTCTGCATGGCACCGATATCGTTCGCGTGCCGCTGGCCAGCGCTACAGAGAAGTTAAAGACTGTACCGATTGAGCGTTACAAGGAGTCAGAGATCTTCTTCGGATAATTCTCACCCGAGAAAGTATCTGATCAAACTACTCTTAATCCCATGACTACTTCACCCCCGAGTTCATTAGATAACCTATTCACCCCTGGGCTGGTTGCGGCGCAACAACCGCAATGGCCAGGTGGTGTTGATGGTGAGCCGGTAAAGAAGGCGGTCGCTGAGTTAAAGTCTTTCCCACCGCTAGTTTTTGCTGGTGAATGTGATGATCTAAAAGCAAAAATTGCAGAAGCCGCAGCAGGTCGCGCCTTTTGGTTACAAGGCGGAGATTGCGCGGAAACTTTTGCGGCAGCCACCGCTGACTCAATTCGCAATCGCATTAAAACGATTCTGCAAATGGCCGCCGTCTTGCAGTATCACTCAAGTCTGCCGGTAGTTAAAGTTGGCCGTATGGCGGGGCAATTTGCTAAGCCACGTTCGAATGATCTGGAAACTCGTGGAGATGTAACTCTTCCGGCCTACCGTGGCGATGCTGTAAATGATCTGGAATTCACTGAAGCATCTCGCACGCCCGATCCAAACCGTATGGTCCGGGTTTACAACACATCAGCGGCAACTCTCAACTTAGTTCGCGCATTTACTCAAGGTGGATTCGCTGATCTGCGCCAGGTGCATGAATGGAACAAGGGCTTTATCCGCGATTCATCTGTTGGCGATAGATACGAACAAATGGCACGCGAAATTGGACGCGCACTCGACTTTATGAAATCTGCTGGCGTTAATCCTGATTCATTTAAGTCTGTTGATTTCTACTCTAGCCATGAAGCTTTGATTATGGAGTACGAGAAAGCGCTTACTCGCATAGATTCACGCACTCAACTTCCATACGATGTTTCCGCGCACTTCTTATGGATTGGTGAGAGAACTCGTCAATTAGATGGCGCCCATATTGATTTTGCCTCTAAGGTGCGCAATCCAATCGGCGTAAAACTTGGTCCTAAATCCACAGTTGATGATGCTCTGCGTTTGATTGATCGTTTAGATCCAAATCGTGAACCAGGTCGCTTAACTTTTATTACTCGCATGGGCGCTGGAAAAATTCGCGAAGCTCTTCCCGCACTCGTTGATGGTGTTACAAAATCTGGAGCACAAGTTCTCTGGGTCTGTGATCCAATGCACGGCAATACCTTTGAGGCAGCAACTGGCTATAAGACGCGACGCTTTGATGATGTTATGGATGAAGTTAAGGGATTCTTCGAAGTTCACAAAGGCTTGGGCACCCATCCGGGCGGAATCCATATTGAATTAACTGGCGATGATGTTACCGAATGCCTGGGTGGTGGAGAACAGATCTCTGAAACAGATTTGGCCAGCCGCTACGAGAGCGCCTGCGACCCACGCCTTAACCATTCACAATCTCTAGAACTTGCATTTCTAGTTGCTGAAATGTTGCGCGATCGCTAATTTAGCGGACGTGCCACTCTTTATTTCTCAGTTTAAGTCTCCAATCGGGGTTTTAAATTTAATTGCTGATGACCAGATTCTCTTGGGCTTAAACCTCTCTAGCGTTAAAGCGCTTAAAGAAAGCGTCGATGAAGTTGATTACGCGAAG
>Ga0114967_10004049_pt1 | contig 11885 bp, 7 predicted proteins | sample M_130628_MF_Meta_FD_92639 | JGI IMG/M metagenome (GOLD analysis project Ga0114967, IMG submission 92639) | Freshwater microbial communities from Lake Montjoie, Canada to study carbon cycling - M_130628_MF_MetaG | ecosystem: Environmental > Aquatic > Freshwater > Lake | place: Lake Montjoie... | reverse complement strand
GGCCGGCGTCGAGGCCTTTGCCGGTGAGCTCGGTGCGCAGGGCGATGATGAGGTCGATGGTGGTTTGGGGTAGTCGGGTGGGGCTGGTGTGGGGTCGTCGGGAGCGGGGTTCGAAGGCGGCGTCGCCTTCGAGGGTGTAGCGGGCGATGAGCCTCGATATCCAGCTTTGGGAGACCCCGTAGTCGCGCGCGACCTGCGATTGGGAGCGGCCTTCGATGAGTACGGCGGTGATGACCAGGCGGGCTTTCGACACCCGTGGAAATCTGGCCGATCAGCTATTCCGATGTCTTGAGACACCCTATTCGGATGTCCTGGAACACAACACTGTCAGCCCGACGATGTCAGAGGCGGTTTCCGAGATTCGGAAGCCGCCTTTTTCGTGCCCTATGTGGAGATTTCGGCTTATAATTTGCTTGCTCATTGATCTGTTGCTGGCGCAACGCGGGGGTACTTGGGGGACCAAGATGTTTATCACGCACTTTCGGAGTAGTACCGAGATCAGCTTGCCGCGGCCGCATGCATGGCTGAATTCGGTACCCATGTCTGACGAGCTGTGCGACTCGTGATGACGAACCATCTCAGGACTGATAGCAACCCGCGGCAGGTTCCACGGCCGACGATCACGCGCTCGGCACCGCTCGCGGTCCGTGCCGCGATCGCAGGCGTGGGCTCGTGGTTGCCGGACACCGTAGTGACCTCCGAGGAGGTGGAGCGGCGCATCACCGAGGCGAGTCGCGCACACGGCTTCGCCCCGTCTCCCGGTGTGGTGACTCAGCGCTCCGGCGTGCGCGAGCGCCGCTACAAGCTGCCACACGAGAACGCGAGCGACATGGCAGTGCGGGCCGCCGAGCGCGCCCTCGCGCAGTCCGGCACCTTAATCGGCGAGATTGACCTCATCATCTTCGCCTCGTCGAGCCAGGACCTTGTCGAGCCTGCGACGGCACACCTCGTCAGCCATAAGCTCGGCGCGGACGGCGCGATGGTGTTCGACCTGAAAAATGCGTGCAACTCGTTCATGACCGGCATGCAGGTCGCCGACGGGCTTATTCGCACCGGTCAGTACGAGAAGGTGCTGGTGTGCACGGGTGAGGCGCCGAGCGAGGCGATCCGCTGGGAGCTCAGGGACTGGGAGCACATGAAGACTTCGTTCGCCGGCTACACGTTCGGTGATGCCGGCGCAGCGATGGTGCTCGAAGCGCGGAGCGACGGCACGGGCATCAATTACGTCGACTTCCGGACGGCCAGCCGCCACTGGGAGGTCTGCACGCTGCGCGGAGGCGGCACTATGCATCCGCGGGATCTTGAGCACAGCTACTTCGCGGGAGACGGCAACTCACTGCGTGACGCGTTCATCGAGCTCGGCCCACAGGTTCTCCTCGACTGTTTCGAGCGCACCAAGACGTCGTTCGACGACTATGACATCGTCATTTTCCACCAAGTGACCGGCCCGTTCCTCGATACGTTCCTGGCGATCACCGAGGTGCCCGACTCGAAGGTCGTGCGCACGATCAACGCACTCGGCAACGTCGCGAGCGCATCGATGCCGCTACAACTCGAACGCGCGATCAACGACGGTCGTGCCAAACCAGGATCCAACGTCCTGTGGATCGGCCTCGGAGCCGGTATCAGCGTCGGCGTGATGGCCACCCGACTGTGAGCCCAGTCGCGCAAGGGACCTGGGACACCGGCGCCAAGCTCGCGCAGCGCAACGAGCGCAAACTCTTCGTCGCCGCGCAGCCATTCGGCTGGGCGATCGCGAAGTGGGCGGTGAAGCGCAATCCCGACGTATGGCACATGCCCGGGCTGGGGTATCTGGTCAGTGGCGCGGAAGTGGCGCGCGAGGTTCTACTCGACGGTGAGACCTACACGAAGACCGGTCCACGTTGCACGGGCGTACTTATGACGCAAGTGATGGGTGAATACGCGCTGCTCAATATGGACGGCCCTCCACACATTTCGCTGCGCCGCAAGATTCAGGACCTGTTCACGCCGAAGTACGTGCGGGCGGTGACCGAACAGGTGCTCGGCGACCTCGCGGCGGGCTTGCACGACGAACTCGCCTCGGGTCGCGAAGTGGACGTTGCCCGCTTTGCGCAGGCATTCACCGGCACGCTGCTCTGCCACATGAACGGCATCGAACTCGAGGGCGCTGCGCTTGAGCGACGCGCGCTCGAGCTGTACGACGTCGGTGCAGAGATCGCCGCGCTGGTGCCGCTTAGAGTGAAGGCAGTCAATGAGCGCACGGTGAAGCACGCGCGGGAGTTGTTCGCACGCCTCGTCGATGGAACCGACGAGGCGTATCGCAGCGGCAGCCCCGATACGATCCCCGGACGCATGCGCGAGATTGGGCTCTCGCTCGAAGAGGCGCGCGGCGTCATCGGAATTCTCATGCTCGCCGGCACCGAGACGACGTCAACCGCGCTCGCCCGCATCGTCGGGCTGCTGTGCGACACCGGCCAGTGGGGGCGGCTACGCCAAGACCCGGAGCTGCTGGACAGCGCGATCGACGAGGGCCTGCGCGTCGTGACACCTGTACCCGCGTTCACCCGCACCATCGCGCGCGATCATGAGTTGCGCGGCGTGAAGCTCAAGGCAAACCAGCTGCTGCTCGGCTTCATGGCCAGCGCGTGCCGCGACCCCCGGGTAATCGATGACGGTGACCACTTCGACATCGGTCGCACCATGCCGCATGAACTTCGCCACCTCTGGTTCGGCGCCGGCCCCCACTTCTGCCTCGGCTTCAATCTCGCCAAGCGCGAGCTGTCGATGGTGCTCGAGGCGATCATGCACCTCGAGCGCGAGGTTCAGGTCGTCGACCGGCGTGCCGCACGGGGCGTGCTGCTGCCCACCTACAAGCGGCTCGTGATCCGAATGAAGAGCGCCGGGTAGTGACGATGATCCAGGCCCACGTGCTGGAAGCCGCGCTCGTGAGCGGCGACCTCGCCGCGATGATCGACACGGTCATCCAGCAAGCCCGCACGAGCGACAAGTGCGAACTGCTCGCGCAAGGCGAACGCCGCCTCACCGGCGCGACGCTCGCCGACCAGATCGAGCGAACCGCGCACGCGTTCAGTCGACGCGGGATGCGCCCCGGCGACGTGATCCTGTTTGGTGTGCGCCCTGGCATCGATGCGCTCGTATTGCTGATGGCCGCCATGCGCAACGGCGGCGTCGTCACGGTGTTCGATCCGGGTGCAGGCAACGAGCTGTTCGCGCGACGCCTCGAGCTGCTGCGCCCCAGCTGGGTCGTCTCCGAGTCGCTGCTGTACGCGGCGAGCGCGCGCACCCCGCTGTCGATCTACCTGCGCCGCGCAGGGCTCGAGTTGCCGCGTCTGTCGAAGGTGCCCGGCCAGCACGTGCGCGCCGGCTGGCGCTTGCCCGGACTTGTGCCGCGCTCGCTCGCTCTGCACAAGCTCAAGAAGGAGTTGGTGGACAAACCTGGCGTGTTGCCCGTGAGCATCGAGCCCGACGCGCCAACCCTGGTGGTTTTCACTTCCGGCACGACCGGCATGCCCAAGGGCGTCCAGCACACCGGCCGCTCCATCACCGCAGGGGTGCGGATGATGCTTGACGGGTTCGAACTGCCGACCGAAGCGGTTGTTTACACCCACAACATCCACACGCTCGTGGCCGGTGCACTCACGGGCGTGCGCTGCGTGGTGGCGCCGCTGTCGATGACGCCGAAGAAGTTCTTGCGTGACGTCGAGAAGCACCGCGTCACACACGCGTTCCTGCTACCTGCCGAGGCATGGAAAGTCGCGCTGCACTGCGAGCGCACCGGGCGACGGCTGCCGGAGTTGCTCCGGCACCTGTTCCTGTTCAGCGCACCGATCACCACGACCGTACTCGAGCGCGTGCACGCGCTCGGCAGCGACGACATGAAGATCACCTGCGCCTATGCGATGACCGAGATGGTCCCCGTTGCCTGGATCGACTCGCGCGAGAAGCTCGCATGGTCGGGCGACGGCGACGTCGTGGGCGAGCCAGTTCCGGGCGTCGAGACACGCATCGTGGGAGACGAACTCGAGCTCCGCGGACCGAACACGTTCCTAGGGTACGTCGGTATGGGGCGCGTCGACTGGCACAGGACGGGAGACAACGCGCGCATCGACGACGAGGGCCGGATCGTGCTGATCGGTCGCGCGAAGGACATGCTAATCCGAGACCACTTCAACCTCTATCCGGGTCTGTACGAGCCGACAATCAGCCGCATCAACGGCATCGGGGCCTGCGCGATCATCGGCGTGCCGGACCCCGAGACCGCCGACGAGCGCGTCCTACTCTACGTCGAGCCGGACCCGGCGGTTCGTGGGCTCACGAGTGACGAGCTGCGCAAGCGGGTTGAGCGCGGCATCCGCAGCGGCGACACTCGCATCGATGTGAAGGCGCTTCCCGACGAGATCCACGTGGTCGCGCAGTTGCCGCGCTCGGGCCGCAGCCACAAGATCGACCGCGCGGCGCTGCGCGCGCAAGTGGCCGCTGGCGACGAAGAAGCAACGCGATGAGCAAGGACGTAAACAAGCTGTGGATCGTGATCCCGGCTTACAATGAGTCGGGATGGATCGGCTCGACGATCGACGCGCTCGCCCTTCAAGATGGCGTGTCACCGACAGTGCTCGTCGTCGACAACGCGAGCACTGACAACACCGCGGCCGCGGCGACAGCCGCGGCTCTCCGCCATCCGGGACTCGACGTCCGCGTGATCCGCGAGGAGGAGAAGGGCACCGGTGCCGCGTGCGACACGGGGTTCCGCCATGCGATCGAGCACGGTGCGACGTTCATCCTTCGCACCGACGCAGACTGCCTGCCCGCGCCGGACTGGGCAGCGCGAATGAGCAATGCCCTCGACGGTGGGCTGGACCTAGTTAGCGGCAACTACCGCGCGCGCACAGATGATGGCACCGCGCCGCTCGGTGCGTCGTTGACCGTTCCGCTCGTTTACGGCCTGGTGCGCTTCGTCGGGCGCATCCGACCCAACAACAATCGCCAAGACGAGGGTTACCTGGCGCCGTACATCCTCACTCCCGGTGGCAATATGGGCATCCGCGCGATCGCCTACGTCAAGTGCGGTGGATTCCCGCGCACCAAGATCGAGGAAGCACACGAGGACAAGCATCTCGTGAACCGCATGCGTAAGGTCAGCTCCAAGCTCGGCTACCGGCGCGACGCGGTCGTGTACTTCTCCAACCGCCGCGCGGCGCGCAACGGCATCGTCAACAACCTGCGCTGGTACCTCAACCACAGCGGCGGATCCGAGGTCGTCGATGTCCGTTGATTCACCTCGTCGGCCGCGGGTCGCAGTTACCGGCGCGAGCGGATTTGTCGGCGGCCGCGCCGCTGACCACCTCGAGCGCGCTGGCTATGAGGTACTGCGCTTCGGTCGCCGCCCCGCCGAGCGCATCCCCGAGACGTGGCGCGCCCGCTATCGCAGCTGGAACATCGAGAAGGGTCCACTCGAGGACGCGCCAAAGGTCGATGCTGTCGTGCACAGCGCTGGCCTGGTCGACGACTGGGGCACCTATGAGCCGTTCCGTCGCGGCAACGTCGACGGCTTGTGCCACGTGCTGGCGACCTGGCCCGAGGCGCGTATCGTCCACGTCTCAAGCGCGAGCGTCTACGACCCGCACGCCGACCACTCGTGCGTGCGCGAGGTTGATGCCGACCCTGCCGACGCCGAGGACACGAAGCACGTACGCTGGCTCAACGCCTATGGGCGAACCAAGCGCGAGGCCGAGAACCTCCTGGCGGCGCAGGCCGCTGATCGCAGCATCATCCTGCGACCGCACGCCGTGTACGGCCCGGGTGACACGACGCTGTTGCCGCGCCTTCTGCGCCGCTTCCGCTTCGGGCGACTGATGATGGTTGGCACACCCAGCGATCGCCTATCGCTCACCCATGTCGATAACTTCGCGTGGGCGATCGAGCTGGCGATCGAGTCGGATGCGACAGGCGCGTTCAACATCGCCGACCCGACCGCAGCGACCAAACACGAGCTGTTCATCACCGCGCTGCGACGTCTGGGCCGGCCCGAGCGGATCTTCTACATACCCAGCGGCGCGGCCTGGGCGTTCGCGAACGTCGCCGATGCCACTCACTTTTACGGGCGGCTACCGCGTCCGATCGTAACGCGGTACCAGCTGAGTCACCTGCTCCACGACTTCGTGTACGACCTCACCAAGGCGCGCGTCGAGCTAGGCTACGTCGATCCGCCCTTCGACTCGCCGTCGGGCCTCGAGACGATCGATCGACCATCGGGACGCCAATGACAGCCTCTCCGCGCCCTTAGATCATCCAGACTTCGCTATCGGCCTGCGTCGTACGATCCTCGGCCACCAGAACCACGGCCCCATCAGTGCGGCGATCGAGGGCGTCATGAACGCTCGGATCACCAAGGTGTCGAACAGCAGGCCCAGCCCGATCGTCGTGCCGACCTGCGCAACCACGATCATGCTTGACATCGACATCGACATCATCGTGAACGCGAACACCAGCCCCGCCGCGGTCACCACCGAACCGCTACCACCCATCGCGCGAATGATGCCCGTGTTGATGCCTGCCGGTACCTCCTCTTTCATCCGGGCCACCAACAGCAGGTTGTAGTCGGCGCCGACCGCAAGCAGGATGATGACCGCTATCGCGATGACGACGAATTGCAGGGGCATCCCGAGGATGTGCTGCCAGAGCAAGATCGACAACCCGAACGACGTTCCCAGGGATAGCACCACCGTGCCGACGATCACCCCTGCGGCGACGATGCTGCGGGTGATCAGCAACATGATGATGAAAACCAGCGATAGTGCCGCCAGACCGGCGATGCGCAAGTCGTACTTGTTGCCTTCCTGCAGGTCTTTCAACGCAGAGGCGATGCCACCCAGATAGACCTTCGAGCCCTCCAGTGGTGTGCCCTTGATAGCTTCGAATACCGCGGCTTTGATCGGTTCGGTGCGGCTCATTCCCGCCTCCGACATCGGGTCGTCCTCATGGGAGATCACGAAGCGGGTCGCGTGGCCGTCGGGGGAAATGAAGTTCTTCATGCCCCGCTTGACAACGTCGTTGTCGATGATCTCCGGCGGGGCGTAGAACGTATCATCGTTGAAGGAGTTGTTGAACGCCGTAGCCATCGCCGACGAGCCTTCGTTCATTGCGGCCATCTGATCCTGCATCCCCGACTGGGTGGCTTGGAGCGTGAGCATCATGGTGCGCATCCGCACCAAGGAGTCGATTGTCGGCCTCATCAACGAAGCCATCTCAGGCATGAGGGCATCGACCTGATGAAGATCGGGCAGCAACCGCTGAATGTCGTCGGTCATCGTGTCGACGCCATCGAGAGAGTCGAACGTCGACCGCGCCGCCCAGCACGGCGGAATATCGAAACAATGTGGTTCCCAGTAGAGGTAATTGCGGATCGGGCGAAAGAAGTCGTCGAAGTCGGCGATATGGTCGCGCAGATCGGCGATATCGAGGGCCGTCTGGTCGGTGTTGAGCACCATGTCGTGTGTGGTGGCGCTCATCTTCTCCATCAAGTCGATCATCTTTGTCATCGTGTTGATGGTGGTCTGCATGTCATCGGACTGGACCAGCATGTCGGCCATCCGATCCTGCATATAGGACCGATTCATCGTCTGAAGCGATCCGCTGAGGCTCATCTGTGCTGGAATCGTGCTGAACTTCAGGGGCTTCCCATCGGGGCGGGTGATGGCCTGGACGCGGCCGATGCCCGGAACTCTGGCGACCGCCTTGGCGATCCTGTCGATCACCAGAAAGCTGGTGGGATTACGTAGATCCCGGTTGGTCTCGATGAGCAACAGCTCGGGATTCATCCGTGCGACAGGAAAGTGCCGCTCGGCGGCCGCCAGTCCCTGGTTGGCGGGCATCTCGGCAGGCAGATACTTGGAATCGTCGTAATTGGGCTTGTAGCCGGGGATCGCGATCAGGCCGACCAAGGTGATCATCATCGTCGCGAACAGGACGCCCGCGGGCCAGCGCACCACAAGCGCACCGAGTTTTCGCCAGGACCGAATCCGCATGGCCCGCCTGGGCTCAAGTAGCCCGAAACGGCTGGCGACCGTGACGATCGACGCTCCCAGCGTCAGCGCTGAGACCACCGCGACCATCATGCCGATGCTGAGTGGGACGCCCAGGGTATTGAAGTAGGGCAACCGGGTGAAGGACAGACAGAACGTCGCGCCGGCGATTGTCATGCCCGACGCCAGCACCACGTGGGTGGTGCCGCGAAACATCGTGTAGTAAGCGGATTCTCGATCCTGACCATCAGAAAGCGCTTCTTGGTAACGGCCGAACAGAAAAATGGCGTAGTCGGTTGTGGCGGCGAGTGCGAGCGGTACAAGAATTTGTGGGACGTACGTCGACAGGCCAATGATGTTGTGCCAGGCCAGGAACGCGATGACGCCTTGCGTCACCGACAGTCCCACGCCCAGGATCACCAGCACAAGCCCAGCGGTGACGACCGAACGGTAGAGGAAAAGCAACATACAGATGATTACGCTGACTGTGGCTAGCTTGACCACTTTGATGCTCTTGGCGCCTTCGGGCAGCTGGTCGGCCTGCATCGGGGAGACTCCGGTCACGAACACATTGACGCCCGGCGGCGCGGGCAAGTCCTTGACGATCTTCTGGACCGCCGCAACGGACTCGTTCCCCAGCGTCTCACCCATATTCCCGCCGAGGGCCACCTGTACATAGACGGCTTTCCCGTCGGCGCTCAGCGCACCAGCCTCAGTCAGGGGGTCACCCCAGAAGTCGTGGATGTGCTTAATGTGGGTGGTGTCGGCCCGCAGCGCCGCAGTCATGTCGCTGTAGTAGCGGCGCGCATCGAGTCCAAGGGGTTTGTCGCCCTCTAGGACGATCATCGCCGCGTTGTCGGTACTGGACTCTTCGAAGACCTCGCCTGAGCGCACCATCGCAATGACCGACGGCGCATCCTTGGGGGAAACCGACATCGCCCGCTCCTGCCCGACGGCGTCGAGCGACGGGACGAACGCGGTGACAATGCCGGTTAGGGCGAGCCAGCCCAGGATGATCGGCGCCGCCAACCGGCGGATCCACTTTGCGACCGCCGGTCGCCCTGGCTGAACGGCGGATACCTCATCCCGCCGGTGCGGCACCTCGGTGTTAACAGCCACGGTGTTCCCCTGGGTCGCGGTGTCGCGGCAGCGCGTCCCTCAAAAACGTGAGTACCAGAAGTGCCCCCTATACCGACCATCAGACCCTACGCTAACGGCGCCGTTACGCCTTAGCGATGCGTGCCTTGGGCCGCTGGGGGCATCCGTCGCGCGCTGGCTACGAGCTGGCTACAACGCAAGCGGGCATTTGAATAGTTCATTTGGTCCCCCCAAATTAGATGGCCCCCGGCAACCAAGGAGGTTAGTGGACGTAGCCGACAATTCCAGCGATCTGTACGGTTTGGTTCGAAGGTGTTTACGCGCACAGACGATTACGCCGCAATCAGTGCTTTCTTCGATGAATGTTGGCTTAGTTGAATATACGTACTGCGGCTGCCGGTGGTGCGATTATATTCAGACCCATGGGGGATATGCTTCCGGGCATGACCGGCTGGGCAACGGCGGGGTGGTCGGCTTTGCTCGCCGCCACCCTCGTCGTGCCATGCCAACCGGCACAGGTTGACATCGGGTCTCGGTCGGTGATTGAGGGAGCAACACTGGCTTTGCGGTCCTCACAAGCTCTGATCATGTCAGGTAATTACACGCGGGACGTTCCACAAGAGTGGATGGAGTTCGTCGCGGGGAATTTCATCGAACCGACAATCGGGACTGGGTACGTCAATACTCCTGTAATCACTGATGGACAGTGGTGGCCGTTCACTGGCCTGACGTCCATGTCCCTCAATGACTCGAGCCGAGCCGGATCAGAGATCCTTGACAGGCGGATCAAAGCGCTCATCTCCTCGAATCAGGTTGCCGGAACGCCTGACGACCCGATCGCGGTACTAGGTTATTCGGGGAGCGCTTTTCTGGCGGCGGTCGCAAAACGAAACCTTGTCGGGCAGAAAGCGAGTAGTGCAGTCCCGCCAGCGAGCTTCATAATGCTCTCGGACTCGATCCGCCCCAACGGCGGACTGTTTTCGCGGTTCTACGGTTTCGGCTTGGTGAACTGGACTCCGGTTCTGTCGGCTCCGACCGACACACCGTTCCCGACTTACGACATTTCCCGACAGTACGATTTGTTCTCGGATTTCCCGAAATACCCGCTGAATCTGCTTGCGGACGTGAACGCGTTGTTTGGACTACTCAATCACAACTACCGTACCGTCACGATCAACCCTGAAGCTCCCAATTTCGACCCCAATACGGTGGTTCAACATTACGGCGACACCACCTACTACTTGATCCCGTCTAAGCTGCCGTTGCTCTACCCATTGCATTGGATCGGCCTCGGGATGGTCGCCGATTTCATAGAACCCGTCATGAGGGTATTCGTCGAACTCGGCTATGACCGGCAGACCCCGTATGGTCAATACACGACCTTTGCGCTATTCCCCAAGATTGACTTCGCAAAGCTTGTTGCCGATCTCGGTGCAGCGGCGGTGCAAAGTTTCTCAATCCTGAAAGCTATTGCAGCCCAAGATGATCCAGCAACTCAGATTCGAGCAGCCGTTGCCCGTCGGGGGATAACATCGGGATCGCTTGTCGCCGATTCTGTTGCGGTTGACTCCTCAAGTGGAACGAGCCCTGAGGTGAGCCCGTCGCAGTGGTCCAGTCGTTATGGGACTCTGTTGCCCGGTATTCGGGCGAGGAAGAATCAGCAACGACATGGCATCGAACAAGCGCCGGCGGCATACGCCGGATCAGATCATCCGCAAGCTCGCCGAGGGCAACAAACTCCTCGGGTCCGGCCAGGAGCTCGACGAGGTGTGTCGACACCTCGAGATCGCTGAGTCGACGTGGCAGCGCTGGTTGGCCCAGTACGGCGGGATGAAGGCCAATGAGGCCAAGCGGCTCAAGGAGCTCGAAGCGGAGAACGCCCGGCTCAAGAAGCTGGTCGCCAACCTGGCCCTCGACATCGACATGCTCAAGGAGATGTCGGCGGGAAAATTCTGACCCCGAACCGCAAGCGCAGGGCTGTCACGGCGTTGCGGAAGCGGTTCGGGGTGTCTGAACGCCGCGCCTGCACGGTGGTGGGCATCCACCGCTCCACGATGCGCCTGGCCCCGCAGCCGAGGAGCACCGAGGAGGCTGAGCTTCGTGCCTGGTTGCGCAAGTTCTCCACTGAGCGGCCTCGCTGGGGGTGGCGACGGGCCGCGAAGATGGCCCGCCGAGCGGGCTGGCAGGTCAACGACAAGCGCATCCGCCGGTTGTGGCGTGAGGAGGGTCTGCGGGTCCCGCAGCGCCGCAGGAAGAGGCGGTTGAGCGGTGTCGGTGTCGCTGTGGGTGCGATGTCACCGATTCGTCCGAATGTCATCTGGGCGATGGACTTTCAGTTCGACACGACTGCTGATGGGCGCACTGTGAAGATGTTGAACGTGATCGACGAGTTCACCCGCGAAGCCCTCGCGATTGACGTCGATCGTGGCATCGACGCCGATGGTGTCGTCGATGTTTTGGATCGTCTGGTCCTTCACCACGGGGCGCCGCACTATGTGCGCTTCGATAACGGGCCTGAGTTCGTGGCGCACGCCGTCAATGATTGGTGCCGATTCAATAGTGCCGGTTCACTTTTCATCGATCCCGGATCGCCATGGCAGAACGCTTGGATCGAATCGTTCAACGGCCGACTACGCGACGAGCTACTCAACTCGTGGCGCTTCGACTCGCTGCGGGAAGCCCGCGTGATCATCGAAGACTGGCGCTGCGACTACAACGCCAACAGACCCCACTCCGCCCATGGTGAACTCACCCCGACCGAAT
>Ga0114967_10004042_pt1 | contig 11894 bp, 12 predicted proteins | sample M_130628_MF_Meta_FD_92639 | JGI IMG/M metagenome (GOLD analysis project Ga0114967, IMG submission 92639) | Freshwater microbial communities from Lake Montjoie, Canada to study carbon cycling - M_130628_MF_MetaG | ecosystem: Environmental > Aquatic > Freshwater > Lake | place: Lake Montjoie... | reverse complement strand
TTCCCCAAGCCCGTTTTTCACGGGGACACCCTGCATTTTCAGACCGAGGTCGTGGAATTGCGCGACACCAAATCCCGTCCCACCAACGGCATCGTGATTTTTGCCCACCGCGCCTATAACCAGCGCAATGAACTCGTCGCCGCGTGCAAACGCACCGGCCTGATGCTGAGGAAGCCCGCATGACCGTCTTACGTTCCATGTTGTTTGTCCCCGGCGATAGCGAAAAGAAGCTCGCCAAAGGCGCCAGCGTTGGCGCCGACGCTCTCATTCTTGACCTTGAAGACGCGGTGGCCGCCTCGCGCCGTCCGGTCGCGCGCGAGATGATTCAGGAATACCTGCGCGCCGCCGACCGCACCCAGGGCGAGCTGTGGGTGCGGATTAATCCGCTGGATACGGCGGATTCCCTGCGCGACATCACGGCGGTCGCCAAAGCCCGCCCCGATGGCATCGCGCTGCCGAAGTGCGACGGCCCGCATCACATCCAGCAGTTGAGCCACTACCTCGACGCCATGGAAATTGAACACGGCATTCCGCAGGGCAGTATCGCCATCTGCGCCATTGCCACCGAAACCGCCATCGCGCCGTTCAGCCTCGGCCAGTACAAGGGCTCACCGCGTCTGCGCGTGTTGACCTGGGGCGCGGAAGATCTCGCCGCCGCGCTGGGCGCGTCGTCCAACAAGGGATCTGACGGCGAATACACCGCGCCCTATGTGCTGGCGCGCTCGCTGTGCCTTTTCGGTGCCCACGCCGCCGGCGTGCAGCCGCTGGACACGGTATGCCCGGATTTCCGCAATCCGGCCTTGCTCAAGCGGGAATGCGAAGACGGTCGCCGCGATGGCTACCTCGGCAAGATCGCGATTCACCCGGATCAGGTGGCCATCATCAACGAAGCGTTCACCCCTTCTGCCGCTGAAATCGAGCATGCGCAGGCGGTGGTGGATGCCTTCGCGGCCAACCCGGATGCGGGCGCGCTCAATCTCAACGGCAAGATGATCGACATGCCGCACCTCAAGCAGGCCGAACGCATCCTGGCGATGGTCGGCCGGGCGGGGCGCTGAGCATGGGCCCGCTGGAAGGACTGTCGATTATCGAGTTTGCCGGTATCGGTCCCGGACCACTGGCGGGCACATTTTTGGGCGATCTGGGCGCCGACGTCATCCGCATCGACCGCCCGCAGGGCGGGCCGCCGCTGGGGGCCGACGGCGCCCTGTCGCGGAATCGCCGTTCGATCGGTTTGAATCTCAAAGATCCGCGCGGCGTGGAACTCGCGCTCACGCTGGTGGCCAAGGCCGACGGGCTCTTCGAGCCTTTTCGGCCGGGCGTGATGGAACGGCTGGGCCTGGGGCCGGATGTCTCTCTCGCGCGCAACCCGCGTTTGGTCTACGGGCGCATGACGGGTTGGGGGCAGGATGGCCCGCTGGCGAACGCGGCCGGTCACGACATTAACTACATCGCCATCACCGGCGCGCTCCACGCGATGGGTGAGGCGGATCGCCCGCCGTTCCCGCCGCTCAATCTGGTGGGCGACTTCGGCGGCGGCGGACTGCTTCTGGCCTACGGCATGGTGTGCGCACTGTTCTCGGCTTCGCGCACCGGCCGCGGGCAGGTGGTGGATGCGGCGATGGTGGATGGCGCGGCCAGCCTCATGAGCATGATTTACGGCGTGTACGCCAGAGGACAGTGGAGCAACGTGCGCGGCAGTAACGCGCTGGCCGGCGCCGCGCACTACTACGGGTGCTACGAGTGTGCCGATGGCAAATACGTGGCTTTTGGTTCAATCGAGCCGCAGTTCTACGCCATCCTGCGCGAGAAACTCGGGCTGACCGATGCGGTGTTCGGCGAACAGCACGTGCCCGAGCGTTGGCCCGAATTCAAAGCCCACATTGGCGCGGTCATCAAAACCAAAACCCGCGACGAATGGTCGGCCATCTTTGAAGGCACCGATGTTTGTTACGGCCCGGTGCTCGATTTGGCAGAAGCGCCCCTGCATCCCCACAACGTGGCGCGTGGCACGTTTATCGATGTGGCCGGGGAACTCCAGCCGGCACCCTCGCCGCGTTTCAGCGGGACACCGGCGCCGACTCCGCGTCCCAAATCGCCCGATTGCTCGGATACCGAGGCCGTGCTGCTGGCCGCCGGGATCAGCGCCGGCGACTACGCTGCGCTGAAAGCCAACGGGGTGGTGGCGTGAACGCCAATCCCTGGGTCGCGCAGAAGCGCTTTGTCGAGGTGCTAGGCCGGCGCATGGCCTACGTCGAGCAGGGGCAGGGCGCGCCGATCGTCTTTCAGCATGGCAATCCCACCTCGTCCTATCTGTGGCGGAATATCCTGCCGCATTTGGCCACGCAAGGCCGGTGTATCGCGCTGGATTTGATAGGCATGGGCGACTCGGAAAAACTGCCGGACTCAGGTCCGGAGCGCTACACGCTGGCCGAGCATCAAGGCTATTTCGACGCTGCACTCGCCGCGCTTGGCGTGACCGAGGCCGTGACGTTGGTGTTGCACGACTGGGGCACGGCGCTCGGTTTCGACTGGGCCTCGCGGCACGCGGGGTCGGTGGCGGGAATCTGCTATATGGAAGGCATTCCCATCGCACTCAGCTGGGACGACTGGCCGGAGTCCGCGCGCGGGATCTTTCAGGCGTTTCGCTCGGACGCTGGTGAAGACCTCATCCTCAACAAAAACATTTTTGTGGAGCGTGTGCTGCCGAAGTCCATTCTGCGCGAACTTAACGCCGAAGAAATGGACGCCTATCGCGCGCCGTTTGCCGAAGTCGGCGAAGCGCGGCGGCCCACGCTGACCTGGCCACGACAAATTCCCATCGACCAGCAACCGCTCGAGTCCTGCGCCATCGTGGCCCGCTACAGCGCGTGGCTGGCCGCGAGCGAAACACCGAAGCTGTTCATCAATGCCGAGCCGGGGATGATCATCGCCGGCCGCGTGCGCGGAGTCTGCCGTACCTTCAGGAATCAAACCGAAGTGACCGTGCCCGGGCTGCATTTCATTCAGGAAGATTCACCGGACGCCATAGCCGCAGCCCTTGCGGCTTGGCTCCCGGGTTTGGCGCGCTGAGGGATCGAGATGGAGTGGCCGCACCTCATCCCGCTGGATATCCGCCTCAGCCAGACGCAGCAGGTCACGCAGGCGCTCACCGTGCAGGCCACCGTGCCGGATCTGCCACCGGTATATTCCACCCCGAACATGATTCTGTTCATGGAAATTGTCTGTGCGGACCTTATCCGCCCGTATCTGCCCGCAGGCTGGGTGTCGGTGGGCGCGCTGGTGGATATTCGGCATCTGGCGGCAACCCCGGTGGGAATGACCGTGACGGCGACGGCGACAGTACTTGAGGTCTCCAAATCGCTGGTGACTTTTGAAGTGGAGGCCCACGATGGCGTGGACCTTATCGGGCGCGGCCGGCATGCCCGGGCGCCTGTCGAATTAAACCGATTTCTTTCTGGCTGCGCGCGAAAACAGGTAGCGCAGACCGGAGCTTGAGTAAAACGCTATGAGTTCGCATCAAGAATCTCACCGCAAGGTGACCGTTTCCACCCTGAAACAAATGAAGACCGCCGGTACGCCGATCGTCTCGCTGACCGCCTACGACGCCGCGTTTGCTCGCGTGCTGGATGAGGCGGGATGCGACTTTCTGCTCGTGGGTGATTCGCTGGGCATGGTGGTTCAGGGGCAATCGACCACCATTCCGGTCAGCGTGGAAGACATCGTCTACCACACGCAGCTGGTGACGCGCGGCGTGCAACGCGCACTGGTGATGGCTGACATGCCCTTCATGAGCTACTTCTCGGCTGAGGACTGCCTGCGCAATGCGGCCCGCCTGATGAAAGAGGGCGGGGCGGAAATGGTCAAACTGGAATGGGGCGCTTTGCAGCTCGACATGGTGACTCGACTCACCGAATGCGGCATTCCGGTGTGCGCGCATCTGGGCCTGACGCCCCAGGCCATTCACAAAATTGGCGCTTATCGCGTGCAGGGTCGCGAGCACGCGACGGCCGCCAAAATGATGGACGACGCCCGCGCGCTGGAAGCCGCCGGCGCCGACATGCTGCTGCTGGAATGCGTGCCGATGGAGTTGGCGGCGCAGATTACCGCCAATGCCGCGGTGCCGGTGATTGGCATCGGCGCGGGCCCGCAGGTCGACGGACAGATTCTGGTGCTCTACGACATTTTGGACATCGCGCCCGGCAAGCGCACCCGATTCTCTAAAAACTACATGGAAGGCGCTGGTTCCATCCACGCCGCCGCCGCGCGTTACGTGCGCGAAGTGCGTGAGCGTGAATTTCCCACCGCCGATTACGCGTTTACCTGAGCGCCGCCGATGACCGACGCCCTGCAACAACTTGTCAACGGACTACGGCTCGAGAAGCTCGAGGAAAATCTTTTCCGGGGGGCGGTGGGAGACACCCATGTCAAACGCGTCTACGGCGGCAAGGTGCTGGGCGAGGCGCTGGAAGCCGCGCAGTTAACGGTGGAAGACGACCGCCCGGCGCATTCACTGCATGCCTATTTTTTGCGCGAAGCCGATGCCTTCCATCCGGTGATTTATACCGTTGATCGGAGCCGGGACGGACGCAGCTTCTCGGCCCGTCGGGTGACCGCGATTCAGCACGGTCAACCGATATTCACAATGGAAGCCTCGTTTCATCGGGAGGAAGCGGGCATTGCCTATCAGGGCAAAATGCCGGAGGCGCCGCCGCCGGAAGCGGTCGCCCCGCAGGTTTGGGACTGGTCCGCTTTCGACCAGCAGTCGCCCAGAATTCAACGCATGATGACGATCGTCGCGCCCTTCGAGTCGCGGCCGATTGATGGGCCGGAAGGTGCGAAAGACGCCTTTGGCAATCCGTTTCGGCGCACCTGGGTGCGCACGCTGGAGCGTCTGCCGGATGAACCGGATATGCACCGCGCGGTGCTCGCCTATCTGTCCGACTACGGCCTGATCTGGACCTTGCTGGCTCACCATGGCGTCACTTTGGGCAATACCAATCTGGTGGTGGCGAGTCTGGACCATGCGATGTGGTTCCATCGGCCTTTCAGGGTGGACGACTGGTTGCTCTATCACTGCGAAGGCGTGGCGTCTGCCGGCGCAAGAGGCTTGGCGCGCGGCAGCTTTTATACCCGGGAGGGCGAACTGGTGGTGAGCGTGGCGCAGGAAGGCTTGATGCGAGTGCTGGATTGAAACTGGCACTCTCGCCGCTCAAGCCGCAGATGAAGCGCGCGGTGATCCTGCCGGCTTCAATGCCATGAGCGATGCGAAGAAAACCCAACTCGGGCGATTTGAACTCAGAAAAGAGCTGGGGCGCGGCTTCCATGGCCGGGTTTTCCTGGCCTGGGATCCGCAGTTGGAACGCGAGGTCGCCATCAAATGGCTGCTTGGCGCACGCCAGAGCGACGACGCAAGTCGGGCACAGTTCATGACCGAAGCCCGCGCGGTGGCGCGTCTCGCCCATCCCAACATCATCCCGCTGTACGAAGTCGGCATGCACGGGAAAATTCCGTTTCTGGTGTTTGAGTACGTCCAAGGCATTCCGCTCAAGCAGGAGATCCTGCAGCGGGAACGCATGCCGGAGGCGGAGGCCGTGGGCTTGTTTGCCCAGATTCTCGACGGCATGGCGGTCGCGCATGAGCACGACGTCGTTCATCTCGATCTTTCCCCAAACAATCTTATGTTCGACCGCCATGGGCGGGTGCGGATCATGGACTTCGGTCTGGCGCGCTTTGTGTCGCGCACCGGTAGCGATGCAGGCGAAGAGCGCATGCACGGCACGCCGCGCTATATGAGCCCCGAGCATTTTTCCGCCGGCAAGCTCGACCAGCGCACCGATGTCTTCGCGCTGGGGCTCATTCTGTTCGAGTTGCTGACCGGCGAGGCGGCGGCGCAAGGCGACGGGTTGACGCGGGTGCGGAGCGTCATCCTGCAAGGCAAATTTGATTGGGAAGGGCTGCGCACAAGGGGGATTTCGCCGGGCCTGATCCAGTTGCTGCGTGACGCGCTGGCCAGAGAACCCGTGGGGCGCTTCCAGACCGCACGCGAGTTCGCCCAGATGCTCGCGGCAACGCTTGCCAGTCAGACGGAATCCGCCAGACAGGACATCGCCGTCCAATTTCTTTTGCGACGTTTGCAGCGGCGTCCGGAGTTTCCGGCTTTTTCCAGCAATATTATTGAAATCAACCGAATGACCGGTGAGGGCAGCCTCACTAATCTCCACGAGCTGGCTGAAGTGATTCAACGCGACTTCAGCCTCACCAACCGCTTGATGAAGATTGCCAACTCGGCATTTTTTGATCGGGGCGGGGCGGGCGTGACCACGGTAGCGCAAGCCATTGGCATGGTCGGGACACGCCTGATTCGTTTGCTGTGCAACGGCCTGCTGGTGTTTGAACGTCTGCAAAACGGGCAGGCAGAGCTACAGGATGCGCTGGTGAGTTGTTTCGTTGCCGGCTTGATGGCGCGAAATCTGGGCTTGTTGACGCGGCGAGAATTGGCCGAGGAGGCTTTTATCTGCGGACTCTTCAACCGACTGGGCCGAAATCTGGTGATGTACTACCTGCCCGAGGAGTGGAGCGAGATTGCCGCACTGGTGAACAACGACGTGCTGCCCTTGCAGGCTGAGCGGCAGGTGCTGGGAAGCACCTGCGCGACGATGGGCGCGGCGGTGGCGAGATTGTGGAAGTTCCCGGCAGCGATTGTGGAAAGCATGGCGCCGGTATTGAGCGAGCCGCGCGAGCCGCCGCTGGACGACGCCCTGCAGTTGCGGCTGATTGCGCAATTGGCCAATGAGCTATGTGAAGCGGCTTATCGCCCGCAGGCAGAGCCTTTGGCGGACACCGAAGACCTTGCCTTCCGATATCGGAATTCCATGCGGCTGTCTCCGCACGCACTGGCCGACTTGCTTAACGCGGCCTTGGAGAAATTCCTGACCGTGGCGCCCTCGCTGGGCGTGGACGCGGCGAGCAGCGGTTTTTGTCAGCGCGCACTGGCCTTTGAGGCCGCGCTGCGCGAACCGCAGATCGCGCAGCGCGGTCTGTCAGGAGATCTGACTTAGCCTTTGGCTTTTTTCTTGGCCGCTGGTTTGACGGGCGCTTTTTTCGCGACGGCTTTGGCGGTCTTCTTGGCGGGCCCGGTGTGCTCAGCCATCTGCACTTTCCACAAGCCCTGCGCTTCAGACCAGCCCACGACGGCCAGCGGGCTGCCATCTTCGTGGATGAATTCCAGCGGCCCAAGGAAGGTCATGTAGAACTCGCTGGCGACCGGAAAAAAAGTTTTGTCGTGGCGGGCGTTACAGGCTTCGTAGCCGTAACCGAGCGACAGGGCGGTCGCGCCACCGTCGCCAACGCCGCCGCGCACTTCCATTTTGCCCTTGGTCAGCAGGTACTCGCCCGGGCCGAGATGGACGTGACGATTGAAGGAAGAGCCTTTCGGGCAATCAAAAATCGCGGTCCACGCGCCCATTTCCGGTGAGACGTGGAGCAGTTTCCAGCGGATGCCGCCGGCTGAGAGGGCGGCTGGAAACGGCATCCAGGGCAAATCGTCAAGCTGGACGTAATCGGCAGTAGCGTTGATGTTCATCGAGGTCTCCCCTTGCGTTGTTGTGTGTTGAGGCGATTGGGTTCGTGCGCCTAGCAGCGGCCGGTGCATTCCGATGCGCCGTGTTCGCTGCCCAGCGTGCGTGCGAGATTGGCGAATCCGCCCTCGTTGCTCACGTGTTGATAGCCCTGGGATTCGAGCGAGAGTTTGGCCATCTGGGCGCGCACGCCGATCCCGCAGTAGAGTTTGATGGCGCGGTCCTTATGGGTTTCGACGTGACCAATCTTGAGTGCGATGGTTTGATAGGGAATGTTGACCGCGCCCGGCAGGTGGCCGGCGGCGTATTCCTCTGGCGCCCGGACGTCAATCCACAGCGCCGCATCAGCGGCCCGCACCAACGGAGCGATCATTCCCAGCAACAGACCAAGGCTCAACAGTGTTAAACGTCGCATGCGGTGCTTCCGACTCTGGGTTGAGGTGCCACAGTGGCGATGACTTCAATCATACACAGCGAGCCGGGCGTGTCTGAAGTCATCGCGCAGGCTATGCGCCCTTAAGCGGATTTCTTGCGTTTTTTTGTGGTGCCTTTGCCGGCGCTCAGCGCGTTGAAGAGCCGGTTTTTGGGATATTCGGCACCCACGACATGTTGCAGCGTCAGCGCCCGCACCACCTGATAGGTTCTGATTCTGAACGCAGGGTCGCAGGACATCCGCACATACAAATCTTTCGGCGGCACGCCGTAGTCTTCCGCCAGCCAGGCCATAAGATTACTGGTGGCGTCGAACAGGGCTTGCTCCATCGGCAGGTTGATGCCCACCGCGACCACGCTGTCGGGTTTATCGATGCGCACGCAGGGCAGACGCTTGTTCTTGATCACTGCGCAAGACAGTTGCACGGTGGCGCGAGTTTCGTCCGCGATACCGGTAAATTCCGTGTCGCCCTGACCGCCGTGCACGTCGCCGATGTACAGCAGGCCGCCTTTATTGAACGAATTGAGATAGATCGTGTGACCCGCCCGGATATCCCGACAGTCGATGTTACCGCCGAACGAGCCTTGTCCGAGCACCGAGGTAAACACTTCGCGCTGTGAGGCGGTAGCAAGAGTGCCAATAAACGGTTCGAGCGGCCAGGAGAGGGTGTGGGAGTATTTGGCGGTGCCATCGCGGGTGTGGCCGCTCGGTCCCGGGATATGCTCGATCACGTGAACATAGGGTTCGGCGCATTCCGGGTATTTAAGCGAATTGGTCAGCGGACCCATGCCCGGCAGAATGCCGGAGAAGCCGTAGCGCCACGGGTCGATCCAGTCGATGGTGACCGCGAGCACATCGCCATCTTCACAGCCGTCGACGTAGATGGGTCCCACCACCGGGTTGTACAGCGGGGGGTGACAGGATTGCAGTTTGGCCATGTGCTCGCCAGACACCACGCTGTGCACCAGCGGGTGATCGCTATCGTCTGCAATCAGGCCGCTTAAGGCGTCGTCCGTTTCAATTTGGAACTTTTCGCCTTGTTTGACTCTCAAGCAAGGTTTGTCGCGATTATCGAAAGCGTACTTTTGGACTTTTCCACGAGAGATCTTTTTCATAAGGGACACTCCGCAGGGTTGAGGCCCTGAGCGTAGTCGCCGCTGGGCAATTAATACAGACCGGGATTTATCTGAGGGAGCGGGCGCTCGGGCGACCCGGTGCCCGCTCACTGAAGGGAGAGATGTTGTGCTTGAACTCTTGATGCAACCCGCCGCCTGGCTGGCGCTGTTCACACTGACTGCGCTGGAACTGGTGCTCGGCATCGATAACGTGATTTTTATTTCGATCCTCGTCGACAAACTGCCGCTTCATCAGCGCGAGCGGGCCCGGCGCATCGGGCTTTTTCTCGCGATGTTCATGCGCATCGGACTGTTGTTTGTGCTGTCGTGGATTGTGGGGCTGACCGCGCCGCTGTTTTCGGTACTCGAGCATCCCATCTCCGGCCGCGACCTGATCCTCATTGCTGGCGGTCTATTCCTGATCTGGAAAAGTACCAAGGAAGTCCACCAACTGTTGGAAGGCGAGGAGGGCGAGGCCTCGAACGGGGTGAAGGCCAAATTCGGCGCGGTGATCTTTCAGATCATTCTCATCGATTTGGTGTTCTCGCTGGATTCCATTATTACGGCGGTAGGCATGGTGGACGAGGTGGCCATCATGGTGGCGGCCGTGGTGCTGTCGGTGGGCCTGATGTTGTGCTTCGCGAGCGCGATTGGCCGCTTCGTCTCGGCCCACCCGACCATCAAGATGTTGGCGCTGTCGTTTCTGTTCGTGATTGGTACCGTGCTGATGGCCGACGGCTTCGGCCATCACGTGCCTAAGGGCTATATCTACTCGGCGCTCGCGTTTTCATTGATGGTGGAGTGGCTGAACTTGCGCTATCGCACCCGGCGCCGTGCGCCGGTGCATCTGCGGGAGGCCTACGCCAGTGAGCCGGACAAACCGGCTCAGGACTAGTCAGCGCAGATTGTTCATCTCGCCCAGCGAGTAGGTCTTGGCGAAAGGCGCGTGCCACGGGATGCCGGCTTCAGCGGCGAGTGCGGGCAGGCGCCCTGAACTCCTCAACTTGACCAGCGCAGCGTCGATTGCGCTACGCAAAGCCTCGTCCTTGCCACGGGTGGCGGGGTGCTCGTTCCAAGCCAAGGCTGCCGGCGCCTCATAGCCCGCCACCGGGCTGATGACGATGTCTTTTTGGCCCTTCAGCACCGCGCCTGCCGCCGGGCCCCATGCCAATCCCAATTCTGCCTCACGCTTAGCTGCCCTGCGCAGGACTTCTTCGGCCGAGAGACAAGTTTTGATTTTGGCGCCAACCAGACGGAGGGCGAAGGCGCCTACGGTTGCCGCCTGAACGGCGACCGGCACGTCGCGCAAATCCCGCAGTTCGCGCCGGGTCTCGCCGGCCGCGCCATACAGCTGAAAACTGGCGCCGTAGTAAGCCGCACCCAAGGCCAGACTGGGGGTCTCCCGCAAGCTGTCGCGGGCTGGTCCCGGAATACTGAACAACACGTCGCAAGCGCCTTTTTGCAACTTGCGAGCGGGGAAGTCGCTGTCCTCGAGTTCGATCACTTTGGTGGCGTTGTTCACCCACACGATTTCCAGCGGGCGCTGGATTTCGGTGGCCACCGCCTGAGCAGTAGCCAGATCGAAACCGCTGTTGCTGGCCTGCTCGGAATAAGGCGCGTTGTGCGTGAGCAGGCACACTTTGAGTGGCTCACTCGCCGCCGCAGAAACACTGCAGGCGGCGAGCAAGCTCAGTAGCGCGGCCAGGGGCTTCATTCGGGCAACGCGAACACCACCAGCGAACTGCCGGGGGTGTCGAGCGGCGGGGTGCCCACGATCTGCACGGCGATACCGCCGCCGCCGCTGCCAAACGCCACAAACTGGCGTTTACCGGCTTTCCATGTGATGGGCTGACCGCGCACGGCGGAACCGGTCTGGAACTTCCAGAGCTGCTTGCCGGTGTTGTCGTCGAACGCCATCACGTGTCCGGTCTGGCTCCCGGTGAAGACTACGCCGCCGGCAGTGGCCAAGGTGCCACCCGCCATCGGGTATTCGTCCTTCCAGGTCCACTTGCGCTTGCCGGTGGCCGGGTCGTAGGCGGAGAAGTGCCCGTAAGCTTTGCCTTCTTCCGACTGCATGACGCCCGGGCCGCCGCCCCAGAAAGGCTGGCCGTTCTGGAAGACGGCTGCCTGCTTCTCCATTTTTCCGCAGCTCTCGACTACCGGCACGTACATGAGGCCGGTCTGCGGGCTGTAGGCCGCCGTGTAGGAACCGTTCTGCCCGCCCACGTTACCGGGGCAGATGTATTCCGGGTTGCCGCCGGCCTCGGGTTCGAACTTGGGGTCATTGATGGCGCGGCCGTTCGGGTCAAGTCCCTTTGCCCAGTTCAGCTGATCCACGTACTGCGCGCCGTGCATGAACTTGCCGTTGCTGGCATCCAGCGCGTAGATGTAGCCGTTGCGGTTCGGCTGGACCAGGCTTTTCACCTTGCCGGCTTTGCCTGGCAGGTCGATCAGGAACATGCCGGTGGTGGCGTCGTAGTCCCACACGTCGTGCGGGGTGTACTGGAAGTGCCACTTCAGTTCGCCGGTGCTGGCGTCCAGCGCCAGCGCCGAATTGGTATAGAGGTTGTCGCCTTCGCGGGTGTCGCCGTTCCAGTCCGGCGAGGGATTGCCGGTGGCCCAGAACAGGGTTTTTGACGCCGGGTCATAAACGCCAGTGCCCCACCCGGGGCCGCCGCCTGTCTTCCAGGAATCACCGGCCCAGGTTTCTACGCCTTTTTCACCCGCGACGGGCACCGTGTAACGGCGCCATTTGCGCTCGCCGGT
>Ga0114967_10004040_pt1 | contig 11899 bp, 11 predicted proteins | sample M_130628_MF_Meta_FD_92639 | JGI IMG/M metagenome (GOLD analysis project Ga0114967, IMG submission 92639) | Freshwater microbial communities from Lake Montjoie, Canada to study carbon cycling - M_130628_MF_MetaG | ecosystem: Environmental > Aquatic > Freshwater > Lake | place: Lake Montjoie... | reverse complement strand
TTTTCGGCCTGTCTTGCCAGGGTGGTTTCATTCAGCAATGGCACGTTGCTCTTGCCCATGACATGGAGGTTTACCGAGTAAAGTGCGGTCATCACGAGAATGCCGCTGAGGAGTCCGTTGATCTTGAACTTGGTGTGCAGCAGGCCGGTGGTCATGCCTGCCAGCACGCCTCCCGCGAAGCCGGCCAGCGTGGCTAAAACGGGAGCGACATGATGCGCGAGCAATATGGCGGTGACCGCGGCTCCGAGAGTGATGGAGCCGTCCGCTGTGATGTCGGGAAAATTGAAAATGCGGAAGCTCAGATAAACTCCCATCGCCAAAAGCGCTAGAATCAATCCGATGGTGGTGGCGCCGATTAGCAGAGTCATAACGTTGTCAGAGGTAAAGGTGCACGGTCTAAAATCCGCAGCGGCCCGACCCAGCAAGCGCCGCGCATCAGATCGGTCTGGCCTACACCTTCGAACTGGCGTTCATCCGCGAGCAGATGCAGGACGGTCCGTGCGGATTCGGTGCCGAGCAGGCTGGCGATAGTTTCTTGCAGTTTGAGGTTGCCCTTCGGCAGTGGGCGATAAGGAAACGCCGCCGCGTGAAAATGCCCCTGAGCCTGCGTGCCTGGGCCAATCGGACGGAAGAATTCGGCAGGGCCGGAGGATGGCTGCTTTTCGGCAAAGCCCACGATGAGGGCTACGTTGCGCTCATCGGTTCGTTCCGTCGTGAAGGAAAGCCAATCGCGTACGCCGGGAAAACTCCACGGGGAATGACCGTTCGCACGCGCGGGCGACTGGCGGAGAGCCGCGCCGACAAGGCTGGCGCTCTCAGCCACGATGACGAAACCTGCGGCCGCAGAGTCAATGTCCTGAAGAGCTGTCTCGACGAGCTCAGCCAGTGCAATCACGCCGCGTTCCCCCGCGGCGGCTTCAAAGCGCAGCAGACGGGCAAAATCGCCGCGGGCGGTAAGACCGTAGAGCACGTTGACCTCTGGCATCAGCTGTCTTTCGGTCAACTGAAAATCCGGCACACTGCTGCCGTCGGTAGGCTGGGCGACCGCCGCGCCGCCTGCGGCAAGAAATTCGCCGAAGCGTTCATGGCTGTCGGACAGCTCATCGCCAAACGCGCCCAAGCCGAGGCCGAAGCTCCCGGCATCAAAACGCAGGCGTTCACTATCTGCGGCGGACAGCTGGCCGGTGGCGAACTTTTCCGGATGCCCAAGCAATCGAGCCTCTAGAATGGCTCCGGTATTCTGTTCGTAGGATTCAAAGGTGATGCCGTTCCGTTCCCAACGCCGCGCTGCGGAGGCCGGCTTCACCGTCGGCGGCGTCTGAGCCGCGGCCACCAGCATGCCGGCAATGCCGGAGAGATGCAGCACCGCCAAGACGCTCTCGGTCGGCTGGACTACTCGCATCTTTCCCCGCACCGCTTTGAGCTGTTTGTAGTATTTCAACAAGACTCGGATGCCCGCCGAACTGATGTAATCCACCTGGGAGAATTCGAGATCTAGGTGATGTTGCCCTGCGCGGATGGCGGACTCGATGGCGTTGCCGACGTATTCCGCCCAGTTGGCATCCAGGCGACCTTTGAGTTGCAACTCGTGGCGGTCTTCGCGGGGCTGTGGGGTGATTTCCATGGCGTTCTATTTTATGACCTCACCGAGCCTCAGCAGTTCGGGCGGGATGACAATGCCTTGAGCGGCCGCAGCGGCGGGGTTGAAAGTATATTTTATTTTTTCAACGATTTGGAAGGGGATGGTTGCCGGCGAGTCGCCCCGCAGAATGCGCGCCGCGATGATGGCCGACGCAACGCCGCCGTCAAAGAAATCGCGCGAGACGGTGAGGAAGCCGCCTGACTTGGCCTGACCTGAGGCAAAACCCATGAGTGGAAGGCGGGCGCGTTTTGCGGCCTGAACGATGCTGGCGAAACTGGCTCCCGTAAGATTATCGGAAATCTGGCAGATAGCATCGACATGCAGGGCGCACAAAGCCAACGCAGCGTCGGGCACATCGGAACTGGTATTGACCCCGACCGTTTCCACCTCGATGCCAAGCCGGGTGGCTGCTTTCACGAGTTCGTCCTTGTAATACACGGAATTCACCTCGGCCGGCACATAGAGTGTTCCTATGCGTTTTACTTTTGGCAGGCAGCGCTGCAAGGCGGCTAGGCCCAGTTCGTGCGGCGCATCCACATAGGCGCCAGTGACCAAAGGAAGATGATTGGTTTTGTTGATTCCAGCGCCTGCAATGAATGGATTGGCCACCAAAGAAAACACGACCGGACACCCTTGGATGCGACGCAGCGCGGCCTGCAATGCCGGCGTGGTGGCGGTCATAATGAGATCCACCCGGTCACTGACGGCGGCGTCCATCATTGTGCTCAGCGTCGCCATGTCACCCTGCGCATTGCGGATGCGAAGTTCGAAGTCCCGCCCGCGCTTCAATCCGGCCTGCTCGAACCCTGCAAGGATGCCTTCGCGATTGATTTCCACGTTGGGGGTTTCCAAGTTCTCAATGAGATCAATTTTGACCTTGCGCGGCAGCGGTGTGTGGGCGGACGGCGGCTTTTGCGCTGTGTTGGTTTCCAGCGCGCTAGCGGCTTCGGCGAGGATGGCTGCGGGGAATTTTAGCCCGAGTCTTTCGGCCAGTGGCAGATCGAGCCAGACGGCTTTTTCCGAGACGTTTTCCATCGGTATGCCCGCGGGGCTTTGGCCCAGTAAAACGCGTGCCAAGGGTTTGGCGGCCGCGTAGCCGGGCCGGTAATAACCGAGGCCAACACAGGCCACAGCCCCGCGCTTGGCGGCATCGGGATCATCAACAAATAGGGGAAGTTTTGCATCCCGGACGGCCTTGACCACGGCATCAAAGCCCTGGATGACGGTGTTGTCGCCCTGTATGTAAAAAGCGTCCACATGACGGCTGGTAAGCGCCTGAGCGGCCTGCAACACCTCAGCGGAGGAGGCCACGGTGACTTCGTCCAGCTTGAGGCCCGCCGCAGAAAAAAGCCCGCGCGCCACTTCGATCACCTTTACGCTATTCGCCTCGGAGGCATTGTAGATCGTGCCGATGGTTTTGGCAGAGGGCAGCGTTTGACGAATGAGATCCACCATGTCTTGTACGGGCAGGAAGGATCCGATGCCGGTGACGTTTGCCAGATGGTTTGTAAACGATTTACCAGCTCCGGCGGCTACGGGGTCGGAACAATAGGTGAACACGACCGGCTTACGTTTGACAAAGCCACAGGCGGTGCTGATGACCGGCGTGCTCATCGGCAAAATCACGTCCAAATCGGAGCTGTCAAAATTTTGAAGCATCGCGGGGATATTGATAATTTCGCCCTGGGCGTGTGTTCTCCGCACCTCGAGATTTTTGCCTTCCAAAAAGCCCTGGTCGCGCAGGCCATCGAATATGCCTCGGATGCAGGCCTCAGCCCCGGCCTCGGGAGCGAAGTAGGCGAGGCCGATCTTGTAAATGCGGCCGGGCTGCGGTTGGCTTGCCTGCGGGGCAGGTCGGCGCGTGGTCGGCAGATTTGTCTCGGTGGTGCTAATCCAACCGGTCGCCCGCTGGTGCAGCGCCGGGGAAATGGTCCATCTGTCTTTCAGCGACGCCGGCACCGTTTCATTGAGCAGCAATTGCTCCGGAACGAGATTTTCAACCGGCACTTCGGCCGGGTTCTTGCCGTCGAGAACATCGGCGGCGAGCTGGCCAACTGCCCGGCCAATTTCCTCGTAATTGGCGCCCAGGTCGAAAATCGCGCCTTGCTTGACGTTGGGCGGCAGCGCGGTGAAAACCGGGATCCGGGCGCGCCGGCAAGCCGCAATGATCATGTCCGAGGCAATGGAGATGGTGATGTCACCACTGATCCAGACCGCCTCAACGCCACGGGAAATCAGGGAGTTCACCGCTTCGAGAGCGGCGGTGCTGTTCTCCGCGTTTGCCTCGACTAGGGTGATGCCAAGGTCCGCGCACACCTTTCGGGCAATCTTTGTCTGCGCCAGTGAATTGGCCTCGGCGGGATTCCACGCCAGCCCCACGGTCTTGAGTCCGGGGCACATCTCCCGCGCAGTGGCGAAAATTTTGGCCACCGGCTGCATCGATCCGTAGCCGGTCAGATACGGGGGGTGAATCGCATGATTCGTGGGGTCGATGCCAACGCCCGCACTGTAGGGATCGCTCACGAGGCCGAAGACGTGTGGCGTGTGGCGGCCGAACTTGTTGGCGTTGGCGATGGTCTGGAGCGAGACCGTGCTGGCGCTGAGGATCAAATCGTATCCGCCGCTGGTGACCTCTTTGGCGATGGCATTGGCCGTGCCAATATCTGCCTCCGCATTGTAATGCTTAATTTGAAGGCGGCCACCCTCCTTGTAGCCGCGTTCGGCGAGTGCTGTGAGAATGCCGACCACCCCGTCATCCAAAGGCGGAATTGAAGCATGTTGAACGAGTGCTACTTTGATGACCTTATCGGCCGCTTTGCCCGCCGCTGGCTGTGCCCTAGAGTAATGGCGCGAACCGCGGTCGGTATAAAGCAACACCCCAGCCGCTAGGGTGATCAATCCAACGCCAAGGAGTAGCCGCTTTAAGGTGTCGAACATCAGTTTGAATTGCTGCAGTGGTGAGCGAGTTTAGGACTCATAAGTTTTCTGCCGCGCCAGCAGATAGGCATCCAGTTCGGCTTGGTCGCGGAAGATGCTCATGTCTGGCAAGCTACCCATGATGTCAAAAACTTCTTTGATCTGTGGCTGCAGGTTGACGAAGGAGACCCGGCCGGCATGCAGCTTCTGTTGTTTGGCAGCGGTAAAGAAAAGCCGAATGCCGGAGCTAGTGACGTATTTCAGATTGGCCAAGTCAAAGATTAACTGCGCTGGCTTGGCGGCGAGCGCGGTCGTCAGTTGCGCTTGCAAATTTGCTACGGTGGAGTTGTCGAGGTTGCCGTCGAGCGCCAAAGTGGTCTCTTTTGTGCCGGCAGTGTTGGCTTTCTGGCTAAGTTTGATGTTTAAGGTGCTCATATTTGATTGCTAGTTCGATGGGGGCATTTGGCTGTAACGGTTCTATGAAAGTGGCAGGATGCACATAACAAACGCCTCCCGTACGGCCGGCTGGAGGTTGTCGAAGCGGTATTCCCCCTGATGCTGCTTCTGCTGCTTCTGTGCCCAGAGGAAAAGCCGGATTCCGGAGCTGGTGACGTAGTTGAGTTTGGCCAAGTCAAAGATTAATTGTGCCGGCTTGGCGGCAAGCGCGGCAGCCAGCTCCGCTTGCAATTTTGCAACCGTAGAATTATCGAGATTGCCGTCGAGCCCAAGCGTGATTTCCAATTGGCCCATGGCGTTTGTTTTCCGAAGGACTTCAATGTTGATGGCGCTCATGATCTTGAAAGTGAGAACATTTGATTGATCTGAAGTTGGAAGACTATGCTGCCTTGGAGTATTGCGACTGCAATTTGGTTAGATATAAGGATTTCTCGGAAATTATGATTGGTCACTGGTTCGTGTCGCGAGGTGGTGTTGACGAATGGCTTGCTTGCCGGGCGCGCAGGTAAACATCCAGTTCTGCGTCATTGTTGAAGGCGAAAGGCGCCCCGTCATCTTCACCCAGCAGACGGTAGGCATCGAGTTCAGCCTGGCTCTTAAAAACCCGCATTTCCGGTAATTTGCCCATGATGTCGAAGACTTCCTGAATCTGCGGCTGCAAGTTGACGAAGGACAGCCGACCCCCGTGCCGCTGCTGCTGTTTTGCCGAGGCAAAAAACAGACGGATGCCGGAACTGGTCACGTATCGGAGATTGGCCAGATCAAAGATCACATGCGAGGGCTTGGCACTCAGCGCAGTGGACAGCTGCATTTGCAAACTTGCAACCGTGGAGTTGTCCAAGTGGCCGACCAAGGCCAGTGTCACTTCCTTCCGGTCCTCGGCGTCGGTTGACTCCGATAAGCTAATGTTAAGAGTGCTCATATTTTTTATAAAGTCTGGAAATCCCTAAATTAAATCACTCTGATTTCGGGGACTGAATTCTTTAGTATTTAAACGTAGTGTAAAGAAGGGAGCTCATCACGCCATCACATAAGCACCCTGAAATTGATTCAGAGTTACCCCGGTAACCGCTCGCGCGAGGCCGAAGTTTCCTAATAGCTCTTTTAAGCTTCATTTCAGATGGTCAAATCCGCATCAGCAAATCTGCAAGGGAAGATATTACTCCCGGGCAAGTTGCCCCGCGACAATATCGTCGCCGCCGCGGACGATTAACTGGCCTAGGCCGGAAATCTCCAATGTCGAAGTCACAGCTGGCTGTGGATTCTGGAATTGCAACTGCCCCCCGCGAGCGTTAACGGCTTTTAACGCTTGCAACAGCATTCGGATGCCGAGTGAAGAGAGAAAGGCCACCGCACCCAGATCCACCTGCACTTTCATTTTATCTCCGCCACAATGGGCGTAAAATTTGGTCTCAACTGCCGCCACGCCAGTAATATCCAGCTGGCCCGTTAGTTTTAAGATGCGGACTCCACCCTGCAAATCGCTTACTTCAAGTTTTGTGCTCATTGATATTTGCTAATAATAAATAAATTAAACACTTCCGCGTTTCCACAGCGTCAGGTGGTTTTTAGCTTCAACCCGGGCATATTCCATCCGATCGGACATTTTTCTCAAAAGGTGTATTCCTAATCCGCCTACGGGACGGTCCTCCACTGGCAGGTTGATGTCCGGCGGGGTCAGCTCAAGCGGATTGAAACGATGTCCGTCGTCGATCACCGTCAGTTTTAATTCATTTTCCACCAGTTCCAATTCAATCGTGATGGTGTGTTCATCCGCATCATCATAGCCGTATTTGATGCAATTGGTGACCAGTTCTTCGATGGCGAGATTGGCCAAGTAATCAATGGCGGGAGACGATTGCTTCTCAGCCAACCAGCGCGACGCAGCCTCATTGGCTGCGGGGATTTCAGCAAAGCTGTTTTTTACTTGGATTTTAAGTTGGTCAGCCACGATCAATGATGCATGAATCAGGGAAAAGTTGACGTCCGTTTTCACTTTCAGTTACTGATTTTAGCAAAGACCATCTGTCAGCAGCAAGCTTAGGGTTGACCACTGTTGCCGTAAGATGCTCCTCCCAGTTTGGCGCCCATTTCAATGTCGCTCCTAGCCACTCCGCCGGCGCTTGGCTTAGTCGGGTTTCGTTTGCGGGAGAAATGTTTTTGAGCTTGCTAGGTGCGGTGGAGCTAATCCCGGTTCTGCCAGAGACCCTTCGCTAATCCGGTCAGATGTGCCGCCCCCAACGCAGCGGTATTGCCGTCTGAGTCAGCCCGGAACTCAGCAGCCGGCTATCTGTAAATCGAGATGCCGACGCGGTGGGTCAGATGGAAACTGGATACCCTAGACGTAGAAATTCTGACGTGCTGTGTCAAAGTGGTGGATAAGAGGTCACCAAAGCGCGGTTAAAAGACTCAAGGGCATTCTTAACCGCAAGCGCGATGTCTCGGTCAATCAAATCCAAACTGGCAAGGCTCTCAATTCGCGCCTGCCTGGCTTGGTATTCCGGACCTTGAAACAATTGGTTCGAAAGATGACAGCCGTGAATCAGTCCCAATAAAATGGCATCTCTGGGTTCGGGCAGAGCGTCACTGAGAATTAGTTGTCTGAGTCGGTTGCGAACTTCCGTCCGCTCGCCGCCGTTCGCAGGGGGATAACGGCGAACACCAAAAACCCAGAGAACGCGTTTTTCAACTAACTTGAGGATGCCTTTCTTAGCCAGACTGCCAATACCTTCCTGCCATATTTCGCGCTCTTTTTGGTTTAATTCCTTAAGCCAAAAGTCAACCGACTTGGGTTCTGCTGCCGTGCTCATTATTTTCAACCAAGGATCTAGCAGTGCATCTCCCAGGCGGGCGGTGTTAATGATTTTTAAATACTCGGAATCGGTATCCAAGCGTTTAGCGTAGGAAAGCTCGAGGATTACCGAACCCGCCAGCGCATAACCCAAAGCGCCGTAAGGCAATTTAAGCTGCGCTCCGGTTTGGTCGTCCAGCATTAGCAGGATGAACTCTTCAACCAAGGTCAAATCATGAGTTGGCGCTGCGCTTTCGGGGTCGCCAGGCGGAAGCGCCTCTTGGATTTTAAGCAGGCTCAAGAAGCCGGAGATCCGAAAAACCTCCTGGACTGGGGGCGAGAGCCGGGTCCATGAACATAACACCCCGGCGCGGTGCAGTTTTTTTGCGGCGGACAAAAATGCCCGCAATCCGGCGCTGCTCACGTAGGTCAACCCAAGGCAGTCGATGTCCAGCAGTTTGGGTTTTTCTTCGACCAGTTTTTGGATTTGAGCTTCCAGCAATTCGGCGGTTCTTCCGTCCAGCTTGCCCTCCATAGCCAGCACTAAGCCGGGACCGTTTTCTTTTCTAGTGATGGTGAACATTGTTCTTTCGAGTGGGCCTATTAACATGCAATCCCAATATCAGCGGGGTTGCAAGCGCTGATTTTAGCCAGCTTGGGGAGGGGAATCGAGTGCCACCATGGAAATCTTCCAATTTAATTTTAGAACCTGATGGATGATTTATAGATTTGCATGTAGGTCTGCACGCATGCATCATATATTGGTATTTTTTAGATTTTGGAGATGTCAAACATTATTGAACTCAGCGGCCGCATTGATAACAACTCATCGGCGGCTATTGAAGCCCGCATCAACACTGTTCTGGATGCCCAGCCGAAGACGCTCATATTGGACATGCGGGGTGTGGATTTTGTAAGCAGCCTTGGGTTGCGGGTTATGCTTTCGGCGGCCAAACGATGCCGCAAGCAAACTACCAAAATCGCCTTGTGCGGGGTCTTGCCGCAGGTGGAAGAGGTGTTCCAACTCAGCGGTCTCTCAGCATTTTTCCCTATGCACCCCAATTGCGAGGCGGCGCAGCAGGCCTTGGCCTGATCAAGCTGACCCTGACACGAAAATGAAAGACCTGGCTGCGCTCAAGGATTATATTCTTCAAGTATACGAACGCCACCGCTCCAATCATGAAGGGCAAGTGGCCACCTACATCCCTGAGCTCGGCAAGGCCAATCCGGATCATTTCGGCATCAGCGTGGTGACGGCGGAGGGGCAGGAGTTTTCCGTGGGCGATTCGCAGCAGGAGTTCACGATTCAATCAATCTGCAAGCCTCTGGCTTTTCTGATGGCCTTGGAGCAGCACGGGCGCGAGACCACCATCAAGCACGTCGGAGTGGAGCCTAGCGGCGAGGCTTTTAACTCCATCAATCTGGATCGTCTGAACCGTCCCTTCAATCCGATGGTCAATGCGGGGGCGATCTCAGTGGCGGCGCTCATCAAGGGGGATTCCCCGGAAGCGGGAGTGGATGCGTTTCTCAAACGCCTGAGCCTCGCCGCCGGCCGGGATTTGCGTATCGATCAGGCGGTGTGCGCCTCGGAAGCTGCCACAGGCTTCCGGAATCGCGCCATCGCTTATCTGCTGCGAAACTTTGACATGATTGACGATCAGGTGGACCACACGCTGCACCAGTATTTTTCCCAGTGCTCGGTTTTGGTCAACAGCCGCGACCTAGCCATGATTGGCGCTACGCTGGCCAATATCGGTGACAACCCGCGGACATACGCGGAGGTGTTTGACATGAATCACATCAAGGACGCTCTGTCCGTGATGTTGACCTGCGGGATGTATGATTATTCGGGCGAATGGGCTTACAACGTGGGGCTGCCCGCCAAAAGCGGCGTTGCCGGTGGCGTTCTGGCCGTGGTCAACCGCCAGTTGAGCATCGCCGTATATTCCCCGCGGCTGGACGACCGCGGCAATAGCGTGCGAGGCATCAAAGTCTGCACCGACCTGGCCGAGGAGTATGGTCTCCACGCGTTCGATTTCACCAACTTCGGCTCTAACTTCATCCGGGCGCTCTGATAGGTGTCGCCCCTAAGCCCAAGTCCTTTTTCACTGCCCCTCTTCTGTTTTTAAAGGAAAGAAGGGGTTGGTTTTTCCGTTTGAAGGTTACGGACTCAGGTAGCTGAAGGACGGGCAAGCAGTGTCGCGAGCCGTTGTATTAGCCAGACAATCCGTTCGAAAAGGGTGGTCAGTGACATCAGACACTGATTCTGTGCCGCAGACAGGTCGTGTCCGATGCTATTCAAGGAACTGCGCATCCGACTCATCATGTCTCCCCGATCCCCCGTCAATTGGAGCAGGATTTGATGGTTGTCTTCGTCGGGGGTTTCCGTGGCCTCGTGCGCTGTTAATAGGATCAGGTGGAGCGCTTCGGCTGCCCGCTGGCTGAAACTGAGGATTTGTGGGGAATCATTGCATTCGGTTGCCACAGTGACAAAGGTTCTCAGGTTGTCTGCCAATGTAATGAGGAGGTCGTTGCGGTTCTGTAGATTCAAGGCTTGTTCCAAGCAATCCCGCGAGGGCCTTCGCTCTATAAGAGAGTTCATAAAACGGCTCACCTCTACTGACAGGCTTGAGACCGACCGGTGCAGAGTGTCGAAATCGTCGCCGGGTTGGGTCGCGGATTCCTCGCGGACAGTATCGAGGAAGCTGGGTAGATGGCTCAGCAGCCTTTGATGTTCCTTCTCGGCTAAGTCTACGGCGGTCTCCGGCTCTTCGAGGGCTTGTTCGCAGATGAACTGCGGGAGGCTCAGCTGTTCCTCGCGTGTCACGGGGGATATCCGTTCCATTAGGGATATCATCCACTTCATGGCGGCGAAGGTGGTTGCCGTGGAGACTAGTTGAAAAATCAGGGACACATAGGCCATCTGTTGACCAAAGTCCGAGCTCAGGAGCGGTAGCAGGGAATGGACGCCGGGGATAGGAAGGTAGAATTCGGCGAAGAAAAGGGGCAATAAAATCAACGTCCCGGCTATTTTGAAACCCGTCTGGAAAATAGCCAGCTGACGCGCGCTGCCTGTGAGTGTTGAGGAAAGCAGCCAAGTGCTCACGCCCGAACCCAGATTCGCCCCGTAGATCACCATGATCGTTTGATTTACACTCAGCAGGTCCGACCGGGCCAAGGCTATGGCGATCACGGACATGGTGGTGGAGGACTGAATTAGCAGGGTAAGCAGTCCTGAGATTAAAAAGGGGAGCACCTGAGAATCTTTGATATAATTGAGTACGGCCACGACCTCACTAATTCCCTTCAGCGAAGCTGAGCCGGCCTTGAGGTAAGTGAGACCTATAAGGATGGCGCCTAGGCCTAGCAGGGCGCCGATGCCGGAGCGAAAGGAGTCGCTTTTATGAAGATTCAAGTAATAGAAAACGCCAATCAATCCCATCAAGAAAAGGGAGGCGATGCGGAGGTTAAGCACCGCTAGAAGAATGATAAGGGTGCTGCCGACATTTGACCACGCTACCACCGGGATGGCATTCCGCAGTGGAATCATCCGGCTGGAGACCAGGCTGGTCATGATGAAGGTCACTGCCGTGGTGCTCTGCACAAGCGCTCCGGAGACCACGCCGGCCAAGGCGGCCAGAAAAGGATTGGTAGAAAATAGCGAGGCAAACCGCCGAAAACTCCGGCCGGTCATCTGCTTCATATTTTCGGAGATGAACTTGATTCCGATAAAAAAAAGACCGAGCCCGGCAAATATATTAGCGCATATTTCCGTGATCATTTAGCAACTGTGACAACTGATTTTATAAACTTAAAAATAGACAACGTGTCCGAGGGTAGCGAATTCAAAAATGTTACAATTCTGCAACTCTGCTGCCGCAGTTTCGGCCTCCCGCACTTTTGCTAGTAGGATGTCTCAAGTCCACCGGACGCATTGCTCCCGAAGTTTTTGCAGGAAGGTTATGGCGGTGGGTTTTAATTGAGATTTACCAACCTAAGGGGCCCTGCCGCTGACCCACCGGACGGTGCTCGTCCCCGTGGTGGAACCTGCGCCGTCTCGGCTGAATTATCAATTCAGGGACACTCAGGCCACG
>Ga0114967_10004037_pt1 | contig 11902 bp, 8 predicted proteins | sample M_130628_MF_Meta_FD_92639 | JGI IMG/M metagenome (GOLD analysis project Ga0114967, IMG submission 92639) | Freshwater microbial communities from Lake Montjoie, Canada to study carbon cycling - M_130628_MF_MetaG | ecosystem: Environmental > Aquatic > Freshwater > Lake | place: Lake Montjoie... | reverse complement strand
CCAAAAAAGTAGCTACTTTTATTCATGTAATTTATGTTTCGCAAAAACCAAATTACATGAAAGCGGGAAATCCTTCAAAGGAAATCCCGCTTTTCTAAAAAGTTTTATCGGACACTAGTGAATTTCAAAGATGAATATTTCATAACATATTGTCAAGTGGACTAAAGGTGTAAAAACGAGGTAACTTTAGTTCAGTTTTTTTTTTGAAAATATGAATTCAATAGTAGTCTAATTGACTAGATACATAGCAACGCGAATCATTAAATCCGAACAAAACCTTCGCGAACAGCAAATAACACCAAACCCGCCGAATTTTTAGATCCGGTTTTATTTAGCAGACTACTCCGGTATTTTTTCACCATCGATAAACTGATATTTAATTCAGATGCAATTTCTTCATTGCATTTCTCTTCACAAATTCTCCTTAGAATTTCTTTCTCTCTTTGAATCAATAATGATTTTTTATCCAATAAGCTCGTTATAGGATTTGCAGCGAGTTGATAAATTGCTCTGGCTATTTCAGCAGAAAAATATTCCTGTCCATTGTATACTGAAATCAATGCTTGTAGAACTTCTTCGAGACTTGATGAACGGAGTACAAAGCCTTCTAAACCAAGCTGAATACACTCTTTCAAATATTTACTATCACGCATTCTGCCAATAAAAATTACTTTTTGATGCGGATAAAAACTTTTGATTTGTTGTAAAATCTCTAAACTTTCGGAATCAGGTAAACGGGTATCCAGAAGCAAAATATCGTATTTATAGGCATTTAAATACTGCATTACTGATTTGCGACTATCAGCAACATCAACACGCTTCAATCCATTTTCGGCTTGTAAAAGATGTTGTAAGCCACTACTAAAAAGTGGAATGCGGTCGGCCAGCAATAGGGTTATTTCACCCATTTTGTATAATTGTCCCATAAGAGAAGCAATAATGAAAACCGAACGATCTTTAAATGCAAATTATATTTGAGCAGTAGAATAAATATGCTCAAAATAATCAAGCAAATGCCCAAAAATAATATTCGGAACTCTGTCTTATTTAATATAAACAAATATTGAAAATGGCAATGCTTTATAAAATTAATCTTCCCGAAATGGATGACGTTGAATCCAAGGAGCGGGAGAAGAACTATCCATTAATAAGCAAACAAGTCCATTTAAAAGTGGATTACGCATTTTAACCAATACTTGACTTTCGACCGGAACTGCTCCAATGGTACTTTTGATTTCCATGGCTGTTCTTCCAAAATCGATGCTCTTAGTATGTGCTTTAATTCCTTCTTCAATATAATCGTACAACATATTCTGATACAAGGAAAACTGCTTATTCGCAGAATAATCAATACCAATTAGATGTGCGTCGCTTTGATTTTCGCCGATAAAAAATGTAGTAAAACCAATCATTTTATCCTGATGCAAATACACTTTAAATTGAAAGTTATCACCGAGTTCAACTTTCAATTTTACAAAATAATCGGTATTAATTCTATACAATCGAAATCGTGCTTTGCTAAATACATGCTGATACAAAGTATTAATTTCATGCGCGTGCTCTTGAATTTGATCCGCATTCCATAATTCCGTATTAATCAGACTAAATTTTTTCCTTGCGGCCTTCGTTCGAATTCTATATTTAGATGCTAAAGCGGCTGTGTAATCATCGAAGTTATTCCAGGAAGAATGCAAGTTAAAACACATGACTGGCAATGTTGGGATTTTCCGAAATCCTTCATTCAACAAATTATCAATAATAACTTGATCCCCAAGTGTGAAATCTTTCACTAAAATTATTGAATATGGTCCAAACTGAGTTTCTGCTTCCTTTAATATAGCAGCCCAGCATTGCGCTTTTTCTTGTTCACTAATATTAGAGGAAAAACAAACTCCATATGGTCCTGTAACTTGGCAATTTCCTGCGATTAAAATGCGAATACCCTTTCTTTCTCGGCCTAATTGAACAAGCGATTTAAGAATGGATTCAATGGCCAGCGTTAATTTACTGTCCGAGGAAAATAAACGCCCCAAATTATCCAATTCCTCACGATACAAAACCAATTCCTGAAAACAACCGGCAGCAATTATGTTTTCATCTTTTACTATAGATGGATACAAAAATCTCCCGCGTTCTCCTGAACCTTCAACCAAGGCATTAAGGTATCCATGATTGAAATAAAATCCCTTATTACTGGCAAATTCTTCGAACAAAGAGAATGATTCCAACCACTCAACCTGAAGGGATGATTGGATTTTTGAAGAACCTAAAACGGAACAATTTTGAAACACGGCCAAAGATAATCGATTATAGGAAGTTCATGAAATAACCGATTAAGGAAACATCAACATTACTTATTTGTTTTCCGTTCTCGAATCGTATCATCCACAAACTTTATCATCATTTCAGTTTCATTGTATCATTTAACAATCGAATAACACACATAAATACATAAAAAAACGTCCAAACGAATGAACGAATGGACGTTTGATTTTGATTAGAATTTTTATCGTGTTACAACTAAACGCTTCGTTTGAATCGTGTTTCCTGCTTGAATACGAATAAGGTAAACACCTGCCGAAAGTGGATCCAATTGAAATTGATGATCTCCTGCGGAAAGCTTACCTAAATTACGTTGATTCAATAAACGACCGGATACATCCAACATTGAAATTTGAACATCGCCTGCATCTTTTAAATTAAGTAAAACCAAACTTCTATCAGTTGTTGGATTGGGTTGAAGTGAAAAATTCAACTGATTGTTTTGCTGAATACCAAGCGTTGGATCATACAAGGTATTTCGTGTTGTATTGGTTGCAACCGGTGGATTGAAATCGAAATAAATATATCCTGTGTTTTGGATTTCTGTTCCGAAAGGAATATCCATTTTTCTGTTGATGAAATAGCTCAATACACCATGACTTCCGGGTTCATTAACAAAACTATCTGGTAATTGAATGTTGTTGAATGTAAACGTAACAACACCATCTCCACTAATCGAGTAATTTACTAAATGACTGCTTCCTTCGAAACGGAAACTAGGAACGTCAAGCGAAGCATCCAATGTATCTCTAACCACAACTGTGAATGCTGTATCGTTTCCAGTATTTTGAAAACGAATGGTATAATGCAAGGTAGTATCTTCATATAAAATTCGGCCTTCTGCACCTACTCCGCGAGGTTCAACCGCTTTGTCGTTTGGATCGTAAGAACCCGAAATTAAACGAGCGTATTGAAAGGTATTTGAAGCGGAATTAATATCCGGACCTGCATAGGTTAATGTTGCAGTTGCATGCACAGAATCACCTATAACAGCGCTTGTAGATAACACAGTATTCAATTGGTAATTATTACTTGTATGCGGATTTAACGTTGCCGCCGACCAAGAAGCTACATGTGAAACGGGATTGTAAGAACTAACTGTTGGATAAGCACCCGTATACGTTGCCAATGCATCATGCTGAACTTGAAGACCTGTAGTTAAAGATGTCGTTCCGGCATTTCGAACATTGGCATACCAATACATTGGAAAACCTGGACGAGCTGGACCAGAATACAAATACACTTGAAGATCACTGAAAATAGAATCGGGTTGCATGTAAAAGTTATTCCCAGTATACGTTGTTCCTGGAGTTGATGCATCAACATTTATAGTGATGGGACCCATTGGGCAAACTTGCACCCAATGATTCGGCGCATAGGCAGTTAAATCGTATGTTCCTGGATCGGTTTCAATATCGTAGTAGCCATTTGCATCTGTACTTCCATAATGATAACCTGGACCTGCATTTACTGTCACGTTTGGTAAAACGCCTTCGTTGGCATCCAATGTACAATTACCATTTAAATCATTGAAAATTCTTCCTCTAATATGAACGCGACACGCTTGTGACAATTGAATATTTATATAATCATTGTCAGAACAGCCATTGGCATCAGTTGCAGTTACATAGTAATATCCCGGTGTTAATCCTGTAATTGTAGCCGATGTATTCAATGAATAATTCCAATTGAATGAATATGGGGCAGAACCTCCATTTGCTGAAACAGTTGCAGAACCGTTCGCAATAGAACAATCGGGATAAGAAGAAGTAATGTTAGCTTGAACCGAAGAATATTCCGGAACATATTTATAAGCCGAAAGTGCACATCCTTGATTATCGGTAATAACAACTGAATAAGAACCAGATGCAATTCCTGTTTGATCTTCAGTCGTTGAACCATTTGACCAAATATACGTGTATGGAGCAACACCGCCAGTAACGGTCATATTAATTGAACCAGGAGCTCCTCCACAAATAGCTTGCGAAATAACACTTGTCGCTTGAAGATAATTAGGGCCAGCTGGAATGGAAACATATTGTTGACGAGTACAACCGATAGCATCAGTGATATTACAAATTACATAACCTGGTGAAAGCCCCGTTGCTATGTTGGTAAATTGCGCAGGAACAGTATTCCAAACATAGGTGTATGGAGCCGTTCCGCTTGCTGCAATAACGGTTGCTGTTCCGTCAAAACAATTTGATGCTGTTGCCATAGCTGTTGCTACGATGGGCGATGTTGAATAAACATACAAACCTTGAGAAGTAGATCCTGCTCCACCACCTGTTACAAAACATCCATTTCCATTGGTAACTGTGCACGAATAGGTGCCAGCTGCAACCTGAGAAACCGAATCTACATTCGCTGTAATTCCAGTGTTTTGAACTCCTGTGCTCCATTCAAAAGAATATGGTCCAACAGTGTTTAATGCTGTTAGACGAATTTTTCCATCTGCATTACTACACGTTGCAGGTGTTATGTTCTGGCTCAATTGAAAACTACCCTGAACGGAAAGACCTGTCGTGCCCATCAATTGCGTTGGCGTTGAAGAATCATATACGTGAATTTGGTAATAACCAGGTGCTAAATTGTTTGCACTTGTTCCAATAGCAACAGTGTCTAAGGTATTTGAACCAGCGGGAGGTTGAGTTACGCCAGATAAATACATGAGCCAATAGGCTGTATAAGGTCCTACTCCACCACTTATATTAATGCTTGCAGAACCATCGTTTTGACACGAAATAACCGTTGGATTTACTACTTGAACAGAAAGTGTGGTTTGCGCATTAAGATTCAATCCTCCTCCAATCACAATTAAGAGTAGAAAATTGAATACAAAAAACCTTTTTAATGATGTAAAAGATGATATCATAGTTTTGTTTTTATGAATTTTGATTGCAAGTTATCTTTTTTTAATTAAGATGATTAAAAATTCCCCAACATTTAATTATGAACTCTGTCAATAAGTTAAATGAATTAATATTGCTTCAAATTCAATTTATATTTTGTTGATGAATCCCTATTGCTTAACTGCTTATTGCATCGATCTTCTATCGAATTCAATCAATCCAAGAAAAATTACCATTGAAGACGGCATCATAAGAAATATAGAAAGTGCGGATGAATCGGAATGCAATTCATTTATTCTTCCTGGATTTATTGATGCGCATGTGCATGTTGAAAGTAGTTTGTTGATTCCTTCTGAATTTGCACGTATGGCTGTTGTTCATGGCATGGTTGGAACCATCTCGGATCCACATGAAATTGCCAATGTGCTAGGTGTTTTTGGTGTGGAATACATGCTTCGAAATGCTGCGAAAGTGCCTTTCCATTTTTTCTTTGGCGCACCATCTTGCGTTCCTGCAACTGTTTTCGAAACCGCTGGTGATACCATCGATATTCCGGGTGTGGAATACTTGCTCAATCGTGATGATATTTGGTATTTGGCGGAAGTTATGAATTATCCGGGTGTACTGAGCAACGATCCAGATATGCTTGGGAAAATTGCAGCGGCGAAACGGATTGGAAAACCTGTCGATGGTCATGCACCTGGTTTACGTGGCGATGAAGCAAAGCGCTACGCAGATGCTGGAATTAGCACCGATCACGAATGTTTTACCTTGGATGAAGCGCTCGATAAAATTCATGCGGGAATGCATATTCTCATTCGCGAAGGAAGTGCAGCCCGAAATTTTGAAGCCTTGCATCCATTGTTAGGAAGCCATCCTGATAAAGTCATGCTCTGCAGTGATGATAAACATCCCGATAATTTGCTGGAAGGACATATCAACATTCAAGTAAAACGTGCTTTGGCTCTTGGATACAATCTATTTGATGTATTACGAGCGGCTTCTTGGAATGTAAAACAACATTACAATCTTCCCGTGGGCATGTTGCAAATTGGCGATTCGGCCGACTTTATCGAAATCGACAATCTCGAACATTTCACCATTTTAGGAACCTGGATTAAAGGAACGAAAGTGGCCGAACAGGGTAAATCGTTCATACAACATCAGGAAGAACGCCCCGAAAATCGATTTCATAGCAGAGAAGTTTCAGAAGATGAACTTTTCGTTCAGGCTGAAAATGGAAAATTGCGTGTTATCGAAGCGCACGATGGTCAATTAATCACCACCGAATTTCATGCGAGTCCTCGGTTGGATGATTCTGGAAATGTGCTAAGTCAACCCGACCAAGACATTTTAAAAATTGTAGTGGTAAATCGCTACCAACAAGCTCCTCCGGCAATTTCGTTTATTAAAAACATAGGATTGAAAAAAGGTGCCATTGCTTCAACGGTTGCGCACGATAGTCACAACATAATCGCTTGCGGTTGTTCCGATGAAGAAATTACTCGCGCCATCAATCTCTTAATGATTAGCAAAGGAGGATTGTGCGCTCTCGATCATGATGAAGAACATTTATTGGCATTACCTGTAGCCGGATTAATGAGTAATGGCGATGCTTGGGAAGTAGCGAAACACTATACGCAACTCGATTCATTTGTGAAAGAGAAACTCGGAAGTCCATTACGTGCTCCCTTTATGACGCTTTCGTTTATGGCATTATTGGTAATTCCGAACCTCAAACTCAGCGATAAAGGCTTGTTTGAAGGAAATTCATTCCGTTTTTGTGGGAATTGGGTGGATTAATCCACAACCTTAATTCGTTTTTCTTGTGTATTGGCAGCACTCATGCAATCCTGCATAAGCAGCCGAATCGCCCTTAAATGCATCGTTGTCGTATCCAACAGAAGCTATGGTTTGTTGAATATCAGCTAGATTTACACGCAGCGTATCGAATGTAACAGTCATTTGTTTGGTCTTTACATCCCAATCGGCTTTAATAATTCCGGGTTTGTCCTTGAGTGACTTTTCGATGGTCTTTTTACACATGCCACAATTTCCCCAAACTTTAAACTCGCTAGTCTTAGCCGACGGCGGAGTGGAAACTCCATTACACGCTATAATGAAAAGAGAAACGATAAGACTAAAGATAATTTTCATGGCTTTTTGAAATTCGGGTTTGTTAAGAATTCTTCGTCGGTAAGAGTATTTAAAAATGCGACAATATCTTCGATGTCTTGCGAAGTCATTCTTCCCGGAGTAACATCACTTAAACGCGGATCTAAATTGGGATGCGGTTTTATTCCTGTATTGTAATGATTTAAAACTTGTTCCAATGTTGCAAGTCGACCATCGTGCATGTAAGGCCCAGTAACAGCAATATTTCGAAGTCCCGGAGTTTTGAATTTACCCATATCCGATGCAAGCGAGGTGATACGACCTCTTCCTTCATCCTCAGAAACAGAATCCAAACCATTATTCCGAAATTCATGATCGGTAAAAGTGCTACCCAACACGTGACAATGAACACAATCTCCTTTTTGAAAATCGATGAATAAATCCATACCACGGGTTTCTTGTTGCGACAATGGAATTCCTTGTTGCATGAATTTGTCGAAGCGGGAGTTTCCTGAAATTAAGGTACGTTCGAACTGCGCAATGGCTTTAATTAAATTGGCGGTGTTGATGATTTCCGAGCCAAATGCTTTCTTAAACAATGCAGGATAATCGGCATGTGCATTGAGTTTGGCTAATGCATTCGACAAGGTTTCGTGCATCTCAATCGGGTTTTCAATTGGCCCCACAACTTGCGATTCAAGATTGCTAGCTCCACCATCCCAAAAGAAATTACGTTCCCATCCTAAATTTATCAAAGGCATGGAATTACGGGTTCCAGCAATGTCATCGATTCCGGTGCTAAATTGCTGCAGACTATCAGTAAATCCAAATTGTTGAAGATGACACGAACCGCAAGAAATAGAATTATCGCCCGATAAAATGGGATCAAAAAACAAGCGTCTTCCTAGAGCTATTCCTTCAACCGTCATTGGATTATCTGCCGGAATATTCATGGAAGGAAATCCTGCAGGAATGTTTAATGCATAAGGTGTTGGACCTGAATCGTTGGTGTCATTAGGTGCTAATGTAGCATCTTTCGAACATCCTATTCCGATTAAAACTGGAACAGCTAATGCTCCTAAAACTGCAAAAGTGTTAAAACGAAATTTCATTACTGAATGCTAATTGAAAAGCTCGAACTGAAATTATTCCGCATCGCGTCTAACCAAGGATATTCTTGCGTTGTAAGCGATTGATTATTATTCCAAATATTGAAATCAATCGGAGTTGGTTCGCGGTATAAAGCTGCTAAATCGAATGTTAATTTAAGATTCCGAGTATCCGCATTGATGACCAAATTATCTAATGGCAATTGAATCTGAGTAAACCCACGATCGGTTCCATAATGAAAAAGCAAAGATCTAGTTGCATTCAGTGAATCGATGAATCGACCTTCATGTTTAAAGAAGATGTAGCCGGTATTCCAACTCCAAATCATTCCCGAGGAAGCATCGAGTGCGTTGTAGTTTGTAAACGTATGATTACTTGATGAATCAACGCCGAGGTTAAAACGAACACCAGTATAAGTTCCGTTTGGAATGTTAGCAAGTTGGAAATCCAGACTTGGAAGATCGCTTGCATTAATCAATTGATAATTATCCGATTTAAAAGAAGTTCCATCGGCACGAAGCCATTCAAACTGACCAATGTAATACTTCAATAAATCCACTTGAAACGAATCTCCCGAAGCATTCTGATAACTCATCAAACCAGTTAACAAAGCATCATTATTGACTTTGTTTTCGACATGAATGGAAGCTGTTCCTGTCGTTGCAATTGGTTCTGTATGAATGTGAATATCCTCTTCGTCTTTTTTACATGAAGCTAAAAATATAATGCAAACAAGTAAAGTGAGCAGTTTATAAAAATGTTTGTAGGTCGATATCACAGTATTCTGAAACAGTTAACGAAATTACACTAATTTTTGAATGAATTTAAAACTCGAAAATAAATCCAAGCGACGGTGTAACCAAGGACGATTGATCGTTTAAAATGACCTGTTTCCCATTTGATCCGTCTTGTTTCAAAGGTTGTCCATCGGTTGTTTCGAAGCCCAAATTATCTTCCGTGCGCTTGAATGAATAACTCGGTAACGAAGGATTCGGAAATGCTAAGGCATTCGTCACATCCAAATACAAATCGAGCGTAGCACGTTTGAAATATATTTTCTTATCGATGCGAATATCAAACTGATTGAAGTTAATCAAACGTGAAGTGTTCAAATTGGTAAAATCGAGAACACCTGTTCCTGTAGTAGCAAAATTCAATCGCGATGATGTTGAATCAAACGGTGTGTATGGCGCTCCTCCAGCAAAACGGTATTTCATTCCCACTTCCCAACCGCGTTTTAATTTACGTCCCAATAAGACCGAAAACATGTGACGATAATCCCAAGCTGAAACAATCAATTGACCGTTTGTACCCGAAAAACGTGAACGCACAAAGGTGTAACTCAATACCGCGAAGGTTTTTTTAGTGAGTTTTTTCTGCATGTAAAATTCTGCACCCAAGGTCTCCCCGCCTCCAATGCTTGTTACTGCTTCGTTTCCTAAGACATCAAATCCACCACCTTGATTGGCTAAGGAAATTCCATCGCGCACTGAAACGGGATAGTTGGAGTATTTCTTATAAAAACCTTCTACTGTAAAACGTAAATCATCTTTCGGTAAAAACTCAAACCCAGCCACATAATGCGTTGAACGGATGTAGCTTGAATTAGCATTTACCAGAGTATTCATTGAATCGCGGAAACCCAAAACGGTGTATGTGGGTATTTTATAATAGGTTCCAACCGATGCATTCAGGTTCCATTTGGGAAGGAAATTCCAAGAGGCCGATACACGAGGTGAAAGTGTTTTTGCTGGATTGTTTCCATTGGTAGTGAATGAATTCATATCGCTGCGCAATCCTGCACTAATTAAGAATTTCTCATTGAAAAAGCGTTTCGAGATCTGCGCAAATGCTCCGCATTTAAAAAACTCAATGTTCGAATTGTACTTAAGAACAACCTCCGGAATAACAACTCCATTGGCAAGCGTTTGCGACTTCACCAAACGGTTGTACAATTCATTGTTAAACTTCACATACTGAAGCATTACACCGTAGGAAATTTTCCATCCATTGTTGAATTTATTCACATCCAAACGGAATTTATTCTCGATTTCCTGCGAACGAATTTTCAATATGCGCAGACTATCAATACCTTCTTGTTTATTCTCGAAACGATCGATGTTATTATTAAACATATTGCGGCTTGCAGTAACATTTACAAATCCGTTTTTCACCAAACGCTTCAATCCAAATCCAACAGTATAATTCCATTGATTTACAGAAGGTGTAGAATTGATGATGTAGGTATTATCAGGCGTTGATACTTTGGGAACTGCCAATGTGAAGTTATCAATGGCGCCAATTCCCAATGCAGTTAGCGTTGTTTTAGCATTGATTTTATGCGTCACTTTGTATTGAAAATCCCAGTAATTGGGACGAATAGGAAGATCGATTAACTCAAACAACAACTGCAAATACGAACGACGCGCAGAGACCAAGAAATCGGTCTTTTTGTTTATCGGTCCTTCAAGTGTTGTAGCCACTTCGGTAGAACTGGTTCGAACATTTCCAGACAAACGTTCTTTATTTCCTTGGCGTTGTTTGAACTGAAACACCGAAGCCATCGCATTATCGAAACGAGCATCGAAAGCCGATGAACTCAATTTAACATCTTCAATAAACGAAACATTCAAAATACCAGCTGGTCCACCCGAACTACCTTGCGTTTGGAAGTGATTAAGCACCGGAATTTCAATGCCATCGAGATAGTAAACATTTTCGTTTGGTGCGCCACCACGAATAATAATGTCGTTACGGAATGAAGCACTTGCCGAACCTGCAACACCCGGAAGCACTTGCACCACTTTAGAAATATCGAAATTCCCACCCGGATTGCTACGAATTTCTTCGGTGGTGAGCGTCTGAACTGAAAGCGGCGTAACCATATCAACCGCCACAGCCGAGCGACTTTTATCATATACAATTTCTACCGGACCAATATTATTTTGGACTTGTTCGAGTTCTGTGGAGAGCACAATGGCATTTCCCGAAGTAACATTAACATTGTATCTTGTTAAGGGTTTGTAACCGAGATAAGAGAAAGTAATGGCATAACTACCAACAGGAATGGCGCTTAGTTTAAAATTGCCATCCATATCGGTTGTGACACCAATGGTTAAGCTTTCTATTTTCACAATGGCGCCAATGAGCGTTTCTTGGGTGTTTTTGTCTTTGATGGTTCCCGTAATTGTTCCGGTATTTTGGGAGAACGCTGGAGAAATGAAAATCAGCAGAAATGTTAAAAATAGCAGGAAACGAAGTTGCATAGAAGGCTCTTAAATCAAGCAACAAACATAAAACTTTTAAAAATGTTTAATGCATAGAATCAATGAAGGTTCTCGCAACTTGATTAATGATAATTAATATTTGTTGTGTATTTTAAACCACTAGTGTCCGATAAAAACTCAAAATGAGTATTTGTCCTTTCGAAAGTACTGATTTCCTTGGAACGTTCTCTGCATTTTGAAAAGTAAGCCCCTAAATTAAGAAGTGTTAAATTTCAT
>Ga0114967_10004036_pt1 | contig 11903 bp, 6 predicted proteins | sample M_130628_MF_Meta_FD_92639 | JGI IMG/M metagenome (GOLD analysis project Ga0114967, IMG submission 92639) | Freshwater microbial communities from Lake Montjoie, Canada to study carbon cycling - M_130628_MF_MetaG | ecosystem: Environmental > Aquatic > Freshwater > Lake | place: Lake Montjoie... | reverse complement strand
GCAATGGTTTTATGGTGCCAATGGGGGACAACAACAAGAGCAAGTAGGAACAGGTTCGGGTGTTATTATTTCGGAAGATGGTTATATTGTTACCAATAATCATGTTATAAAAGATGCTACGGAACTTGAAGTTACTCTAAACAACAACAAATCGTACAAAGCAAAACTTATTGGAACCGATTCTAAAATGGATATTGCTCTATTAAAAATTAATGCCGATGAAAATTTACCTTATTCTACTTTTGCCGATTCAGATCAAGTGAAAGTTGGCGAATGGGTTTTAGCAGTTGGTAATCCCTATAATTTAACTTCGACGGTAACAGCCGGAATTGTTTCGGCGAAAGCTAGAAATTTAGAAGATAACGGCATCCAATCTTTTATTCAAACCGATGCGGCTGTAAATCCTCGAAACTCTGGCGGGGCGTTGGTTAATATACGTGGTGAATTAATCGGAATTAACACAATGATTTCATCACCAACCGGAAGTTATACTGGGTATTCATTTGCGATTCCATCAAATATTACCCGAAAAATAATTGAAGACATTATGGAATTTGGAAATGTTCAGCGCGGAATTCTTGGTGTTGAAGGTGGCGAATTAAATAGCAAAGCTTCAAAGGAACTAGGCGTTAATGACACCGAAGGATTCTATATCAATAAAGTAACTAAAAATTCAGGGGCCGAAAAAGCAGGTTTAAAAAAAGGAGATATAATAAAAAAGTTAGATAGTCAAAATATTAATACTTATGCTGAACTTTCAGGTTATATAAGTACTAAAAGACCAAATGACAAAGTGCAAGTTACGTTCATTAGAGATGGAGAAATTAAATCTGTTCCGGTTACTTTAATAAAAAATGATTTAGTTACTACCGAATTTAAAGGATTAGAATTAGAAAATATTGAAGCTGTCGATAAAAAGAAATTCAAAATTGATTATGGTGTTCGCATCAAAGAAATTAATAACGAAAATCTGAAACCCTATTATGATCAATTAAAAGGTGGCATTATTCTTTCGGTAGATAATGTAAAAGCAACCGATGTGGAAACTATTTCTAAGGTTTTAAATAAAAAAGACGAAAATCAAAATGTAAGTATACAAATGATAAATAAAATTGGACAAGTAATTCAAGTAATTTTATAAGGTTAAAAGGTTAATAATCTTTAAAACCAGTTCAAATTTTGAACTGGTTTTTTTGTTTTAAAAAAATTACGAAATCGTTTTCGTGAGAGACTTCTATTTTATACTTTTGCTCTACCCAAGGCTGACAAGCCGAACCGAAGGGTCTTAAATTTATTTTTATCCTGAAATAAATTCAGGAAAAGCAACACAACTAAAACTTTTTTATTTTTATGGACAGTATCAAGTTATATGAGGAAGAATTATCTTTTCAGGCTGACAGACGTAAAGCAGGCGTTGAATTAATTAAAATTATCAGTGATTTGTGGTATGACAAATCAATCGAATTAGTTCTTTTCAGAAATCAATTAATTGATAGAAACGTGAGCGACATTATTAATTTTCATGAATATGCTGGAGAATTTGTTCAAAAACCAATAAATATTTTTGATTCTGTAGAAATTGCCCGTTCTATTCTAAATGTAGACTTGCCTCCCTCACGAATTGATATTGGAAAATTAACTTATGAATACCATCTTGAAGACAATAAGTATGATGATAGTCGCACTTTTGTTTTAGACAAATTAAAAAATGCCAAAGATTTTAAAAACTTAAAGCCTAAAGATGTTGTCTTGTATGGTTTTGGAAGAATAGGTAGATTGTTAGCTCGCGAAATGATGAGCAAAATAGGTAAAGGGCAACAACTTCGTCTACGTGCAATTGTAACTCGTGACAGAAATGATGCTTTATCTTTAGAAAAAAGAGCCTCATTACTTCGTTATGATTCTGTTCATGGAGATTTTCAAGGTTCAGTTCAAAGTGATGCCGAAAACAATACATTAATCATTAACGGAACAACGGTTCATGTTATCACTGCAAATGGCCCTGAAGATGTTGATTATACAAAATATGGAATTGATGATGCTTTAGTTATTGATAATACTGGTGCCTTTACTACCGAAGAACAATTGAAACGTCACTTAACTTCAAAAGGTGTTAGTAAAGTTTTATTAACTGCACCAGGGAAAGGAGTTCCAAATATTGTTTATGGAGTCAACCATAAAGATTATAATCCTGATAAAGTTGCTATTTTTTCAGCAGCATCTTGCACTACCAACGCCATTACTCCAGTTTTAAAAGTAATCGAAGATACTCTTGGAGTTGTAAAAGGTCATATTGAAACCATTCACGCATACACTAATGATCAAAACTTGGTTGACAATATGCACAAAAAATACCGTCGTGGTCGTGCAGCAGCCTTGAATATGGTAATTACAGAAACTGGTGCTGGAACGGCTGTTGCTAAAGCATTACCAAGTTTAGCTGGAAAGCTTACTTCAAACGCTATTCGTGTTCCAGTGCCTAATGGTTCTTTAGTGGTAATGAATTTGGAAGTTGGCAAACAAACTTCTTTTGAAGAATTAAATTCTGTTATGAAAAAATATGCTCTTGAAGGTGAACTGGTAGAGCAAATTAGATATTCGTTGAACAATGAATTAGTTTCTTCAGATATTGTTGGCACTGCTCAACCATCTATTTATGACAGCAACGCAACAATTGTTTCTGGAGATGGAAAAAATATCGTTCTCTATGTTTGGTATGATAATGAATACGGATACAGCCATCAGGTAATTCGTTTGGCAAAATACATTGCAAAAGTTAGACGCTATACTTATTACTAGTAGATTATTAATTCAGTAGTCTAGAATCCGTTTGGTTTGTTTAAGACCAAACGGATTTTTTATAATTTAAACAATATATAAATAACAATTCCGTTTTATATTACAATAATCATTATTTTTTTACTCCTCATTTTTCCCAAGTAACTTACAACATATGAAAATAGCATTTTTTAGTTTACTGATCATTGAGTTGGTTTAATGGAAATCAGGTCTGAAATAAATGTATAAAAAGAAAACAAAATAAAAAAAATGCTCAACAGTAGTTGAGCATTTTTTTAATTAATATAAATTACTTATGCTTTACCAGCGGCAATTAGGTTCAGGGCAGATCCAGCGACATACCAACCTATTTGACTGTCGTTGTAGGTGTGATTTGCCAAGATTACATCTTTTGAACCATCAGCATGTACAAACTCTAAAGACAACGGTTTGCCGGGAGTAAATTCGGTTAAGTCTAAGAAATTGATGGTATCGTTCTCCTGGATCTTATCATAATCAGCCTCATTTGCAAAAGTTAATGCTAACATACCTTGTTTCTTCAAATTGGTTTCATGAATACGGGCAAATGACTTAACCAAAACAGCTTTAACTCCTAAAAATCTTGGTTCCATGGCAGCATGTTCTCTAGAAGAACCTTCGCCATAGTTATGATCACCCACAACTATAGAAGGGATGCCCGCCGCTTTGTATGCTCTTGCAACTGAAGGAACAGCATCGTATAACCCTGTTAATTGATTTTTAACTTTATTCGCTTCTTGGTTATAAGCGTTTACTGCACCAATCAACATATTGTTTGAAATATTATCCAAATGTCCACGGAAGCGCAACCATGGTCCAGCCATAGAAATATGATCGGTAGTACATTTCCCGAATGCTTTGATTAGTAATTTGGCACCACAGATATTTTTACCATCCCAAGCATCAAAAGGTGCTAGCAATTGCAATCTATCCGAAGTTGGAGAAACTGCTACCTGAACGTTACTTCCATCTGCTGCCGGAGCCTGAAAACCTGCATCTTCTACATCAAACCCCCTTTTTGGCAACTCATCACCGTGAGGTGGATTCAGTCTCACTTCTTCGCCTTTATCATTTAATAAGGTGTCCGTAATTGGATTAAAGCTCAAATCTCCCGAAATAGCTAAAGCAGCTACCATTTCCGGTGACGTAACAAAAGCATGTGTATTTGGATTTCCATCGGCACGTTTAGAGAAGTTTCTGTTAAACGAATGCACGATGGTATTTTTTTCTTGTTTTTCAGCACCTGCTCTATCCCATTGACCGATACAAGGTCCACAAGCATTAGTAAATACTTTGGTACCCATTTTCTCGAAAGTAGCAATGATTCCGTCTCTTTCGATGGTATATCTAATTTGCTCTGAACCCGGGTTGATTCCGAATTCTGCTTTTGGGGTGATTCCGTGAGCAACGGCTTGTTCCACAATTGATGCTGCACGCGCCATATCTTCGTATGATGAATTGGTACAAGAACCAATCAATCCCCATTCAATTTTTAATGGCCAACCGTTAGCAGCCGCTTCAGCTTTCATTTTTGAAACAGGAGTTCCTCTGTCAGGAGTGAATGGTCCGTTGATATGTGGTTCTAATTCTGATAAATTGATTTCAATAACCTGATCAAAATAATTGTTTGGATTAGCATATACTTCAGTATCGCCAGTTAAATAACCGGCCACTTTATCTGCAGCATCTACAATATCTTGTCTATTGGTTGCGGCCAAGTATCGTCTCATCGAATCATCATAACCAAAAGTAGAAGTTGTTGCGCCAATTTCGGCACCCATGTTACAAATAGTTCCTTTTCCGGTACAAGACATATTGGTTGCGCCTTCACCAAAGTATTCAACGATTGCTCCTGTTCCCCCTTTTACAGTAAGAATATCTGCTACTTTCAGAATTACATCTTTTGGGGCAGTCCAACCGTTTAATTTTCCAGTCAATTTTACTCCAATTAATTTTGGAAATTTCAATTCCCAAGACATACCCGACATTACATCTACGGCATCAGCCCCGCCAACACCAATAGCTAACATACCTAATCCACCAGCATTTACTGTATGTGAATCGGTTCCAATCATCATTCCTCCTGGAAAAGCATAATTTTCTAAAACGATTTGGTGTATAATTCCTGAACCTGGTTTCCAAAAACCAATTCCATATTTATTAGAGACAGAAGAAAGAAAATCAAAAACTTCTTTTGATTGTGAATTGGCAACTGCTAAATCAGTAGTAGCTCCAACTTTTGCTTGAATCAAGTGATCACAATGAACAGTGGTTGGAACGGCAACTGTCTTTTTACCGGCATGCATAAATTGTAATAATGCCATTTGAGCGGTTGCATCCTGACACGCAACTCTATCGGGAGCAAAATCAACATAATCCTTTCCGCGAGTAAAAGCATGTGTTGGATTTCCATCCCATAAATGGGAGTATAAAATCTTTTCAGATAAAGTAAGTGGACGACCTACAATTTGTCGAGCTTTATCAACTCTTTCAGCCATAGTAGCGTAAACTTTTTTAATCATTTCAATATCAAAAGCCATAGTATATTGGGTTTATTTATTTAACTGTGTTCTGTTTGACCATAAGGCGACCAGTGCTGTGCAAATTTACGAAAACGTTATATGTCTATAAAAGTTTTTAATGGAATAAGTTATGTTTTAATGCTGTTTTGCGAAATACCAATTTTTAATATATAATTTTTAGCAATTATAAATTATAATTGTATTAAAATAATAATAATTAAATAACTCTCAATCAGTATATATTGTAGTAAGGATTTCTCAAAAAAACTATAACATCAATTTAGCAATAATCATTTCTTCGGTTATTCCTTCAGCATCAGCTTTGTAGTTTTTGATAATTCTGTGACGAAGTATTCCGGTGGCTACCGATTTAACATCCTCAATATCCGGTGAGTATTTTCCGTTGAAAGCAGCATTGGCTTTGGCTGCCAAAATTAAATTCTGTGATGCTCTTGGTCCTGCGCCCCAATCTAAATAATTCTTAATATAATCGTTTGACAACGGATTGTTCGGACGTGTTTTGCTAACCAAGGTAACGGCATATTCAATCACATTATCTGCAACTGGAATTCTACGAACTAAATGTTGAAAATCTATAATTTCCTGAGCCGTAAATAAAGGATTAATCATAGGATTTTTTTCTGATGTGGTACTTTTTACTACATCAACTTCTTCAGAAAAAGACGGGTAATCCAACTTAATAGCAAACATAAAACGGTCTAATTGCGCTTCAGGTAAAGGATAGGTTCCTTCCTGCTCAATTGGGTTTTGCGTTGCTAAAACAAAATAAGGCAAATCCAATTTATAATTTTGACCCGCTATGGTTACCGATCGTTCCTGCATAGCTTCTAATAAAGCTGCTTGAGTTTTTGGGGGCGTTCTATTGATCTCATCGGCCAAAATAATATTGGCGAATATTGGTCCTTTTATAAATTTAAAATTACGACTTTCGTCTAGAATTTCACTTCCTAAAATATCCGAAGGCATCAAGTCGGGTGTGAACTGTATTCTTTTAAAATCTAATCCTAAAGCTTGTGAAATCGTATTGACCATCAATGTTTTCGCTAGGCCGGGAACTCCAACTAAAAGGGCATGTCCGCCCGAGAATATACTGAGCAAAATCTGATCAATTACATCGTCTTGACCTACAATTATCTTAGCAATTTCTTTTTTCAGTTCCTTTCTTTTTTGAACTAAATTTTGAATGGCGGCAACATCTGACATCTTTATTAAGGATTTAAGGAATTAGAATTTCAATAATTTTATTTTTTATTTATTATTTTTTTAACCAATTGTTAGTGAAAGTACAATCTTTATATTCACCATTTATTTTTATATAGGTTTCTTTAATTTTTTCATCTGTCCATTTTGCAATGGCTTTGATTTGTTTTTCTTTGAGTGCCAAATCCTTAATTTTTACATAATCCTTGGCATAATCAGCAGTATGCTGATCAATTCTATCTGTCACGGTAATGATTTTATATTTTTTACCACTTCTCGGGTCATCATCTAAAATCGCTGCTGTAACCGCTTTATCTTTCAAATTAGAAACTTCGCTATATAAACTTGGATCCATTTTGGTTAATTCAAAGTGAGTATCCTGTGTTTTAGGATTAATCAAAACGCCACCATTAGCTCGGGTTTCCTTTTCATCAGACATTGTTCTTGCCGCTTCTGCAAAAGTAATTTCGTTATTTTCTATTTTTCTTTTTATGGTAAGTATTTTTTCTTTGGCATCTTTCAAAGCTTGATCCGAAACCTTTGGCATCATCAAGATATGTCTTAATTCCACTTCTTGACCTTTAATTTTTTCTACCATAATGATGTGATAGCCGTATTCAGTTTCAAATGGGTCAGATATTTCACCTTCACCCAATGAAAAGGCGACATCTTTAAATTCTTTTACAAATTGGGTTTTTCTGTTGATTTTATAAAATCCGCCGCTAGAAGCTGAGCCTCTATCATCCGAATAAATAACTGCTCTTGTCTTGAAGCTTGCTCCTGCCAACACTTCAGTTTTAATTTCTTTTAATCTGTTTATTACTCTTTGTTTTTCTTCTTCAGAAATTTTGGGAGCTACTACAATTTGCGCTACTTCCATTTCGGCACCAAAAACAGGCAAATCACTTGTTGGAATAGCTTTAAAGAAGTTACGTGTTTCTTCAGGAGTAATCTCGACACCGTCAATAATTTTCTTCTGCATTTCGGCACCTAATTTATTCATTTTAATGATGTCAAATAATTCTGTTCTGAATTCGTCTTCACTACTTTTCTTGAAATATTGAACTACTTTATCCATTGAACCTAATTGCTCAACCATATAATTTACCTGCTCGTTTAGTTTCTCTTTGATTTCTTCATCTTTTACAATGATACTATCCTGAACTGCTTGATGAGCATACAATTTGTCTTCCATCAATTTCCCTAACATTTGACAACGTGTAATATTTTTAATTGAATTTCCTTGGCTTGACAATTCTAAAAATGACTTATCAATATCTGAATCAAGTATAATATAATCACCAACTGTTGCAATAATGCCATCTACTTTTTGCTTTTTAAAAGAAGTCGCTACAGGCTTAGTTTTGACCGTGTCTTTTATAATTTCCTGAGCATTGGCAAATCCTACCGTAAAAAAAATTGCAAAAATTGCTAGGGTAAGTTTGCTATTTGTATATTTCATAATCATTGTTTTTAATGGCATCATTGGTGATATCTTTTTCAAATTTTTTAATCAATTCTAATTTTCTTTTGTTCAACAGAACTTCTTTCAATGTCGGTTTGCTGTATTCAAATGGACTAATTTGATTTTTATCAATCACATTTGTAATTTTTACAAGAAAAACATCATTATTAGTTGTTTTTTCTATTCGCTTCCCAGCAATTACAAATTCATCTCTATTGTCTGGCGTAATAAAAGGCAGCTTTTCATAAACTTGACTCATGTCTACCCATATACTATCATTTAGGGCTAGACTCTTGCATTGTAATGCATAAGTATCCCAAAACTTTTTATCTTTTTTAGAATAATCAAAGAACTTGTTTTTAATGGTTCCAAAACGCGGATTGTCTTTTGAAAGATTAATGTATCTCAATCTAACTAATGTTCCGTTGGTTTTGAAATTTTCCTTATTTTCTTGGTAATATTTTTTTAATTCTTCCTGACTTACTAACGTATCAACGTTTCTTTTTACAACTTCTTCGATGTAAGCTCTTGTGTATAAATCAATTTTATACTGTTTTATTAATGCGTTATACTCTCTTTTCTTGGCATCGCTTAGGTTTCTTTCAGCAGCTTCAATAAGCAATTTTTGGCTTGCCCAACGATCAATAAAATCACGAACCAAAAGCAAACTATCTTCTTTAGAAGTCCCAGCCGGAAATAAATTAGCTATGTCACTTTTATACAAATAATTTTTTCCTACTCTTGCAATTGACTGAGGTTCTTGTTGTGGTTTGAAATAATTACAAGAACTCACCAGTAAAAAAATTAGGAAAAAACAAAATCTACCCATTTTATTATTTCAACTGGCTTTTTACATTTTCAAAAACATCTGTATTGATTTTTACAGTAAACTCTTGTTTCAAATCATCAACCCACCTTTGCTCTAAATATTGCTGATAATCATTTACGATTTTTCCTTTACATTCTTCTAGTGTTTTTATTCCTTCGGGTATTATTTTATCTACTTTGGTTACAAAATAATACTCTCCTTCTTTGAAGACATCTGAAACGCCAAGATTATATTTCATTGTTTTTGGCAATCCATCGCTTTCTTCTTCAAAAACACCGCTATTAGTCATTACATTGATTACATTGTTAACATTTAACTTATCTTTTATATCTTGTGGTTTTTCATTCTTTTTCAAAAGAGCTTGCGCTTTTTTAATCATGTCTTGATTGGTAGAAGAAGCTATTGTAACCTCAACTCTTTTCTTCCAAAGATGCTCCATCTTATGTTCCTCATAAAACTTTTTTAAACCAATGGTATCGGTTTTAGCTCTATCCCAAATTTCTTTTTCCATCAAGTCAAAAAGCAATAAACCATCGCGGTATTCTTCCATTACGTTAGCAAATTCAGGAAATTCGTTTTCTAAATTCTCATCATAATACGCTGTTAATTGTTCATCCAAAAATTTATCATAAATGGCGTCAACTAGTTTTGACAACGGTTTTACTTTTAAACTCGCTTTTTGTTGTTTGTCAATAAAATCCAAGAAAGTTTTACCGTCAATTTTCTTAGTATTTATAGTTAATAAATTAGCTGTGTAATCTTTGGAGTTTTCAGGAAGCGTCCATTTTGAATCATAGAAATCATTGTTCACCAATTTTGAAATTAAAGTATATTGTTTATTATCTCTTTTGAATATATATTTTTTTCTGAGTTTTTCGTTCAACGAAGCAGTAATTTTTTTAGATCTATCGTCTTTCCCGATTTTAGTTTCTAACTCATTTTTCATTTCGTCAATTGATTTTACTGGATGTTTTTGAATCAGCTTTACAATATGCCAACCAAAATCAGATTGAAACGGTTTTGAAATATCTCCCGCTTTATCAAGTGAAAAAGCAGTGTTTTCGAATTCTTCAGAACTAAGCTGTCCCGAACCAAATTTATTCAACTGACCACCTTTAGAGGCAGAAGATTTATCTTCTGAGAATTGCTTGGCTAAATCTTCAAACTTCTCCCCTTGTTGGATTTTTTTATAAATTTCATTAATTGTCTTTTCACCATCTTTCTCAGTTTCTTCAGGTTTTGGTTTTAAAATCATGATATGAGCAACTGTAATTTCTCCACGATTAGCTCGAATATCATTAACTTTTAAAATATGATATCCAAAACGAGTTCTGATTATTTTTGAAATTTTTCCTTTTTGAGTGTTGTATGCTGCATTCTCAAATGGGTAAACCATTCTAAAAGCTGTAAAATAACCTAAATCTCCTTTATTTTCTTTGGCTGAAGGATCTTCTGAAAGTTGAACCGCTAAATTGTCAAAATCTTCTCCAGCTATAGCTCTTTTGCTAATCTCATCAATTTTTTTGTATGCTTTTAAAGTGTCTTCCGGAGAAGCATTTTCATCGACTAAAATAAGGATATGCGAAGCTCTAATTTCTTTTTGAAGTCTATTATATCCTTCTTCTACAAGTTCTTCTGTGATTTTTGTGTCGTTGAAATAGTTTTTGGCTAATTGCGCTCTATATGATTTTAATTCACTTTGATACTGAGCTCCGTTTTGTAAACCAAGCTTATACGCTTTGCTTACTTTTAATTTATATCCAACAAAAAGTTGCAAATATTGATTTAAATCCTTTTGAGAATCATCTTTAACCAAATCTAAATTCTTTTTATAAATCCTTGAGAATTCATCTGTATAATAGGGTTTCTCATTAATGGTGAATAAAACTTCCTTTGTATTAGTTTGCGCATTACTTGCAAATGATATTAAAAAAAACAACCCGAAAAAAAACTGTTTAAAACTCATTCTATTATAAATTTTGATTAAATTATATACTTATTGCCTCAACAAATTTACTTTATGAAAGCAATGTAACAATCAACAAAAATAACAATTCAAAGGCATTATACAACTATCATAACTAGTATTAACAAAATTTTATTAACACAAAAAAACTATTGAAAGATTTGAAATGGGAAGCATGCAAAAATAATCAGTAAATAATAGTATTTTTGCAACCAATTTATCAAAAATCATGAGTTTTTTAAAAGAGATACAACGTCGCAGAACCTTTGGAATTATTTCGCATCCCGATGCAGGGAAAACGACACTTACAGAGAAGTTATTATTATTTGGAGGCGCTATTCAGGAAGCAGGTGCAGTTAAAAATAATAAAATTAAAAAAGGAGCGACTTCCGATTTTATGGAAATTGAACGTCAAAGAGGAATCTCGGTATCGACATCTGTTTTAGCATTTAATTATGAAGGAAAAAAAATAAATATTCTAGACACACCAGGACACAAAGATTTTGCAGAAGACACCTTTAGAACATTGACTGCAGTTGATAGTGTTATTGTGGTAATTGATGTTGCCAAAGGGGTTGAGGAACAAACCGAAAAATTAGTTTCTGTTTGTAGAATGCGACACATTCCGATTATCGTTTTTATTAATAAGTTGGACCGAGAAGGGAAAGACGCCTTTGATTTGATGGATGAAGTAGAACAAAAATTGGGATTGAACGTTACGCCTCTAAGTTTCCCTATTGGAATGGGTTATGATTTTCAAGGGATTTATAATATTTGGGAACAAAATATTAATCTTTTTAGTGGTGACAGCCGAAAAAACATTGAGGACACCATTGCATTTTCAGACATTGAAAGTCCGGAATTAGAAAAAATAATTGGCGAAAAACCAGCGGTAAAACTTCGTGATGAACTGGAATTAATTTCAGAAGTATATCCGGCATTTGGCAGAGAGCAATACCTTGCTGGAAATTTACAACCGGTTTTCTTTGGTTCCGCGTTGAATAATTTTGGCGTAAGAGAATTGCTTGATTGTTTTGTTGAAATTGCTCCAGCTCCTAAAGCAAAAGAATCAGAAACACGGTT
>Ga0114967_10004035_pt1 | contig 11905 bp, 15 predicted proteins | sample M_130628_MF_Meta_FD_92639 | JGI IMG/M metagenome (GOLD analysis project Ga0114967, IMG submission 92639) | Freshwater microbial communities from Lake Montjoie, Canada to study carbon cycling - M_130628_MF_MetaG | ecosystem: Environmental > Aquatic > Freshwater > Lake | place: Lake Montjoie... | reverse complement strand
TTCAGATCCCGTAGATTCACCTATGCCCTTTAATATAGAATTATAGAAGCACCAGCCATCACCTGGGATTGATATTTTAGTAAATTTAGAACGATTATTTTCAGGGACAGCAGGCTCAGGGGCGGCAGCAGTCTCAGGGGCGGCAGCAGGCTCAGCGGCGGCAGCAGGCTCAGCGGCAATAGCAGTCTCAGGGGCGGCAGCAATCTCAGGGGCGGCAGCAGGCTCAGAAGCTTCAGAGGCAGCTAATACTTCAGGGGCCTTAGGAACAGCTAATGCTTCAGCAGCCTCAACCTTGATATCAGACGGTTCTAAAGGTATTAATAGATGTTTTCCACTCACAAATTGTTTTTTACCAGCGGGAACTTTACTACCAGATTCAAAGGCAAGAAAATCAGGCCCTACTTTTTTAATTTCATAATATTTTCTCTCTGTATCACTAATCCATAGTAATTGTCTAACTCCACCCTGTTGTATTCTACTCATCTTATTATTTCTTCATATTTTTTATTTTGATAGTAAAACCACATTTGCCACAGTAATCATCAGAGCTCCAATCACCCCCATGGCGGTCGGCTTCTCACCATTAAACATGTAACCAAAGACAAAGGCTGAAACAACACCAAAGAAACTCAGCATACTGAATACAGCCGTAGATATCAGCGGAATTGCTGTCACTCTCATGGAGTAGCCAGTGAAGCCAATGAAGGTATTGAACAGAATCATGGGTAGCCAGACCTTCCAGGACAAATCCACCTTAGGAATTTCAATGCCTGCCGGCTTTGCCCCAAGCATCCCTGCAACCACTGCTGGTAGCATCCAGAGCCCAGCGCCACCATAGAGCTCAAAGAGCCCCTTGAATCCTCCTTCCTTCTCCTTCATCAGCTTGAAATAGAAATAAATGGCGGTTTCAGTAAGTGCTGCGCCCAGAGCGCACAGGGTTCCAATAGGTTTCTCTAGGTCAAGGATAGTTCCTTTTTCAGGATGTGCCACGAGAACCATGCCAATAAGAGCCATCAGAATCCAGGGTATGGAGGCCAACGGAATCACTTCGCCCAGGATGAACCAGGCACCAATGATATTCCAGATTGGATATGTATAGAAGATAGCCATGGCATTTCCTGGACTCAGATCACTGAATGCCTTGTAGCTCACACTGATATGTGCCAGATTCAGAAGACCTGCACCAGCCATATTACGCCAGGAAATATTAGCAAATTGTTTTGAATTACCGGTGGCGACCATGGCAGATGATGCCATAACGCTGTAGACGAGAAATCTGGAAACAATTTGGGTCCATAAGTTTGTGGGAACTGCCTTGATTAGAATGGGGTAGGCGGATAATGTGATTTCACTTAATAGCACTAGTCCTTCAGCCAGCATCTTACTATTGCGTCCGGATATTTATATATTATTTCTCTAAAAATATTATGACAAAATCTATTTGCCTAGCGTGTGTAATTTATACAATAGATGGAAAAGACCCTAAGGATAATTTATATTTGAATATTTTTTACCAGTGGTTAGCAATGGTGGTAAAAAATGGTGAACTTGGCACCAATGATATATTACATATTCACATTGATACTGCAACATTAACTTATTTAGATAATACTAGAACAATCTTACCAAATTTATTACAAAAGCTAGCATGTCCATTTAAGATGCATACATTTGAACCACCAAAGACTCCCTTAGAAGGTATGATGCATAAATATGATTTTAGTGAATATGAACAAGATGTTTATATATATTCTGATATAGATGTATTAATTATAAAATCATTTTCAACTCTTTGTGATAAATTGGCGCAAAATACAATGTATTTTGTAAGAGGAGTTTCCTTGGATCATCAATTCTATAGTGAAGGATTTCCTCCCGATATACCAGTATCAAAAGATCTTCCTGGATTTAATGCATCAATCTTTGTTATAACTTCTAAGGATTTACGAGATTCTTTTTTCAATCAAATCCACGAACTTTGCGATTATTCTACTACGTATAAATGGGTTGAGCAGCCATATTTTAATCGTGCAATTTATGAAATACCGAGAGATACAGTTTCTGTAAATATTAATTTACTTACAGAATACGTATCATTTAATTGTCAAATAATCAGATCTACCACTGTGTTTTATGACCTAGCAGGAGAAACTTCTAATGGATTATCGCATCTTACTAAGATGTCAGACTTGATATGTTTATTTTTAATTGAAGATTTACATTAGAAATTCCTTATTACATCTCATTCTTGCGCTTGGAAGCCTCCTTCATGGCATCACCCAGCTTCACATTCTTATCCTTCTTCTTCATCTCAGTGTAAATCTTCTTTACAAATACAGTCCACTTGCTCATCTTGCGGGTGCCTCTCTTCTTAGATCCCTTTCTTGCGCCACCAGTTCTTGTGCAAGCCATCTTATACTTTAACTTAAGAAATTATATAGGATTACTAAAAATTTCTATATTGCTTGGAAACATCATCGATTTTCGGCCGCAGCTGTTCAAATGCCTGAAGGCTATTTAATTGCTGCTGTTCCGCAAATCCCTCAGGAACATATCGGCTTGAAAAACCCCGTGATAAGATACGCTTGGATTCCTCTTCTCCACGGACTGCCTTGTTTTCTTTCACCGATCCACGTAGCTCACGCACCACATTCCGCGGATCATATTCTGGAGCATATTGATCAAAGAACACATTTCCTACTAGCTTTGGTCCCGCTGGATCAAATGCAGGTGCAGGGGTCGAAAAGGGTTGCTGAATTCTAGATGGAAGTCCATTCTGGTCATTATACTGCATAGCAACCTTCGGACCGAATCCAGATGTAGATGGTTCTGGCCGGAAGAAGGCTTGTTGAATAGGAGCAGAAGATCTTTGAATCTCTAAATTTCTAGCATTTGCTGTATCACGGGTCACATCTTCGCGACGAGAACGTGGAATAAATTGGGGTAGAGGTATAGCTGAAATTTCTACGGTAGGGATACTAACAGACATCTAAACTCTAATGCGGTTGTTATAATTAGATGATACTCGCACCTTATTTCTGGAATACTGCAGACCCTAATTGGTTCAAGCTGGGTATTTTTTTGTGTGCGGGGGGTCGCGAAGTGTGGAACGTTGATGATAAGGATAAGGATAAGGCAATTTTAAAGATGCTGAAAGAGAATGGCTTTCCAGTGTTAGGACTGAAAAGGCAGCCTGGTTTAATATTGGCATCTATTGACCCTAAGGCCAATCTGAGCGAGTTTTACACGTGGGATGAGATTGATCCTCAGAATTCTACGGAAGATGTCTGGCGAACCTTTATGATTCCTGCAGCTCTATGGACATGCCCTGTATTCAGGGAACACTTCTGGAAATCTTCTGGCCTACCTTCTATACTTTCTGGTGCGCTTGGCGACCTTGGACCTGCGCCTGCTGTAACTACGTCTGCCACCCATTAAAGCACATAGCCTATTCTTAGCATCAGTAAGTTCCCTAAATATGGTATCAACATCCTCTTTTTCTTCATCATTCATAGCAGCATCGCGTGCAGCTGCATATGTATCTAATATGCCATTATATGGATTAATTAATCTATCAATATCCTGTGTTAATTGTGTCACACTTGTTTTCCATTCATCAAGATCATTATAATTCATATGGTTCGCCATTCTATCTAAGGGATTCATTATATATATACATAGAATGAGTGATGACGCTAGAAATAAAACTCAACGAAATACATTTAATGCTCTAGATATGAGCGGCGCACTTGCGCTCGGATTTTCTGAGAAAACCTTCCAAACCCTAAACAACGACGCCGTAAATGCCTTAAAGAGACCGTGGCATAAGCTAGAGCGCGGCCTCCGTATTGGGCGCCTCCGCGATTATGTTGCACGTGAGAAGCTTAAGCTGAGCTTAAGTGACGAGGATTCTGATGCGCTTTTCAAGCTCCTATGCAAGGGCCTTGATCGCAAGCTTCTTAGTAGCAAGGCCGCGGTCACCTATGATTTTGCTGAAGAGCAGATTACGGAGGTGAAGGGACTTGTTGCACATACTACTGCTACAGGCCAGGTCAAATACCAGCTTCTTGAGAAGAAGCCTGGAACTACTCAGAAGAAGAGAGTAAAAGAGACCCCGACTAGTAGTAATGTCGCAAGCGAATAACTCAGTAAATACACATATAAAAATGAAACAATCTATAATGCCACCGAAGGTAATGACTACACTTGATCATGTAGCCCAATGTTTAGAAGAATGGGAGTCTAATATTCCTAGGCCCGCCCATTCAGATTTGAAGAAACAGTGGACCGAATCAATGAGGGAATATCTAGATGAAATAAATGGTGATGAGGACAAAATGGTTGATTCAATTATTTACGGGCTAATTGAAGCATATAATGAATGGGATAGTGACGATTATTCTATGGCGGTTGAGCATGAGAAGACGTATGCTCTAATGCAGCGGCCTCAGACTACACAGAGGACTGCAGATTGGTATCTGGAATTTAAGCGGTGTCTAACTGCCAGTGAATTATTCAAGGTCTTTGGCTCAGTAAGAGAACGCGGCATCCTCGTTATGCAAAAGGCTGGCCTTATTGAGTTACCAGGACGCGGTTCATCTGCAGTTGTTATCAGGCAACACATGAGCCCCTTTGACTGGGGAATTTGCTTTGAGCCAGTAGTTAAACAGATTCTAGAAGCTCATTGGGAAGCCATTATACATGATGTTGGACGCTTTGTTCATTTGAAAGATACGCGTTTAGCAGCAAGTCCAGATGGGCTTATTATTCGATCCCTGAAGACTCCAGAGATGGGTGGTCATCTCCTGGAGATAAAGTGTCCGAAATCTAGGACAATTGGCCTGAAGATTCCTATGGAATATTTCTATCAGATGCAGCATCAGCTGGAAGTAACGGGTGTGCGGGCATGCGAATATGTCGAGGCGAAGTTTGAGTTTATAGATAAGGCTGCGTTCAAGAGGGAAGATTCTAAGAATGGGTGGTTTGGAAATGTTGCAGTTGTCGGTTGTTTTAATGAGGTTCATTCAGATTGGTTACCTTGCAAATATGCATATGGGCCAATTGGCGACCTAGATTGGATACCCGATCTAGGATTAAATGAGAAAACTCTGGAATTAAACTCATGGGCATGTGAAAAGATTCATCATGAGCGTGTCCATAGGGATGAGGCATGGTATTTATCCTTGATGCCGAAGATTGAAGAGTTCTGGGCCGATATTGAGAAGGCTAAGAAGGGTGAATTTGTATTGCCTGAGAGCAGTAGAAAAAAGAAGGAAGTTGTCTGCATGATAGAGGATGAGGCTCCTGAGCCCGAGGCAGCCCAAGCCGAAGTAGTATGTCAATTAGAATAAAATATCTTATTCAAGTAAGGGCTAATGATTCCAAGTATTGGGTTTGATATGGATCAATGTTTAGTTGAAGCATTTAATTTGGTTCCGTTTATTATATTTTTTGAAACTAAGTTAAGAGGCATTGATCTAGAAACTCAGGCGATAATCAAAAAATCTAGAGATATTTTTTATGAACTAATTGCCGCAAGTGAGATAACGAATCCTACTATTTTTAGACCATCACTCGTAAAACTCATTGCTGAACTAATTCACCTGAAAAAAGAGGGAAAAATAAAGCATATGTTTATTTACAGTAATAATGGCTATCTACAGATTTTGAACGCAATTGATCATATATTAGCACTTATTCTAAAAAAGGCACCATATTCAGTTAATGATCAAGATCTTATTTGGGAAGATGGGCGTCAACATGTCTTAACACCCCGGATTTATATAGATAGCACTTGTCGTGTTAATACTGAACCGAAAATTGTAAATTTTAGGGAAAAGAGTCTATCAGGTATACATGCATGCTTGAACGATAATATACCTGCAGAAGAACTATGGTTTCTGGATGATTCTTTACAACACACTGATTTAAAAACCAAGCTGGGTAATCGCTATATTAATGTTGAAGCATATAAGGTGCATATTTCTAATACTATTTTAGTGAATTTTTTTCTAAAATCATTGCCAAAGAGAGTGTTTATATCAGATATGCCATTATATGATGCACTTATACCAGTGATAAATAAGGTATTTATATTTGAAAATGCAGTATTTTATCCAACTGGAAAGGAGCCACATGAACGTTTAGTAGAAAAATTCCACGAGGCTATGATTAAGAATGAAATATTTAAACCTGAAATTGCATCTAGAAAATGGACAAAACAAAAGGTTGAAACTGATTATACATTAATCAAAAAATTATTACCATTATTTACTTCTGCAGATAAAGCAACACCGATATTAAATCGTAATTTAGAAAGAACACCTCTTACTAATCCAGGGCGAATTTATGGAGGTAATCCTAGTTCACGACGAAATAGATTCCGTATATTACGAACTCGGCGTAAGAGCCGAAGGTAATCTCGGACTTTCCGTTGAAAGCACAGAAACCCTCGATTTAGCGATATTGTTTGAGGACTACCTAATGGAAATTCAATCTTTACGATTGTCCAATGTATTACATTTTCTAATGAAATACATTGTGCACTCATTCCTTGTGCATAATATGATTCTTGTGGCCTCCGTGGATCAGAAGATCTATTAAGTTTTAGCATATATAGCGGCGGCATTTACTTATAAAAAGATAAAGAGAGTTCTCTAACTGGCGTAGATCCGTTATCTGGCTTTTCCTTCTTGTAATTATTTGTAATTTGACCGTATGTGCCGGTTTTCTCAATATATCGCTGCCCGTCTGCAATATATGCACACTCTGATTTAAGATTAGCAAGTCTTTCCTCAGCAGGTTCCAGATAATCTCCAAGTAAGTGATAGGGTTTTCGTGGTATATCTAGGGTAGCATCAGCCGGACCAGATAATTGTGGTAGGGGACTTGTTAGAGGCATCTTGCATAATTGTTCGGTAGGATATCCATAATTTTGTATAAATCCCTCTTTTAATAAATCTAAGAAAGGATGCTTTTTTAGCGGCGGGTATACTGCGTAAACTATAAGCATTGCAAGTATGGCAAATACAAGTAATGAAATACTTTCAGAAACCATCCACCTTCTAATTAATATCCATTAAAAATTAGATATGGCTGAATCCTCAAGTAATGATGATTCTTCAGTAATAATTAAACAGGAGTGGAATCATGGTGTAGAAATCATGTTAGCTGGTTGGTGCGACGAGGCCAAATGCTTTGAGTGGATGCATACTGAGGCATATGCGTTTTTTGATAAGAGAGCACGTGCTCTAGCAGTTGCAACAAATGTTCTTATTGCAGTCAGTGGTGTTTCTAATATCATGGCGGGTGGTGTGCAAATAAATGGATTTCAGCTTGCATGGATTTTTGGCTCTCTGAGTGTTCTCATAAGTATTGCAAATATGTTACAAGAGAAGCTTGCTTACTTGGCAAAATCCATTGAGCATAATCTTTATGGAACCCAGTGGGGGGTTATTCGTAGAAAGATTGAAGAGCAACTTTCTATCCCCCCTGAAGCGCGTAAAGAATGCGGTTCTTTTATGAAATACTTAAGGGCGGATATTAACCAGGTGTCGGTTGATGGTAATTCAATGATTCCCGAATTTATACGTTTCGCATGTAATGCAAAATTTGGCCCTATCCCCAATTTTGATGTCCCGGATATCTGCGGAAAAATGGAGCATACCCGAATCTATGTGAGGCCTCCGCAACTAACAAATCATAATACACCTCATGTAAGTCATCATAGTGGAAATAGCACACATAGCCCTAAGATTCATTCTACTGATTGACTCCTTGGGCGTATAGCTGGGTCCATTCTCTGGCAACCAGCTCATACTCAGCCCGATCTTTCTTGTATTGGTTTGCAATATCAGGCATTAGAGGATCATCCGGATTTGGATCCGTAAGCATGGAGATGACTGATAAGAGAACCTTGGATATCGTCAAGGCCGGAGACCAATTATGCTTTAAAATATCAAGACAGATGAATCCTTCTTTGTTGATATTTGGATGGTAAATCTTAGTGGCAAACATTATGCGTGGAGGCTTGAATGGGTAATCCAGTGGGAACTGGATCGTCGCATTGAAAATTCCTCCGGCGTATGGCGAATCAGATGGACCGAAAATCACGGCCTCCCAAGTAAAGATATCATTCTCATCTACAGGTCCTGCACTGCAATCACCAGGGGGGTCCTTCTTCAAGTCGGCAAGTTCCTTTGAGATACGTTTTGATGCTGCCATTTATACTGCATACTCAGCTGCTGAATCAATCATCAATTTTTACCTTAGCTTATACTGCGCAATGGTAAATAATAACGACACAAAAAATTGACCATGATTCGCGTCCAAATAGTTTCTTACAAACTAACCATGCAGCGTAGTATGCGTATCATTAAGCGTGACGGTAGTGAGGAGCCTGTTTCCTTCGACAAGGTTCTTAAGAGGATCCAGAAGGCTGCAAAGGGTCTAGCCGTTCAGGTGGATACTCTGGCTCAGAATATCATTTCTCAGATCTGCGATGGTATCTCTAGTTCCAAGCTGGATGATCTCGCAGGTCAGCTTGCGGCCAGCCTTTCCACGCTTCATCCTGACTATGCCACTCTTGCATCCAGGCTCACCATTAGCAACCACCATAAGAACACGCCGCTGACCTTTGCCGAGGTAGTTCATGCTCTGAGAAACCAGGCCTCACTTCACACAGGTAAGCAAGTCTTCTATGTATCAGAGGAGCTGCATGAGGTATCTAAGAGCCATGCTGCCCTGATTGAGTCGCGTATTCGTTATGAGCGGGATTATGACTTTGACTATTTTGGATTTAAGACCCTTGAGAAATCATATCTGCTGAAGGATACTAAGGGTCGTATTCTGGAGAGGCCTCAGCATATGTGGATGCGAGTTGCGCTGGGTATCTGGACTAATGGCTTAGACACCACTGCTTCTGAGTTAAACCAGGCTTTTGAGACCTATGACCTCATGTCACAGAAGGTCTATACTCACGCTACCCCGACTCTCTTCAATGCTGGAACTCCTAGGCCCCAGCTGTCTTCCTGCTTCCTTCTGGCAATGAAGAATGATAGCATTGATGGAATCTATGAGACTCTGAAGGATTGCGCAAGTATTTCTAAATTCGCCGGCGGCATTGGACTTCATATTCACAATATCCGTGCAACGGGTTCTCTGATTGGTGGAACAAATGGTAGGAGTAATGGGATTGTTCCAATGTTGAGAAATTTCAATGCTACTGCGCGTTATGTTGACCAGGGCGGCGGTAAGCGCAATGGCTCCTTTGCTATCTATCTGGAGCCCTGGCATGCAGATATTGAGGACTTTCTCAAGCTGAAGCTGAATACTGGTGAGACTGAGGAGCGCGCTCGCGATCTCTTCTATGCTCTCTGGATTTCCGATCTCTTCATGCAGCGTGTAGAGGATGATGCGCAGTGGAGTCTCTTCTGCCCTCACGAGGCTCCTGGTCTAGCAGATGTCTATGGCGATGAGTTCGATGCACTCTATACCAAATACGAGAAGGAGGGTCGTGCTCGTAAGTCAGTATCTGCTCAGAAGCTTTGGTTCAAGATTCTGGATTCCCAGATGGAGACTGGCACTCCCTACCTACTATACAAGGATCCTGCGAATAAGAAGAGCAATCAGAAGAATCTTGGCACAATTAAGTCTTCAAATCTCTGCACGGAGATCATTGAGTTCTCTAGTCCAGAGGAGACTGCAGTGTGCAATCTGGCTTCTCTAGCTCTGCCTGCCTTTGTCTCAGCAGATAACAAGTCCTTTGACTTTGACAGGCTGCGGCAGGTCACCGCCTCTGTTGTAAAGGCGCTCAATAAGGTCATCGACATTAACTTCTATCCAATTCCAGAGGCCAAGCGTTCAAATATGCGTCACAGGCCAATTGGTCTTGGAGTCCAGGGACTAGCAGATGTCTTTGCTAGGCTCAGGGTTCCTTGGGAGTCTCCAGAGGCAACGAGGCTCAATCAGCTCATCTTTGAGCACATTTACTATGCTGCAGTGGAGGCGAGTTCTACTCTTGCAATGACCGATGGGCCTTATGAGACATTTGAGGGATCTCCTGCATCCAAGGGTATCTTGCAGCCTGATATGTGGTCAGTAACGCCTATTACAGAGTCTGAGAAGACCCTGGACTGGCTGGCACTAAGAACAAATGCAGCCCACGGCCTGCGCAATTCTCTTCTAGTGGCACCAATGCCTACAGCGAGCACTTCTCAGATTCTCGGTTACACTGAGTGCTTTGAGCCAATGACGTCTAATATCTATGCTCGCCGTGTTCTGGCAGGTGAGTTCGTTGTGGTCAATAAATATTTGATTGATGATCTCATGAAGCGTGGAATTTGGTCAGAGGCAGTGAAGCAGCAGATTATCGCGAGGAATGGGAGTGTCCAGGGTGTCAAGGAGATTCCAGATGATCTGCAGGCACTTTACAAGACTTCCTGGGAGATTAAGCAGCGTGTTCTCATTGACATGGCTGCACAGCGTGGTGCCTTCATTTGTCAGAGCCAGAGTCTGAATCTCTCTATTGAGAATCCTACCTATGCCAAGCTTACAAGCATGCATTTCTATGCATGGAAGCAGGGACTAAAGACAGGTTGTTACTATTTGCGCACAAAGGCTCCGGTAATGGCACAGAAATTCACAGTGGATCCTCGTCTTCTACAGGGTGGTCTCGTAGATTCAAGGGTTGAGGTGGATCTTGATTCAAGCCGTGAAGATCAGGCAGAGGCCGATTCGGATTCAGATTCTGATCTTGTAGAGCAGCTGACACCTGAGGAGAAGAAGAAGAGGGAGAGGGCTGCATTGCGTGAGCGTCTATCCAAGGAGTATGAGCAGTCTGTAAAGGAGGCAAAGGAGGCAGCAGCGTCAGGTGAGGGTTGCACAATGTGTTCATCTTAGATAGATGGAAGGAATACAGATAGAACTCTTAGAAAAGTTAGCAAATGACGACCCTGAAATATTAAAAAAGAATTTATATAAGGTATTATCTAAGTTTAGTTTTTTATATGTGGAAGGACTGAGAGTAAATTTTAACCGAGGTTGGGCTTCAACTGTAACTGATCGTCATGGCACCATATTTAGTTCTAAAGAAGCTAAACAAATAGAACATTTCTTTGCATCTATAGTAAAGCCATTAACAAATACGCCAGAAACCAATCATGTTAAAAAAATATTAAAATCAATAGAGGAGCATTTTAAAGATCTTAATCTTAAGGTAGCTGAATTCTCACGGGAGTTTGGATCATTTCGCTTCTTTTATCAAAAAGCTAAAGCTTGCACAATTGATTTTCCAGTGCCTCTGCTAGATTCACCTTATTCTAGTGTAATAAAAATCCCAGAAAAAGATGCAGTTCCAATCATAATTGATCTTATTATTGAATCAATACGGCTTATATCTTCTTTAGAGAATTCAAGAGATATTATGCAAAAGTGTTCACCGTTATTAGTGGGGCTTATAGATAGTTTAAAGGGCAATTGGAAAGATGCATTCTTAAGCTGGTCTGAATTTTCACCCGCAGTGGCTGGATTACTCGGAAAAGTCATTCTTTTAATAATAGAATTTACATATCCTAATTTACATAAGTTTGCAGTTGTGCACAGCAATTCTATATTCTCAGCATTCCTTTACTGGGGATTTGCTAATTTTTCACCAGAATCTGATCGTATAATTGTTAGTAAATACTTAGATTCTTCTTTTAAGGAATCTAATATATTTTTTCTGAGTGAGGAGGATATTAAGGGCTTACATACTATGCGCGGTTCAGAATCTTCGCCACTAGACAGTATTCCAGTCATTCGTTTACTCTTACTAAAATGATTCCTGAATCCACTTTGCGGAAATATCAATCCAGGAAATAATAGTGCTTGATTTCTTCAGTGTATCTCTGAAGACATCAAGGCTTTG
>Ga0114967_10004032_pt1 | contig 11928 bp, 9 predicted proteins | sample M_130628_MF_Meta_FD_92639 | JGI IMG/M metagenome (GOLD analysis project Ga0114967, IMG submission 92639) | Freshwater microbial communities from Lake Montjoie, Canada to study carbon cycling - M_130628_MF_MetaG | ecosystem: Environmental > Aquatic > Freshwater > Lake | place: Lake Montjoie... | reverse complement strand
TAAAGCTCCGTGTAGGCGAGCTGCCAAAGCAAGTAATTGCTGACGCGGCGCTCGCCGCCCGACCGAATGAACAAGTCAGGCTCCGGCAGGTCGGCGAGGCACAAGTGTTGGGCCAACATTTCGGAGGTGATGTCGGCGGGTTGAAGGCTCCCTGCCGCGACAGCCATCGCCAGTTGGCGGGAGGCCTCGGTGATGTCCCATTGGCCCCCGTAGTTGGCGGCAATCGTGAGATTCAGTCGGGTGTTGTCTCGGGTGAGAAGCTCGGCTTCAAGGATCGCATCCTGCAGTTTGGTCGAGAACGCCGTGCGCTCACCAATGACTCGCAAACGCACGCCGTTGTCGTGCAAGCGCCGCGTTTCTCCGCGCAGCGCGCGGATAAAGAGATCCATCAAAAGCCGAACTTCGGTCGGCGGGCGGCGCCAGTTTTCACTGCTGAAAGCGAAAATGGTTAAACACGCGATGCCCGTCTCGACACAATGTCGAACCATGGCGCGGACGTTCTCCACCCCTGCGCGGTGGCCTGCAATGCGCGGCTGACGGCGTTGCTTCGCCCAACGCCCGTTGCCATCCATGATGACCGCCACGTGGCGAGGAAGTGCGGTGGTCATGTGCTGACCCCGATTAAATCGAGAGCACTTCCTGTTCTTTCACCGCCAGCACCTCATCGACTTTCTTGATGTGCGTGTCGGTGGTTTTCTGGATGTCTTCTTCACCTTTTCTGGCCTCATCCTCAGAAATTTCCTTCTCCTTAAGCAATTCCTTGATGTCGCTCATCGCGTCCCGGCGAATGTTGCGAATGGCCACTTTGGTTTGTTCCGCTTCGCCCTTGATTATCTTCACCAAGCCCCGACGGCGTTCTTCGTTTAGCGGAGGAAGCGGCAGACGGATCACGGTGCCCGCGGTGTTGGGATTGAGTCCCAGGTCGGACTCCATGATGGCGCGCTCAATCGCCTGCACCATCTGCCGGTCCCAGGCGGTCACCACCAAGGTCCGAGCGTCTTCCACGGTGACGTTAGCGGCTCTGGGGATCGCAGTCTGGGTGCCGTAGTAATCCACCGAAATGTGGTCGAGAAGGCTCGGATGGGCTCGTCCAGTTCGCACCTTTTGGAGGTCCACTCTGAATGACTCGATGGACTTGGCCATGCGACCAGCCGCATCGGCGATGATTTCTTGCAGCATGTTTAGCCTCTTGTGGTGACCAGAGTCCCTACGCTCTCGCCGAGCGCTGCGCGCACGAAGGCGCCAGATTGGGTCATATTAACCACGCGCAGCGGCATGTGATTATCGCGGCACAGTACCACTGCCGTCGCGTCCATCACCGCGAGTTTGCGATCTAGCACATCATCGTAGTCGAGTTCGTCATAGCGCACGGCGTTGAGGTCACGCTCCGGATCGGCGTTGTAGACACCATCAACCTTGGTGGCCTTGATCATGAGTTGGGCGCCGATTTCGATCGCGCGAAGGCTGGCAGCCGAATCCGTGGTGAAAAACGGATTGCCGGTGCCGGCGGCGAGAATGACCACCCGCCCCTTCTCAAGGTGCCGAATGGCTCTCCTGCGGATGTAATCTTCACAAACCGCGTTGATTTTAAGCGCCGACATCACGCGAGCGAATAGGCCTGCGCGTTCCAAAGCATCCTGAATCGCGAGCGCGTTAATGACGGTGGCCAGCATGCCCATGTAGTCAGCCGACACCCGGTCCATGCCCTTTGCCGCCAGACCGGCCCCGCGGAAGATGTTACCTCCACCGATAACGATGGCGACCTCAACCCCAACCTGAATCAGGTCGCGGATATCACTGGCGACCTGCCGCAGGACGGCAGGATCAATCCCATAGTCTTCCGCACCAAGCAGCGCTTCGCCGCTTAATTTGATCAGAACTCGCTTGTATTTCAGCGCTGCCTCGCCGGTAGTCGTCACGTTAACTTGCTCCTGGGGACGCCGCACCCTGTGGGTTGCGGGTCCTTGGTCGTTGGCGTGGCCTCAATCAGGCACCACGTGCCTGGGCGGCAACCTCTTCGGCGAAATTTACTTCTTTCTTCTCTATGCCCTCACCTACTTCGTAGCGGACGAAGCTCCTGACGACCCCTTCCTTGCCGAGCAACTTGCCGACGGTGGTATCAGGGTCTTTCACGAAGGGCTGGCCCAGCAGGGTAATGCCACCGACGAATTTGCGAATCTGCCCGCCGATCATTTTTTCGATGATGTCCGGCGGCTTGCCGCTAGTGGCGGCCTGAGCCAAGAAAATCTCACGCTCTTTTTCGATCAGCGCCGCCGGTACATCACTCTCGGCGATGCACACCGGGTTGCTGGCGGCGATGTGCATGGCAAGGTCTTTCGCCACTTCGGCGGTCGCCCCTGCCAATTCAACCAACACACCGATGCGCTTGCCGTGCCGATAGGCACCAACGACGCCAACGCTGGTGGCGCGAATTTCAAATCGGCGAATGGAAATGTTCTCGCCAATCTTGAGAATAAGTTGCTGGCGGGCGGTTTCCACCGATTCTGCGCCGCCGTCTAGCGTTACGGCGCCGAGGGCGTCGAGGTCCGCCGGGCGGGCGCTGAGTACTGTGCGTGCCACCGCTTGAGCGAAAGCGATGAAGTTGTCGTCGTTCGCGGAGAAGTCGGTTTCTGAGTTTACTTCCACCAAGGCTGCGACGCCGGCACCTTCAGCGATGACGACTGAACCTTCGGCTGCAATTCGGCCCGCTTTTTTAGCGGCCTTCGCGGCGCCCGACTTGCGCAGGTGCTCTAACGCCGCCTCGATGTCGCCTTCGGTGGCTACCAAGGCATTTTTGCATTCCATCATCCCGGCGCCTGACCGCTCGCGCAGTTCCTTCACCGCCGCTGCACTAATTTGCATAGGTCTTCTCTCCAAAAAATTTCGGGGCCCGTCTCGGAGCCCGTCAAGATCGCAAAATTATTCGGCGCCTTCGGCCGCCGGAACAGCGTCATCTGCACGTCCAGGCTGTCGGCGCGGGGCGCCGGCGCCCTTGCGGGTCGGGCGGTCGCCCTCGCTGGGGACCGGCGCGCCACTGGCATCAAGTTCTACAAAATCGTTGCCCATGCCACCGGTAGTGTTGGTCGCGCGCGCATCCAGTACCGCATCCGCGGCGCCCTTGGTGTAGAGGTTGATAGCGCTGAGGGCGTCATCGTTGCCCGGAATGACATAGGCCACGTCGTCCGGCTTGCTGTTGGTATCGACCACTGCGATAACCGGAATCTTCAATTTCGCCGCTTCAGCGATCGCAATTTTCTCGAAGCCCACGTCAATGATGAAGATGGCATCCGGCAAGCGCTCCATGTCTTTAATGCCGGCCAGCCCGTGGTGGAGTTTGTCGTACTCACGGCGCAATTGCAGACCTTCGCGCTTGGAAACGCGATCCAGACCGCCGTTGCTGATTGTGTCCTCAAGTTCCTTCAGGCGCTTGATGGACTGCTTTACCGTCTTGAAATTGGTGAGCATGCCGCCGAGCCAACGCCGATTAACGTAGGGCATACCACAGCGTTGGGCTTCACGTTCGACGGCATCCTGCGCGGAGCGCTTGGTGCCGACAAACAGGATTTTGCCGTTGCGGGAAGCCAGACGACCCATGAAATTCATCGCGTCATTAAACAGCGGAAGGGTCTGTTCGAGATTGATAATGTGGATCTTGTTGCGCTCTCCGAAGATGTACGGTGCCATCTTGGGATGCCAGAACCGGGTTTGATGTCCGAAATGCACGCCAGCCTCAAGCATCTGGCGCATGGAAACGTCTGCCATGGGAAACTCCTGTGCGGGTTTTTCCTCCACGCGCCCCGCTTAGCCGATCCGCATGAAACGGACACCCGGGCGACGGTTGATGGCGCGTGTGTGGAGTGTTGAAGTCGAGTATTGTTCGTTGCCCGAAGGGCGCGCGCTTTATACCATGGAACCCCAGATGCAACAACGAGTTGGACCACACTCCTGATGCCCGTCACGTTCAAGACCCCAGACGAAATCGAAAAGATGCGGCTAGCCTGCCGGCTGGCGGCGGAAGTCCTCGAAATGATCGAGCCCTACGTGGTGCCCGGCGTCTCGACGGATGAACTCGACCGCCTCTGCCACGACTACATCGTGCATCAGCAGCAGGCCATTCCAGCGCCGCTGAATTACCACGGCTTCCCGAAATCTATCTGCACGTCGATCAACCATGTCGTATGTCACGGCATTCCGGGCGACCGCCGGCTGAAGGATGGTGATTGCGTCAATATCGATATCACGGTCATCAAGAACGGCTATCACGGCGACACCAGCAAAATGTTTCAGGTCGGTGAGCCAACGGTAAAAGCACAGCGACTCGCGATCACCGCCTACGAGTGCCTATTGCTGGGTATCGCCATGGTGCGTCCGGGTGTTCGTCTGGGCGACATCGGCTGGTCGATCCAGCAACACGCCGAAGCCCGCAACTACTCCGTGGTGCGCGAATACTGCGGGCATGGCATCGGGGTTAACTTCCATGAAGACCCCCAAGTGCTCCATTACGGCCAGCGCAACACGGGGTATGTCCTGCAGGAAGGCATGACCTTCACCATCGAACCAATGATTAACGCGGGTAAGCGCGACGTAAAACTCCTGCCCGACGGCTGGACGGTCGTCACCCGAGACCGCAGTCTCTCCGCCCAATGGGAGCACACCATTTTGGTGACCCCCGACGGCCACGAGGTCCTTACCGCCCGTCGCGAAGAGAGTTTTGCGCCCCTCACCAATGGATCCATTAGTCAATCTGCCTGAGGAAACCCTCGAGCAGGCGATCGATTTCGACGCACTCGAGGCCGCTTTCAGCACCGAACGGCCGGCTGCCGCTGGCTGCCGGGCCGTGCTGGTGCAGGCGAACGAGCGCCTGAAGCATCGATTTTTTGGCGGCGCGCCGGTGGTGGAAATCGTCCGCCTGCGGGCAGCGATCATCGATGAAGTTATGATCCGAGCCTGGCGACGCTGGGGGCTTGATGGGACTGCGCACGCCCTGCTAGCGGTCGGTGGCTACGGGCGCGCGGAGCTCCTGCCCTATTCGGACGTCGACATCTGCATCCTGCTGGGTGACGAACTGGAGGAGGAAACCAAGCGCAAAATCGAGGGTCTGGTCACTTTCCTATGGGACATCAATCTGGAAGTGGGCCATAGCGTACGGACCATTGCACAATGCGTGACGGCCGCTGTCGGCGACATCACCATCATGACCAATCTGATGGAGGCCCGCCTGGTCGCCGGTCCGCAGCCACTCTCGGCGGCACTCCGGGCTGCTACCGCGCCGGACATCATCTGGCCGGTGGACCAATTTTTCATGGCCAAGATGGGCGAGCAACAACAGCGGCATCAGCGGTTCAACGATGCTTTCCAGCAACTGGAGCCGAACATCAAGGAAAGCCCGGGCGGGCTCCGGGATATCCAAAGCATTGCCTGGGTCGCCAATCGCCATTTCCAAACCGCCGGCTTGCACGGTCTTAACGACCACGGCTTTCTGACCAGCGACGAATATCGCGCCCTGGTCCGCGGGCGAAACCATCTGTGGCGCATCCGTTGCGCCTTGCATTTCATGGCCGGCCGTCGCGAAGACCGGCTCTTGTTTGAGTATCAGCGGCGGGTGTCCGAAGTCTTCGGCTTTGTCGATGAATCCCACAACCGGGCGGTAGAACAGTTTATGCGCGGGTTTTATCGCACCGTGCGCGAACTCGGCCGACTGAATGAAATGCTCCTGAGCCTCTTTCAGGAAGCCATCATCCAGCGTGACCGGGAAGTCCGCGCCGCCCCGCTCAACCGCCGTTTCCAGCTTCGCGGCACCTACATCGAGGTCGTCAACGAGCAGGTGTTCAAGCGAATGCCGCACGCGATGCTGGAGATGTTTCTCCTCATCCAGCGCAATCCGTGGATTAAAGGCGTGCGCGCCAGCACCATCCGGTTGATTCGCGAGAACTTGCCGCTGATCGACGAGAAACTGCGGCGGGATATCAGGGCACGCAGCCTGTTCATGGAAATCATTCGGCAGCCGCGGCGTATCGGCCACGAACTGATGCGCATGCATCGCTACGGCGTGCTGTCGGCCTACTTGCCGGAGTTCGCGCGCATTGAAGGCCTGATGCAGTTTGACCTCTTCCACGTGTACACCGTGGACGAGCATCTGCTGTTCGTGGTGCAGACCATGCGCCGCTTCTCTTACCCGCTCACGGACGAAGACCAGCCGCCGCTGGTGCGTCAGGCCATTGAGAAGATTCCGAAGCTCGAACTGCTCTATATCGCCGGTCTCTACCACGATGTGGGCAAAGGCAGCGGCCGCGACCACAGCCAACTCGGGGGCGAAGAGGCGTCTGCCTTCTGTCGCGCCCACGGACTAAGCCAGTACGACAGCAATCTGGTGACCTGGCTGGTCAACAACCATCTGGTGATGTCTTCCACCTCGCAGCGTCAGGATATTTTCGACCCCGAGGTACAGCAGGCCTTCGCCAAACTGGTCGGCAATGAAACGCGACTCGATTACCTCTTTCTGCTGACGATCGCGGACATCCGTGGCACCAACCCGCAACTCTGGACCAGCTGGAAGCGGTCGCTCATTTTCGAGTTGTATCTTGGCACCCGGCGCGTGTTCCGCAGCGGCGTGGATGCCGGCATCGAACGCGCCGAGCGCATTGCGCAGACCCGGCAAGATGCAAGCAAACTGCTGAACAACGATGAGTGCCCGGAGCATACGGTGGCGCTGCTTTGGAGCACGCTTGAGGACGAATACTTTCTGCGTCATCGGCCGGTGGAACTCGCATGGCACACCTCGACCATCCTCGGCGCCGACTCCGACGACCTGCCGGTGGTCGCCCTGCGCAATTTCGAGAATTTGGGCGGCACCTCAATCTTCATCCACGCGGCAGACGTCGACTATCTGTTCGCGATCGTTGCCGCCACCCTCGACAGGCTCCGCCTCGACGTCCTTGATGCCCGCATCATCACTTCCAAAGCGGGCTACGCGCTTGACACCTTCATCGTGCAAGACGCGGAAAGCCGGAGCGTCGTGACCGACCCGCAGCGCATCCACGACATCCAGAGCAGGCTTCGCTCCGCGCTGCGTTCGGGTGAAATTCCGACTGCCCGGGTAGCGCCTTCGGTCAACAAGCGCTTGCGCAATTTCGGTTTGCCCGCCTCGGTCAATTTTTGCTCCGATGCCACGCATAACCGCACGGTGATGGAAGTCATCGCGACCGACCGTCCGGGCTTTCTGGCGCTGGTGGGGAGCGCCATGCACCACCAGGGGATCCGGTTGCACGATGCGCGAATCGGCACCATCGGGGAGCGGGCAGAAGACTTCTTCCACATCACTGATTTCGACAACCGACCCTTGCAGGACGACGCGCAACAGGCAGCGCTACGCCAGGAAATCCTGACCGCTCTCGATGTCTGACCGCGTCCCTGCTCCGCTATCAGAGCGCGAACTTCTGAACCGCGCAGAGGCGCTGGCAGGTCTCTCGCTTGGTGAACTCGCCGCGCGCCACGCGCTGCCGGTGCCCACCGAGACGCGGCGTGGCAAAGGTTTCGCCGGCGCCCTGCTGGAATTTGCGCTGGGCGCCGACGCGGCTTCCCGACCGGTGCCAGATTTCACCGCGATCGGGGTTGAGTTGAAAACCATCCCGGTCGATGCCGCAGGCCAGCCGCGCGAGTCGACCTATCTCACGACGGCACCCTTGCGCGGTCTGGGCGGCGTCCGTTGGGAAAGCTCCCTACTCCGCCAAAAGCTCGCCCGGGTACTGTGGGTGCCGATCGAAAGCGCCCCCGCCCAAGCTTTACCGATGCGCCGCATTGGCTGGCCCATCCTCTGGAGCCCGTCGCCCGAAGAGGAATCGCAACTGCGCATGGACTGGGAGGAACTGATGAGCCTGCTGGTGACGGGACAGGTGGCTCAATTGGATTCTCGCCAAGGTCGCTGGCTGCAGATTCGCCCTAAGGCGGCCGACGGCAAGGCCCTCACCCGAAGCAGCGATGAAACAGGCGCGCCGGGAATGGGGCTCCCGCGCGGATTTTATTTACGTCCAGCCTTTACTCGGCGCGTGCTGGATAGCGCTGTTGCCGGGGCTGCCGCGCCATGACAGCGAGTGCCGCAACCTGGCGCTTTTGCGTCGCGCCAATGATGGACTGCACCGACCGCCACTATCGGTTTTTCGCCCGCTTGCTGTCGCGCAAGGCACTGCTCTACACGGAAATGATTGTCGCCGCAGCGCTTGTCCACGGCGATGCCGAACGCCTGCTTCGCCACGACGCGTTTGAATATCCGCTCGCCCTGCAACTTGGAGGGAGCGACCCGGCGCAACTTGCCTACGCGGCCCGTCTGGGCGAAGCCTCGGGCCATTGCGAAATCAATCTGAACGTGGGCTGCCCCAGCGAGCGCGTGCAATCCGGCAGATTCGGTGCATGCCTGATCGCGGAACCCGAATTAGTCGGCGAATGTGTAGCCGCAATGGTCGAAGCCGTCGCCGTGCCGGTCACGGTCAAAACCCGCCTCGGCGTGGACGATTGCGACCGCTACGAAGATCTCTGCCGCTTAATCGAATGCGCCGCCGCCGCGGGCTGCAAGGTCATCCTGCTGCATGCCCGGAAAGCCATTCTGGGTCTGGATACCAAGGCCAACCGGCTTATCCCGCCGCTGAACTACGCGCGCGTGCGACAGATCAAACAGGAGTTTCCGCATCTGACGGTCGTGCTGAACGGCGGACTGCGCTCGCCGGCGGCGGCACATGCAGAGCTTCCCGGCCTCGATGGCGTGATGCTGGGTCGCGCGGTCTACGAAAACCCGCTGATGCTCGCGGCGGTCGATTCACTTTTTTTTGGCGCGGACGACGCTCAGCAGAGCGAAGACACTGCGCTTGCCGCTTTCCTGCCCTATCTCGAGCGAGAGGTCGCGGGCGGTACCGCCCTGAGACATATGACCCGCCATTTGCTCGGTCTGTTCGCAGGACAAGCCGGCGCCCGCGAGTGGCGCCGAACCTTGAGCGAAGAGGCACCGCATTCGCGGGAGCCCGCAGCGCTGTTAGCACGGGCGCTGGCTGCGCGAGCGCTGCATCTGCCGATCTCCCGCTAAAAAAGGAGAATTTCGAATCACCGGGCCGTGCGCTATTACCCCAAAATAAGCACCGCCAAGCCCGGGTGATGCATTACATTAAAGCTCGACCTCACCGCCCCCTTGCGCTGGACGAACAGGAGAGCCTGAATGACTGAGCAAGCGCGGCCGGCAAACACCACGACCCGGGCGCATCCCCACAATCTCGGATGGCTGGGCACTACCGCGCTCGCCATGGGTGGCGGTAATCAAAGCATCTTCATTCTGGGCGCGTTGCTGATCGGACAGGGCAATATCCCTGGACAAGGCACCGCGGCCATTGCGCTCCTCATGGCAGGGGTGCTGCTGGGCTGTGCGGCCGTCCCGGGCTGGACCGAACTACTGCTGATGTACCCGAAACGCGTGGGGGGTATCTCGGCGACCTGTGCGGAAGCGTTTCGCCCGTACAGCCCGATCCTCGCGAATCTGGCGGGTAGTTGTTACTGGTGGGGCTGGGTGCCGACCTCGGGCATTTGCGCCTTGCTGGCGGCGACAGCAATTCAGGCGTGGTATCTCCCGGAACTCCCCGTGATGCCGGCGGCGGTCGCGCTGGTCGTGTTCTTTACCGGCATCAATCTGATGGGCGTGAAATGGGCGGCACGCCTCGCGATTCCCATGGCCACACTGTCTGCGTCATTGGCGCTTCTTTCTGGTGTGTTGCCGGTTATTTCGGGCACGGTTGACTGGCATCAGGCGACCAATCTCCACCTCACCACGCCATTTGACGGCTGGTTCGGCGGCATGACCAGCGTGATGGCAGGTCTGTTTCTGATTGGCTTCGTCGCCCCTGCGTTTGAAACCGCGGCCTGCCACGTGGGCGAGATGAAAGATCCGGAAACGAACCTGCCCCGCACGATGGTGGCGAGCGCCGGTATCGCCTGTTTGTTCTTCATTCCGCTTCCGCTCATCTGGCTCGGCGTGCTCGGTCCGGAGAATCTTTCCAAGGATTTGGCGCAGGTGCTGGGCCCCACTTTTGCGCCACTCTTTGGCGGCGTCGCGAAGGCTGTGGCGGTGTGGTTCATGCTGCTCAATCTCTTTCTGGGCAGCTTACAACCGCTGTGTGGCGCGCCCAGAACCCTCGCGCAACTTGGCGAGGATGGGCTTATTCCGCGCCTGTTCGCTCGCCGCTCGGTCAAAACCGATGCGCCCTGGTTCGCCACCCTGTTCACGGCGGCGTTTGCCCTGCTGTTCCTGTACCTGGGCGACCCTTTATGGCTGATCGCCGCGACGAACTTCACCTATGTGTTTGGCGGATTGGTCATGCCTTCCGTTGCGGTGTGGCTCCTTCGTCGCGACGCGCCCGAGGCGCATCGGCCGTGGCGTGCGCCCAAAGGCACCATCGGACTTGGCGTCGGCGCGGCTGCCGTGTGGGCCACAACCGCCCTCTTCGGCTTTCAGCAATTTGGTCTGACGACCGTCATCGTGGGGCTGGTGTTTGCTTATTCCGGATCGGTGCTCTACCTGTGGCGCAAATGCGAAGACAAAATCGCCGCAGGCGAGCCGCTTCGATTCAGAACGCTACACGTAAAACTCACCGGCGCGATGCTGCTGGTGCTGCTGCTGGACGCCGCGGGCTACTACCTTGCCGTCAGCAATCTGCTGCAAACAGAAGGACCACTGCTGACCGCACTCGAGGACATTTTTGTCGCGGTCGCCATTCTCACGGTAGTCGTGGGTCTGGTGCTGCCTGGCATGATCGTCTACTCCGCGCAGCAAGTATCCGAGGCCGCCAAACGACTGGCTGACGGCACGCTAAAGGACTTTTCATACGCCATGAAGGCGCTAGGAGAAGGCGATCTTGAGGCGGCCAACGCATGAGTTGAGATCACGCCCGTAAAAGCCTGTACGCGCGATGAATTAGGCGAAATGGCGGAAAGCTTCAACCGACTGCAGGTTGAGGTAGCGACTGCCGCGGGCGGCCTGGCCGATGCCAGGCACGGCTTGCGAACGGCGCGCGACTCCCTGATCCAGGCGAAGGAGTTCGCCGAGGCGGCCAACAAGGCAAAGTCGCTGTTCCTCGCCAATATGAGCCACGAACTGCGCACCCCGATGAACGGCATTCTGGGTTCCAACGAACTCCTGCTGGATACCGAACTCACAGCAGATCAACGTGAATACGCGCAGCTCGGTCAGCAATCGGCAGCGCTGCTGCTGGGCATCATCGAAGACATTCTCGATTTGGCGAAAATTGAAGCCGGCAAAATGGCATTTAATTACACGGAGTTCAGTCCCGCGATGCTCCTCTCTGAGGTGGTCTCCGCGCTGGAACGGCAGAAAACGTCGGAGCACCTGAAGCTGAACATGTCGCTGGCGCCGGACGTCGCGACGCTGGTGCTAGGAGATGCGGTGAAGATCCGTCAAATCCTCGTGAATCTCACTGGCAATGCGATGAAATTTACGCCGCAAGGTCAGATCAGCCTCCACGCCGAAGCTTCCTCGCCGCCCGCGGTAAGCGGTCGGACAACTTTGCGTTTCAGCGTTCGCGATACGGGCATCGGTATTCAGCATGAAGATCTGGGGCGACTGTTTAAGCCGTTCTCGCAGCTAGACAGTTCGCTGTCGAAAAAATTTCGCGGTACGGGTCTCGGGCTCGCCATCTGCAAAAATCTGGTTGAAATGATGGGCGGCCAAATTGGCGTCGAGAGCGAGCACGGCGTGGGTTCGACGTTTTGGTTTGAGTTGCCCTTTGCGACGGTGGCGAATGCGCCGGCGATCAGCGAGGTAGTCGCACCACGAGCACCAATTGAAATCACCCAGCTCGGTGGACGACTGTTGCTGGTGGAAGACAATCCGGGGAACCAGCTGATCATCACCGCGATGCTAGGCAAATTGGGCAT
>Ga0114967_10004030_pt1 | contig 11929 bp, 13 predicted proteins | sample M_130628_MF_Meta_FD_92639 | JGI IMG/M metagenome (GOLD analysis project Ga0114967, IMG submission 92639) | Freshwater microbial communities from Lake Montjoie, Canada to study carbon cycling - M_130628_MF_MetaG | ecosystem: Environmental > Aquatic > Freshwater > Lake | place: Lake Montjoie... | reverse complement strand
TGGGAAAAGATGTGACACTGAAGAGTTATAATTTAACTACAAAATGGCCTCCCGCAGAACAGATTGTTAAAAAGAAACTCGGTGGCGAAAAGAAAAAGCTCGTGCCGACCGCCCTCGGTCTTCAGTGTCTGTCCTTTCTGGAAAAACACTTCTCGCATCTGTTCGATTTCAAATTCACGAGCCAGATGGAAACGAGACTCGATCTGGTTGAGAAAGGCACAGAAGCCTGGAAACAGGTTCTGCGAGATACGTGGGCCACCTACAAGGACAAATATGAGAGCATGAAGGGAACAAGAGCAGCAACAACAGTAGGAGCAGTAGCAACAGCAGTAACAACAACAGTAGGAGCAGCAGCAACAGCAACAGCAGTAGACAGTCCAAAGCTCAAAACATTCGGTACCGACGGACTGAAAGCCGTGATCTCTAAGAAGGGTCCTCTGATTCTGATGGAGGGTGCTACCAAAGAAGCCACCCAGTTCTTCGGATGGCCTCAAGGAATCGTGTTTGACGATCTGACAGAGGCGATGGCCCGAGACTTTGTAAAAAAGGCCCAAGAAGTCAAAGCAGCGACAGAAGAATCCATTGGGACCTTTGAGGGACAGCCCGTCTATAGAAAGACAGGCAAGTTTGGGAATTATGTTCAAGTTGGGTCTACCAGACCCAACTTGAATTCTGTTGTGTGTGATCTGTCAGATCACACACAACACGTTGTAACTGGCACAATCAACCTTTCCGTCTTATCCACCGACACCTGGGCCGAGATCGAAGAGAAACTCAAAGCGAAAGCCGCCAGTCCCTCGCATACCCTGAAAACCTTCAAGGAGTACGAGATTCGCACAGGCCCCTATGGGCCCTATATGTTCAAAACAAGTCTGAAGAAAAAGGTGTTTGTGTCAGTACCCAAAAGCATAGACATAAATACGATAACAGAAGCGACGATTGGTGATCTATACAAATCTGCCTCAGAAGCTAAAAAGGCGTGGAAAGCGAAGGGACTGAATTGACTGAATTGACTGAATTAATCGATAGATACCTTTCAAAGGATTTGTTTTAGTCAGTAATAATACAGTTATAAGTAAAAGAATACACAAGTACAATAAAATACCATAGGTAATTGATTGTTTTAGCCGATCATACAAACACTTAGAGGGAATTGGATCAAAAATAGACACCCAGGCCCGTTCAAAATAATGGCCTACTTCAGGATTTGAATGATTTGGAAACTGACTGATTAATTCTTTATAGTACTTTATGGTATGAGAATGTATATGATCCCTATCAATACCAAAGACTCCTCCAAATGTTACAAAACGAATTGGATGATTTGGAAAATAAGTTGTATACCATTTCCCAAAAGGACGGAGAGGTGCTGGTTCGAGTTGAGTTTTGGAGGGATCGGAATCTCTGTTTTTTTGAGATGAGGAAGTCCATGTGTCTAATTGAAATGTATACATATCATCAAGACCATTTGTATAGGGAGCACCAAACATGACAGTAGTATTTGTTTCTACTGCCTTCTTAATCGTAAAATCAAGTTGTGCTTTTTTATGGAGCATGTTCGCCGATCCAGTTGTAAAAATAGTTACCTTAGCAAGTTTATCATAATTTTGGATAATATGATAGAGATAGGTATGGTCACAGCGACCAATATTTGGTAATTTTATTTCTACATGGGGAATCTCCAGTGTAATCGGCTGGTCACCCTTGTTATATATATAAATCATGCGAAAAGGAATATGTTTGTAGTCATTTAACCATTGTAAATCCTCTTTATAATATGAAATAACAAGGTCTATCGTAGACATTCCCTAATTACAGCCTAGAGTTTTACAAATAAAGCAGCCCCCGTCTGTACTCGGTGTCCACAGGGTACTTTGTTCCACCTAGCCAGTCTAGCCAGTACTCGCCAAAATTGTAATTCGGATACTTGTGATGGAGCAGATGGTGATTGCCGATGAGCCAGACAAATCGGCCGTCGTGCCGCATCAATCCCCTTAAATTCAAGAGGCCTATAATAATCGCAACGTCTAGCCATGTATACGAATAGACCACCATGGGCATAAAGGTCCCAATTGCCTGAAATATTGTTTCAAACCAGTGGCCGACATAGGTATCGCACCAAATGGGCTCGATCTTCGTATGGTGTTCCCTGTGAATCGGCCAGAGCGTTCGAGTATGGAGGGATATGTGCGACACGTAGAACCAGATGTCATAGCAGACGACGGAAAGGAATATGTTTAACATTATATCTTATTCTTCAAATATCCTATAAGTCCTTTTGTGATTCCGAACAGAACACCGCCCCAGACCGAGTCCGCAACAGCCAGTCGTACATCGTATTTTTTCAGGATCGTATAGTTCGTGAAATCGTAGACCGCATAGACGGCCGTGCCCATGAGACCCGCTTCAACAACACTGTCCGTCTGGTAAATAAGGTATCCGAGGGCCACGTAGACGACGAGAGCTCCGAGCCATCGGAACACGACGGGTGAGCCCTGGATGGCCTCGGTCATCGACAGAGCGAGCCGACCGACTGTCAGAAGCCAGACAGAATCCACGAGGGCCAGAAGGACCATGGCAATACCGAGTTGTTTCAGACTGGGGATCATACTACAGTCTCGTGTGTTTTTTCCACAATCACTTTTCGTCTGCTCCAGTAACTATGAGTGACACGGTTCATATTAATGCGTTTCAAACACCTCTTCACGGCACGGCCATTCTGTGCCAGGGCCCCTTTCCCAAGTCAAAACAGCCCCCGATTCTCGAATATGTCCAGGATCTGAAGGCCCCCTTTAAACGCAAGGTACTTCTGACAAATTCGCCCTTCACATTTCGAACAACTCTGTCACTGACATATGATGCGACCTTCCAGATTCGCGAGGGCATAGACTGGTCCCTGGCTCTGACCTATATTCTTCACTGCCCGAAAGATGTTCTGGTGGTTATCGAGGATCTGCCGATTCCCGATGCGTTTTGGCCGAAGCTCCACAAAAGTATCACGGTGGTTCACGTCGTTTCGACGCCGCTCAAAAATCTCAAACCGTATTCAACCGTCTTGTTTGGTCCCATTGAGGATCTAACAACAGGATATGCGGATACGGTGTACAAGGCACTCACGGCAATTTATAAGAAATCCTATACACAACAGACCTTTAAGGAGCTCATCCAGGAATTGAAGGTGGCCGGAGCATCTCTGGCATGGACCTCTATACAGGAATTGAAGACTCTTGATTCTGCGGGAGCTCTGTATTGGTACGAATCAGTGTCGGATGCGTCAGCAGATGCGTTGACCAAGCCTCAGCTAGCGGATTTATTTGTATGGCTTTCCAGCCAATTTAGATAGTTTTTAATGGCATTTACATGCCGCCCTTAATCAGGTCGCCCATCTTGGACAGATTCGCAAGGACATCTGCCGCAGGGGCCCTCGCAGAAGCCCCCATCTCGCCAACATAGCCGCCCCGAATGCGACGGCGAGTCGAGCGAGCTGCTCCCTTCCGCATCGCCGTAAAGGTTCCCTTGGTCGGCTTGTAGCCGGCCTTGAAAAGACGCTGGATCGCCTTCTTGCCCGCCGCATGCTTCTTGCGGCTGACAATGCGGCCCTTACCGGTCTTCATGAGATCCTTCTTGTGAAGACCCCCGCTCGTATGCCTCGCCGTACCGTGAAAAACTTCTGCCTTCGAGCCAATCGTACGCATCTTTCCGATCATTTTCTATTAAGAGCCTAGAAATTTGAATGGACTCTCAATCAAACTCCATGGAGATTTTCTAGAAAACGCCATTAACTGGCAAAATTGAACTCCGACCTAAACGCCGGCCATGAAGATTCTATAGCAAATCGCCCCACACTCTTTCCGTCCTTTTAGTAGAAAAATTGAACTCGGCTGAAATGTCAGACACGAATCAACCGACTATGTCCGATACTAAGAAACGAATGGACTATTTATACGATCCGGCCAAGGACGAGTACACGTGTCCTGACTGTGGGATTATCAAGAAGAAGCAGAACACTATGCACTACCACATGAAACGTTGCCAGGGGCTGCTGGATTTTGCGTGTACTGTTTGTCAACAGGAGTTTGTTCAGAAGCATGCTCTGGATACGCACATGCGGCTCCGCCATTCGGAGCCGACGGAATTGGACAATGCGTTTGAATGCCCCTTTGCGAACTGTGAGTTCAAGTCGCCGACAAAGGGGAACTGTCGGACCCACTGTATGCGAAAGCATCTGGCAAAGGAGGTGGCGGATCTGGCTGAAAAGACGGAAACGAAGGCTGTCAAATGTAAGAATTGCTTGGTCACATTTGCCAGTAAACCCCACTTCTACTATCATAGCATTGGCTGCGTGAGTCTGCCACAAACAGATTCGAGGCATGCGATTTTACAGACGATTATGTAGGAGCTATTTTGGTTCCACCGCATTTACTGTTTTAGCCAGTACATACGTGTGATAGCCGAGGGCCGCCGATCCCACAAGAATACAGCTCTCGTAGGCCCATTTACCCGTATTTTTCTTATTGTAGCCGATGTACATCAAGAGCGGGCCGACAAAGAGGACATGGATCAAGTTGACCCATGTGTACTGGGAGTTCGCCCAGAATCTCCCAACGGCCTTGTATCCGTGGTAGATGACCAGGAATATTCCGAGAACTAGAAGTGCCTGGTAGCCCCAGTCGGGAATCTCGGAGCGGAAAAAGGCGATCAAGAAAAACAGAGGGGCGACTACGAGAACATGAAGCAGAGAAAGTATAAAATAAAAATCCATATCTACTCCTCCCGTTTAATTTGTTTCTGAAATTCAGCCGTGCCCAAGAGTTGTTCGGCGGATTCGAGAGCTCCCTCGACCCATGCCTGTCGCATTGAAAATGACTCCCCGCAGACAAACAGACCAGGAGCAAAGCACATAGAGTTCCGTATCATGGCCTCAGGACTGTAGTGACCAGGCAGCCAATAACTACAGCCATTCGACCAGGGGTGAATCGTAAAGGTTATCGGCTCTCCAATATCCTTGTCGGGCAACAGCTGTCGGATCTCTTTCATGATGGCCTTCTGGACACCCTTGAGACCGTGGACCTTGTTGTACTCAATCCAGTAGGCTGCGTCGGCCCCGTCCGTGTATGAAATCATAATAATCCCTGCCTCGGCAGATACAGGAATTATATAGCGAATCAGTCGGTCACAGACAATCTTGGTCAGATCCTGGAGCCACTCCTTCTTCTTAAAAACGGCATACATGCGGACAAGAGGCTTCATGACCAAATGGGACAAGGCAGGAATCGTCCCAGGATAGTCAATGTGTTTGAAGGCCACTGAGGGCAGAGCCAGAACACAGGCCTGGCCCTTCACAGGACCAACCACCAAATCCTTTCCGTCCCTGTGGATAGACTTTACTGTCGTTTTGAACTGAATCTTGCCCCCGAGCCTCTTGAAATCTGTCGCTAGCCCGTCTGGGATCTGGCTAAACCCGCCCTTAATGACTGAATACTCTGCGTCCTTTCCAAATTCAGTCATAAAACTGTGAATGGCCAGATCGGCCCTCAACGTATGAATCTCAGCCCAGTAGGGGAACATGTTCCAGAACGTATAGGCCGCCGCGTGCCCATGGATTTTTTCTAGGAGGTCGGCCAATGTATGGGACTCCTGAACAGAGGAAGGGAGGGCGGCCAGAGGGAGCACATAGGTCGCCAACAGATCCGTGAAGGAATTTGGCCCAGCAACTCCGTCTCGAATGTATGTACTGCCGTCACTGGGGCCAATTGGATATGTCGAAAGACCGTACCGCTTGACTAAGCCATGGATCGATGTTTGAGCATCTCCTATCCGTCCCGCACCGGCCTCCCATGAAAGCTTCCCTTGATGATGGGTATAAACGCGGCCGCCGACATAGTCATACTTTTCTAAGATGATTACCTTCAGATCAGGGTTCTTTTTTAATGATTCTAGGCCAACTGTGAGTCCCGCTAGTCCCGCACCGACTATAATCAGATCATAGTTCATCCTTACTAAACAAACATAAAATTTGATATTCTGTTTTACAGAATAATAAATCAATCAAATGTTAATCGAGCCAGGTGATGAAGTCGTGTACACTCCAAACATACCAGATCTGCCACCAATACATAAACGATCCTGGGATATTGGTGTATGTATTGATGTGGGCGAACAGTACATCCGAATTCGTTTTGACAATTATGAAGGTCAATTTCTCCCGTATGCGATAACACATTATCCTCTTAGTCCTAAAATAATAAAAACATATATGCGAAAGGTATTTCCTGATGTTATAAGTGAAGTAGAAGCTCGTACAGCAAGTCAGGTATTTACAATAAAAACTGGTCAGATTGGACGAAAAGGATTTGGGCCGGCGGATGTGTTGCGATCGTTTCTAGCAAAGGGCTAGAAAGCGTCTGTTGTTGTTGCTGCTGTTGTTGTTGCTGTTGCTGTTGCTGTTGTTGTTGCTTCTAATGCTTTCATTGCCTCTTTTGCTTCTTTTTCTTCCTTTGCCTCCTTTGCCTGTCTTGCTTTCCGCAGCACATCTGATATTTTTCCATGGCCAATCTCCCACGAGTCTGCGATAAACGGCACGGAACAGTTGAAATTTCGACTGACATCTGATAACGCCTCAAAGGTAAAGGCCCGAAGAGCCTCCAGTTCAGTCCGCAGACTCAGTGTGAGTGCGAGACCCTCGTCCCTTAAATATACCTTGCCCGTGTCAATGCGACGGAACAGATCAATGGCAGCCCCGTTGAATCCGTCCAGAATATCGCGGATCTCATTGCTCTTCTGCCGCTCCTTTTCCCGTCGCCCTAGGGTCGCCTTCCAGCCGTCCTCGTCCGTTTCCTTCAACAAGAACTTCACACCGACATCCTCGTTGTTCAGTGGATTTAGATGGCGTTCATATCGATGCCGCTCAATATCATTGAGATGAAGACAGACCCGCAGAATCTGAAGGAGTTCTTTCCGTTCTTCCTTGGGGACATCACGAAAGGCCGTCTGAACATGGTAGCCGTTGGGAAAGCCGCCGCATGGAATGAAGCCAGGATGCTGGGGCTGATGTTGGCCACCCTTGGCGAGCCACTGGAAGTAGTGGGGGTTGTGGATGGTCCCTGTGGTGATCGCCTTGCCCGTGATCCAGGAGAAGGGGCAGTGACAGCTTGTACAGAACATTTGGTCGCAGTTTCTCTGAACTGTGAAGTCTTCGAGTACAAATCGCTTGTTTCCATCCACAGACCATCCATAATACGTCCCCTTTCCGATGGACTTTACTTTGATTCCCGTGCGAAGAGGGTCTTTGTTGGGGATTGATGGAAAGCATCGCTTGCGAAGTACACGCGTTGGAATTTCATGAAGAGCCTCTCCTGAAATGTTGATTCCAATGTGGTTCGGGTAATCCTTTGGTTCACTTCCAAAGAATGAGATTTCCTTCTTTTCCAGAGGTCGCGTTGTAACAGCAAACCCAAGTGATCGAGCCAAGAACGCAATCTGGTATCCAATTGATTCCTTTGATTGTGAGATGCTAATACGCTTTCCATCATTTGACAGATATCCATCTGTGTCAATCAATCCTGCTAACAATGACAGACGAGTCGCACGATCATTGAACATGTACGCATCAGGTATATGCTTATTTTGAATGAGATTGTATTTAGCTAAGAGGGTCTTCAAAGGATTTGACCGCTCCCGAACAGTCTTCTCAGCGTAGGGTGTATCAGGAAGATCGCAGAAAGAGCAGGGTGCGTCTTTACAGGCGTGGCATGCGGAGATAGTTGCCCCATGACCAATAGCTTTTCGTCCAAGGCCCCGCCCACGACCTCTGATACAGTATTTGTAAGCAGAATCATGACAGATTTCAGCGTTATGTTCTTCGCACCACTTCAACAGATACTCTAGTATTTCAGGATCACGTTCAGCACAGATAGCAAATGCTTCACCTGTATGAATCCCGTCGCCGATGTAGAGACCTATTAGGTAGGGATCAACCTCCACTGGAACACTTGGCCATGAAACACCGCTGCTCTTGAATCCCATAAGGTTTTTAGTTGTTGTTTTAGGCAGTTTCATATAATCTTCGACTACGAGTTCAATCACTTCAGGAAAGGTGATTGTTGATTTAAATTCCTCAATCAGTTCTCTTGCTTTTTCTTTTGATAGAATGGCTGTTGCCCGAATTGTTTTTGATTTCATTTCATAAGTGACATGATCAAACCATCTCATTTTCCACGAGTTTCCTGACTCCGACCAGTAAATGACTCGATCTCCACTGAACTTGAGTGGCAGCTTATGTTTACTATTGACACTAAATGACATACCGCTTGTTTGAGTGACTTCGTACATCTCATCTTCGCCCGTACAGAGGGACTGAACTGTTCGAACAGCCCCATCATCGCCAATGAGACGATCACCTACCTTCACCTCTTTCGCCAAGATTATCTTTCCATCCCATCCTAGAACTGGAGTATTAGGTGCGAAGCATCCATCTATTTTTGATATCATTTCACCACAGGACGGACAGGGTTTCGTATCTTTTCGAATGAGGGCGGCGGTAGCTAGCATGTCCGCAGTACAGGTGTGGGGCGTGTCCTTGTCGAGCCCCTTGACCTCGAAACAGTCGGGACAGACCCAGACGTGACAGATACCGCATTTCCAGACAGAGGACAGAAACCCGTTACAGTCATTCGCAGTACATCGTCGCACAAACTTGGCGACAGTTGTGGTTGCTGCGTCTGTTGTTCCTACTGTTCCTGCCCCTTCGCCATTTTCAGGACGCCCCATCTGGACATTGTAAATCTGACGAATCAGTTTGTTGCGGCGGCCCTGAATCTCGCCGAGCATTTTTAACATCTTTAGTTCAACCGCTCCGTATTCGACGGCAATAAGGGCTTCTTGTTCTTTGAGTTGTCGAACTCGCAGTTCCTTCTCGGCCGCCAGCTGGTAGCCGGGCAGAAAGCTCTTTTCCCGATTGACTAGCACAGTTTGACGGAAAGCATAGTAGGTTTTGTTCAGAAAGGTCGAGCTACAGATGATGTTCAGGAACCCTCGTGTCCACGCTTGCCGACAGTTCATACAGTGGGGGTCCTCAATGGAGGACAGCATGTATCGCTCCACACAGCGAATACAGCAGTCCTTGTGGCAGCCATTACATTCGACCTTTTTACGAAGGGTCGACGTGTAGGCCTCGGCACAAATGGGACAGCTTTCAACCTCGACCACTTCGTTCTTCGATTTCTTGGGAGGCATTGTGTTTATAGATTGGATAGAAACGGATGGGCGTCAAATTTACATGAGGGGGTGATGGACTTCAATTTTTCTATCGCGTTTGAACGCTAAAAAATATTTGTACGGATCTAATGGGTAGCATGACCCATTACTAGGACCCATAGCTCAATCGGCAGAGCATCTGGCTGTTAACCGGAAGGTAGGCGGATCGAAACCGCCTGGGTCCGTATAAGTTATTAGTACGCATTTTATGCGTACTAATAACTGTTCCTACACCGTTTTTCTATATATAAAAAATATACAGAAAAGCACTGCTACTGTTGCTGCTACTGTTGCTACTGCTGCTACTGTTGCTGCTACTGCTACTATTGCTACTATTGCTACTATTGCTACTGTTGCTACTGTTGTTGTTATTGTTGTTTTTGTTACTATTGTTGTTATTGCTGTTTTTGTTACTATTGCTGTTTTTGTTACTATTGCTGTTGTTTCTCTTCAATCCAATGAACAATATCAGGATACGTCTTTGTTATGTACTCGAGCCAGGTTACCGCAAGAGCTTTTGATTCTATATAACTCCCATAACCTACACATTCTGTTGATTGAATCGACCAGCAAATACGGTACATTTTGTATGGTATTGTAGTCAGTGTAATACGTTCAAATTTATCAAAGTATAAATCGATGTCAATACGGCCTTGGTAGAGGATACCAGACTATTGAGCTGTTCCACATGGGACAAAAATATGTGATCTGACCTTGTCAGAAGTATACCGGTAAGCCCAACTGGATTTGTGACTGGACAATGGTCAAACTAGAAAAAGCTTATGTCCCACTTGGTACTACCGCCTAGTGTTAAGATTCTAATTATCCCACTTTTTAGAGTGTGTATAATTAGAATCTTAATGGGATCATTAAATATTTCCCGTTATTAGAAATGGACTCTGTTTCAAAAGTATTTTATATAAATTTAGAGTCTCGTCTGGATCGACGAGCTGAAATTGAACAGGAACTGGCAACTGTATTACGATATAATAGGGCAGAAAGATTTGTTGGTATTACTGCAAAAGCATGTGGATATACAGAGGGAGGTGGTATTTATGGATGTACCATGTCCCATATATATTTATTTCGTAAAATGATTGAAAATGGATGGGATACTATGATGGTATTTGAAGATGATGCTAAAGTGCTTACTAGCAGAGAAAGTATTGATAAACATATTCAGTCTTTTTTAGCAGATGATCAGGCGGACATATTATGTATTGGAAATAGTTGTGGAGATAATACAGATTATAATGAATATTTAAAACGTTGTTTTAATACACAAACAACGTCCTGTTATGTTCTAAAGAAGAAATTTGTAAAAACGCTTCTAGAATGTTATTTTAAAGACCCCTCTGAGTCGATGACATTTAAGGAGGGAGACTTTCCTAAAATAGAAGAGCGGATTGGATGGATTGATTCAGCATGGTCTGAACTACAAAAAATACATTATTTTATGATGCCACAGGAGCGTCAACTTATACAACGTCCTTCTTTTAGTGATATTATGAATAAACATGTATCCTATAATTTATAAAACACAACTGTTTTATTGTCTGGACCAGTTTGCGGGCACTCTTTTGTTATAGTTGTTTCAAATCGATTAAGAAATTCGAGAGGCGCATCACTATTCCACTGTAAATAACCACCCACAATTGTACTTTTAGTAAACAGAGAATTTATGTAGGATTGTCTGTTTCCTTCTCCCATTTCAGCAAGACAATAATTACTAATCAGAAAGATATTGGATGAATCGATACCTGCTCCATAGGTAGTACTATCAATAAATTCTAAATTAATATTATTTAATACAAATTTGGATGTATAAAACGATTGAAGGTGTATGACATTTGCTAAATCTACAATTTTATAATTTAGTTTAAATGAAGAGTTTTGTTTTTGTAGTATATAATTAATTGCTACAGATAATCCTCCATATCCACCTCCTACTTCTACAAGAGTTGGAAGTATTGATTTTTGAAAAATAGGATTTAATTTATTGACAATATCAATTGCATGATATAAATAACGCAAACATGTTGTAGATGATATGATTGTATACGAGTTACGAGTGAATGAATGCTGATGAGCTTTACCAATGCTGTCCACAAGAGTGCTATATTCTTGAATAGTTTCAATAGAGATTCCTGATGAAAGGATTAAGTCAAGATATACATTTGCGTATTCTCCTGGTACATGTTCAAGCATATAATATACATCTTTCTCCTGTTTCCATGACTGTTCGTTTGTTTTTACAATCCTAACACAGGTTTCTTGCCAAGCTGTATAGAGAGAATCCATTTATTATACTGTCTAGAATAAATTTACGCCTCTTTTTAGAGGGGCGTAAATAGATATGTAATGGTATTAAAATATAATATATATATATGAATCCCACTTTTGTTGTGCCAAAATTAATTGGTGGATTAGGAAATCAATTATTTATTCTTGCTGCTGCGATGGATGTAGCGGAACGAATAAATCGCACAATTGTATTTAATGAAACTCCCTCGAACTGTCATAATCCGGATGATCATTCTTTATCTATATTATTTCCTACAATTCCTATTCAATATGGTATATCGATAGATGGTGAGTATAGTGGTAATATGTATTCCTATATTGATATTACAAAATCTATAGATTGTACTAAGAAGGCTATACTTATTTCAGG
>Ga0114967_10004027_pt1 | contig 11935 bp, 4 predicted proteins | sample M_130628_MF_Meta_FD_92639 | JGI IMG/M metagenome (GOLD analysis project Ga0114967, IMG submission 92639) | Freshwater microbial communities from Lake Montjoie, Canada to study carbon cycling - M_130628_MF_MetaG | ecosystem: Environmental > Aquatic > Freshwater > Lake | place: Lake Montjoie... | reverse complement strand
TCAATGTGTTCAAGACCTTCGATTTTTTTATACGCTAATGGATCAGCCTTTGAATCATAGCAATGCTTGCTTAATAATGGATATAAGGTTTCACTAATGAGGGTTGATTTTCCACTTCCACTCACACCTGTAACCACAACAAACGTTCCTAGTGGAAGATGTATATCAGCTCCTTTTAAATTATTTCCACTCGCCCCAAATAATGAAAGGTATTTGCCATTACCAACTCTTCTTTCCGCAGGAACATCAATCTTTTTCTCGTTATTTAGATAGCGAGCCGTATCTGAATTCGAATGGCATACCTCAGTAGGAGTTCCTTGCGCAACAATTCGTCCACCATGTATACCAGCACCAGGGCCAATATCAATTAAATGATCTGCAGCCATCATAATGTCTTTATCATGCTCCACAACCAAAACACTATTGCCTATATCACGCAAATTTTGCAATGCCCCAATGAGCTGTTGATTATCCCGCTGATGTAATCCGATGGAAGGCTCGTCTAATATGTACGTAATGCCTTGCAGCTGTGACCCTATTTGTGTAGCGAGTCGAATGCGCTGAGATTCGCCACCACTAAGCGTTCGCGTTGGTCTGCCCAATGAAAGATACCCAAGCCCTACATCCAATAAAAACCCTAGCCTACTTCTTATTTCTTTCAATATATCCTTCGCAATAAGCAGCTGTTTGCTGTCTAATCGTTTCTCAAGATTCAAAAACCAATCATTGAGTTTCATTAAATTCATTTCAGCTAATTCAGCAATATGCTTGCCATCTATCCTAAACCACAAACTTTCTGTCTTCAATCGTGTTCCCTTGCAAGCAGTACAGGTTTTTAATGTCATGAATTTTTCTGCCCACTCTCTTACCGCATCGCTTGAACTTTCAGAGAACCAACGAATGATCATTGCCGCAACGCCTTCATAGTCTTGTTTATTATTTTCATTCCCACTTGTCGATTCCGTCAACTCTTGCAACACACCCTCTTCATTTCCAAATAAAACGATATTCAGAATAGGTTGTGGAAGTTTTTCTATGGGAATTTTTAAATTAAACTTGTGTTTTTTTGCCAATAGTTCAATTGCCTTGTATGAATAGGAATCTCTTGCTTCCCCTAAAGGAATGATAGCGCCATCTGCAATAGAAATTGTTTTATCCGGAATAATGCTTTCCAAATCAAGCGCATATTGTTCTCCTAAGCCTTTGCAGGCAGGGCAAGCGCCATAAGGGGAGTTGAAGGAGAAACCATTCGGACTGGGTTCCTCATAAGACAATCCAGTCTCAGCACACATCAATTTTTTGCTGTATTGAACTACTCGTTCAGCATCATGCACCAAAATAAAAATAAGACCCTTACCAATCAGAAGTGATTGTCTGATGCTTTGAGTAATGCGTAATTTCATGTCATCCGTTACTGCAAGCCTGTCAACCACCACTTCAATATCATGTATTTTATACCGATCAACTTGCATTTTAGAAACCAAATCCTTCAGCTCACCGTCTACCCGAACTTTTACGAATCCTTTCTTTCTGACTTCTTCAAACAATTCTCTATAATGTCCCTTTCGACCTCGAATCAATGGAGCCAAAATCGTAATTTTTTTATCGGTCAGTTTTGCGAATAAATCGGATACAATTTCTTCATCGGTAAACTTGACCATTTTTTTACCGGTATGCATCGAATAGGCGTCACCCGCACGTGCAAAAAGCAAACGAAGAAAATCATACACTTCCGTTACCGTTCCAACGGTAGACCTGGGATTTCGATTGGTGGTCTTCTGTTCTATAGATATTACTGGAGATAAGCCACTGATTTTGTCGACATCCGGCCGCTCCATTTCACCCATAAATTGACGGGCATACGTCCCAAATGTCTCCATATAACGCCTATGACCCTCTGCATAAATGGTGTCAAAAGCAAGGGAAGACTTACCACTACCACTGATACCGGTAATGACCACCAACTTATTCTTGGGGATATTGATATCGATATTTTTGAGGTTGTGCGCACGAGCACCAATAACTTCGATATTATCCTCTACAACGTCCGTCTTCTTTTGTTTCATTCCAAATTTATTCCGTTCCGAAAAGGGCTATTCTCACCTTACATAAAAAATAAGAGAGAAAGAACCCAATTAAACGCATTTTAATCAAATTTAACACTCAACAAACGATTCGGTTTAACTAATTCTGTTAATAGAATAATCATTTGAAGATTTGGCATTATTATATAACTTTGCCCTAGTTCTTTAATTTTCTTATCCAGAAAGGCAGAGGGAATTGGCCCAATGAAGCCTTGACAACCTGTTCTCCTCAAGGCTAATAAGGTGTCAAATCCAGCTCCGCTATGACGGAGATAGATAAGTCAGATCTCTTCGCATGATATCATCCTAAAAATCATAGTGAAAGCTCATCTGACTTCAGGTGGGTTTTTTTTTGCCTTGCGAAGAACATTGAACAAAAAATGAAAAGTATTAAATCAACATATTATTTTAAAGGCGACTTTTCGCTTGAATCCGGTAGAAGCATCAGTGATTTTCACCTTGCCTATACCACAAATGGTACATTGTCCACTAATAAAGACAATGTGGTATGGATTTTTCAAGCCATGACCGCCAATAGCGACCCTTCAGAATGGTGGCCAGGAATGGTTGGAGAAGGAAAGTTTTTCGACCCAAACCACTATTTTGTTGTGTGTGTCAATACACCTGGAAGTTGTTATGGAAGCAGTGGACCCCTAGATATTGATCCTACAACAAATACCCCTTACTATAGAAACTTCCCCTTTTTTACTCCTCTTGACATGGCCAACGCATATGACCTGTTAAGAATTGAATTGGGTATTCAACATATATTTTTAGGTATAGGCAGCTCACTCGGAGGGCAACAATTATTAGCATGGTCAGGCATGTCTCCAAGTTTATTCCAATACATCGTTCCTATTTCAACCAATGCCTTTCAATCCCCTTGGGGAAAAGCATTTAATGCATCACAACGTATGTGCATTGAAGCAGACCCCACTTGGTATGAAGAAAGAGCAGATGGAGGAATGGAAGGAATGAAAGTGGCTCGTGCAGTGGCATTATTGAGCTATCGCAGTTATGAAACCTATGAAAAGACACAGCAAGACCCTAAAGAGGCAGTTGAAAATTTCAGAAGCGACTCTTATCAAAAATACCAAGGGGAAAAACTCAGTAAGCGATTCAATGCATACAGTTATTACATGCTTTCTAAATCACTTGACTCGCACCATTTAGGAAGGGGCATTTTTGATGCAGAAGAAATACTTCGTAAAATAACCTCGAAATGCCTGGTGATTGGCATTTCATCAGACCTCCTGTTTCCAGTGGGTGAGCAACGATTCATCGCCGCCCACATACCGGGAGCAAGATTAGAAATTATAGAATCTATGTATGGCCATGATGGATTTTTATTGGAAGATGAAACGCTTACTACACTTTTAAAAAAATTTATAGCTTAAACAATATTACGATGGGAGCAGAAAAAAAATTAGTCATTGGACTATTCGGATTCGGAGTTGTTGGGGAAGGTCTTTATAAAATCCTGAAACAAACCCCTTCGCTAAAAGCGAGCATCAAAAAAGTATGTATTAAGAATACTACAAAAAAGAGAAACGCACCAGCAGAACTGTTCACATCAGACATATACGAAATCCTCAACGATCCAGAAATCAATGTGGTTGTTGAAGTAATCAACGACAGTGTTGTTGGCTTCGAAATTGTATCCACTGCATTAAAGAATGGGAAAGATGTGGTAAGTGCTAGCAAAAAAATGCTTTCCGAACACCTGCCTGAATTAATTGAATTACAAAATGCAACAGGCAGATCATTGCTTTATGAAGCCTCTTCATGTGCATCTATTCCAATCATCAGAAACCTTGAAGAATATTACGACAACGACCTTCTTCATTCTATCAAAGCCATCGTGAATGGTTCTACCAATTTCATTTTGACTAAAATGTTTGAAGATCAATTGAATTTCAAAGAAGCATTACTTCTTGCTCAACAACTTGGTTTTGCAGAATCTGATCCAAGATTAGATATTGAAGGATTTGATGCGGTTAGCAAATGGATTTTACTCCTTACACATAGTTATGGCATCAGCAGCACCATTGATGATTTATTGTTTAATGGTATTGCTCAAATCCATGAATTGGATGCAGGTGTAGCTCAAGCCAGAAATCAATCCATCAAACTTGTTGCCCAAGCAAAAAAATTACTGAATGGGAAAGTCGCAACATTCCTATTGCCACAATTCATAGACCATAACGATCAACTGTATTTCGTAAAAAATGAATATAATGGCGTTGTTATAGAAAGCGGATTTTCCGACAAACAATTTTTTTATGGAAAAGGTGCAGGTAGCTTCCCTACCGCATCCGCTGTACTGAGTGATATTTCTGCACTTCGATATAGCTATCGATATGAGTACAAGAAAAAAAATCAACAAACTCCTGCAGAATTAAGCTCCGACTTTCACCTTAGAATTTACATCAGCTTCAAGTCGCTTGCAGATATCCCAAAAGAAGAATTCTCAAGCGTGGAAGAATGGCACTCAGGCAATGAACGTAGCTATCTAATTGGAACAATGCCATTCACTTCATTGCTACACAAAGACTGGTGGAAGAAAAATGGAACGTCCTTGATTCTAATGCCTGATCCAATTATAGAAGATATGGATATCAAAGAATTAAAAAAGATGAGCTTGTCATTAGCTGGACTTGAAATATAAAAGTTGAGTATAAGTAGACATCATCTTGAATAGAAATAAAAAAGAGAGACTACATAGTCTCTCTTTTTTATTTGATCTAATTACTCAACTAATTATTCCGGCAACAATACGTGATCAATATTTAATGATCTACATAATGAATTAAAGTTGGATACCTCTTGACTTAACAATTGATTCATTCCGGATTTATAGCCCATCCATTCTTCGTGCAACTCATTAAATCGTAATTCCTGACCTGCAGTTACATAGGGCACTGTTCCGCCAACTTCACCATGAACAAAGATAAAATTCGCACTAAGCTTGTTGACAAAATTGATAACATCATCATAGGATTGACTCTTTGACTGAATCAACTGCTCTTCCCACTTACCAGCTTTATCAATAATAGATTTACCAATAGCAATTAATGGCGCCTTTGTTGTATCACCTCCAACCAACTCGTTTAGGTTTTGAATCTGCTTCACTAAATTTCTCATCTTTACTACGCTCACATGTATATCTGTTACATCAGCTTCAATCTTCTTTAACAATTTATCTTGAGCTGCATAATCAGTTTCAGAAGCTTTTATTCTTGGATCTGCTTGTAAGACAAATGGAGTTGTTTGCGCATTACCATCAACAGTAAGAGTAATGCTATATGTTCCTGGAGCAATCCTTCCGCCAGCATAATTTCCTTCGATGTATACATTATCAATCGTTGGCATGTTTATACGCCTAAGATCCCACACAAAACGATTAAGTCCTTTTTTAGCAGTTAGCAACGGCTCAGCTTGAACACTATTGTTGCTTGTTTTCCGTTCAGGTGCTTTGTTACTGAATGACCTTACTACATTTCCTGATGCATCCTTAACAACAAGGGTTATACTCTTCACTGAATCGGCTTGTTCACCAAGGTGATAGTAAACCACAGCACCTGTTGCTGGATTGGAAGAAGTAGTTACGGGGTACTCTTCAACAGCTTCATCCGAAGGATTCGCGTCGAATACACTATATCCTGAAACACGGTATGTATTCACTACAGGGATTAATTTAGCCGCATCTTTTTGCTCTGGTTGGAACGTTCTGATGGGTTCTAAATCATCTAAAATCCAAAAGGCCCTTCCTTGTGTAGAAGCAATAAGATTTCCCTTGTGCAACTTCAAATCGGTAATTGGCGTAACCGGAAGATTCAATTGAAATTTTTTCCAATTGGCACCATCATCGTAAGAAATATAAAGCCCAGTTTCAGTTCCTGCATAAAGAAGGCCTTTGCGTTTTCCATCTTCTCGTACAACTCGAACGAAAGCACCATAAGGAATTCCATTTACTATTTTAGTCCAAGTCTTTCCATAATCGGTTGACTTAAAAATAAACGGAGTGAAATCATTGTACTTATACTTATTAGCCGATACATACACAGTTGCTGCATCGTTTGGAGAAACCTCAATGGAATTGATTAAGCCTTTATCAAAATCTTTTGGTGTGATGTTTGTCCAGTCTTTGCCACCATTGCGTGTTACATGCACTAGTCCATCATCACTGCCTGTGTAGATAACACCATTTTCTAAATCAGACTCTATCACATAGGATATGGTACAATAGTTTTCTCCACCTGCACCTTCATTGGTATAGGGATAACCACTAATACCCATTTTACTTGTATCGTGTGTTGTAAGATCAGGAGAAATAACATCCCATGATTTACCCATATCTTTTGTTTTGAATAAACGATTACCTGCATGATAATACACATTGGATTCATGCTTAGAATATAAAATGGGAGCATTCCAATTGAACCTATACTTCATGTCTTTGGGTTGCATCGCCTGGTATTGCACAGGATGAATCATCACACCAACTTCCTCTCCACTTTCAATATCCAAAATACCAACTGTTCCTTGATAGCTTCCACCCATTACATACCTTGGGTTATTAGGATCAAAGCCCAAGAAGGCAGATTCTCCACCAGCTGAGTAAGTCCACTGCCTATCTGTTATAGAATAGCCTGATGTATTTCTACTGGCAATTTTAACTGAGCTATTATCTTGTTGCCCTGCATAGATATTATAAGGAAACAAATTGTCTACACTGATTCTATAGAACTGAGCAGTGGGTTGATTGTTTTGAGTAGACCATGACTTACCCCCATTAAATGAAACAATAGCACCACCATCGTCAGAAATTAGGAGGTTGCGATTATTGTCTGGATTAATCCATAATTGATGATAATCACCATGTGGACCTCTGATATTAGACCAGCTTGCACCGCCATCAGTCGATTTAAGCGCCTCAGACCCCATTACATAAACAGTATTTTCATCTTTCGGATCTGCGAACGTTTCAATATAATACCAAGCCCTAGATACAATGCGGTGATCTTTGCTTACACGATTCCAATTTGCTCCGCCATCATTAGAAGCAAACAATCCACCTTGTTCTTTTTGTGTATCACTTTCAACCAATGCATATACTTTATTTGAATTTGCCCTTGATACAGAAACACTCATTTTTCCTAATTCTTTAGGCAAGCCTTTTTGAATTTTCTCCCAGGTATCTCCACCATCATTACTCTTATATAAGCCGCAACCCTTACCTCCACTCTGCATAGCCCATGGCAATCTTCTATGATCCCACATCGCCGCATACAATACACGCGGATTATTCATATCCATATTCAAGTCCACACATCCAGTATTTTCATCTACATAGAGAATCTTTTTCCAGGTTGCCCCTCCGTCTGTTGATTTATATATTCCACGCTCTTCGGTTGGTCCATTCAATGCCCCTTGTGCTGCTACATAAACTACATCAGGATTGTTCGGATGAATGCGAATGTTGGCAATATGGCGAGACAATTCTAAACCAAGATGCTTCCATGTTTTACCACCATTCGTTGATTTATAGATACCATCACCATATGATGTCATCACCCCACGTGGAGCATGTTCTCCCATACCCACATAAACTACATTGGGATCAGATTCTGAAACAGCTACCGAACCTACTGAGCCTGTATTGAATGAGCCATCTGAAATATTTTTCCATGACTGGCCAGCATCTTCTGTTTTCCAAACACCACCTCCCGTTGTACCCATATAATAAACCAAGGGATTTCCCTTAACACCACTTGATGTTACGGATCTACCTCCACGAGTTGGTCCAATATTTCTCCAAACCAATGGTTTAAAATATGTATTTAAATCGACTGCCGAAGTTTCGACAGATTTTGCTTTCACTGATTTTTTTTGAGCTACTATAGAAGTACTAAAAAATATAACCAATGACAATGTAAATAACATGCATAGTTTAACCCTGTTAATGTGTATCATGCAACAAATTTTTATTGAAGGCCTAAGTTAAGAAAATAGCGGAGAGGTCAATCATCTTGATCAACCTCTCCGCTATATATTTTAAAAAAATCCTTATTTCTTCTTGCTATAATGCGTTTTCCGCATGTCGTCTTCGTCATCCATCTCTGGGCCCTTCATTACGGCTTTCCAATCCACATCACGATTATAACGCTTCATGGCATTTTTTGTATCAAATATCCGCTTATCGGGAAATTCGAATGTATAGGGTGAAAAATCAGGCTTAGGAGTAAAGAAATCCTGTAATAACGATGCGGTTACATCATATTGATTGACATATGGCACACCCAATACATTATAAATTGTTTTGAGGATAGATCCAAAGTTAGCATGGGTATGGGACACATACCCTCGCTTAACATATGGTCCAGCAAGCATCAAGATACTTCGGTGAGCATCAATATGGTCTGACCCACCTTGAGGATCATCTTCCGTTACAATAACCAACATGTTTTTCCAATACGGAGTACGTGAAAGAAAATGGATAATCCGCCCAACCGCTAAATCATTATCCGCTACATAGCTGTGATCTGAATAATAACCATCTGCAGGACGTGGCCCAGCCGTATGATCATTAGGAACCTGCATGGTAATAAGAGAAGGCATTTTAGCCTTACCGGATAACCACATTTTCTTAAACTCAGACTCAAATTGTTGCATCCTAAACTGATCAGGAATATCCATATTGAATCCTGCATAATTATGACTAGTCCTCGTAAACACCGCATTTTGCATTGGCACCATTACAGCGTGTCCAGCACCTGTAGCGGTATCCATCCACTCTTCACGCACGTGTGCAGTTTCATTGGCTTCGCCAAAATTGTAAAAAGATAGTCCCTTTCTTTCCAAGGCTTCCCAAAGTCCACCAATCTCAGCATAATCTTCAGGGTCCATACTACCCGTAGAGCCAGGAAATCTTCTACCTGGTGCAGGAGATGCCAATTTTGCTGTTTTGGTTGTCTTAGAATTGGCTTCTACCCATTCGTTTGGAATAACGCCCATCATCCAGTGATGACCATGTATAGATGCGTCACTATCACAATAGAAATTATCGGAAAAGGCATATTTCTTTGCAACCTTATGATGATTGGGAGTAATGTTTGCCCCACGAATAGTATCCTTTCCAACAATGACCGTTGTATTCATCCCAAATCGAGCCATGGTTGAATCACCTTTGGCATGTTGCATCTGACCAAAAATTTCATCGTATGTTCTATTCTCTTTGGTGATGTAAACAATATACTTAATGGGAGACACAGATGCTCCGGGCAATGATGGCAGTGGATTATTAGTGTCTTGAACTTTCACCTCTTGGAATGTTTGATCAATCACTTGCTTAGTATATGATTTCAATTGAGCTTCATCTGGAATGTTTAGATCCTGGAAAGTAGCCATTTGAATATCCCCTACATAACTTCCTTGTGGAGGTTCTACAAACCCTAATCCGCCATTTGGACCAGCACCTATACCGCGACTACTAATGATATATAATTTGTTTTGTGTAGGAGAAAGCTTAACACGAGTTGGCCCCCATCCTGTAGGAATTAGTCCAATTGTTTCAGTAGAGTTGATATCAATTACAGCCACCGCATTGAATCCCAACAAGGCGACATAGAGCTTGCTTTCATCAGGTGACAATGAAATGCCGAATGGCAACAAGCCGCGATACTTATCAATACGTGAATCAACATGAATAGGAATATGCTTAATGATTTTTCCGCTGCGATAATCGATCATGGAAATATTATCATTTGTTGCATTAGTCACATAAGCGAAATCTTTTCCTATAGCAATAGAGTTTGGACTAGCCCCTCCGATTACTTCTGCATCTTCAATCAGTTCGCCAACTTGGTATCCCGTTTTGAGTTTCGCAGTAACTTGATTCGAAGTCAGGTCTATTGTAAATACGCTCATCGACTCTACTGCATTAGGAGAACCAAGTCCGGGTATTTTTTTTCCTTCAACAACTGCACCATGTATAGACTCTGGTGTATTGTGCCCGTATGGATGATGAGAAATCATCATCGAATTATAATTCGCTAAGGTCATGCCTTCAACAAGAGGGTATGCGTACATACCAACATTTGCAACTACTGCTGTTTTTTTATCTGGACTGATAGCTAAACCAAAAGGTAGCCTACCTACAGGAATGGACGCCGTAACTTTTTTAGTTGACAAGTCTATTCTAACCATTCGGTAATTGGCTTGATCCAATACCAAGAGTTCGTTATTTTGTTCGTTGTATACTAAGTCTGATGTGAAGCTATCCTGATACAATACATCACCAACCTTACCATCCAATTGAATTGAATCAACTGCATTTAGTGTTTCTATGTTGTATACAATTACAGTGCCTTTATCACCACCACTTAGGTAGATGGTTTTGTTATCTGAATTGAATGCAACACCTAGTAGTGATCCATTGGGGAAGGGTGATTTTATTTTACCCGCATAGTCAGGAACACGTGTAGATTGGCCAAGTTCTAAATCAATAATGGTGATCACTCCATTGTGCAATGTAACTGCCCGTTTACCATTTGGAGAAATCGTTAATCCAAATGGATCATGCGTGATTCTCATGACATTGCCAACGGGGTTAACTAATCTGCCGCTTGGTAATACCGAAGCACCAGCTAAATTTACTTCTGCAAAACGATCTTTACCAGGAACCTGGAGAGTAATCCGTTCTTGTGCAAAGCTGAATTGACTAAGTAAAACGAAAAGAAATAAAGTGAAGGAAGAATGAATTGACTGTTTCATGATACAATTTACGAGTAATTGAAAAAAAATTGGCGAAACATTTCTGTTTCGCCAATTCGTTTATTAACCTATTTTGTTAATCTATTCATGTTAAGTAGACTAACGTCCTAAGATCCACATAGCAGCATTGATGTTATCTTCACCACCATATTGAGATTGTACTGCAGAGTTATAATTTGCAGTGTTTGTGCTCAACTCCTTAGAAGGATATTGAAAACGCAATGGAATGTTTCCACTGTTTCCTGTACCGGTACCGGTATCAAAACTTGGTATACCAGTTCTTCTCCACTGATAATACGCTTCTAAACCAGAGTTACGAGCAAAAGCAAGATACTTTTGAACCAAAATCTTAGACAATCCAGCATTTCCGGCTTCATAAGCCACAGATGGTTGACTTAAGAAATTGTCAATGCTATAGTTATACTGATAAGAAACATACTTATCTAAACCAATTGCATCTTCAGAAAGCAATTCAATGGTATTTTCGCCATCCTTGATATTGTAGAATTCAAAATCAGCTCTAATTCCTCTTTCATACCATTCTTGTGCATCACCTTCAGCCCAACCTCTATTAATGGCTTCAGCAATATTGAAACACATTTCTGGGTAGCTAATGATAAACGTATTCTCACCAGTAAATCCATCGTAAAAACGTTTTCTATTATAAAGAGAATAGATTTTATCACCAACACCAGCAGTCATTTCACCTAAATCTTGTCCCGAAGGAGCCCCTTGGAAGGCATTAAATGATGTGTCAGGAAACCCTAGACCTCTAGCAGGTTCAGCAATACGCATTACACGCAAGTCATTACGTGATGCCAAGAAATATACCCATGTACTAGACAAATTCAAACGGTCAGCATCAAACCCGTAATTAGCCCTGTTGTTAGGATAAGGGAAATAAGTAGGATTGTAAGTTACCTCTAGATTGTCTGATAAACTTTCCATGATAGGAAATTGATCAGGATTACTTAATACTTGAGAAAATAATTCTTTAACGCGTAGGTCGCCATCATCAGCAACGTTAGAAAGATGAACTAATACCCTTAATTTAAAAGCATTAACAACTTTCTGCC
>Ga0114967_10004025_pt1 | contig 11937 bp, 9 predicted proteins | sample M_130628_MF_Meta_FD_92639 | JGI IMG/M metagenome (GOLD analysis project Ga0114967, IMG submission 92639) | Freshwater microbial communities from Lake Montjoie, Canada to study carbon cycling - M_130628_MF_MetaG | ecosystem: Environmental > Aquatic > Freshwater > Lake | place: Lake Montjoie... | reverse complement strand
CAACACATTCCATTGAAAGAAGGAGAAGAAAGTCATTAATAATAAATAGATTAATATTTTTAAATTCCAAATTCCAAATAATACTTGTTTGGAATTTGGAATTTTATTATTTGAAACAATATATACTGTGATAAAGCAAAAACTAAAAGATTACCAGCAATTAATGAAACTCAACTTAAGCATGTTGGTTGTTTTTTCGAGCATTGTAGGCTATTTAATGGTTCCAGAAATTAAGGAAGTTCAAATCAGTAAATTAGTTTTGCTGTTTTTAGGAGGTATGCTAGTTACAGCTGCAGCCAATGCAACAAATGAATTGCTTGAACAAGAAACTGACGCACTCATGAAAAGAACCATGACAAGACCGTTGCCTGATAAAAGAATGTCAAATAAAGAGGCCGCTATTTTTACTGGCATTGTATTGTTTGTAGGTTTATACATTTTGTATCATTTTTTCAATCCATTGTCTGCATTTATTGCATTCATTAGCTATTTACTCTATTCATTTTTATATACACCATTAAAAAAAATAACTGCTATATCAGTTTTAGTTGGTGCAATACCAGGATCGCTTCCCTGTTTAATAGGATGGGTTGCTGCAACTAATCACATGGGTAGTTTAGCCGCTTGGACACTTTTCATATTACAATTCTTTTGGCAGTTTCCTCACTTTTGGTCAATCGCTTGGATAGGTCATGAAGATTATGAAAAGGCAGGTATGAAAATGCTTCCCAAAGAAGGAAAAATTGGACAATACACAGCCTTTCAGTGTGTGTTATACAGTGCAGTTTTAATTCCATTAAGTGCTTTACCAATGATTGCTATGCCTGAAACATACAGCTGGATTTCATTTGCAGGTTTAGTGATTGCTGCTACTTGGATGTTGTATAACTCAATTCTTTTTTTAAAAGATACTTCAGATTTGAAAGCACGAAAAGTAATGTTCGCATCATTTGTATATTTACCATTAACCTTGGTTTCATTGATTTTAGATAAGTTTATTTAAAAGTGATAAACTAAAATAGTTATTTTATCTTCATAACATGAAATCAATGCATACAAAAGCAAGCATCCAATTTATTTTCTTTACGTTATTGTTAGATGTGATTGGTTTTGGAATAATCATTCCGGTAATGCCCGAGATGATAGCCAGCCTAAAAGGAATTTCAATCAATGAAGCAAGTAAATACGGCGGATATCTTTTAACAAGCTTTGCTATTGCTCAGTTTTTCAGTTCTCCAATTATGGGGAGTTTAAGTGATCAATATGGGAGAAGACCTGTTTTGTTATTTTCTTTATTTGGTTTCTGCATCGATTATTTATTTTTAGCATTTGCTCCATCGTTTGGTTGGCTAATGGTTGGAAGAGTCATTGCAGGAATTACAGGCGCTAGTTTCACTACAGCAAGTGCCTATATTGCAGATATTAGCACCAGTGAAACTCGAGCAAAAAACTTTGGAATGATAGGAGCTGCATTCGGTATGGGTTTTATAATTGGACCAGTTTTAGGAGGTCTTTTAGGGAAATTTGATACCAAATGGCCTTTTTATGCCAGTGCCATTTTATGCTTTATTAATTTACTTTACGGCTATTTTGTTTTGCCCGAATCCCTCAGCAAAGAAAATCGCAGATCATTTGATATTAAAAGAGCAAATCCTTTTACTACGATTTTAAAATTAAGAAAATATAAAAACATAGGTTGGTTGATGTTTGCTTTTTTCTTGTTGTATTTAGGTTCTCAAGCAGTACAAAGCAATTGGAATTATTTTACCATTTATCAATTTAATTGGAGTAAAGATTTAGTGGGCTATTCATTGGGGTTGGTAGGAATTTTAGTGGGTGTTGTGCAAGGTTTATTGATAAAACGTTCTGTGGCTTTATTAGGCAATGAAAAAAGTGTTTATATCGGTTTTGGATTATATGCCCTTGGTATGTTTTTATTTTCATTTGCTTCACAAGGTTGGATGATGTTTGTTTTTTTAATTCCATATTGTCTTGGTGGAATTTCAGGACCCTGCATTCAAAGCATCATGACAACAGCAGTTCCAGCCAACGAACAAGGTGAATTACAAGGTGGTTTAACAAGTTTGCAAAGTTTGACAACTATTTTTGGACCCTTAATGATGACCAATTTATTTTACTTTGCTACCAAGCCCAATGCGACATTTCATTTTCCAGGCGCACCTTTTTTTCTAGGGGGTATTTTTATGGCAGCAAGTTTTATTATTACATTTCGATTGCTCAGAAAACAAAAATAGCATGGGACATAAAATGCGATTCTACTATTATTAAGAGAAAAAATGGATTCGAAAAATTGTGTTACATCCATTTTACATCAATATTATGTACAATTCAACCTCAAAATGTTTCCTTATAAATTAATAAAATAGGATAATTTTTTTTAGATATAAAAATAGTTCTCATATATTCAGGCATTCAAAAAATAAAATAATAATATGAAATGTGCATATTATTTTTGTTAAAAATAGCTGTTATGAAATATTTTTATGTTTTTGTTTTATGCTTATCGTTATTTGCATGTAAAAAACAAGTTGTTGATGATTCACCTATTCAATCAAATTGGTTATTGCCTTTGATCAAAGGCAACCTTTCATTGAATGAGTTGACCAAGTTGGAAGGAGAATCATTTGAATATCAAATAACTCCCAATGATATAGGAATGCCAACAAATCAAACGGTTAGCTCACCAAGTTTTAAAATTAATTTTATAGGACCTTTTGTAATACCAATACAAGATATCATAAAATATTTAAAGGTAGACACGATAGAAATAGGTATGAAAATTCATAATTTATTTCCTGTAAAATTTAATTCAGGTTTTACAGCCACTTTGCGTAGTTCAAAAGACACAACAACCAACAATAATATTTTATTTTCTACCACATTTACTAATGCGCTACAATCAAATGGGAAAGATAGTTTGACATTAAATATCACCAATGTTACTATGAATGATTCTGTTTATTTTTTTATAGAAGATCTTCAGATTGATGCTTTTACCAATGTGATTTTTAATGAAAATATTCCTATTGAGTTTTCTATAAATAAAGTAAGATTGAATGAAGTTGCTTTGTATTCAAATCAGTCAATTGATTTAGCTGATACTGTTGCATTTGATCCTGGTGATTTGAGTAGCGTATATAATTCAGCTATTAATGATAGTTCAGTTTCTGGATATTTGAATTTTTATACCGATAATGGAATACCCATTTTTACTAGATTGCAAATGATATTTATGAAAGATGCTGTGAGAACAGATTCAGTATTTGAAAATTCGTTTATACTTGAAGGTGCAAGTGTAGATGGCGGTGGAAATCCTACTAATATTGTCAGTAAAAAAAATGTCGTAAACATTCGAAAATCTAAACTAAAAAATATTGAAGGCAGTAATAAAATTGTGTACTCGTTATCAATTAATACCAATGGTTATCCTGTACCCTATGTGGTAATTAATAAAAATAATTTACTAGGATTACAAATAGTGAGTGATTTGAAATTGATTATAAACCCTTTTAAATTTTAAGGAATGAAAAAAATTAGTTTGCTTTTTATAAGCATAGTATGTCATCAAATTTTGTTTGCACAAATTAATATCGCGTCTATGCATAATCAAAATGCTGATGCAGAAAATTCTTTTTTAAATCCTTCTATGATTGGCAATGAATATAAGAATTTTAAGATTTCTTTTTTGCCTTTTTACGCCAATTTCGGAAATAATTTTACTTCAGCAGGTGATGTTATAAATTATGTAAAAGAATTTAATCAGAAGGGTGATTCAATACAGGTTAATACATCAACTGTAAATGGAATAATGAATAACTTTAAAAAAACGAATTTGATATACGCAGGTGCTGACGTTACGTTATTAAATCTAGGCTTTAATATTCATCGAAAAAGAAAAGTTTTTTTAGAATTTCAACTTTCTGCAAGACAACATGTTCATGCGAACATTTCTTTTCCTGAAGAATTATTTTATTTATTCTACAAAGGCAATCAGTTTTATGAAAATCAAACGATTGATATTTTACCTAAAATAAATGCCATACAGTATGCAGATTATGGATTAAATGTGGCGAAAAATTTTCATTTTAAATTAAATCAAAAAACAAACTTAATAATAAAACCAGCAGTTCGTTTTCGTTATTTAGTGGGTAATGCAAATATAAATACTCAAAATTCAAAACTTGATTTTTATACTGCACCTGATGGGCGTTACATTGAAGCTTCATTAAATGGACAGATTTTACAAAGTTATATCAATGAAAAAACATTTAGTAATTTGAATATAAATTCACTCTCAAGCATAATTACTAAGGGTGCAGGTACTGGATTTGGTATGGACTTTGGGGTATCAGCAAAAATAAATGATCAAATATCAGCAAGCATCTCAATGGTTGATAACGGATCAATTCAATTTAAAGAAAATGCTTATACAATCAGTTCAAAATATACATATAGATGGGAAGGCTATGATTGGAATAAAAATATTGACAGTTTTATTATTAAAAAGGATTTGTTGAATTTAGACTCAACAGCAGGTGCTTATAAAGTTAATATTGGTTCTAAATTAATGATTAGTGGAAGTTATGGTTTTGGTAAAAAAGCGCAATTTAAGCGTTATTTAAATCATTATCATCACACTGTTTCATTGTTTTATGTGCAAGGTTTTCAAAATTATTTAAATGCTACAAAATCACCAATGATTTCGGTAGGATATAGTTATCGATTGAAAAATATTTTAAATGCTGGAGTAAATGCCAGTTTAGGAGGACTAACAGGAAACTCGTTAGGGGCACATCTTCATTTTGGATTAGGTCCAATCCAATTTGGTTTAGCAACCAATAGTTTAGGTTATTTAGTAAGTAAATACAACGCTAGAGGAGTCGATTTGCAATTTTATTCCGCCTTCAATTTTTAATTTTATTAAAAGCGCACTCATTATAAATCACCTAATATTGGTCGTAGCACAATGTCTTCAACAACTGCTTGATTCGATAGTTGATAGGCATTCCAAAGTACATCAGCAATGTCGGATGCTTTCATAATTCTCTCTTCATCTATGCCACTGCCACTCCAAGAGTCAGACATGGTAGCACCTGGATTAATCGTAGTCACTTTCACGAAATAAGGCTTTAATTCTTCTCGTAAATTTTTAGAAAAACCTTGCAATGCAAATTTGCTAATGCTGTAAGCTCCTCCATTTTTATATGCTTGTAAACCAGCTATAGAACTCATATTAAAAATGTGTCCAAATTTTTGAGTTTGCATTTTAGGTACAATTACCCGAGTTAAATGATAGGCAGAATATAAATTGATTTCAATCATTTTTTCAATGGTGCCATCCGCTTCCGTGGTGATGTCACCTGGCAAATATGAACCTGCATTATTAACTAAAATATCTATCGTTGAAAAATTTTTCAAACATTGTTCTCCAAATAATTGTGCATCCTTTTTTTTGCTTAAATCGGCAACCATTGTAAAAATAGTAACATTAGGATTTAAGATTTCTAATTGAGATTTTGTTTGTTGCAATTGTTTTTCATCTCTTGCACAAATGGCGATGTTGTAGTTTTGTATCACTAATTTTTCGGCAATTGCTTTGCCAATTCCTTTGCTAGCTCCTGTAATTATTGCGTTCATAATTTTATCGTATTTTATTTGCGAATTCGAATTCTTTCTTTTCGTGGTTTTGGTAAATTTAATAAATGCTCTAACTCTGAAATTAGCATAGCAGTTGCACCCCAAACAATAATTTTTTCGTCTAAATGGTAGGTAGGTGACATTAAATTTGGTTTCACTTCTTGTTCTTTTTTCAGTTTAGGATGAAACAAAAACTCCAAAGGAACTTGAATTATTTCATGCACTTCTTTTTCATCGGCTTTTAAATTTTGCGCATTGGCTATAAAACCAACGGTTGCAGTCACTATAAAATTACTTGGTGGAACATAAATAGGAGTGAGTGTCCCTAATACTTCAATGTCATTTCGTTTAACGCCAATTTCTTCTTCACATTCTCGGCAAGCTGTGGCAATAATATCTGCATCAAATTTTTCATTTTTGCCTCCAGGAAAACTAATTTGTCCACTGTGGGTTTGCCCATCTTCTGCTCTTCGTATTAAAATGGTATTCCATTTTTTATCAATTTCAAACAATAATATCATTACTCCAGCAACCCGCGCGTCATCCGGAATTTCCATTTGTTTCCGACGAATTTCAGGTGCCATTTTTAATTGTGCTTCTAAACCAGGCAAGGGGTTTAAAAACTTTTCCTTTACTTCCTCAACAAATTTATTGCTTATTTTTTCGACTGAAAAATCTTCCATGTTCTTTTATTCAAATTTAATATTACTCATCCTATTTCAAACTTTATACAAGAGATGCTAATTTCAATTGTACCACATTTTCTACGTGGTGTGTATGCGGAAACATATCCACTGCTTGTGATTTTGTAATGATGTATTCTTTCGATAATAACTGTAAATCCCTGGCTTGTGTGGCAGGATTACAACTTACATAAACAACTGTAGGGGCTTTTATTTCTAATAATTTTTCAATTAATTTTTCATGACAACCCGCACGTGGAGGATCAATCACAACTACATCTGGTTTGCCGTGTTTTGCAAAAAATGAATCATTGCAAATCTTGATTACGTCGCCTGCATAAAACGAAGTGTTTTCGAGTCCATTATTTTTTGCATTGAGTTTTGCATCTTCAATGGCATCTTCAATGGTTTCTACGCCTATAATTGTTTTTGCATTTTTCGATAAAAATATCCCGATGCTTCCAGTACCACAATATAAATCATACAAAATTTCATCGCCTTTTAAATCAGCAAAATCTCTTGTTATTTTATATAATTCTTCGGCTTGTGTAGGGTTGGTTTGAAAAAAAGATTTAGGACTTATCTTAAAAATAAAGTCTTCTAATCTTTCGTGAATAATTACTTCACCAGAAAAACAAATAACCTCTTGATCATAAATGCTGTCATTCATTTTTAAATTTATGGTGTAGTTTAACGAATGTATGCTCGGAAACTTTTCTTTTACAGCATTCATCACCTTTAAAATAGTAGATTGATCATCCTCTCCAAATACGATATTCACCATTGTTTCATTTAAAGAAGAAACCCGAATCATCATGGTGCGTAATAAACCTACATGATTTTTGATATCGTAAAAAGTGATATTATTTTCATAAGCAAATGCTCGAATATAATTGCGAATGGCATTGGTAGGTTCGTTTTGTAAATGACATTTTTCAATATCAATTACCTTGTCAAATAATTTGGGTGCATGAAAACCCACCACATTTTTTTCAAACGATTCGCCATTATTTAATTCCTGACTGGTAATATATTGCTTGGTAGAAAATGTAAACTCTAATTTATTTCTATACAATTTTGTCAATGCAGAACCTTTGATAGGTAAATATTCACCCACTGCTACATGTCCTATTCTGCGCAATTGATCTTTTACTTGTTGGTCTTTATATTGTAACTGTAATTCGTAAGGAAGCATTTGCCATTTGCATCCACCACAAATTCCAAAGTGCGCACAAAAAGGTTCAACCCTGTTTTCCGAATATTTTGTAATTTGGTTTACTCTTGCTTCGGCCCAATCTTTTTTATTTTTGTACACAAATACATTGGCAACATCGCCGGGCACAGCCCCTTCAACAAAAATGACTTTGTCGTTGTGCCGTGCAATGGTTTTGCCCTCGGCTGCATACGACTCAATCAATAAATCATTGATGACAAATTTTTTCTTTCTCGACATAATAAAAAACAATTAGTAATAGTGTTGCAAGTTAAGGTGTCAATATTAATTGCATCAATTTTAAGTCAAAAAAAAGGCAAACTATAACAAAGTGTTAATCATTTTGAAATGCTAAACTTTCGATTTTTTTTAAACGTCTCCATGTAGTAATTTCACACCTCATAATTCAAAAAAAATACTTTTTTATGAAAAAAATATTTCTTTCATTATTCATTTTAATTGCATCATTCATTCAAGTAATTGCAAAAGATGGTTACTCAATAAAAGCAAAATTTACAGACCAAAAAGATACGATGGTTTATTTATGTAATTATTTTGGTAAAGCATCCAATGTATATCGAGTAGATTCGGCTAAATTTAATAGCAATGGAGAAGTAACATTTAAATCAGCTAAAAAAATAGTAGGTGGTATTTATTCAATTTTATTTTATGATAGAACAACAAATGTTGAGTTTATTTTAAATAATGGAGACGACATTTCATTTGAAACAACTCGCTCTAATATTTACCAAAGCATTGTATTTAAAGGAACTTCAGAAAATGTAGATTTTTATGAATATCAGCGTTTTTTGGTAAAATATGGTGCTGAATATCAAAAAATAGAAGGACAATTAGTTACAGCAAAAAACAAAAAAGATACGACAGCTGTATATGAAAAACTAAAAATAAAAGGAAAAGAATTACAAGATTATAGAGAAAATATAATAGCTAAAAAACCCACTTCATTTTTAGCAAAATTATTTAATGCAGTAAGTGAACCTGATATTCCAACTGTTTTGCCAACAAATCCAGATGGAACAAAAGATTCCTTATATCCAAGAAATTTTTACAAAGGTCATTTTTGGGATAAATATGATTTTAGAGACGACCGGTTAATATATTCTCCTTTATATGAATCTAAATTAGAAAGCTATATGTCTAAGTTAGTCATTCCAACGCCAGATTCAGTAGAAAAAGAATGTGATATGATTTTACAAAAAGCCAAAGGAATGGAGGAAACCTTTAAATATTCATTGTGGTATTTAACTCGTTGGACAGAAACCAGCAAAATAATGGGCATGGATGAGGCTTTTGTATACTTGGTAGAAAACTATTATATGAAAGGGTTGGCTCCTTGGACAGACTCTGCCCAATTAGCAAAATATGTAGATCGTGCTCGAAAAATTGCGCCCAATATGATTGGTCAACCTGCAATGGACATAAGAATGATGGATACTTCTGGTATCAATGTTTTGCCTTTATCTGCTGTTAAAGCAAATTATACAATTTTAATATTCTGGTCTCCAACGTGCGGTCATTGTCAAAAAGAAATGCCCATATTTGATTCGTTGTACAAAGCAGTATTAAAAAAATACAATGTAAAAATATATGCTGTTGAAGCTGATGGTGAAACAGATAAATGGAAAAAATTCATTACAGACAATAAATTAGGAGAGGGTTGGGTACATGTACATGATCCAAATCACACGTCTAACTTTAGAGCTTTTTATGATGTTTACAGCACGCCAACATTGTATTTGCTGGATGAAAATAAAGTAATTCGTGGTAAACGAATTGATCATACCAACGTTTTGGGGCTCATTGAATGGTTAGAAAAAAAGAAAAAAACAAACAAATAAAAGAAGTAAATTCGCAATCTCAAACATTAAAATAAAGTCGTAAAATTTATTATGAAAAATATTCTTAGTTTAAATCTGTTACTTTTAGCTTTAATCACTTCTTTTACTATTGATGCTCAAAAAAAGGAGGATGTTTTATTTACCTACGGGGGGAATGCAGTAACTAAAAAAGAGTTTTTGAGAATGTATACCAAAAACATTAACAATCAAAAACCCGATTTCAGTGAAAAAGCGGTGCGAGAATATTTAACCTTGTACAGCCGTTTTAAAATGAAAGTTGCGGAAGCAAATGCTTTAAAAATAGATACGTTAGCAAACATTGAGTCGGAATTAAGTACGTACAAAAAACAATTGGCAAAGACTTATTTGACAGACGCTGAAATGAAAAATAAGTTGATTAAAGAAGCATACGATCGCTCTAAAAAAGATGTAAGAGTTGCGCATATATTGATATCAACTCCTCGTAATAATGACGATACCTTAAGTGCTTTTAAAAAAATAGATAGCCTTTACAACGCAATCACACTTGATAAAGCTGATTTTTCTGTGATCGCAAAAACGTTCAGTGAAGATAAACAATCGGGTTTAAATGGTGGAGATATAGGCTTTATAACACCATTGCAAATCGTGTATCCTTTTGAAAACGTAGCTTACAACACACCAATAGGAGATGTTTCAAAACCATTCAAAACGATTTATGGTTATCACATTATCAAAAAACTAGAAGAAAGAGCAGGAAGAGGTGAAATACAAGTAGCTCAAATTTTAGTGAATGTGAAAAAAAGTGCTGGAGAAGCTGGAGACAAAATGGGTAAAGCAAGAATTGACTCTGTGTACACGATGCTAAAAAATGGAGAATCATTTGAAACCATGGTAGAAAAATATTCTGACGATAAATTTTCATTGAATTCTAAAGGCGTATTGCCAACTTTTGGAGTAGGACAAATGTTGCCAGTATTTGAAGATGCAGCATTTAGCTTAAACAAATCAGGTGATATTTCAGAACCTGTAAAAACAGAATATGGTTATCATATCATCAAATTAATTAGTAAAACGCCTTTAAAACCATTTGATTCTGTAAAAACAGATTTAGGAAAAAGAATTGAAAAAGACAGCAGAACCGATATTGCTCGTTTGGAATATACAGAAAAAGTAAAAGCTAAATTAAATTTTAAAGAATATCCGGTTGCATTAAACGAAATAATTGCTGCTATAAGTGACTCTACATTAATGAATGGCTCTTACAATGCAAATGAATACGCTAAATATAAAAAGCCATTATTTACAATGACGAATGTAGAATTTACACAAGCAGATTTTGCAAACTATTTAGAAGCATTTACAAAAGCTAGAATGTATGGTAAAAAAGAGTCTACTTTACGCTCCTTATATAAAACCTATGCTGAAAAAGCGTTGAATGATTTTCAAGAAAATAGACTGGTTGATGACAATGAAGATTATAGAAATTTATTGACAGAATATAGAGATGGCATTATGTTATTTGAATTAACTGACAAATCAGTTTGGTCTAGAGCATCTATGGATACAACAGGCTTAAACGAATTTTATACAAATAATAAATCGAATTATCAATGGGGATCATCTGTAAAAGGAACTATTTATAAGGCCAATGACGAAGCAACGGCAATACTTTTGGAGAAGCAATTAAATAACCCGAAAAATAAAACTTCTGATGATGTTTTAAAAGCGGTAAGTGAAGCAGGTGCTCCAAATAAATTAGTGGCTGAAAATGGAAAGTATGAAAAAACTCGATTTCCTGTTAGCTTAACGATGATTGCTGGTAAATATTGCCCTTATTATAAAAATGAAGAAGGTACTTATACAATACTAAAAGTAGATGAAGTAGATGATGAACCTTCTCAAAAAACGTTGAGCGAGGCTCGTGGTTATGTAATTTCTGAATACCAAGAGTATTTAGAAAAAAAATGGATAGCGGATTTAGAAGCAAAATATCCAGTAAAATTGAATGAAAAAGTGATCAAATCAATCATTAAATAATTGATCTCAAAAACATAAAGTAAAAGGCTATCTCACTGAGATAGCCTTTTTTACTTAATATAAACAAAATTTGTTTTACAAAAAAAACCGTTTCAATTGAAACGGTTTTTCAAAGAAATATTATTTTCAAACTTAGCTACCAAATACTTTTTTTAACAAACCAGTTACTTGTGCCGAAGGATTTGAACGAATATTTGCTTCTTCTTGTGCAACTGTTGTAAATAATCCAGCCAAAGCTCTTTCCGTTACATAACCTGTTAAATCGGTATTTACTTTTTGACGAGAAATAGGCAATTTATTGTAGGTTGCAAAAACGGAATTCCACAAAGCAGGTGCATTTACTTTCGCAAGTGATTTTTCAATTACAGGTCTAAAAGCTTGCGTTAATGCTGTTGTGGTGGCTTGTTTTAAAAAGTTAGTTGCGGCATTGTTTCCACCTCGTAAAATTGTTAATCCATCATTGATATTCATGTTGGTAATTGCATTGATAAATATTGGTACGGCT
>Ga0114967_10004024_pt1 | contig 11938 bp, 11 predicted proteins | sample M_130628_MF_Meta_FD_92639 | JGI IMG/M metagenome (GOLD analysis project Ga0114967, IMG submission 92639) | Freshwater microbial communities from Lake Montjoie, Canada to study carbon cycling - M_130628_MF_MetaG | ecosystem: Environmental > Aquatic > Freshwater > Lake | place: Lake Montjoie... | reverse complement strand
TGAAGAAGGTATAATTAATTCCTACTCTTTTCTGCTTGAAAAATATAGGCATGCCATCTTCTATAAAAATAGAAATAGCCACTATTAAAAATAATGGCGACAGGATTATTAAGATGATTAGAGCGAAAAATCTATTGAGCATTTTTTTAACTATTTAGGAATTGATATTCAAAAACCTACCAAATTTTATCCTTAATTTCTTCATAAACCATTTTTATTCCCTCTTCTAAACTTGTACTAGCTTTCCAACCCAAACCATTCAATTTAGAAACATCCATTAATTTACGTGGGGTGCCATCGGGTTTGGTCGTATCTTTGATAATATCTCCCGTAAATCCTACTATCTGTTTCACCATTTTAGCTAAATCTAAGATCGAAATATCTTCCCCAACACCAATATTCACTAATCCTGCTTTATTATGATTATCCATTAAGAACAGGCAGGCTGTGGCTAAATCATCTGCATGCAAAAACTCACGCAAAGGGCTACCCGTTCCCCAAATAGTAACCGATATTGCTCCGTTATTTTTAGCCGTAATAAATTTTCGTAATAGCGCAGGTAAAACATGAGAATTATTCAAATCGTAATTATCATTTGGACCATATAAATTGGTTGGCATTACCGATATAAAATTACAGCCGTATTGCTCACGATACGCATCACACATTTTAATCCCTACAATTTTAGCAATCGCATAGGGTTCATTGGTTGGTTCTAGTAATCCTGTCAAAAGGTACTCTTCTTTCAAAGGTTGAGGTGCTAATTTAGGATATATACAAGACGACCCTAAAAACAATAATTTTTTAACCCCATTCAAATAAGCCTGATGAATCACATTCGATTGTATCATCATATTTTCGTAGATAAAATCGGCTCTATAAGTATTATTAGCAACAATCCCCCCGACTTTTGCTGCCGCCAAAAAAACATAATCTGGTTTTTCAATAGCAAAAAAATCAGCAACAGCTTGTTGATTTCTTAAATCCAATTCGGCAGAAGTCTTTAGAATAAAATTACTATACCCTTTTGCTTGCAAGGCTCTTAATATAGAGGAACCCACCATTCCTCGATGTCCTGCTATGTATATTTTTGCTGATTTTTCCATAGAATTAAATGCAGATAGGGTTAAGCTCTAAAGCCATTTTGTTTTAACATCATTTCTCTTTTCACACGTTCAACATCCGATGTTACCATCTCACTTACTAAACCTGCCAAATCGTATTGTGGAGTCCAACCCAATTGTGTTTTTGATTTGGTTGGGTCTCCTATTAATAAATCTACTTCTGTAGGTCTGAAATACTGCGGATCAACCGCAATGACTTGTTTGCCAATTTCAATTTGATAATCTGGATTACTACACAATGCCACATAGCCTTTTTCATTGACTCCTTCTCCTTTAAATTCAATTTCAATGCCCACTTCTGCAAATGCCATTCTCACAAAATCTCTTACATACGTAGTTTCTCCCATAGCAATTACAAAATCTTCAGGAATATCCTGTTGGAGAATGCGCCACATGGCTTCTACATAATCTTTAGCATGTCCCCAATCACGTTGTGCATCCAAATTCCCTAAATACAAACATTCTTGCTGCCCTAAAGCAATTGCAGCTGTAGCCATAGTAATTTTACGGGTCACAAAAGTTTCTCCTCTACGTGGTGATTCATGATTAAAAAGAATTCCATTAGTAGCAAACATACCATAAGCTTCTCTATAGTTTTTAGTGATCCAAAAACCATAAATTTTGGCAACTCCATAAGGGGAACGCGGATAAAAAGGAGAATGCTCATCATACAATCCTTTCTCATTTTTATTTTCTGCTAACCCACCATATAACTCTGAAGTAGAGGCTTGATAAATACGTGTTTTCTTTTCCAGACCTAGGATACGAACCGCTTCCAAAATACGCAAGGTTCCAATTCCGTCAACATTAGCTACATATTCTGGAGAATCAAAAGAAACCTTTACGTGGCTCATAGCTCCTAAGTTATAGATTTCATCAGGTTGTACTTCTTGAATAATTCTTATAATATTCGTAGAATCCGTTAAATCGCCGTAATGCAATTTAAAATTGATATTGGTTTCATGCAAATCTTGATAAATGTGATCAATACGTTGGGTATTAAACGAAGAAGCCCTTCTTTTTACTCCATGCACTTGATATCCTTTTTCCAATAATAATTCTGCCAAGTATGACCCGTCTTGGCCTGTAATTCCTGTTATAAGAGCTGTTTTCATTTTACCGTAATATTTTATAATTTATTAATCTTATCAATTGTTTGTTTGTTAATCTTTCTCCTAGTTTTATCAAAAAACCATCCCCATTTATTAAAGTAGTAAAATGCAGATATAAAATACATCTTTAAATTAGCAAAAGTTAAGAATGTTTTATACAAATGATCATGATAAACTATTTGATGAGGATAATATATTGTTTTGAAGCCTGCTTCATAACATCTTCTAGTAATGTCTAAATCTTCAATATGCATAAAAATATTTTCATCAAATCCATTGATTTTTCTTAATGCTTCTGTCCTAAAAACCATAAAACAACCTGACAGATAAGGAACTTCCATAATTGTATCATATCCACTAAATCTCAATTCAAATTTATCCGAAATCTTTTGCTTAAGACTCGCTATAGGCAGAAATCGTCTAGAAAAAAAAACAAAGGGACTCGGAATTAATTTTGCTAAAAATTGAATTTTACCATCTGGATATAATACTTTAGGCATTACCAAACCAATGTTATCATTCTTATCCATAAAATTTATAATGTCTTCTACAACACCAGCAGAATAATAGATATCCGGATTTAATATGAGATGATACTTTGTTTTATCTAAATACTCCCTAATGGCGATATTATGAGTGGAACCATAGCCAGGATTAGATGGGTTAAAAATATACTCGACTCTGGAATCAATTTTTAGATCTTCTAAGATATTATTTGGAGAGTTATCAATTAATACTAATTTTACTTTTAAATCAGTATTAAGAAAACTATCTATAGCATCTGAAAGCTGTTTTCTTTCATTCTTATAAATTACTAAACTACAAACTATATCATACATATTATTTCCCATTATAAGAATTTGATTTCTTCCTTAAATCATCAGTAATCTCTTTAATGATTTCAAGATGGCTAAATCCATGTTTTTTATCAGGTTCTAAATAAGCCGATTCAGACCATTCATTCCATGCGTTAAAAAAAACATAAGGCGAATCTTTTTTAATCGCATCATCCATTAATTTTTTTAAGTTTTTTTTCTTTTCATCATTAGAAAGGCCTGTGAAGATTTTAGCTTTGTTTTTATAACGTGGTGTGTTATCCCATTCAAAAAAAGCACTTTCAAAAACTTTTAATTTATGATTTACGAATTCATCTCTATACGAATTTTTAAGAATAACACCCCATAATTTACTAGAATCAAATATTATATGCTTTGACAATTTTTGATTAAGCTTGGTTAAATACAATTGTACTTTATGCGGTAATCTTCTTAAAACTTGGAAACGAGCAGATACATTATGTTCTTTAAAATCTTTACTAGAATAAGCCTCTCTTGGCTGGAATTTCATAATAGCATCATAGGAACTAAGAAAATCCGATGATTGGTAATCGTGGTTTTTTATAGCCATAAAATACAATCCCTTTAATTCATTCTTAATTGCTAATTCAGTCCAAAATTCAATCATTTCTTCTGAATTTTCAATCAAAAATGGTTGATAAATAAGAAATACTGGTTTATCATCAATTTTAATTGCTCTAGAATCCTTAAAAAATGGGAGTAAATAATTAAAATGATTTTCCCATATTTTTTTATCGTTCGTATGTAACTGTTTTTGGAGAAAAACTTCAGGCTTACCTACCCAACTTCTTGTCCATGATTCATTCGCCCAAGTAATACAAAACGAAATATCAATATCAGTACTTGACAAGAAAACTTCCATTGGCTTCTCTAAATACAATTTTCCATCAAACCAATAATGGTAAAACATAAAACCTTCTATTCCATATTCCCTAGCCAATTTAGCTTGTTTTTTTAGCGTTTCTTTATCACATGGATTATAGTAGTCCTCCTCCATTGGAATCCTTGGCTGATTATGACCCTCATATAATGGCTTAGCCTCTTTTACTAATTTCCAATCTGTAAATCCTTTTCCCCACCACTCATTATTTTCAGGAATCTCATGAAATTGCGGAAAATAGAAGGCAATTATTTTTGGTATATTCATTTTATTTAAAATTATGGTAAGATTGCTATAATTTGATTTAAAAAATTAACGCGTTTTGTTATAAATCAGAAATTTATAAAATTTCTTACAGGATTAAAAGATTTAATAAGTAATCCCGTTAAACCATAATGTTTATAAACAATTTTCAGAGAATCCTTTTTAAAAACCATATCAAGATTTGTACTAGATAAACCTGCCTCGCTATACACTGAAATTATTTTTCCTATATAATCAAACTTAAAATTTTTTGAGGACCATAATTTCAAATTCATTACATAATCTTCCATAAATTTATAGCTAGTACCAAATTGAAATTCTTCAAATACAGTTTTGGGATAAAAAATACTTTGATGACATATATTTCTATTTAACAACTTAGCGGTATTGTATTTTCCACCATATTTTTTATTTGAAGGAGATAAAATAACATCTCCGTAATAAATAGTTTCATCATCAACCAAAAAACTCTCTAAGTCTAGTAAATTAATAACTAACTGATCGTCAGCACCAAGAAATAGTATAAACTTTCCTGTTGCCAAAGACACTCCTTTATTCATTGCATCATAAATTCCAGAATCTTTTTCAGAAACAAACTTTGATATATATCTATCATATTTGTAAATAATATTAATAGTATTATCATTAGACAACCCATCAATTATAATAACCTCTGTTTGTTCATTTATTCTAGAAGTAAGACTTTCAAGTGCATTTCCTATAAATTCTCCTGCATTATAAGTTACTATAACAATCGAAATTAAAATATTATTATCCATCTGTTTTTCTTATTGATAGGTAATATGAAATAAATAAAAAAAAAGGTAGTATAACTATTATATTAATAAAATCGGCTAAAGCAGAGTGAAAATCTGATTCCAATCTTAAAGCAGCATTTAGGAATAAAAAATAAAGAATACATCCAAAAATGTTTGCAGGTAATAAACTAAACAACTTATTCCTAAAGAAAGAAACAATCATACCAATAAAGAAACAAAAAAACGGAGAGTAAAAAATACTGAAGTAAACATAACTAAATATATTAATTCGAGCATTCGGACCTTTAAACTCAACACTTGGATCGTGATATTGCATCAAAAAAAAACCCATTGGTTCTGGTATCGAAGACCTTGGAATTATACCAAACATACTAAGAGGGCTTGCAAACAAACCAACAAACCAATTAGTTGAAGGAATTTTATCGATAACTGCATTCGGATATGCCATATAAAAAACATCCCCTGACTGTCCAATCCTATAGAGAATAAACAGAAATGGATTATCTGTCTCTTCTGATATGAAAATAACCAATATCGCTATACAAAATACAATTAAACCAAACTTGAAAACGAATTTTTTAATTTTATAAAATAAAAAAGTATTACCCCATCTAATAGAATACAAAGCGTAAACAAAAAAGGCCAAACCAAAAGTTAAAAAAGCGCCTTTTGATCCTGAAAATATTGAAAAAACAAGAATTAATAAAACGGATAATTTAGTATAAAAATTAAACATAAAATTCTTAGCACTATAATTCACAAAATATATCGTTAAAAAAATATGGAATTGATATGTGACATCTAAAACTCTTTTTATTATGTTGTTAACTCCCCCACTTTCTCCGTAGATTGCTAATCTTGATTTTTCGGCAAATAAAGGTATACCAAACATTTTGTAAGAAAGTAATTGCATGAAGATGTTTGTAGTTCCAATTATGATAAAAAGCCATTTAATAAATCTAACTTCCTGACCATCAATTTTTTTTTCGACTTGTATATTATTATAATTTTCTATTTTAATTGGAGAAAAAACTCTTAGACCTATTAAAAAAAGCAATTGAGTAAAGAATAAAGATAAAAACAGATTAAGAGGTATCTCATTAATCATAAATAAAAAAACAGGAACCGTAATAGCAACAGCTGAAAAAAACAGCATATTAGTGAAAGGATCTAAAATTGAAATAAAATATTTTTTAAAAAAATTATAGTAAACAAAAAAAACAATTAGCATACTAATTAAGTATGTAATCCAATTATTAATTACTAAGACAAAATATTCAAAAGTTTTCATTTTTAATTTTATTGAATTAATGCCCCTCTCTATAAATCAGCATTACACTCTTTTTATTTAATTGGTCTGAAAAGTATTTAAAATTTGTTCCCCCATTCTTAGCAGTGATTTTTTATTCTTCAAAACCAAATCATCAATTGAGTATTGATGATTTTCTTTATAAAAAACAGTTAACATCTTTTCAGCTAAATCCTCAACAGAGCCTGTCTCAAAAAATATAACCGTTTCGTCGTCCAATTCTTTATTAACAGCAATATCAGAAACTATTGACGGAATACCGTAAGCCACAGATTCATATACTGCACCACCACCAGGCCCGCCTTCAAATAAGGTTGGTTGAATTAAAGCAATACAGTTTTTAAGAATTTGAAGTTGATCTGATTTAGGTATATACCCCAATATTTTAATTCTATCATTCAATTTTAATTCTAAAATTAATTCTTGTAAAGAATTAAAATAGTCCGGAAAACGACTGTCTTGCGTTTGTCCAGTACAAACCAATCCAACATTTTCATTTTCTAATTCATTAAGAAACAATTTAAATGCCTTAATTGCTGTGATATGATCTTTATGCTTCCAAAACTGATTTGAAATCATAAAATATTTCTTAGGCAACTTATACTTTTCCAGATCCATTTGCATTTCAAAAAAATCCAGATTTAAAAAAGGACAGAAAGGTAAAGTCACTATTCTTGCATTTGTTACACCTATAAATTTATCAATATCATCTCTGACAGCTTTAGCATTTACAATTATTGTTTGTGCTTGTTCAAGCATCAAAGCAAATTCAGTATTTCTTCTGTCAATTTCTTGTTCAGTAAAAAATTCAGGATAATATTTATGCTGAAAATCATAAATATAACCAACCCAAGGTATAGGAAAACTTGAAGACAAAGGCTTAAAAGAAGGAAGCACAACATCAATTTGGTGTTGTACTGTCAATTTGGCTAAGTTTAATTCTGAATTATCGTAATAATAAAAATTAAAATTCTCATTGACACCTTTTAAGGAGTTTTCAATAGATTTTTTAGAAATAATTCTTTGTAGCTGGTATTTTTTTTTAAAAAAAGTATTCAAAATACTCTTAATTGCATTTATAACTTTAATCCTTTTCACTGCTTGATTAGGAATATAAATACTGATTTCGATTTCATTTTGTCCCTTTTCATTAATTGAATGAAGACCATTTAAAATCAATCTGATAAAATCAACACCACCTCCCCATGAGGTAAATTGATTTGTTAATATTCCAATTCTTAACATTATTATTTTATTTTTTTGGCAGGCATTCCAACATAGGTTCCACCGTCCTCAATTGATTTTGTAACTACAGCTCCTGAACCTATTATGGTATTGGAAACTATTGAAATTCGTTCCAATATAGATGCACCTGTGCCGACAAAAGATTTCTCAAGAAGTTGTACATTCCCCGAAATTTGAACTCCTGGAGAAATCGTCGCAAAATCGCCTATTTCACAGTCATGTCCAACTGTCGAATTGATGTTTAAATGAACAAAATCACCAATTACGATAGCGGTCGTTAATATGGTACCGGGACAAATTATAGATCCTTTTCCAATTTTAAAACTTCTGCAATCATAAATAACAGAAGGGTGAATAATCGTAGGAAATTGCGTTTTATTAGAATTAATCTTATTGTAAATTTTAAACTTCAAATCAGGTGATCCGACGGCTATTATACAATTATGAAATTCCAAATCATGGAATGAATTAAAATATTCAGTTTCTGAGATTACTTTTATATCATTGATAGATTGCCCTTCCGTATATTCCGAATCCGCAACTACAAAAGCATAGACATCAATTGCTAATTTTGATTTACTGTTGCATTCTGTGATATAAAATTCTACTTCTCTTGCAAATCCAGAAGCACCAAAAATAAAAGTTTTCATTTAAATATATATTTAGTTATTTAAAATTGTTTATGTTTTAATAAATCGCTTTAACAAAAGTTATTGATAGCTTTCCTTTTCGAAAACAAACTATAATACTTCTTTTATTTTTTCGCAGATAAATTCAATCTCTTCTGTTTTCAAACCTGGATAGCTGGGTAAATTCATCCCTCTCCATCCTAAATTTTCAGCAACGGGATGCCTTTGATACTGTGTAGAATACATTGGCATAGTATGAACCGGGTAAAACAATGGACGTGTTTCGATTCCTTCATTCTCTAAATGTGTTCGTACTAAATCTCTTTGTTTTGCATCCTGGGCCAATATAGAACACATCCAATAAGAGTGGTATATATCATCACCTATTGGATTATGAAAAACAACAGAAGTATTTTCTAGACATTTTCTGTAGGTATCTGCAACTCTCTTTTTTTCTGCTAAAACACTTGCGACATTTTCTAATTGCGCTAACCCTATAGCGGCGCAAATATTTGTCATCCTATAATTATACCCAATAACATCATGCCAATATTGACGGTGCTTGGCTAGACCTTGTCCTTTGAAATGTACTGCTCGATCATGAAGGGTCTCGTCATTTGTAATAACCATTCCTCCCTCTCCAGTTGTTATGGTTTTATTTCCAAAAAAACTGAATGTTGACACATCTCCAAAAGTTCCCACGTGCTTTCCTTTATATAAAGTCCCAATTGCTTCAGCACAATCTTCTATTAAGAAAAGATTATTTTTTTTACAAATTTCAACTAAAGCGTCCATATCACAAGGATGCCCATACAAGTGCACTGCCATTATTGCTTTTGTTCTTGGGGTAATTTTTTTAATGACGTCTTGTGGATCAATTTGCCACGAATCTTGTAAGGAATCTACAAAAACAGGCGTAGCTCTAGTGTAAACAATAGTATTGACTGACGAGATATAGGTTAGGGTAGGAACTATAACTTCGTCTCCCTCGCCAATTCCTAGAGCCAATAATGCTAAATGAATGGCTACAGTTCCATTCGAAACCGTAGTGGCATTTTTTACTCCTACATACTCGGCAAAAGAACTTTCGAATTCACTAACAAATTTTCCCTTCGATGAAATCCATGTTGAATCCAGACATTCATTAACGTATTTTTTCTCATTGCCACTAAGTGACGGTTGATATACAGGAATTTTATACATATTTTATGTTTTAAATTTTATTTTCTAATTTTTTTAGAACTCGGGCTGGATTTCCACCAACAACAGTGTTTTCAGGAACGTCTTTGGTCACAACTGAACCCGCGGCAATAACTGCATTATCCCCTATTGTAACCCCTTTCAATACTATTGCTCGCTCTCCGATCCAAACATTGTTACCAATAGTTACTGGACTGTTTTCTACTAATTGATACCGGTCAACGGTTTTTTTTTCCCAGTAGGTAACCGTCGCCTTTAATCTTTCAATTGGATCTACAGGATGCTCGTTTGTATCACTTATATAAACGTCTCTGCCAAATATACAATAATTGCCTATTTCCACTCGGTTAGCACATACGATTTGGATCCGTAAACTGGTCCAGTTGTAATTCCCTATTTTAACAGTACCATGTTCATAACACCGTATATGAAAATCAGCATTGAATTCATTATTGCTACCAATTTGTATCGAACTTTTATTTCCGTGATTTTCAATACCGAAATTTTTGGGAAACAATACATTTGAACCTACTATAGCATTAACTTCATCAATATATAAAAACGGAAAAAGCAGTTTTAAAATTCTTTTACTTATTCCAAATACCTTTTGCTTCATTATTGATGATTTTATGATATTGTACAAAACAAACAATGGCGCCTAAACTTAAACTTAAAAAATTGGCTGCTGGCATAGCATAAGTACCCCAATGCAAAATCTTGACTAAAAAAAGAGACAAGGGTATATTTAATAATCCTACAAGCGGTGCTAAATATAACTGTAATCTGATTTTCCCTACACCGTTAAGAAAACTTGCTAAAATGGCATTCCAATTTGAAATAGCAACATAACAACAAATAGCTATTGACAAATTTAAAGGAACGGTAACTGTATCTCCTACCCATAGTTTGATAACAACATCAGCCGCACCTAACATCCCAAAAAGAAAAAGTACGCTGATTGCCCAAAAAATATAAAGTTTTTTCATACTCCCTTTAATCCACGCATAATCCTTAATGAAAAAAGCTTCGGTGAAGGCCGTCCAGTAAGGTGTCAAAAGTATTGTGAAAAGTATCGTAACAATACTGTAATATTTATAGGCAACATTAAAATTAGTCACTTCTGTGGGACGAAACAGTTGCGCTATTAAGATATTGTCCGTTTGAAATATAAGTAAGCTGATAATTTGAAGTATAAAAAACTGGGAACCTAAACTTACTATACCGCGTGATTGCTTAAAATCGACATATTTAAAAGAAGGTTTAACAGCTTTAAATTGTCGTCTAAAAAAATAAAAATTCGCTCCAAGAGATATTAAAAATGGTATAACTGACAGACACAATGCCAACAAAACTAAATTTTCAGCGGCGGTTTTTGTCAAAATCCAGACTGAAATTGTTAGACCCAGATTACTGATAAATAACAATATCGAACTAATGGATACCATTTGAAATGACGAAGCTACGACATTGATTATGTCTGAGATAAATTTTAATAGAAAAAACAGGGATACTATTACAACTACTGTCTGTAATTCTGCTTCCGGAATAAAACTCGAATTAAATACATTTTGCCAATTAACCCATCTGAATCCCAGAAAAAATAATACAATCAGCACGCTGGCTATAAGACCAATTATGACATAGGTGGTACTGACATATACTTTCGCTTTTTCGAAATCCTTAATTGCTAAACTTTCAGAAAGTTTGTTTTTTAATCCATTTCCGATTCCGACATCAAACATTGCAACCCAACCTACCAATGACGATAACGTTAACCAAACGCCGTATACATCTGGTTTAATATAATCAATTGTTAAAGGAATCAGTGCAAATTGAAGTAATATACTTCCGCCTCTAAAGAATAAGGAAAGAACAATATTTAAGTTGGTTTTTTGGGTTCTATCTATAGGGGATTTAAAATATTTTTTTATCATTTAATTGTAAACTTAATAAGATTTATAACCAAATCCATTGAAGTAAAAAAAGCTATCAAGTATTTTTTATGGTCAACTTTAATAACCCGAAAAACAACTCGGTTTATATTATTAAATGATTTCTTTGAAAACTCTCCTCAAAACCAATCCAAATGCAGCAAAAAAACCAAATAAAAACCCTCCCACTACTATTCCCTTGGCCTTTCCAAATCGCTTTTTTTCCAAAGGCAAGATTGGTTTATCAATAATTTGAATAAAGGGAGTCTCCTTTCGCACCATTATTCGGGTTAATTCTAATTGTTTTATCAACTCAGTAAGTATTGCCGTATTTAATTTTACCTCAACTTCTTGTTTTGCTGTAGAAATACGCCGAACATTTAATGCTGGATTAAGACCAAATGTTTGATCTGTAGCTACTGCAACACCTGCTAAAGCATTGTTTAACTCTTGTCTTACTGAGTCGGTTTGCTGCTCAAGAACTGCTAAGTTATTCTTAGACTTTTTAGTTTTGATACTAACATAGAACTCTGTAACAATCGAAGCCAGTGTTTCAGAAAAAACTTTAGCAAAATACTCATTTATAAAACTTGTTTCAAGATTATAGA
>Ga0114967_10004023_pt1 | contig 11939 bp, 10 predicted proteins | sample M_130628_MF_Meta_FD_92639 | JGI IMG/M metagenome (GOLD analysis project Ga0114967, IMG submission 92639) | Freshwater microbial communities from Lake Montjoie, Canada to study carbon cycling - M_130628_MF_MetaG | ecosystem: Environmental > Aquatic > Freshwater > Lake | place: Lake Montjoie... | reverse complement strand
CTCTTCAAGCAGATCAGGCTCAGGAGTTAGAAAATTTTCGTCAACATCCAGTGAAGAACTCCACCAATCGGGAACCAACGAAGAGTAGTGACAAAAACAGCGGCATCCAGTACACCACTCCCAAAGTCCTCCTCTTCCGACAAAACCCGGGTATTTATGTGAATCATCAGTCGAGTGTGGCTGGCCATAGTATTGATGCAGGCTCAACGCGCCGCAGACGGGACAAGCTTCCGTCAAATCGACCCCATGCCGGGAAGCACGGAAGACGTCTTGCCAGGCAGCGAATTTGTCCTGAGGAACATCTTTCCAATCCATACCTAAATCTGTGTTATCCGTTAAATCCGTGCCATCCGTGGCCCGTCAGCAGCCCGTCCCCATTCACGGCTGAAGGATGACTTTGATGAGGTCTTCCTTGGCGTCGTAGAGGCGCTGGAACCAACCGGCTCCTTCCGAAAGGGGGCGGATGGCACTGGTGAGGGGTTCGACGCGGATGCGGCCGGCGGCGATTTCCTGGAGGGCCTGGGGGTATTCGCCGGCGGAGGCGCAGGAGCCGAAAAGGGTGATTTCGCGGGTGACGACGAGTTGCAGGGGGAACTCGATTTTCTGGGCGAGGTTGCCGATGAGACCGACGTGTCCGCCTTTCCGGACGCTTTCGATGGCGGCGGTGACGGTGGAGGTGATGCCGACGGCTTCCATGGCGATGTCGACGCCCTGACCGTTGGTGCGGGCGAGCATTTCGTCCTTGAGGCTGGCGGTGGTTTTGGCGGGGAAGACTTCGTCGGCGCCGAGTTCTTTGGCGAGGGCGAGACGGGCTTCGCTGAGGTCGGAGGCGTAAACTTTGGTGCAGCCAGCGGCTTTGAGGGCCTGGATGGTGAGGAGGCCGATGATGCCGGCTCCGATGACGAGACCGGTCTGGCCGGGGCCGGCCTGGGCGCGGTTTACGGCGTGCAGGGCGACGGCAGTGGGCTCAACGAAGCAGGCCTGCTGGAAGGTGACCTTATCCGGAATGGGAATGACGACGCGGGCGGGGACGGCGACGTATTCGGCGAAGGCCCCGTGCTGGCGGTAGTCAGGGCAGGAGACGCCGAGGACGCGGCGGTCTTCGCAGAGATTGACCTGGCCGTCGGCACAGTAGTGGCATTTGCCGCAGTAGAGGGTGCTGTCGAAGGTGACGCGCTGGCCGGGCGTCCAGGAACCGGCTTCAGGGCCTGCGGAATGGATGGTGCCAGCGGCTTCGTGGCCCATGATGATGGGGGGGAGGCGCCGGCCGGTGCTGCCGTCCATGCCGTGGACATCGCTGCCGCAGATGCCGCAGGCGACGACTTTGATGAGGACTTCGTCCGGGCCACAGGTGGGCGCGGGGGCCTCGCCAAAATGGAATTCCTTGTAGGCAGTAAGGGTGAGGGCTTTCATGGGAAATGGACGGTTTAGGCGTGCCGGGTCTGTGGCTCAGGCTCGGGCACTTTCATGACAGAGGCGCAGGGGCCTGTCGATGGGAAAGGGCGAAGGTTCTTCCTGTGATAGTGACTCCGGGATTCGTCAGGCGGCATGGGAAAACCGGGTGAAGCCAGGCCTGCCATAAGCCGTGGGCCTTTAGCGGGTGAAGAATAACTCAATCATCAGAATGGCGACGATATTGACGACTTTGATCATGGGGTTGATGGCAGGGCCGGAGGTGTCCTTGTAGGGATCGCCTACGGTGTCGCCAGTGACGGCGGCTTTGTGGGCTTCGCTGCCTTTGCCGCCGTGGTGGCCTTCTTCGATGAATTTCTTGGCGTTGTCCCAGGCCCCGCCGCTGGAGGTCATGGAAATGCCGACAAACAATCCGGTGACGATCGTGCCGACCAGCATGCCGCCGAGGGCTTTGGCCCCGAGGGCAGGGATGGCGGCGATGGCGACAACGCCGACGACCGGAAGCAGGGCGGGCAGGACCATTTCACGCAAGGCCGCTTTGGTCACGATGTCCACACAGGCAGCGTATTCGGGCTTCTGGGTGCCGTTCATGATGCCGGGGAATTTTTCCAACTGGCGGCGCACTTCCATTACGACCGCACCGGCGGCTTTGCCCACGGCGCTCATGCTCCAGGCGGTGAAAAGACAGGGCATCAGCCCCCCGAGGAACATGCCGATGATGACGATGGGGTCCTTGAGCGAAAAGTCCACGGTGTGTCCGGTTTTCTTCTCCAGTTCCAGATAGTAGCTGCCGAAAAGCACGAGGGCGGCAACGCCGGCGGAAGCGATGGCGTAGCCTTTGGTGACGGCTTTCATGGTGTTGCCAACGGCGTCCAGGCTATCGGTGCGCTCCCGGACTTCCTCGGGCAGGCCGCTCATGACGGCGATGCCACCAGCGTTATCCGTGATGGGGCCAAAGGCATCCAGGGAAATGATGATGCCCGCCATGCTGAGCATGGACATGACGGCGGTGGCGATGCCGAAGAGATCGCCTGCCTGATAGCTGAAGAAGATCGCGGCAACGATGCAGAGGACGGGCAGCGCGGTGGCTTTATGACCGACGGAAATCCCCGCGATGATGTTGGTGGCATGGCCGGTCCGGGAGGCTTCGGCGATGCTGCGGACGGGCCGGTAAGCGGTGGAGGTGTAATAGTTGGTGATCACCACGGCCGCGCCGGTCATCAGCAGCCCGACAATGGCGGCCCCGTAAATGCCGGTGGAGGTGAATGTTTTGCCTGTGATCACGAAAGTATCCGGCAGGAGCCCCATGGTGGCCGGCCAGTAGAGCAGGGCGGAGATGAGACCGGAAACAAGCACGCCTTCCATCAGCACGCGGTCGGCCTTGGCGCTGTTACTGCGGACATTGACATATAGAATACCCAGCACGGCCCCAATCACGGAAATACCTCCTATCACAAAAGGATAAACCATGGCACCTTCGGCAGCGGGGCCACCTCCGAGCTGGAGGAATCCGATGAGCAGGGCTCCGATCAGGCTGACGGCGTAGGTTTCGAAAACATCGGCGGCCATGCCTGCGCAGTCGCCCACATTGTCTCCCACGTTGTCGGCGATGGTGGCGGGATTGCGGGGATCGTCCTCATTGAGATTGGATTCCACTTTGCCCACCAGGTCGGCACCGACATCGGCCGCCTTGGTATAGATGCCTCCGCCGAGCCGGGCGAAGACGGAGATCAGGCTGGAACCCAAGGCCAATCCCACCAGGCTATCGACCGCATGTTCCGTGCTTTGGCCCCGCATCAGATTGAAGAAAATTCCCACACTGAGGAGGGCCAGACCGACCACCAGCAAACCGGTCACGGCCCCGCCATTGAAGGCGACCCGGAGGGCCTTGGACTCGCTTTCCGTGGCGGCCTGGGTGGTGCGCACATTCGCCAGCACGGCGACGCGCATGCCGATGAAGCCGGCAATCAGGGAGCAAACCGCTCCTACCACAAAGCCTGCTGGCACGGCGATGCTTTGCTTCCAGAGCACCAGCAGCACCGTGATGACCGCCGCGATCACTCCAACCGCGAAGAGTTGGCGTTTTAAATAAGCGGCGGCCCCTTCCTGGATGGCCCCTGCCACTTCCGCCATCCGTTCATTGCCAGCCGGGGCATTTTTAATTCGGATCATCAGCCCTATGGCTACCACCAGGCCCAACCCCCCAAGGGCGAGGGCCAGGTTGATGCCATGGGTCAGCAGAAAATCGGACGATACGAAGAAGGAAAGCATGGAAAGTAGATAGTTAAGGAATCCCGAAACGGGATCGCGACTTTAGCCACTCGGCCCGGTGGTGCAAGATCGTTTTTATGAAGTGGCGCGGCTGGGGGATTTGCTGGGATAATTCTACTTTGTTAAATTCCCCGTGGCGCAGGCTTCCAGCCTGTGCGGCCAGCGGGCTTCCAGCCCGCTGATTCCCCAACTTAACAAAGTAGAAATAAATTGTTTTCCACAGGGAATCGTGCTGGAAAGCGTCGGGATCAGACGAATTTCCCGAGGCATTCCGCACACGAAAAAGCCCGGATCCAAAGTGGATCCGGGCTCCGAAGGAATGGAATGGAGATGTCGGGTCAGGCTCAGCCTTGGGGATTCTTCACGTCGTCCGGGTTGGTGCCCCAGTCGATGCTGAAGACGTCCACGGTTTGGGTGCCTTTTTTCTCCATGCATTTGAAGTCTGGGGAGAGGTCGCCTACTTTGGCACTGCCGGTGACGCTCACCCAGGCGTTTTTCATCCCGTTGAAGACGCCGCCTTTTTTGTTTTTCTTATCGGTATAGACCCCGACAGTTTCAGTGAAGCCATTGGCGATCAAAGGAAGCAGACTGTTGGAAGCGGTTTCAAGGCCGGAGGTGTAGGCCCAGGCGCACTCACCGGGCATGAGAGCCTGTTCATAGTCGGGGGAAGTGCCGATGTTGTTGTCAGGACCTTTTTTGTCTCCGGAGGGGGAGGTCTCATGCCAGGCATCGCCGGCAATGGCGAACAGTCTTTCGCTGTCAACGAGTTGCTTTTTGAAGAGTTCCTTGAAGGCCTCGTTGGAATACTGAGCGGCCACTGGGAAGGTTTGGTCATTGTCTGCGGCCCAGGCGCTGAGCATCGTGAAGATGTCGCGGCCGGTCTTGGAGGCCGTGCTGGCTTTAACCCCGGGCATGATCTTGCTGTAACCGGCAAACCCGCTGGCGGCGAGCATGGCGATGATGGAAATAACGACGAGGAGTTCGATCAGGGTAAAGCCCCGGTTTCGTTTTTGGATTGATTTCATGTTATTATGGTTGGTTGGTGGCGGAAGATCCGCCTGGGTTTGGGGTATGGGTGCTGGTTATGATGTTATGGAAATGAACCGCCTGCACCCGGACGGAGGATTTCCAAGGCCGATAGTATCAACTTGAGCCTCCACAGCAAGACAATTTGCAGGGAATTCTCTTGCGTTAAAGCTTCGTTAAACCACGGAAATGGGGCTACTTCGCGAGCAGTTCCCTGACTTTGGGTTCGAGGGCAGTGACCCAGAGGTCATAACCTTTTGGACTGAGGTGGAGGAAGTCAGGCATGATGTCCCTGCTGAGGGTGCCATCGGGCTGCAGGAAGGCTTTACCGATATCGAGGAAGAAGACAGACTGACCGTCGGTGAGTTTTGGGAGGAGCGCATTCACCCCTTCATTGCGCACTCTCATGGCGTCATCGGGTTTTTCGCCCCGGGGGAAAATGCCCAGAATGAGCACCTTCATTTGGGGCTGCTTGCTGCGGAGTTTTTCGACAATCGCTTTGATGCCTGCGAAGGTTTCAGCCACAGGGTCCATGTGGTGCCCGGTGTTATTGGTGCCGATCATGAGGACGGTGAGCTTTGGCTTCAGTCCATCATAGTTTCCGTTTTCAAGACGCCAGAGGACGTGTTCGGTGCGGTCACCGCTGATGCCGAAGTTGGCCGGTTTGAGGGGTTCCCAGGCTTTGGCCCAGGCTTCCTTGCCGCCGCCTTCCCAACCTTGGGTGATGGAGTCCCCAAGGAAGACGAGCTGGGCTTCGCCTTTTTTCGAGACTTCATTGAAGGATTCGTGCCGATTCATCTGGTCGGCACGTGGCGCGGGGACGAGGGCGCGTGGCACTTTGGTGTCCTGGGCGGGAGCACTCAGGATAGTGCCCAGGCAGAAAAGGCAGAGGAGAATTTTTTTCATGGGGTGAGAGTGGTTTTTGGCTGCCAAGGGTGGGAGTGGCAAGGCAAATTTTAGTGCTTTTTGGATTTCCTGATTTCAGCCCCCAAAACCAGACCTGCAGTCAGTTGTGCAGGTTCACCCCCTGAGGCGGAATGATCGCGGGGAGGCCAGGCAGGGGCGTTTCCCTGAGAATTTGTCCGGAAGTCGAGAGTTCGAGAAAGGAAGCGCGGTGCAGGGTGCCGTGGAGGGGGGGGCCGTTGGTGGCCAGGGTAAGGCTGTAGTAGGAGCCCCGGTGGGAGAGGGAAGGGAGGTCAAAGCCAATTTCCAGAGGGCCGCCGGCGGGGTTTTTGAGGGGGCCTGTGGAGAGGGGTGGACCGGGCCGATTCAGTTTTCCGAAGGTTTCCCATGCATTGCTGGAAGCAGGGGCGGTGGGGGCGCGGCGAAAGGGAAGGGGCTGGAATTGGCTGGCACCATCCGAGGCGGTGACAATGAGGTGGCTGCGTTCCGCCAAGGCGATGCTGAGGCGGAGCATCAGGCGCGGGGTGCTTTCAGGAGCAGGCGTGACCGTGGCGACAAAGCTGGCGCGGGGCCAGGAGGAGAGTGCGTGCTCGCGGGGCAGCGCCCAGGCCCGGCCCCGGGTGCCCCAGCCAGGACCCCAGGGGTTAATCACGAGGAGGGCACCGAGTTCATGATCGGCCAGGGTAACGCGGCCGTCGCCGGTGATGTCGAGATGGTTGGTCAGCCGGCCATCGTGATTGATGTCGAGGCCGATGGTATCGTCGTAGCCGGCGTAAATCATATTGTGGCCAGGTCCGCTGCGGCCCCAGGCAGTGACGAGGGTGGAGCCATCAGGTTGTTTTTTTAAGGTGGAACCCTTTATTTGGAGGTCGCAGGCGAGAGGGTGTCCGGCGGCCAGGAGATTTTTGATGAGATCCAGGTCCGCAGGGGTGCGGAGGGGGAGGATCTGCCATGAGGCGGGGCGCTGGCGGGAGGCGCGGAGGTATTTGTCAAAGCCGTGCATGAGGCCCCGGGAGGCCCGGGGGAAGTCCGCCTCGGAAGGGACTCCGGTTTCGCGGGCGAGGTGCCAGCCATCAGTGACGTGCGTGCCACTGCTCAGGCTATCGGCGAGGGTAGCGTAAGCTTGATAAGGCGAAAGGCGGTTGGCTGGCTGCCAGGAGGAAAGATGCCGCTGGCGGTTGCGCTCGGCCGTGAGGAGGTAAGCCAGACCGGCCTGCTGGGCACAGCTGTTGCCCTGCTGGCGCATGACGGGGGGGAACCAATTTTGGGTGGTAAGGTCTACCCGGGGGAGGGCGGGAGCGGGGGCCTGACAGGCGGTAAGGGCGATGGTCAGGACTGCCAACAGCCCCTTGGTGATAAGGAATTGGCTACAGCGGAGGATTGGATGCGAAGTCACGGAGTAGGGGGATCTGCCGGAAGGTGGCAGAAACTATCCGTCCATGGCAGGGGCGCAAGTCTTTGCAGCGTGAGGGTGCCGCGGTCCGCAGAGGACTGGTAGGTGGCTTGCAGCAGATCGCCGCTGACCGTTCCGGTGTGGGTGAAGGTGCCACCAGATACGGGACCGCGGTCCCGTGAGCCAGCCAGTCGGCTGGAGCTGTCGGCCTGGGGAGTGGCACTGCAGGTGACCGTGAAGCCGGCGCAGAGGATTTTGGCCCAGGTGGCGCGATACCGGTATTCCCAGGTGGTGGGGGATTTGGGAAACACGGCGCAGCGGAGCTTGCCGCTGTGTCCGCTGGGAAGGCTGTGCCAGGTTCCAATCCAAGCCCCGGAAAGGCGGTCCGTTGTGGGGAGCTGTTTGGCCTGCTGCCAGCCGGAGGGCCAGCCCGTGCAGGCGGGGACGAGGAGCAGGATGGGGAGAAGGGAGAGGCGGAAGGGCATCATGGGGGCCGGAAGTTCGGAAGTTTTTAAAGATAGAGATTAAGCGGAAGGGCGGCGTGGCGGCAGGGGAATTTGTGCAGCGAAGGGATATGAGGGAAAAAACGCTGTCCGGGGCGTCGGTATTTTTACATCCCCGCTTGTGCAATTTCGGAGATCGAGTTCAGGTTGGAATAGTTTTAAAAATAATTTGAATCAAATATGTGTGGAATTATTGCCTATGTGGGATCCCGGGACGTGCGTCCAATTCTTTTGGACGGGTTAGGCCGCCTTGAGTATCGGGGATATGATTCGGCAGGCATGGCGACCTTGGCGGACGGCAAATTGGAGATTTTGAAAAAGGTGGGAAGGATTGCGGAGTTGACGCGGCATGTGACCGGGACGGTAAGGCCGGCGGCGCATATGGGGATCAGTCATACCCGTTGGGCGACGCATGGAGAGCCGAGCGATGCCAATGCTCACCCCCACACCGATGAATCGGGGCGGATGGTGGTGGTGCACAATGGCGTGATCGAGAATTTCCAGCCGCTGAAACGGAAATTGGTGGAGGATGGGCATACGTTTTCGTCAGTAACGGATACGGAGGTGCTGTCGCATTTAATCGGATCGGCCTACGATGATTCCACGGTATCTGGTGATGGACGGCTGGCGGATGCGGTGCGGACGGCTTTGCATGGGATCAAGGGGACGTATGGCATTGCAGTAATACATGAGGACCATCCCGGATTGATCGTCGGAGCGCGGCGGGGCAGTCCACTGGTGCTGGGGATTGGGGAAGGGGAGATGTTTTTGTCCAGCGATGCGACGGCTCTCCTTCCTTACACGCAAAAGGTGGTTTTTTTGAAGGATTTCGATCTGACGGAAATCCGGGCGGACCGGTTTCAGATCGGATCGCTGAAGCACGATACGGCGGAGTATGAAGTGGAGGAACTGCAGATGGCTCCCAATGCCGCAGAAAGGGGAGAGTATGCCCACTTCATGCTCAAGGAAATATACGAGCAGCCGCAGACGATTGAGAATGCGATCCGGGGTCGGCTGAACCATGAAGAGTCCAGCGCGCAGCTCGGCGGACTGAATCTGACACCAGCGGAGTTGCGGGACATTGACCGGGTGATCGTGCTGGGCTGTGGGACGGCGCTGCACGCGGGGATGGTGGGGGCTCAGATGCTGGAAAATATGGCATTTGTGGCGGCGGAGACAGATTTTGCGAGTGAGTTCCGCTTTAAAAACCGGCCTTTGCCGCGAAATACGGTGTTTTTTGCCGTCAGCCAGAGCGGGGAGACGGCGGACACGCTGGGGGCCCTGCGGGAAGCGCGGCGGAAGGGCTTCCGCTGCCTGGGCATTTGCAATGGAGTCGGGAGCACGATTGCCCGGGAGAGCGATGGTGGCGTTTACATGCATGCCGGACCGGAAATCGGGGTGGCCGCGACAAAGTCCTTCGTGAGCCAAGCTACGATTTTCGGCCTGCTGACGCTGACGCTGGGCCGGATGCGGCAGATGTCGGCCAGCACGGGTAGTAAGATTATTCAGAGCTTTGAGAAGCTGCCGGATCAGGTGCGGCGGATTCTGGAAGGTGAGGCACGGATTGCCGCAGTGGCTCAAAAATTCGCCCACGTGAAAAGCATGCTGTTTTTGGGACGCCAATACAATTACCCGATCGCTCTGGAAGCCGCGCTGAAGTTGAAGGAGATCTCCTATATTCACGCAGCGGGGTTTCCGGCGAGTGAGTTAAAGCATGGGATCATTGCACTGATCGACCCGGAAACGCCGACGGTGGTGATTTGCCCGCAGGATGGCCTGTATGAGAAGAATATCAGCACCATGCAGGAGGTTCGGGCACGCAAGGGTCCGATCATTGCCATTGCCACTGAAGGAGATACAGAGATCCAGCATCACGCCGATGAAGTAATTTTTGTGCCCCGCACCGTGGAGATGCTGCAACCGATCCTGAATATTATCCCGCTGCAGCTACTGGCATATCATGCCGCTGTGGCCCTGGGGCGGGATGTGGATAAGCCACGGAATCTGGCCAAAAGCGTGACCGTGGAGTAGGGTGGCCGGAGCCGGTTTTATATGGATTTATAATCAATTTCAAGGGAATTAGCTAAAATATCAGGGAAATACTACGGATTTACGTAGCGTCAAATACAGTAATCATCAAAATCGCGATAATTCATTTTGATTTATATGATTAATGTGGTAATTTTGGATGTCCACTTGGACCTAAACTTAACACTAAACAGCCAAAAAATGAAAAACTCATCACTAAGCCAAAGCAGAAAAGGCTTCTCTCTCGTGGAACTACTCGTTGTCATTGCGGTGATCGGGATCATCGCTGCCATCGCTATTCCGGCCATGTCCGGAATCTTCGGGGAGGGTGAAGAAGCCAAGAACCGCCGTAACGCACAAGCCATTGTCTCAACCTTCAACGCTGCCCGCGCCGCCGGAAATCAGACGTCCTATGACAAAACCAACGCGATCAATGCCATTACCACCACCACTGGCATCACCGGTGGCGGCACCTTTACCAACAGCACCTTTGCCTCCCCGATGGGCAGTGCAGAAAAGACTGCGGCTTCTGCCCTGATCGGCGGTCTGGCCACTGCCAACTCGTCGGGCTTTCTCGTGATCAACTAATTCCATGCCGGAACGTTGCTCATTCCTCTTCCCAATGGGTGCCAATGTCTCCCCCTATTGTCATGAGCAATACGGGGGAGCCTTGGATTCATCTGGCTGCCGGCGAATGTCTGGGGGAGAGCCGTTTAATTTGCCTCCCAGTCCTGCCTGGTTTGGGCCTGCAGAGAACTTCACCAATGAAATTTTTATCGGAAACCAACCTGCAAAAGGGTTTTTCCATCGTGGAACTCCTCGTGGTCATTGCCGTCATCGCGGTGATTACAGCCATTTCCATCCCATCCATCTCAGGCATGTTTTATAAAGGCGAGTCCGCGAGGAACTACCGGAATGCACAGTCCATTGTGAGTGCCTTCAACGCGGCCCGTGCCGCCGGAAACCAGGAATCATATTCGAAGTCCACCGCCATGGATGCCGTCACCTCTGTGACAGGAATCATCGGCTCAGGAACCTTGGCAGGTGTCAAATTCGCTGCGCCCATGGGTGTTGCGGAAAAAGTGCTTGCGGGAACCTTCATTCAGGGAGTGACCACGGCAGATACCACCAGCGTGCTGGTGGTTCATTAATTATTCTCCCAATTCTTCATCCTCCGGTCCAAAAAAAATGGTAAAAGGGGGATGGAGGAGGAGGCGAAGATCAGCAGACAACGGCTGAAAGGCCAATGCGCTGCCCACAGGACGCGGAGCAATGCGAGACAGAACAGGACAAAAAGCAGACCGTGCAGGGCTCCGGTGATTTTTACGGCCAATGGCTGATGAAACAGATATTTCAGAGGCATGGCGATGCCCAGCAGGATCAGCCAGGAAACGGCTTCGGCCAGGGCCACGTGCCGGAGTAAAGGAACCGGGGCGGGAAGCATCGGGAAGAGTCCGGATCAAGGAAACAGGCCTGATGAAGGGGCGGCAGGCGCAACTGGCGGGTGGATTTTTGCGTGCTGGTTCAAACGATTTCCGCGAGGGGGTTTCCGGCCATTTCCTTTTCCTGCCACGGGAGACCGTAGAGATTGAGGTCTTTCATGAAGGGGTCGGGGTCATGCTGTTCCATGTTCCAGACGCCGGGTTTTTTCCAGGTGCCTTCCAAAATTTGCTTGGCCCCAATCATGGCGGGGACGCCGGTGGTGTAGCTGACGCCCTGCGCTCCGGTTTCGGCGTAGCAGGCTGCGTGGTCGCACTCGTTCCAGACGAAGTAGTGCTTCACCTTGCCGTCTTTGACACCGGTGATGAGGTCGCCGATGCAGGTTTTGCCTTTCGTCAGGGCTCCCAGGCTGCCGGGGTCTGGCAGCACGGCTTTGAGAAATTCGAGCGGGATGATGTCCTGGCCCTGGAACTTGATGGGGGTGATGCTGGTCATGCCGATGCCCTCCAGCACCCGGAGGTGGGTGAGGTAGTTGTCGGAGAAGGTCATCCAAAAGCGCATGCGCCTGGCGGAGGGGAAGTTTTTGGAGAGGCTCCCCAGATCTTCGTGGTAAAGGAGATACATTTTCTTCGGCCCCACCCCGGGGAAGTCGAAGGTGGTGCCAAGGGAGATGGGGTCGGTTTCCTGCCATGCCCCGTGTTCCCAGTAACGGCCTTTGGCGGTGACCTCGCGGATGTTGATCTCGGGGTTGAAATTGGTGGCAAAGGGGAGGCCGTTGCTGCCGGCATTGCAGTCCACGATGTCGAGCGTATCAATGCGGTCGAAGTGGTGTTTGGCGGCGTGGGCGCAGAAGACATTGGTGGCGCCGGGGTCGAAGCCGGAGCCGAGGAGGGCGGTGAGGCCGGCTTTTTGGAAGCGCTCCTGGTAGGCCCACTGCCAGTGGTATTCAAATTTCGGGACGT
>Ga0114967_10004020_pt1 | contig 11943 bp, 10 predicted proteins | sample M_130628_MF_Meta_FD_92639 | JGI IMG/M metagenome (GOLD analysis project Ga0114967, IMG submission 92639) | Freshwater microbial communities from Lake Montjoie, Canada to study carbon cycling - M_130628_MF_MetaG | ecosystem: Environmental > Aquatic > Freshwater > Lake | place: Lake Montjoie... | reverse complement strand
GCAGTCTTTGATACATTTTCCTAGCTTGTCGTCGTAGACGTCACCGTCCGTACAGTTTTTGTTGAGCTTTGTTTTTAACATGTACATTAACCCAAAAAACCCGACAAGTATCACAACAAGCAATACAATTTTACCGACATCAATTGGCATATTTATCTTATTTGTTTATTTTATCCATTTTTTATTTATTTGTTTGTCTTTTTTGTCGTTTTCTATTTATCTTATTTATCTTTAGATAAATAAAATATGGCAGACTTTTTTAAAGGTATGGGGTCTGGATTTCTTGCCATGTTTGGCATGGGTTCATTGTATAACCCACTTGGAGAAGCCTCTTCACAATTAAACGGTCTTAAAGAAAAAATGACGAATTTATCATCAATAAATAGCTTGACTGCAATTCAAAACATTGATGATCAAATTCAAAAATTAATTACATTAAATAGTGCAACGGCAGACGTATCGGCTCAAATAAATAAACAAACAAGACAGTTTGTGGAAGATAGTCTTCAACAAGAAAATTTATTTATTTTATTTATATACATCCTTGTTTTTGTAATTGTCTTTTTTCTTTTAATTCAAAAAAAATGTTGTTAAATATATTATTACTAAATATAAATATAAAATGGCTTTCATGGCTGTAGCAGGAGGGCTTATGATGTTAGGGGCTATCGTATCACCTGCCGTAGAAACTCAAATTAATTTAAAAAGTATACAAGACCAAGTCAAGACAGCCCAATCAAATTACGATGATTTGGAAAAAAAATGGAATAACGTGTTTAAAGTCCAAGGACAATTGTCTGATCAAATAACACAAGGAATAAAAGATAACATGAATGCTATTTCAAAGAGTGTTGCACAAGTAAATGTACAACATGCTCAGTATAAAAATTCGTACAAACAAATTCAAAGTATTGGCATCGCCATGATTTGTTTTATTTTTATTTTATTATTAATGAAACAATATGATTTATTTGATACACTAAATCAAATTATGCTTGCGCCAATAACATTTTTTACAAAAAAATAATACCGCGTTTACCAAAACCATCATGTCTAAAATAACTATATTGCTTGGAAGTACTAGATATATTTAACGACAAAACATCCACTAAAAATAAAATAAGGGTATAAATAGAAACTTGGCGTTCTCTTTTTTTTTTGAAAAACGGTAATAAATTATTCATTATAAATTATAATTTATAAATTATAATTTATAATGAATAAATATGGCGGCAGAAGCAGGAGCAATTGAAGCGGCCGAAGTAGCTGAGGAGATAAGAAGTAATAGTGGCGATATTGAAAAAAGCACTGCTACTTACGAGGGATTAATAGAAGAAGCCCAAAAATCTGTTGGTGAAGCTGAAAAATCTGTAAAGGCAGAATTGCAGGTGAAAGCTCAAGAACTCGAGAGAGAAATATTGGATAAATTTAGTCAAGACGCGACAGATAAACAAGCTGTTATAGATTGTTTAAAGTCAATTACAGATAATCCATCAGTTGAAAATACATATAGACAAGTAAAGATATTGGAAGGACGGAGATCTTTTAGCAGTCTTAAAGCATTATACGAGAGAGCATCTGAAACTCTAAGTCGTGCTCTTGATTTTAACAGCGACAGCAATCTAAAAAGGTCATATCTTGATAAGATTAAATTATCTGTTGATAATGGAACAATGGATAAAGCTTCCGTTGACAGATTAAACTCAGCGGTAATCACGGATATGGCTACCGTGGATGAAAAAGCAACATCGGATGGCACAAAAGACGAAATAGAATCAAAATCGTCTCTTCCGTGGAAAGTGGTTTTATTTTTAGTCTGTTGTGGAAGTCTTGTTGGTGCACTGTTTTTAATATCGTCAGCACTATCTGGTTGCTATCAATACAAAGTGGGCAAGGACGCATTTCAGTTAAATAGTTGCACACAATTTTACAGCAACAAGGACAATCAACCATATTGTTCGTGTCCCACTGGTTTGGTCACAACACCAGATTGTAATGGGGCAGATGCAAACTATCCATATTGTAAATGTCCTGAAATAAGGGGACAAGTGTGTGTAGATGGCGCAAATATGGTATACTATGGATATACAGATTATAACCCATTCACGCTTTTAAAAGATATTGCCAAAACGGTTATAAACGCTGCAAAAGATGGACTAGGTGGATTAGGAGATCTATTAACAACTATTAAAAAATATGGTTTAATTGTTGGTGTTGTCATACTCGTTATTATCACGCTTAATATTTTACTTAAATTTGCACCATCTAGCGGAAGCGGTGGAGGAAGTGGGGGAGAAAGTGGGGGAGAACATAAATAATACACAGCTTTTTCACAAAAAGCTGTACCAAAAACGTTACATTTAAATTAACTTTTTGAACCCACAATCATGCTTCAAATATAACACAGCTTTTTCACAAAAAGCATTACCAAAAAAGCTACGTTTAAATTAACTATTTGGATGCACGATCTTGCTTCAAATATAAAAAAGTGAAAGGAAGTGCTACATATAATATTGAAATTATATGTAATCAGTCAACATTTTTATAAAAAAGAAAGGTGTAAATAGGTAGTCAACATGCTGTGTTAATTTAAACATGGCGTTTTTGGTACGGCATTTTTGGTACGGCTTTTTGGTACGGCTTTTTGATACGGCGTTTTTGGTACGGCTTTTTGGTACGGCTTTTTTTAAAAGCCGCTTTAGGCCGAACAGCTCTCGCAAATACCCCTCAAATACGGATCACGTGGGCACGCGCCGTCCGCCACGCCCGCGTCTTTCAACGTCTGCTTTCGGTCGTCCTTGATGCGCGCCATCGCACTGGGGTCCAACCCAAACTTGACCGCGTCCACCGCCGGCTGTGTGCGCAAGTAATACATACCCGTTTTCAACCCGTTTTTCCAGCTGTAAAAATGGCTGCTATTCAATACATTGAAATCGGGCTTGGCCATAAACAAGTTCATGCTTTGCATATGGTCCACGAACGGGCTTCGATCGACGGCCTGTTTTAATATGTCCGTCACTTTCAGCTCGTACGCCGTCTTGTACATCTTTTTAATGTCTTCGGGAATTAGCTTTATTTTTTGGACACTGCCATTGTCGTACAAGATTTCCTCATAAATCTGAGGCGTCCACAACCCCCGTTCGATAAGCGCTTGGATTAGGTGGCGATTCACGACCGTAAACTCGCCCGCCAACGTCTTTCGTAAGTAAATGTTGCTTGTATACGGCTCGAAACATTCGTTGTTGCCCATAATCTGGCTTGTCGACGCCGTGGGCATCAATGCCGTCAATAAACTGTTGCGAATGCCGTAGGCTTTCATATCGGCCTTGAGTGTTGCCCAATCAAGTGCCAATTCGGGTTTATTTTCAGGCGTCATCATATCAAACTGCAAGAGGCCGTGTGAATGTGGCGAGTCGCCGTATGATGAATATCGCCCATATCGTTTGGCCAACTCAACGCTCATCTTGGCGGCGCCAAAGTAAATCGTCTCAAAGATTGCACGGTTGAGTCGTCGGGCCTCCTCTGACCCAAATGGTAAGCCCAACATACAATACACGTCAGCCAACCCTTGGACACCGATCCCAATCGGCCGATTTTCGCGATTTGTTTTCTCCGTCTCACGTGTCGGGTAAAAATTAACATCAATCACATGATTTAAATTGCGACACACAACTCCCGCAACGTGCTCCAGTTTTGTGAAATTAAACGCTTTGGCGTCCTTGTCTACAAATTGAGGCAAGCAAATACTTGCCAAGTTGCATACAGCAATATTTTCTTTATTGGAAAATAGTGCAATCTCATTGCATTGGCCCGTCAATACGCCACCAAAGACGCCCATTCCACGCTCTTTTTCGGTGAAACAGTATGTGTCCGAAATGCGTCCCGTGCGAATGATACCTTTCACGGTCACGTGTTTCACGTTAGCGCCCAAGCCCGCAGATTTGCCCACAACGCCGTCAATCACGACACCAAGACTTCGCAACTGCTCGACATCGCTTTCGATTAACGTGATACGGTAAATGCTTCTTTCACTTTTTTCGCCAACGTCAAACAAGGACACAAACGGGTCACACCCAAGCGTTTGCAACAGATACATCACGTTCATCAAAAACTCCTTGCTAGAATGCGCCATATTGAATCCGTCATTGTCAATGTACCCGTACTTTTTAACAATCTGGTTGATCCAGTCGACTTTCATGATCAAATTGCCGTTGATAGGTACCGTATGTGGCACAAGCGAATGCTTTAATGGAAAATTCATACCGTCTGTAATCACTGGAAACGCCGATTTAATCAACGTCATCCCTTCTTCCAAATCGATTGCGCGGTGTTTGACAATGGTGCCATCTGCTTGCACCACATAAAACACGTGATAATGGGTGCATTCAATCTCGGCGCCATTTGAGCACACCACTTTGATCAATTCTTGGGCCGTCCCCGTTTTTGTTACGACGGTGGGCGTAAACTTTTCGCCATTCCACACATTGACTTGGACATGGTCTTCAAATGTTTTGATGGGGTAATAACCGATCGACGTCAAAATCATCGTTTCAGGCGCCACACACAAGTTGGAGTTGCGAATGACACCCAACTGCTTTTGCATGTTGCGACGATTGACGGTATCCTTGTACGAAATGTACGGCATGCCCGTTTCAATTTGGCTTTCTAAAATGTGGCTCCACAATTCACGGGCTTTGACGGTTTTCTTTTGACGGTTTTGCGCTTCATAGGAAAGGTAGATCTTTTCAAACTCGTCGCCGTAATTGTCCACCAAAAATGGGCATTCGTTTGGGCACATCAGCGACCAGTCGCCATTGTCTTGGACGCGTTTCATAAACAAATCGGACACCCATAAGGCCAGAAAAAGATCGCGGGCACGCAAGTTTTCGTCGCCCGTATTTTTACGCAATTCAATAAACGCGTAAATGTCGGCATGCCACGGCTCCAAATACACCGCGATACTGCCTTGTCGTTTACCCCCCTGATTGATATACCGGCCCACCATTTCCAGCGTTTTGCATAACGGCACGATGCCTTCGGATTTCCCGTTGGTGCCTTTGATTAAACTGCCTCTGGCGCGAATGTTGGACAGCGACAGGCCGATCCCGCCTGCCCATTTGGATATTTTTGCCACATCGGCGACCGTCTTGAAAATATCTTCTAAATTATCCTCACTCGACAACAAAAAACAGCTACTGAGTTGTGGCTTTGGCGTACCCGCATTGAAAAGCGTGGGCGTGGCGTGCGTAAAGCACATGGTGCTCGTCAAATCGTAGGTTTCCCTGATAAGAGGCAAATATTCTTCCGGCGAAAGGCCAGACAGCGCGTGGATTTGAATGGCGACACGCATCCAGAGATGTTGGGGGCGCTCGACGATTTTGTCCTTGATTTTAAAGAGGTAGGATCGCTCCAACGTCTTGACGGCGAAAAAGTCAAACAGGTAATCGCGTTCATAATCAATGTAGCCTTGGATAATTTCGGAATAGTTACACACCACTTTGTAAAATGCTTCCGAGACGATGCCTTCCACGTGGAGGGCGCGAACCACGTCGGCGTACACCGGGCTGGTTGTTTTGGCGATATTGCTGGCAAGAATACGGCCACCCAGTTGGTTGTATTCGGGGTGATGGTGCGACTTTGTGGCGCAGATATTGGCAGAGAGGTTATCAAGTTCGGTGGTTTTGATACCGCTAAAAATGCCGTTAATGGTTTCTTTGGCGATTAGGAGCGGGTCGACGTGGGTCAGCCCGGTGCACAGATCGCTGATACGTTTGGTAATCTTGTCAAAAGAGACGGGTTCATGGGTGCCATCGCGTTTAATCACTTGCATCACTTTTATTTTATTTTTGGTTTCTTTTAAAATCAAAAATTCATTTTTATGTTTATTTTTATTTTTTAGTTATTTTTATTAAGCCTTATACTTTTCAACTGTAAAAAATTCAATATGGTAAATGAAGTGTTCTTCATAGGGAGTGAACGTGTTTGGATGTCGTTCATAAATTGTGATGTGTTCTTCATTTTTATCAATTCGTAGATAACGCGAGGTATTTTGTTCTAAAAAAGTGTGAAAGCGTGCTATCATTGTACGACTTGCGTCTGCATAACTTGTCTCATAATTAAACGTCTTTTTATTTTCAACGATAATAAACATTTCCGGATAGTCTTCTTCATCACCGTCATCTTCATCTTCATCTTCATCACCGTCTTCATCTTCACCGTCGTCATCATCTTCATCATTTTCTTCATCATCTTCACCGTTGTCTTCATCATTTTCTTCTTCTTCATCCTCCTCCTTTTGTGAAGCGGTGTTTTTCATTAGATTTTTTAAAAGCCCGTTCAACAACAAAGAGATGATATTCTCATTTTCTTTAATTTCGTCAGAACTATTAAAAACTTTTTCCTTTTCTAGAAAATTGTCAGTCGTCTCGTCATCCTTATGAGAGGTCTCATTCTTATTAGTCGTCTCGTCATCTTTATGAGAGGTCTCATCCTTATTAGACCTCTTCTCATCTTTCTCATTAGTATTCAATGTTTCAGGAGACGTGTTTGAAATATCAACAAAATCGTCCGACATCTTTGTTTGAATTATACATTTTTAAACCACAATTAAATTAAAAATGTTTACATTTTTTATTTTACAAATTGACCGGCTTTGCAAAAACTTGAGCATTCCTTCTCGTCCTTGTAAAATCCCTTGAGAGGATTAACCGGCTGTTGCACCTGTACACACTGTTCCGCACCTTTTTCACCTTTTCCGCACATAAAAGACACATTATCAAAAACAACGCCACAATTCTTTGCGCACTCGTTTAAATCCTTATACACGCCGGCCTTTTCATCGGGAGAATCAGCCACGTTCATACAATACCCTTTTCCAGGGCCAAGTGCATCCTTCATGCATTTGTATCCAGGTGATGTCGGCTTATTTTTTCGTGGTTTGTATAAAACCACGCTTGCGATAAGACATACAGACAAAATACCAATAAAAGACATGAAATATTTTTCCATAGACATCTTTTATTATATATTAAATTTATTTCATTGTTTCATTATTTTTTGAAAAAGTGCTGTGCAATTTAGCAACACCGTAACCACTTGCAAATCCTAGCATTCCGGAACAAAATGTATAAAAATAAGCATGTTTGTACCAGGGTACAGAATAGGCTGGGCTTACCGACGGCGCAGATGCAAATGTAAAATGCGTCGATTTTTTAGGAGAATGTGATTTGGTTTTATCCATTTTTGATATAATACAATCACTTTAAATGGCACATTTACAGGCTTTCTAGAAATTATTTAGGAGCACTCAGTGCATCGAGTGTATTTAAATAGTTAATTTAAACTTTATGTGTTTAGAACGGCTTTTTATGAAAAAGGTGTAACGTTTTCATTCGCTTGACAAAAACTCCAATAAAGCCTGTACATTTTCATGATCTGTTGTCTTTCCTTCCCCCCGCGTCGTGCGCGAATAATCGTAAAACAATATCTGAATATTACCATCACTTTCTTCGTTCACCAATAACCCATCCAATGTCAAACTACCATAGTCAATATTGGCTTTTTTTAATTGCTGTAATGTTTCTACGATTTGTTCACGCAAAATTGGGTAATTTTTCTTATTTTCAACCATTGTATAGTTTTTTAAAGGGATAGGCCTGCTTGGTAACTTTTGTCGAAAAACAACTTTATTTAACCTATCCCCTGTAATGGCAACAGTTTTTATTAAATGGGGAGAATCTATCGCATTAATATATCGTTTTGTCAATATAAATTCCTTTAATGCATCATACGTATGGTGAGGTGGCACGTTAAACATATCTACCTTTTTAAAAAATAGAGTATAAAACATCTCTACACACGTGTTATTTTCTGTGCGTGTCAATAAATCAGGCAGTTTGTTTGTACGACACAAGTCGTGAATGTCAGAGGTCAATCGATGCTTTCTAAACGCAAATGTTCGATACAAACTGTTTAACGTATTTTCGTCACGTGATAGCTCTTTGTTTCCATGAAAAAAGTGTGAATAATTTTCTTCACCTAAAAATTCTATACCGACATCACGCAACTCATTTTTTAGTCTTTCAAAATTAACCAATGATTCAAGCTGTGTTTCAACAATGGTGCCTTTTATTTCAAATAAAACTGTCTCATCTGCATTTAATTTAATGCTTCCATCCCCAAAATTAAAGGTTTTATCTGGCAAGCCATTTAATAACGCTTTTGTCCGATCGCCATCAATGGTTGTCCCAATAAAATGCCCTCCTTCTTTTAAATTTTGTGAAATGGTTTGGACCAATTTTTGAAGATCATCGGGTTTGTCTGGAAAGAAAAAGAAACTTAACGAAAAAAAGGATGCAACCACATCTACGCCTTCTGTGCCAACCTTTTCAACAATTTTTAATGTATTTTGTGCGTTTGTGGCGATCAATTCTACAAACCTATCTTTATCCATCCGTTCTCGTACATGCTCACGTGTTTTTGCATATGTGTGCGCGTCTATATCACATTGTGCGCAAAGATACTTAACTGGACACGCTTGGCAAAAATGTGTTGCAACAAGGTCCGGATGAACTGCACAATATTTTGGTGTTTCAACATCTTTAACATCTTTAACATACTCAGGGAAGCGTTCAAGCAATTCGTTGCAATTTGCTACATTTGGTTCAACGCCAAATACTTTTTTGGTAGCAACTTTCTTATATTTATCAATATCACCTCCTCGTCCTATACCCAAATCAAGAACCGTTTTATCCTCACAAAAATAGTTGATTATTTCACGTTTAATTTGATTATGATATTTTCGAAATTTAAACATCGGTTTAAAAAGCTCTAACAATTTGTGCGATTCAAACGGGTGTACCATATCTTTAAAAACATCGATAGCAACATTTACAAAATTGGGCCGATCTTTATCAGGACGAGGCCTGTGCAATACAAATTTTTTTACAGCTTTATCATACATAAATTCATAAATTGTCTTATTTTCCAACTCTGTATCTGATAGATAAATAGCAGACCTACCATCTATTTCAAACATTGTCTCTCCTTTTTGATCCTTCGGCGTATACACGCACAAATAATACTTGTATTTTGCACCATCTTGGCCCGCTTGTATGACGCGAAAATCAATTGACATTTTTTCAGGAAATTTCCATTTAAATACAGGTTGGTTTGGCGCAATTTGTTGCGGTGTATATATAAGCCCATCATTGTCTTCTTTAGGCAAGGATTCAAGCAAGGTTTCTGTATCCTTGTACAAATTTTTGTAAAACTTTTTCATTACAAACAATGCATGATCTGTCTTTGCTGCTTCTTCTGCAAATTGTAAACGTTGGTCTAACAGTTCGCGTTGCAAAGGCCGGTTTTGAAACATGTAACAATCAAAAAAATGAAATTGGTCCTTGAAAAATTCTGCATCTATTAACGTGTTATCAAGCTCTTTGTCAGACACTGTAATATACACAACTTTGTCACCTTGTCGAGCATACACATATCCGTCTATAAAAAATAAAAGAAAACGCTCGCCATCCAATTTATTTGTAACTGTATACCTATTTGATCGAAGTGTCTGATACGAGTCATATTTTATATTTACAGGTTTTGGCGGCATCAAATGCGCCTCTCTATCAAATTGCGCGAAAGGGGCTTTAGGCCCTTTAAGAAGACTGTCTACTTTATCAATCGTTAAATTTGTTTGAAAATAATCTGTGATTAGCCAGAGAGAGTTCTGTATAATGACGGGCGATAATTTTTTAATATCGTATTCAATTTCAAACTCGTATTTTGTGTCTTTTCCACCTTTCTCCTTTATTTGCGTAAACATATAAGTGTAATTCTTGCCTGTATCGTATTCAAAACGTCTACGATTTCTTGTTAACACACTTGTTATATTTTTTACGTCTGACGTGTCTGGGCAATCCATAGTTGTTTCCTTACTTGAAGAATATCGGATGGTGTATATATCGCCAGATTTTCCAAGACGATAAGATCTATCTATATGTTCTTTTCCATTTTTTATTTGACACATTTTTCCGTCTTTAGACTCTATTTCTCGAAATTCTGTAGTAAGACCATCCTTTTTCATGTTATAGATTGTAACAGTGCTAGTATTAAACTTTAGGTCTTCTTTTTTAATCTTGTAACGTCTTATACATTTTTGTAAAAGAGCATTAAAAAAAACCTCTGAGATGGAATGCTTGCCATCTTTACCAACTCTTATTTCAAATTCATGCCCTTTTACGTCGCTAAAAGATGTTTTAATACGATTTAAAAATGTTTTGACATCTGGGTCTATAAACATTTCTGATGTAAAGCGCTCTAAAGACGACATTTATATTAATAAATTTAATTTATTTAAATTTATTTCGAAAAAAAGAGCGCGAACATTCTAATACAAATGGTGATAATAATAAATCTGAATCGTTGACGATCGCTCCAGTGCCGTCATTGTTACATTTGAAAACGGGTCAAAAGTATGATGATCACCTGATACAATGTAGCGCGTAAATGCAATCGGTGCTTTCTCCGCACACATTCTTGAATAAAAACTGCCTTCTAAAACCTTTGTATGAACCGTTGAAAAATTGTTACGATACAAATACTTTTCACCAGACTGCCAGTTTTTTATCACCAATTCCATATAGTCGTTTTTCCACAGCGATACGGGATGCACGGACACGGCTTTACGCCAGTCATCGCCTTTATATAAATTTAAAACAGAAAAGGGATCCATTGTCGTCTTATTCGACAATCTGGAAATTAATGTTGGGAGGCATAAAATAGACTTTTTTGTCATTTGTTTCTATAATTATAATCACGTTTTTAAATTAAATTAAATTTTATTTCATTTCATTTAAATGATCTACTCGGCAATCACCACTAACCCCGACACGTCATCCAAAAAAATGTGGATGGCGGGCGGAGTTGTTGTCCTTTTAGTTGCAGTTGTATTACTATACTTTTTGGTATTAACAAAATTGTCCAAGCCTAACTCCCAACCACAACCATCATCACCATCATCATCCATGCAAATGCAATTTGCGCAATCGCCTTCTATGAGAATGAAATTTTCACAAGGATCCAACGCATGCACAATTGAGGAAGACTGCCAAAACGGATACGTTTGTCAGAATAACATGTGCCAACCATCAATGAAAATGCAATTTCCGCGAAGATTTCAATCCATTGGGACTGGAGTTCCCTGTAAGGATCATAGCGATTGTAGTGATGGTAATGGGTGCGGTCTTGTTACAAATGATCCTAACAAACAATGCTGTCGATACGGTGCACATGATAATCAATTCGGAAGCGTGTGTTTGGATCATTACTGTGAGGATGATAGCTACTGTGGTGGTCATATTCAGTGTGGCATTGTTGACGGTGTTACAAGTGTTAAAGGTAGCACTCAAACATTTTGTTGTCAAAACGGTGTAATTCCACCTGACATGCATGGACCAGATGGACTCTATGGACCTGGTGAAATCGGCCATAAAATATATAATGAAGGGTCTTTTTTAGATTATTCAAAAGGATCATCAAAGCGATGTATATAAATCCAATAACGATGCTTATCACCAACTGGTAACTTTTGTATCTTTAACCAATAAGGACTAAACTTTACAAAATCTAAAAATGGAGAAACGGAGAAAACAACTGCATTATCTTTAAATTAACGATTTGAGTCCACGATATTGCCAAAACGCTCTACAGAAAATATATTATAATATAAATAAAAATCATATTATAAAAAAAAATAAATTTAAATAAATGAGCGTGCCGGATGTAAACGTAAATCCGGACACGTCATCCCAAAAAATGTGGATTGCAGGCGGATTTTTATTTATTGTAGTTGCAGTAGCTGTACTGTACTTTTTCGTCTTTAAAAAATCGCCCAGTCCTAAATCCAACACATGCATGATTGACCAAGACTGCCAAAACGGATAT
>Ga0114967_10004018_pt1 | contig 11948 bp, 7 predicted proteins | sample M_130628_MF_Meta_FD_92639 | JGI IMG/M metagenome (GOLD analysis project Ga0114967, IMG submission 92639) | Freshwater microbial communities from Lake Montjoie, Canada to study carbon cycling - M_130628_MF_MetaG | ecosystem: Environmental > Aquatic > Freshwater > Lake | place: Lake Montjoie... | reverse complement strand
GAAACCGACACTATCGATGTCAATTACAGATATGTTAAAAATAGTGCTGCTGATGGATTGAAGTTATCTGCTGAGAAAATGAAGAACGGCAATTATTTAGTAACTGCAATTGCAGTTGATAAAAACAATATGCGATGTCTTGATTATGAAGACCGTGTTTATTTTCAATGTTTGTCCGGTGGTACAACGATGAAAAATCAAGGAACTCCAACAGGAAGTGAATCTATAAAAATGTCAAATGGAAAAGCGGCCATAGAAGTGGTTCCAAATTCAAAAGGAGAATTTATAGAAATGAATATTTTGAATCAGAATTTTAAAGGGGAATATTTAAAGTTTAAAAAATAATTTTTCAATTCTTTCCAATGAATAATAGCGTTTTAAAAGTTTTAATTTTATTATCATGGGTCTCTCTTTTGAGTTGTTCCAACATGAAAATGGCTTTTAATTTAAATGAAATTGAAAGAAGCCGCGAACTTGAAAATGCCAATCTTTATATAAAAGAAACTCCTAAAACAATTACTTCTTCATTTTGCAAAAGAAGTACTGGAAACAAGCACGATTTCTATTCAGAAGGAGATTATTGGTGGCCAGACGATAAAAATCCTAACGGCCCTTACATCCGTAAAGATGGTTTCACTAATCCCGAAAATTTTACTGAACACCGTGAAGCATTAATTCATTTTAGTCAGTTGTCAGGCGCATTGGCTTCCGCTTATGTTTTAACAAATGATACTAAATACGCTAAAAAATTAGCCGAACATTTAAAAGCTTGGTTCGTAAATGAAGATACTAAGATGAATCCAAATTTGCTTTATGCTCAAGCTATAAAAGGGGTTGCAACTGGAAGGGGAATTGGAATTATAGATACGATTCATTTGGTTGAAGTTACAAAAGCTATTCACGCTATTGAAAATTCAGGATCCCTTTCTGCATCCGATTTAGAAACTATAAAATTATGGTTTGCTAGCTATTTAAATTGGATTACCACACACGAATATGGAATTGCAGAACGCGATAATGGAAACAATCACAGTGTTTGTTGGACGATGCAAGTTGCCGCATTTGCAGATTTAATTGGTGATGAAAAAACGAAAGATTTCTGTAGAAATTTTTATAAAAACACCTTGTTACCTAATCAAATGGAGAAAGACGGTAGTTTTCCATTGGAATTAAAAAGAACAAAACCGTATGGTTATTCGTTATTTAATTTGGATGCAATGACCAGTATATGTCAGATTTTATCTACAAAAAAAGACAATCTTTTTACCTACACTTCTAGCGATGGTAAAAATATAGAATTAGGAATAAAATTCATGTTTCCTTTCATCGAAAATAAATCACTTTGGAAGTACCAACACGATGTAATGTATTGGGACGAATGGCCTGTTCGACACTCCAATTTGCTTTTCGGTGGATTGGCTTTTAAAAATAAAAAATACTTAGAATTATGGAAATCGCTTAACGCCAATTTTACTACACCTGAAATTGTAAGGAATATGCCAGTTCGAAATCCAATTTTATGGGTATTAAAATAAATAGTCGTTAAACTAAATTCAATTCACAGAGTCTAAAAATTAAAATAATAATTAATAAATAATAATGAAAAAATTAATCGCAGCATCCCTTTTAGGTATACTATCATTTTCACCTATAATCGCTCAAGAAAAAACAAAACCAAACGTACTTTTTATCGCCGTTGACGATTTAAAACCACTTTTAGGTTGTTACGGTAATACATTGGTGAAAACCCCAAATATTGATAGATTAGCAAAAATGGGAACAGTGTTTCTAAATAATTACTGTCAACAAGCGGTATGCGGCCCAACACGTGCGAGCTTACTTACGGGAATGCGCCCAGATTACACAAAAATACGTGATTTAAAAACGAAAATGCGTGACATGAATCCTGATATTTTAACGCTTCCTCAATACTTTATTAGTCAAGGATATACTACATCTGGAGTTGGAAAAATATTTCATCCAAGTTGTGTAGACAAAAAAGTAGATCCTCAATCGTGGTCGGTACCTTTCTTTTTTGCTAAAGATTCTGATTATGCTAATGGAGCTCCAGTTCAAAAACACTATCAATCTCCTGAATTAAAAGCACTTCAAGCCGTTGATGATGCTGCTAATAAAGACGATAAAGAAAAAAAGAAAGCTAAGAAAGAGGATTTAGATGAAGATGGAGGAGGTTCAAGAGGACCTGCTTTTGAGTGTTTAGAATTACCAGATAATGCTTATGAAGATGGTGTAAGCGCTTTACTTGCTGAAAAACAAATAATTAAATTATCAAAAGAGAATAAACCTTTTTTTATGGCTGTTGGTTTTCATAAACCACACCTTCCATTTGTATCTCCAAAAAAATATTGGGATTTATACAAACGGGAAGACATGCCAGTTGCAGAATTTCAAGAACATGCTTTAAACAGTCAAGCATTTGCTTATCAATATCCTGGGGAATTAACTAATTATTCTGGAGTTAAAGAATTTGCTAAATTTGATAAAAATGATAATAATGATTTTAAATTAGCTATCGATAAACAAAAAGAATTAGTTCATGCTTATTATGCTGCAGTCTCTTACACAGATGCTCAAGTTGGAATTTTATTAAACACTTTAGAAAAATTAGGAACTTTAAATAATACCATTATTGTTCTTTGGGGCGATCATGGTTGGCATTTAGGAGATCATGATATGTGGGGAAAACATACCAATTATGAGCAGGCTACAAAAGCACCGTTAATTATTGCTGCTCCGGGATTAAAACCAGGACAAAGTAAATCTATGACTGAATTTGTTGACGTATTTCCAACTCTTTGTGAATTATCAGGTGGAAAAATTCCAGCAAATTTAGATGGTAAAAGCTTGGTTCCGGTTATGAAAAACAATAAAGTTTCAGTTAAGGAGTACGCGATGAGTCAATATCCTAGAAAAATGCCAAAAGCGGACATTAAAAAAGAAGATGGAAAAGGAAAATTAATGGGTTATTCAATGCGCACAGAAAAATATCGTTACACCGTTTGGTTGAAGAATTTTACTAGCGACCAACCGTATAGTGCCGATAAAGTTTATACATTAGAATTGTACGATTATGTTAAAGATCCATTGGAGAAAGTAAATGTGGCCTATGAAAAAAACTATGCTTCAGTAGCCGCTGATTTGGATAAAAAAATGGTAGACTATTTTAATTCAAAAGTTTCTAAATAATTAAGATTATGAACACAAAATTTATAAAAACACTTTCGGTTTTATGTTTGATGGTTCTTTCAAACGGAATAATCGCACAACAGAAAAAGTCGAATAAACCTAATATTTTATTTATTGCGGTTGACGATTTGAAACCGCTTTTAGGTTGTTATGGTAATACTTTGGTAAAAACCCCAAACATCGACAGATTAGCAAAAATTTCAACCGTTTTCAATAAAAATTATTGTCAACAAGCAATTTGCGGACCTACAAGAGCGAGTATTATGACAGGAACTCGTCCTGATGTGACTCAGGTTTGGAATTTAACAACCCAAATGCGTGATGTAAATCCAGATTTAGTTACGCTTCCTCAATATTTAATTACCCAAGGTTATGAAACCTCAGGAATTGGAAAAATATACCACCCTTCAAGTGCAATTGGTGGTGTTGATCCAGTTTCTTGGAGTATTCCATATTTAAAATCGAAAGAATCTGATTTCCCAGCTGAATTTGGTTCTCCCGCAAATGGTCAATACCAGTTACAAGAAACCAAAGCAAGAATGACGCCTGAAATAATTGCGGAGAGAAAAAAACAAAGTAAAGATTTAGCTGCAAACGATGAAAATCCTAAAAGTATTAAAGGGCCTTCAGTTGAATGTATTGATGTTCCAGATAATGCCTATCAAGACGGGGTTAATGCACTTATAGCAAAAGAACAAATTATAAAACTTTCTAAAGGGGATAAGCCATTTTTCATGGCGGTAGGATTTTCTAAACCTCATTTACCTTTTGTATCGCCAAAAAAATATTGGGATTTATACAAAAGAGAAGACATGCCAATTGCCTCTTTTCAGGAGCATTCAAAAAACGGACCTCTAATTGCCTATCATCAATCGGGGGAATTACGTAATTATCTAGATATTCCAGAATTTGCAACTTTACCTTCCGATTCTCTTAGAATTGGTTTGAAACTTGAAAAACAAAAAGAATTAATTCACGGTTATTACGCTGCTGTATCTTATTTAGATGCGCAAGTTGGCGTTTTATTAAACACATTAGAATCTCTAGGAACTTTAAACAATACCGTTATTGTTCTTTGGGGAGATCACGGATGGCACTTAGGCGATCATGATTTGTGGCACAAACACACTAATTTTGAAGAAGCTACAAGAGCTCCGTTAATCATTGCAGGACCTGGAATAAAATCAGGTAAAACGAATTCTCTTTCTGAATTTGTGGATGTTTTTCCAACAATTTGTGATTTAGCAGGTGTGCCCATTCCAAACAAATTAGACGGTTTAAGTTTGAAGCCATTGATGTTAAACAATAATGCTAAAGTGAATGATTACTCCATTAGTCAGTATCCTAGAAAATTAAAGAAATTGGAAATGATTAAAAAAGGATATACCGATTCTAAAATTATGGGATACAGTATGAGAACCGATAAATACAGATTCACTATTTGGATGAATAATTTTACAAGTAAGCAACCATTCAACGAATTTAAAGTTTATGCTTTTGAAATGTACGATTATGTAAAAGACCCTTTGGAGAAAGTAAACGTTGTTAATGATAAAGATTATGCTACTATTTCTAAAGAGTTGAAAGCTAAAATGCTTGATTACTTTAAAAGTGAATTAGCAAAAAAATAATTGTTTTAACTTGTATAAAATGAATAAATCAAGAATATATTTTCTACTTATTTTAATTGTTTTACTACAACGGATAACTTATGCTCAAACCTCAAGTTTAGTTTCCATGGGATCCAATGGAAATTTAATATACACTCCAGATAGCAGGGGTAATGTAATTCCTGATTTTAGTGCAGTTGGTTTTATGAATGGCGAAGCTCCGATACCAACAATTGGCGTGGTGTTAACTGTAAATCCTGTAGCGGGTGATAATTTAGCCAACGTTCAAAACGCAATTAACCAGGTGGCAGCAATGCCTGTTGATGCTAGTGGATATCGAGGCACTATATTATTTAATGCTGGAACTTATAATATAAGTAACACTATAACTATTTCAGCAAGTGGAATTGTACTTCGTGGAGTTGGATTTAATGGTACTGGTACTAATTTTATTGCTACTAAAACTTCTCAACACACACTATTTAATTTTTTAGGATCTTCAGGAACTTCTTATAATTCGTCAAATTCAACTAGAAAAGCTATTACAGATGCTTATGTTGCCATTGGTAAAAAACAAATTACAGTTGCTTCCGGTCACACATTTACCAGAGGCGATAAAGTTTTTGTTCATAGAATTCCTAATGATGCATGGATCAACTTGCTAGGAATGAATTTATTGTCCAATATTGATCCTTTGGCAGTAAATTGGACTGCAAGTGCCTATGATATGGATTCTGAAAGAAAAATAGAAAATATAAATGGTAATGTGATTACTTTGGATGCCCCAATTATGGATATTATTGAACCTGTTTATTCAACGGGTGAATTGGTTAAATTTACCGATAATAGAATAAATAATTGTGGTATCGAAAATATGAGAATTTCTTCAATATATGCGTCTGCAACAGACGAAAATCATGGTTGGGAAGCAGTTGCATTTGATAACATATACAATGCTTGGGCTAAAAATTTAGAAGTTTATTATTTCGGATATTCAGCAGTTCACATCAATTCTGACGCTAGTTTCATTACCGTTGATGCTTGTAAAATGTACGATGCAAAATCAATTATTGATGGAGGTCGTCGCTATTCTTTTAATGTGGATGGGCAACGATGTTTAGTGCAAAATTGCATCACTAGAAATGGACGTCACGATTATGTAAATGGGAGTAGAACTTGTGGTCCAAATGTGTTTTACAATAGTTCGTCAACAATTCAAAATAATGATATCGGTCCTCACCATCGGTGGGCAACAGGAATTTTATTCGATAATTTAGTAGGTGATGGTAGAATGGATGTTCAAAACAGATTGGATATGGGAAGTGGACACGGATGGTCTGGTGGACAAATTATGTTTTGGAATTGTAATGCTGCTAGAATGGCAATTCAAGACCCTCCAGGCGATGCGATAAATTGGGCTATTGGGTGCATTTGCCCAGACATTACTAATGTTGGGGATGCCACTACAGAACCATTAGGCGTCATTCAATCGCAAGGAACTCGTATTGTTGCAATTCCTAGTTTGTATTTAGCACAATTAAATGACCGACTAGCCAGATTATTGGAAAACAATCAATTTGAGAATAATAGGGATGGATTTTCGATGAAATTAAGTCCTAATCCAGTAAGTTCTCTAATTTCTATTCATGCAAACCAACCATTTGATAAAAATTGTACAATTTCAATAATAAATAGTAACGGTCAAATTGTAATTAAACAAATAGATACTATTAATTTTACAAATGATAATCTCGAAATAAGTTTTGAAGTATCTAATTTGAGTTCTGGAATTTATTTTGCTGAAATTTGCAATAATTCAATTCCTAGAACGATTAAATTCATTAAGAAATAATATAATATTGCGATATATGAAACAACTCCTACCTATTAAAAATTATTACTTTATTGTTGCTTTTTTGTTTTTTAATTTATTGGGTTTAGTTGCTACAAATGCGGCTACAATTAATGTAAATTCAATTAACGCGCTTCAGAGTGCATGTAATAATTCTTCCGCTGGCGATATAATTGTCCTTGCAAATGGAACCTATACTAATGTAACTTTAGATATAAATAATAGTAATATTTCTGTAATAGCACAAACTCCAGGAGGTGTATTTTTAAATGTTTATGGCGATATTAATATCAACGGAAATAACATCACCTTTAGCGGATTTCAATTTACTCAAGGTGATATTGGTACAGGTTATTTAATTGAAGTTTATGGAAGCAGAAATAAATTAACGCACCTCAATTTTAGTAATTATTACGCAAAAAAATATATTGAAATCAAAGCGGGAACTCAATACAATGAAATAACCTTTTGTAATTTAGAAAAAAAACCAGCGGATGCAGCAATCGGATGTACCATTCAAATCTCAACTTCGCCCTCTGTTATTGGTTATCACAAAATTAGTTATTGCTCTTTTCAAAATTATTATGGTTTAGGTGGTGACAATGGTAACGAACCAGTAAGAATTGGACTAGGTGCAGAGTACCTAAATAAATCTAGAACTACAGTAGAATATTGCTATTTCAATAATACAGGACTTGGCGATAGCGAAACGGTGTCTATTAAATGTCAAGAAAACGTAGTACGTTATTGTACTTTTACCAACCAACAAAATGCTATGCTTTGTTTTAGAAATGGAGATAACAATGTTGCCTATAGTAATTTCTTTATCAATGCAGGTGGAATAAGAGTAAAGGAGGCAAATAATATTTATTGTTACAATAATTATTTTGAAAATTCAGGTGTTGGGAGTACTGCTGAAGCGATTACCTACGTTTATGTTGCTCCATTAGTTCCTCCAACTATCGCTTCTCCAAGAACATTAAACCTAAGTAATATCAATTTTATCCATAATACTTTTTACAATTGCGGCGATATGGATTTAGGAGGTAATGGACCAGTAAATAATACTTGGGCAAATAATATTTTCAGAAAAGCATCTGGAAATCTATTTTCAAATGCTAATAATGGAACTACTTGGGCCGGAAATATTTACCAAGGTACCATTGGAATTACTATTCCTTCTGGTATGACAAATGCAAATCCTTTTTTGGCGCTTAACGCAAATGGATATTATGGTTTAACAGCTAGTAGCCCGGTAAATAATGCCAATGCCAGTTACCCAGCTATTTTAGATATCTCTATTTTGAATGATGACCCAGGATTATTATTTGATATTGCAGGCCGACCAAGACCTGCAACCGTTACCTTAAAAGACGTTGGTTGTGAAGAATATACTACTGGAACCCTTTCAAATCGTCCCTTAACATTAGCTGATGTAGGCCCATCTTATTTAGTGGCTTTAGCAAATGAAAATTTCGATTTAGAAACCAAAATAAGTTTGTATCCAAATCCTGCTAAAAACAATTTTAATATTCAATTTCCAAATAACTATATGGAAGAAAGTGAAATTACTATTTTAAATACTAACGGACAGGTTGTTAAAAATCAAACGGTTACGGAAAAAGATTTAGTAAAAAGCCATACAATCGAATTTAACGGTTTAAATAGCGGTTTTTATTTAATAAAAATTGAATCTTCTAAATTATCTAAAACAATCAAATTAATCGTTCAGTAACTATTCTAATTATTAGTTTTAACATAAATAAATAAATGAAAAACAACTTCAATAGTCTCAAAATAGCCACATTAGTATTTGCAACACTATGTTTATCGAATGCGTATTCTCAGCAAAAAACAAAACCAAATATTCTATTTATTGGCATCGATGATTTAAAACCTATTTTGGGTTGTTATGGAAATACCCAAATAAAAACACCAAACATTGATCGTTTGGCAAAAATGGGCACTGTTTTTATGAGTAATTATTGTCAACAAGCAGTTTGCGGACCAACAAGAGCGAGCTTAATGACGGGTAAAAGACCAGATTATACTAAAGTATGGGATTTAAAAACAAAAATGCGTGATATCAATCCGGATATAGTAAGTTTGCCACAATATTTAATTTCTCAAGGTTATTCGACTCAAGGAATTGGAAAAATATACGACTCTCGTTGCGTTGATAAAAAAATGGATGCGCCTTCTTGGAGTGTTCCTTATTACAATTATTTTAAAACGGAAGAGCGTTATTACTCAAAAGAAACAGGAATGCCAGTTTTGGGAGCCTATCAGTTGCAATCAACAAAAGAATTAGCAATTAAATATACGAATGAAGGTAAGGAAAAAGGATTGGCCGACAAAGAATTAGACGATTATGTTTCTAAATACGTAAAACCTTCTGTAGAATGTGCTGATGTTCCAGATAATGCCTATAATGATGGTGCAAATGCGACGCGTGCTTTAGAAATTTTAGATAAATTAAAATCAGATTCCAAACCATTTTTCTTTGCTGTTGGTTTTTCAAAACCGCATTTACCTTTTGTATCGCCAAAGAAATATTGGGACTTGTACAAAAGAGAGGACATGATTGTAGCTCCTTTTCAAGAAAAAGCTAAAAATAGTGTAGACGTTGCCTTTCATAATTCGGGAGAAATGCGCGGATATTCGGATATCCCACCAATAGTTTCATTTACAGATCAAAAAGATTTCGGATTAACATTACCTTTAGACAAGCAAAAAGAATTAATTCATGGCTATTTCGCAGCGGTATCCTACACCGATGCGCAAGTTGGAAAATTATTAGATAAATTAGATGAATTAGGATTGACTAAAAACACCATAATAGTTCTTTGGGGAGATCACGGTTGGCACCTTGGTGATCACAATCTTTGGTGTAAACACTCAAATTTTGAACAAGCAACTCGAACTCCAATGATCATTTCTGTTCCTGGAAATGCACCTTCAGTGACCAGTGCTCCATCAGAATTTGTTGATATTTTTCCAACATTATGCGATGCAGCAGGGGTTAAAATCCCTGAATATCTAGATGGAAAAAGTTTGTTACCTATAATAAATAAAACAGCTAAATCAGTTAAAGAGTATTCAATTAGCCAATATCCTAGAAGTGGAAATAATACCGAAACAGAGCGTCAAGGTTATGCTTCAGCAAAAGTGATGGGCTATTCTTTAAGAGATAAAAGATACCGATACACCATTTGGTTAACCAATGATTTCAGAAGTAATAAGCCTTTTAGTGCCGATTTAGTTGTTGGAACCGAATTGTACGATTACGAAAAAGATCCCAACGAAACGGTGAATGTAGCAGATTCAAAAGAATACAAATCGGTTGCCAAAGATTTAAAATCGAAAATGCTAGCTTTTTTAGCAACTCAAGTTAAATAATTTAATGAAAAATTCGATTTTTGTTGTACTACTATTTTGGGTTTTTACTTTACAAGTGAAAGCGACAGAATATTTAGTAGAAACAACAACTGATTTTGAAAATGCATTAAAAAAAGTCAATCCTGGAGATATTATTATTTGGAAGGAGGGTAATTATTCAGATATTAAAATTGATTTTACCCCCTTATTAAATGGGACTTCGGAAAAACCTATTTTTTTAAAAGCGCAAAAGGCAGGCAGTGTCAAATTCTCTGGAAACTCTCAATTATTTATTGGTGGTGATTATCTTGTGGTGGAAGGCTTTTTATTTGAAGGAAATTGCACTTTAGAAACGAATCAAAACGTAATCGATTTTAAATCCAAAGACAAAAAAAAAGGTGAAGCAAACCATTGTCGATTAACAAATTGTGCCATTATTAATTATTCTTTAACGGAGGAAAGTGATAAAAAAAATTACTATGTTAATTTAATTGGGACCTATAATGAAGTTGATAATTGTACTTTTGAAGGAAAATTAAATGCCGGGCCAACATTAGTAATAGAATACAAGCAAGAAAATGGTTATGTTCCCGGTAGCGATTTCGCCCCGTCCTCATTTCATCATATTCATCATAATTATTTTGGATACAGAACCTTTTCTTCAAATGGTGGTGAGCAAATTCGAGTTGGAACAAGTACAACTTCTTTTTCCCACGGGTTTAATATAGTGGAATACAACTATTTTGAAGACGAGAGAATAGAAGCAGAAATTATTAGTAATAAAAGTTGGGATAACATTTATAGATTTAATACCTTTTATGGAAATGATGGGGCAATGGTGATTAGACATGGACAAAAATGTTTTGTTTATGGAAATTATATTAATGGTAAATCAGGAAGAAACAGAAGTGGTGGAATTAGAATTATAAATCCTAACAACACTGTTTTTAACAATTATATAGAAAATATTGAAGGAGGAAAAGGAAATTCAAAATTTCCGATTTCTATTATGGATGGATTGGTAGATTCTCCATTAAATGGATATTATCCTGCTGATAACGCTATTGTAGCTTATAATACTGTGGTAAATTCATATGGTCCAGCAATAAAATTGGGAGTGGTAAACAAAGACGTGAAAACACCAAAAATTGCGCCGACAAATGTAATTGTAGTTGGAAATACTATCATAAATTCAATTGGAGATAATGATTCTCCCTTTGAATTAACTGATAATAATACTACTTTTACAATTAAAGATAATTTTTTTACCAATGGAAAAACAACAGAACCAGGATTTTCTTCGATAAAATTAAATCAGATTCCATTTAATAATAAATTTTATGAAGTCAAAACAAAAATTGATTCAACAGTTTCGGATGAAATCAATCAACGGCTTTCCATTCATAATATTAAATTAAATGATTCAGAAATTACTATATTTAATCCAAATTGGATTTTGAAAAAGAAAGACGTTGGTGTTAGTTGGATAAAAAATAAATAAAATGTATAAAATAGTACTTTTTTTGATGGTTTTTGGATTTGAGGTTCAAGCAAAAGAAACAGTTAATTTAATTCAAATTAAAGATACCGTTAAATCTTGTTGTACTTCAAAAATCCCGAGTCGTTATGGAGTAAAAAAGGTTCAACCAAAAAGCAAATCAAAATTAACGCTAAAAAATCACGAAGGCATGGTTTGGATTCCTGGCGGCACCTTTAGTATGGGTGGAGACAATGATCAAGCGCGTCAGGATGAATTCCCAAAACACCAAGTTAAATTAAATGGTTTTTTCATGGATGTTACAGAAGTTACCAATGCGCAATTTGCCAAATTCGTTGCTGCCACTGGATATATTACAACCGCTGAAAAAGATATTAATTGGGACGAATTAAAAAAACAATTG
>Ga0114967_10004014_pt1 | contig 11951 bp, 7 predicted proteins | sample M_130628_MF_Meta_FD_92639 | JGI IMG/M metagenome (GOLD analysis project Ga0114967, IMG submission 92639) | Freshwater microbial communities from Lake Montjoie, Canada to study carbon cycling - M_130628_MF_MetaG | ecosystem: Environmental > Aquatic > Freshwater > Lake | place: Lake Montjoie... | reverse complement strand
GTCACCTGACCGTCCCAAGCCCTGACTGTCTTGTTTCGTGTCAACACAGATCCGCAGTCGTAGGCCTACGCGCCAACGGCCGAATCGAGTTGGCGCAGAGCCTCGCTGAGTCCGGCGCGGCTGGTGATGCCCAGCTTGGGAAATACGTGGTAAAGGTGATTGTCGACAGTGCGCGCCGAGAGGCTGAGTTGGGCGGCGATCTGTTTGGTGGTGTGCCCCGTGGCGGCAAGTTCTGCGATTCGTCGTTCCTGAGCGCTGAGGGTCTCGGCAACACCGAGGGATCGTTTGGTGGAGGCTCCCGCAGCGCGAAGCTCACCCCGTGTTCGGTCTGTCCACGGCCGGGCACCGAGCCGATCGAACGTCTCGACGGCGAACTCCAACGCGGCGCGCGCCTCGGTGTGCCGCCGCATACGGCGCAGCCACATACCCTGTGCCAGAGCGATTCTGGCGTGGTCGAAGGGGAATTCGCCGATACCGGGGTGCGTGAGCGCGGACTTGTAGAGATCGCCGGCTTCGGAATCGGACGCCGCCATCGCCGACATCGCCAGGATCAGGGCAGCAGTGCGAGGGGAAACCTCGGACAGATGCAGTCGGACCGCAGCAGCAGCGTGCACACGGGCCTCCTCAATACGCCCGGTTTGCACTGCCGCATCGATGAGGTCGAGCATATCGTCGCCTACCTGAATATTGTTCGGTGGGAATATACCCGGCGGGCTGATTTGGATCGCAGCTTGATACGCCGCCTCATAGTCGGCTTCGGCGAGCGCAATCCGCACCGTGATCCGTTGCGTAACAAAGAGATACATCTGCAGTCCACGGAGGCGGGACCAGTTGGTCACCTCAGCGCCATATCGGCGCGCGGTATCCAGATCGCCCTGCCACGCGGCGAGCACCCCGAGGTAGGCCAGGAAATGGTGGCGAAGCAATTCACCGCCCTGGGTCCGCTGTGCCATCGCCAGGCCGTCTTCCCCGATTTGCTGAGCCTTCTCCCAGTGTCCGGCGGACATGAGATCGAACATCACCACGCACCCCATCGCCATAGCGTCGATTGAGGGGCCATGCTCGCGGACCCGCTTGTACGCCTCACTGAGCGGAACCCGGAAATCGGTCATGGCATCAACGCAGTACGCGGGGAACGCCAGCTGCATGACCCGACGTGGTTCCTGCAATGGCAGCCGGTCCACATACTGACGAAGAATCGAGCGTACGTAGCCGGCGGCAGTCGCGATGTCGGCGATGCCGGTTCGATACATGAGGATCACCGGGTCCACTCGCGTGTCGATTTTGTCCACCACGTCATTGGTCCGCTGGCGATGCTCGTCGTCGCCGGCATAGTTGGTGATCGACAGCAGCAGATTGACCAGTCGGTTCACTGTCTCGTCGTCAAGGGTGTCGGCCCGGTCGAGCACGTCGAGCACTCGCCGGTGGGTTGAGATCACCTCGCCGTCGCCGTGAAACGCCAGGTATGCATTGGCCATCACCGCCGACGGTGATTCCTCCTCGCCGGTCTCGGTGCTTCCCAGAAGATCCCGCGCCTCGTCATGTCGGCCGGCCCGAGCGGAGAAGTACACCGCATCGGCGAACAATGTGGCACTACCTTCCGGTTCGGTGCTCAACTCGGCAGCCCGGCGGAGCCACTCGGCCGCCACGGCAAGCCCACCCCGGCGGATGGACAGCTGTGCCGCGCGGGCGAGCAGATCGGACACGTCCTGATCGGGCGCAGTAGCGGCCGCGGCCAGATGGGTTGCGCGGCGAACCAGAACGTCGTCGTACAGCGCGGCGAGGTCGCGGTGAGCATCGCGGCGTTGTCGCGAGCTGGCTTGATGAATGACGGCGGCGCGAACCAGGGGATGTCGGAACTCGTTCTCCCCCAATGAATTCACCACCAGAAGACCCGCGTCGACGGCAGGCTGGGGGTTGCGCAGAACATACCGCGAACGATTCGTCGCGTGGGCACCCACGGCTACGCCATCGAGCGCGGCCCGCAACAGGTCGGCACGTACGCCGGGCTTGAGGTGTCCGAGGCGACGGCCAAACGCCGCTACAAGCCGATCGGTCAGCGGCAGCGTGCCGGCGTCGTCGATCTCAGCGGCACCACGGGGAAGTTCGGCTAGCGCCAGAGGATTACCGGCCGCCACCGTCAGGATCGCGGCCTTCGCCGCCGTCGTCAACGGAGGCCTGGCGCGCCCCAGCAGCTGTGCCGAACTCTCCGCGTCCAGTGGACCCAGTTCCAGTTTGCGCCATCCGACAGCGGAGAACACCGACTCGTGTGGTGTCCGCCGCCCGGCGACGATCCGCACCCGGGGATGGGTCAGCCGGCGCCCGACCGCACCCAGTACCGCCGCACTGATGCTGTCGAGCCAGTGCTTATCGTCGATCACCAGAAGCACCGGCCGGGTCTGGGCCGCGACCGTCAACAGGTTCAGCAACGCCATAACCAGTGGCAGCGCCGACATATTTGCGTTGGGATCCCCGCCGAATACCGGCGCCAACACGGTGCGGTCCCGATCGTCCAATCCCGGTAGGTAGTCCCGCAGGCCGATCACCATCTGATTGATCCCACCCAGGGCAAAGGGCTGCTCAATTTCCATGCCCAGGACATGCACCACTTGCCAACCCTCGGCGGCTGCGGTCGCACTCAACTGCTCGATTAACGCGGTTTTGCCGAGGCCGGCCTCACCGGCGATCACTACCGCACGCTCACCGTCCTCAGTCAAAAATCTGCTCAACTGCGCAGATTCGGTCTGGCGACCTACCAGACCCTCTCCTGCGAGCATCGAGTGAGTATGCGCCTCGGCTCAACAACGCAAAACGCTGGCTACCCAGGAGAACCCCAGCCCACTGGCCGCCAGAATCGCCAGCTTCCCCTCGGGTAGCAGCCCTGAGCGATGCGCCATCGCCAGCGTGAAGAGGGAGTCGGCTGGGCCCATATGTCCGTATTCATTGAGCGATATATATGTGTGGCCCTGGGGCATACCTATCGTGTCGAGGATGTGTTGACGCAGCGATGCCTTGACCTGGTTCATCAGGATGAACTCCATCTCGGCGAGCGTATGCCCGGAACGTTCGACCGCTCGGTTGATGACCGAGACATACTCCTTCAGGTACACACGATTCATCAGGTCGGCGAAGACATCGCCGTCCACACGCACGTACGCCTGATCCCAATCGTCGAATTCTTTGGTGAAGGGACGCCGCGTGCCGCCCACATCGATGCGCAGCAGATCGCCCAAATCGCCGTCGGTGTGCTCGGCGAAGCTGAGCAGTTGGTAGCGCGGATGGTCACGTCGGAGCACGACGGCCGCGGCACCGTCGCCGAAATAGAGCAGCGGCTGACACTCTGGGATCTCAGCCGACACGATCCGACTCAGGGTATCTGCGCAGACGACGAGGGCGTTGCACACCGAAGGGTCGCGGTCCATCATCGCCGCGGCGACGTTGCAGGCCAATACGCCGCCGGCACAGCCGTTGCGGATCTCGAATGAATAGGCGTGGTGGCAGCCGAGTTCGCGAACGATCGCGGTTGACGGGCACCAGTTCCGATAGTCGTAATCGCCGCCGGAAACGAAGATGACGAGATCGAGATCTTCCCCCTTGAGGCCCGCCTCGGCCAAGGCATCCTGTGCCGCCGCAAGCCCCATCGTCGACGGGTGTTCGTCGTCATTGGCGACGTGCACGTATTCGAAGCCGATCCCACGGGTGAATCGCTCCATGGGAACATTGGCGCGCTGTGCCAACTCCTCGGACGAGATCCGATTCTTGGGCGCGTAGGTCCCGAAGCCGACGATCCCGGCGACGACGCTGCCCTGCTGGATGTCGCGCCCGCTCACGTTCGCACCGGCGCACCGTCGACTTCAACTTTTCTGCACTGCATGGTCGGACCTTAACCACGGTCTCGCGTAATGAGCAAAGCGATCGCCATGCCGAGAATGCGCGACCCGCAGCAGCCCTGGAATGCGCCGATTTATGAGTAATTTTACTCATGCCTGGGGGGATTGTGACTGGTTGTGTTACTGGTGCGGTAGCGATGACGTTGCCGCGCTAGTCGTCTAAAAGGGGTCCGTCGATGTCGGTACAGCATTCAGTTCAGCCCGTTGTTGGTCGTGTCGGTGGTTCTGCCCGGTATGTGGGTCGGGTGGGGTTGTTGGCGGTGGCTCTGGGTGTAGGTGCTGCGGTGGCGTCGATGCCGACCGCGTCAGCGGATTCGACGGGTTCGGCGGGGTCGAGTGGTTCGGTGTCCTCGGCTGCCTCAGATTCGGCTGCCTCAGATTCGGCGGCTTCAGCGCCGGCGGTGAAGGCAGGTCCTCGGGCTGCACGCGGGTCGGTGGCGCGGGTGTCGTCGGTGGCCCGGGTGTCGTCGGTGAAGTCCGGTGCTGCTGTTGCGAAGTCCCGCAGTGGTGGTGGTCGGGTGGATCTTGGTGCTCCGGTGGAGTTGGCTGCGTTGGCGGTGGCTCGTCGCGAGCGTGACGTTGTTGCTCGTTCTGCCGCAACCAGTGTGGGTGCCCCGGTGGCGTCTGCGGTGAAGGCCCCGAAGGCGTCTGCGTCCGCGTCGGCGACGTGGCAGCCGGGCAGTGTGCTGCGAGTTTTTGTGGGTAATGGCACCGCGGATGATCCGAACGCCGGGATCTTGCTGGGCAATGGGTTCAGTTATGACGCCACAACGTGCCCGACGGGTTCGTGCAGCGGTGGTGAGGCCGGCCTGGTGGGCAGTGGTGGTGCGGGTTACAACGGTGGCAGTGGCGGTTCGGCCCGCTGGTTCGGCCATGGTGGTGCTGGTGGTGCGGGGATCACGGTCGTCGATGGTGGCGACGGTGGGCAGGGCGGATTGATTGCCGGGTATGGCGGTGTCGGCGGCGCCGGTTTCGGCGGTGCCGACACCTTCACCGCCGCCGGCAATGGCGGTAACGGTGGCAGTACCGGCCTACTGTCAGTGTGGGGTTACGGCGGTGCCGGCGGTGCCGGCGGTGACGGCGCGAACGGCATCGCCGGAGGCTTGGTGGGCGGGGAGTTATTCACCCCCGGCTTAGCATTTCTCGCTGCTCCGGGCGCTTCGCTCGCCGACGGTGTGGCCGGCGGCAAGGGTGGTAACGGCGGCGGCGGCAGTTGGGTGTTCGGCTCCGGTGGCAATGCCGGTAACGGTGGTTCCGGCGGTGACGGTGCGTCCAGCAGCAGTGGCGTCGGTAACGGCGGTGCCGGTGGTGACGGCGGTGACGTCGGGACGGGCCGGCTGCTGTTCGTTGTCAACCGTCTCGGCTCGGGCGGCACCGGTGGGAACGGCGGGATCGGCGGCGACGGGGTCGCCGGTCTACCAAGCGCCACCACCATCGTCGGTGACGGCGGCAATGGCGGTGCCGGGGGTAATGGCGGTTCGGTCGGCAATGGTGGCAATGGCGGCTATTCCGGCAGTGGTGTGATCGGCACCGCCACGGTCAGCGGCGGCAACGGTGGCAACGGTGGCAACGGTGGCAACGGCTTTGGCGCCTTGGGTCTCGGTGGTGACGGTGGTGACGGCGGAGACGGTGGTCAGGACAACGGTGGCGGTGGTGGCACCGGCGGCACGGGTGGCACCGGTGGTGCTGGACCCGCCGGCGGTGGCGGTGGCGGTGGTGGCGGTGGCGGCGGATAGCCGTCGCTGTCGCGATAACGAAGTAACTCCATTCAGCACGATCGCCTAGCCGGAGGAATTCGATGTCATCGCAGAACCTGTCTCATGTTGCTTTACAACGAGTTTCATCAACCGAGGCTCCGGTGGTGATGCCATCGCCGTCCGCAACTCCTCGTTATGCCCGGTATGTGGGTCGGGTGGGTTTGTTGGCGGTGGCTCTGGGAGTGGGTGCGGCGGTGGCGTCGATGCCGTTGGCGTCGGCGGATTCGACGGGTTCAGCGGGGTCGAGTGGTTCGGCCGCCTCGGCTGCGTCGACTTCAGCGCCGGCGGTGAAGGCGGGTCCGCGGGCTGCGCGCGGGTCGGTTGCTCGGGTGTCGTCGGTGGCCCAGGTGTCGTCGGTGAAGTCTGGGGCTGCTGTTGCGCAGTCCAAGGCTGCTGCGCGTCGGGTGGATCTTGGTGCTCCGGTGGAGTTGGCTGCGTTGGCGGTGGCTCGTCGTGAGCGTGGTGTGGTGTCCCGTGTTGCGGTGACCGGTGTGAGCGCCCCGGTGGCGTCGGCGGTGAGGTCCCCGCAGGCGTCGGCGAAGGCGTCGGCGATGTGGCAGCCGGGCAGTGTTTTGCGGATTTTTGTGGGGAATGGCACTGCGGATGATCCGAATGCGGGCATTCTTGCGGGCAATGGGTTCAGTTATGACTCCACGACGTGCCCGACGGGTTCGTGCAACGGTGGCGAGGCTGGCCTGGTGGGCAGTGGCGGTGCGGGTTACAACGGCGGTGACGGTGGTTCGGCGGGCTGGTTCGGTTACGGCGGCAATGGCGGTAACGCGATCACGGTCGTCGGCGGCGGCAATGCTGGGCGCGGGGGACTGTTCTTAGGCTACGGCGGTGATGGCGGTTCCGGTGCCGACGGTATCGCCACGACAACGACCACGACCCTCACTGACACCATCGCAGTCGGAGCCACCCCCTACGGAGTGGCAGTCAGCTCTGATAACGCCACCGCGTACGTCACCAACTACGAGGACAACTCGGTATCGGTGATCAATACCGTCACCAATACCGTCACCGGCACGATCGCTGTGGGGACCGCCCCGCGCGAGGTGGCGGTCAGCGCAGACGGCAGCGTTGCCTATGTCGCCAATGGGGGTGGCAACTCGGTGTCGGTGATCGATACCGCCACCAATATCGTCACCGGCACGATCGCTGTCGGCGCCACTCCTTTCGGCATAGCGTTCACCCCTGACGGTGCCGCCGTGTACGTCGCCAACTTCGGCGACGCCACGGTGTCGGTGATCACGACGGCAACTAATACTGTCACCGACATAATCATCGTCAGTGCTGGCCCGCGCGGGGTTGCCATCACCGCCGATGGTGCTACCGCTTATGTCACCAACTTCGGTGGCACGGTATCGGTCATCGACACCGCGACGAACACCGTGACAGGCACGATCGTCGTTGGCGCCACCCCGCGCGGGGTCGCGTTCGCTGCTAATGGCCTTACCGCCTATGTCGCCAATGGTGGCGATGACTCGGTGTCGGTCATCGACACCGCCACGAACTCCGTCATCGACATCATCTCGGTCGGCGCGACTCCGTTCGGGGTGGCGGTGGCGTCCGATGGGCTCACCGCCTACGTCACCAATGGCGATGACACGGTGTCGGTGATCGACACCTCCACCAATACCGTCACTGCTGTCATCGGTGCGGGTGCTGGACCACGCGGGGTGGCGGCCGGGACCGGCGGCGCGGTGTATGTGACCAACTCCGGCAACAGCACAGTGTCAGTGCTCACTACCGTCAGCACACTCGGTTCCGCAGCCGGAGATGGTGGTAACGGCGGTAGCGGTGGACTGATCGGCAATGGCGGTGCCGGTGGTGCCGGCGGGACCGGTGCCGATGGAATCAATGGTGGTTCAGGGGCAGTCGCGGGCGCGGCGGGCATTGTCGGCATCGCGGGCGCTGACGGCGGATCAGGCGGGTCAGGTGGTCGGGGTGGCGTGATCATCGGCAATGGAGGCGGCGGTGGCGCTGGTGGTTCGGGTGGCATCGCCGGGTCTGGGGGCAGCGGCGCCGACGGTGCAGGCGCGGCAATATTGATCCGCGCGAGTGCCGGTGGGGCCGGCGGAGGTGGCGGTGACGGCGGCGACGGCGGGGCAGGCGGGGCTGGCGGTACCGCGACAATAGGTCTCAACGGCAATGGCGGAGCCGGTGGAGATGGTGGTGCCGCCGGTGTCGGCGCTAATGGGGGCGGAGGTGGCGCCGGCGATAGCATCAATCCTGACGGCGCTGACGGCGGTACCGGTGGTGACCCCGGAACCGAAGGTGCCGGCGGTGCGGGTGGATCAGCCCGCGGCGCGGCCATCCCCGGACGAGCCGGCTCTTCCGGCGTCGCGGTGACTTTCGGCGGTAACGGCGGAAATGGGGGAGCCGGGGCCGACGGTACGGCTGCGACGACCTCGACAGTTGTCACCGACATCATCGGCGTCGGCGCCAGCCCCTACGGGGTGGCCTTGTCTCCCGGCGGTGCCACCGGGTACGTCACCAATTACGCGAGCAACTCGGTGTCGGTCATCGACACCGCGACCCAGACCGTGACACGCACGATCACCGTCGGCGCTGGTCCGCGGGGACTGGCCGCTAGCGCTGACGGCTCTACCGTCTACGTCGTCAATGGAAGCGGCAACTCGGTATCTGTGATCGACACCGCTGCCAACGCCGTCACTGACACCATCAACGTCGGCGCCAATCCGCGCGGGGTGGCGGTCAGCGCAGACGGCGCCATCGCATATGTGACCAACTACGGTGCCGGTACCGTGTCAGTGATCGACACCGACCCCGGCAGTGTTGGGTACAACACCGTCATCGACACCATCGTCGTCGGCACCAACCCGTTCGCCGTGGACTTCGCCTCCGATGGCACGAGTGCCTATGTCACCAACGCCGGCGGGGCCTCTGTGTCGGTCATCGATACCGCCACCAATGCGCGGACCGCCACCATTGCTGTCGGCGTGGGGCCACGTGGAGTGGTGGTCAGTCCTGACGGAACGCGCGCGTACGTCGCTAACTTCGGCGGTGACACGGTGTCGGTGATCGATACCGGAACCGATACCGTCATCGACACCTTCGCCGTCGGTGCGGCCCCGGTCGGGGTGGCAGTCAGCCCCGATGGTGCCATCGCATATGTCACCAACTCCGAAGGCAACACGGTGTCGGTGATCGACACCGCCACCAATTCCGTCACCGCCGTCGTCGCTGTCGGTACCGGCCCCCGTGGCGTGGCGACCGGCCTTGACGGGACGGTCTACGTGACCGATTCGGGAGCCAGCACAGTGTCGGTGTTGACCACCACCACCGGCCGCGGAGGCAACGGTGGTGCCGGCGGTGACGGCGGATCGGTGGGCAGTGGTGGTGCCGGTGGCGGCGGCGGCAGTGGCGCGGCCGGCACCGTGGCCGACGCCGGTGGCGACGGCGGTGATGGTGGTGCCGGCAGAAACGGCTATGGCACATCGGGTCTCGGTGGTGGCGGCGGTGACGGTGGTGACGGTGGCGCCAACGGTGGTGCCGGTGCTGGCACTGGCGGTACCGGTGGTACCGGCGGCAGTGGTGCTGCCGGTGGTGGGGCTAACGGTGCCAACGGAACCAACGGCACACCGGTGTAATCAAGCGAAGGCTCCACCGTGATCCGGGCATATTGGCTCTACCCCGGCGTGGACAGGAATTCCCATGTGCAGGGTCGGCAGCGTCATCACGACCAGCGGGGAGACGTACACGATTGTGCCCGGTGTCGTGTTGCTGGCCGAGGATCTCACCGGCACCGGTCACGAGTGGCAGATGATCGGCGATGATCCGTGGCGGCGGGCCTACATGATCTTCCTGCCGGGCGTTGACACTCACGTTCGTTCCCGATCTGACCTGAAATCGCCTAGGAACAATTGAGTAATTTCACTCATGCCTGGGGGGTTCTCGCTGCCTACCGTGGTGTTCAAGTCCGATCAACCTCAGGAGTCCCCATGCCGCGTTTTGTTCGCTCTGCACTGGTCGCGGGGTTCGCTGCGACGATCGTTGCCGCCGGTGTGATCACGGTCGCGCCCCAGTCGGTGGCGAGTGCGCCACGGTCAACGACCGCACGTATCTCTGAAAGTGCCGTCCTGATGGCTAGTTCGACTGATCTTGTCGGAAACGGTTGCAAGGATTACCAGTGTTCCGTGTCCACGGGCTCGTTACTGTTCAACCCGACCACCTTGGTTACCTACGAGGAAGTTTCGCCGAACGCGGGTGAGGTCGAGTATGTGGTCGATTCGGTCAGCCACCCTCTCGGTCTGTTCCCTCAACTTGTCGGTACCCCACCCCCGATCTATAAAGCGATCACCGGCTCGAAAAACGTGACACTCATGGAGGTCGCGCCGAAAATAATCCAGGGCGTTGCCGAGTTCGGTGGCTATGCGAACGCCGCTGTGGCCGTGGTGGGCCAGCAGATGGCCGTCGCCATGAGCGACACATTCACACCCGCGAAGTGGGGTCGCGGCAAAGTTCTTCAGGATTGGCGCGATGTCGGCGGCGCATTCCAAGCTATGACGATCGGTATCGGTGCCACCGTCGACGGCGTGTGGGTGCCCAGTCTCCGTGTCGCGGCATTCAGTATCCGTAATCAGATCGCCAACGACATCGCCGGCCGCACTTCGTCGAGCATCGGCTGGTTGCCCCACTTCGCGCGCTACTACACGCCGGTGCTGATCGACACGCTTCCGACAATCTCCGCGGTAGGAACCTTCTGCGGCTGCGCATGCGAGGCATGCGATGTAGCGGAAGCGGCCGCAGCAAAATCCGCGAGGGCGAAGACCGTCGGCAGCACGGCACGCATCACCTCCAAGTCCGTCGCCGCCGCAGCGCCGAAAGTCGCCGTAGCGCCGAAAGCCGCTGCGACGCGGGCTCGATCGGCAAAGTTGGTTAGCAGGAAATAATCCGGTGTTCTGACCCTCGGCAAGCTAGCATCTAATTTCCGGCCATCCGGATCCGAACCCGCTCTAAGCGGCCGATACAGGAGTTCCACGTGACGATTGACCGCGAAGTTCCCTCTTTCCGACGCTCGCGTGCGGCCGGCGTACTGATTGCCGGAGGCGTGCTGGGTGCCGTCGCGGCCAGTGCGCTCGCGACTAGTGTCGCGCCGATCCCAGCGCAGGCGTCGTGTATTGCGACGGGGCTGGGATCGTTGGGCACAGGATGCTCGTCCGGCGGGCTGTTGCAGTGGGCTATCGGCATCGGTGACGGGGCTACCGCGACGGCGTCGGGCGGGTTGTTCAACCTGGCGGTAGCAGGCGGAAATGGCAGTGGCGCGAGCACCGCGCCGTTGGCCGGTGCCAGCAGCAACTTCAATATCGCCCTGGCATGGTTCGGTGCCACTGCCGACGCCGCGAACGGCAACTTCAACATCGCCCGTGCCCTCGGCACCGACGCGCAGGCCATTGTTGGTGGTTCGGCGGGTGGGGCGGGTAACCCAGTGGGTAACTTCAATATTGCCCGGGCGTTCGGTCCGGGCGCCGTCGCCGCCGCGATGAATGGCAATCTGAACTGGGCTCGCGCTATCGGCGATCGCAGCGAGGCGGTCTCCGGCGGGGGAGGAAGTCTGGAGGTCGCGCGTGCCTTCGGCTACGAGACCGCGGCAACGGCTACCGGCGGCACAGCGCAGTTCGCCCGCTCGTTCGGGTACAAGAGTCAGGCCAGCAGCACCAACGGAACCCTCAATGTCGCACGGGCCGGGACCTATCCCTACCTGCTCGGTGGGCTCGCCGGCGCCACAGCCTCGGCGGGTGACGGCAACGTTAACTTCGCCCGGGCCGTGGGCGACGGCACTGTGGCCGAAGCCGGTGTCGGCAACGTCAACCTGGCCTGGACAGGTCTCTTCACCCGACTCAACACCCAAAACAAGGCCTACGCCCAGTACGGCAATGGCAACATCGCGGCGATCTGGGGCAACGAGAACACCGCTCGGGCAGGCGGCGACATCGGGAGCCCCACCGGCAATGATCGCAACCTGGCGATCGTGGCCGGTCAGGTCAGCACTGCCAACGCCGGACCGGGTAGCAATAACCGGGTGGTTGTGATCGGGTTCAACAAGAGTCAGTCCAAGCCGGCCGCCGGGGTCAGTGCGCGGGCTGCTCGGCAACGCTAAGTATTCAGCGTCTGCGCGCCAGTGTCGTCGTCACCAGATTGGTGAAGGCCGCGTGCGGCTAGAGTCTCAGTAGGACGCGAGACCCGTCGGGACGCTTCACCGCGACCTCCAGTTCGCCACCCGTGGCTTCGACGTACTTGCGGAGGGTATCGACCCGGCTGGTGCCCAGATTGCCGTGCT
>Ga0114967_10004013_pt1 | contig 11952 bp, 15 predicted proteins | sample M_130628_MF_Meta_FD_92639 | JGI IMG/M metagenome (GOLD analysis project Ga0114967, IMG submission 92639) | Freshwater microbial communities from Lake Montjoie, Canada to study carbon cycling - M_130628_MF_MetaG | ecosystem: Environmental > Aquatic > Freshwater > Lake | place: Lake Montjoie... | reverse complement strand
GGATTAAAGATGGTGGTCACGGGAGCGGAAAAGCTCCCTTCGGCTTTGCGGGAAGAGTTTGCGCAGAAGATTGGGATCTCTGTCCACGAGGGGTACGGGATGACGGAGGGTTCGCCTGTCATTGCGGTGAATCGACCGGGGGAGGAAAAGCCTGGAACAGTCGGAAAACCGGTTCGGGATTTGGAGGTCCGAACGGTTCACGAGGAAACGGGGCAGGTATTGCCGAAGGGGGAATCCGGAATTTTGGAGTTTCGTGGGCCGAATATTTTCCTCGGTTATATGGGTCGACCAGATTTAACGCAAAAAGTTCTGCGGGAGGGTTGGTATCATACGGCGGATTTTGGACGGGTGGACGAGGAAGGATTTTTGACGATTGAAGGAAGAAGGGCGCGCTTTTCGAAGATCGGTGGAGAGATGGTGCCTCACGGGGTGGTGGAGGAACATCTGCTGAAGTGGTTCAAGGAGAGAGGTGGATTTCATGAAGGGGCGCAGGAGGTTATGGTGACGGCGGTGGAGGATGAAAAAAAAGGGGAGATCTTGGTAGTTCTTCATTCGTGCGAATTGGAGGGGATCGAGGCGGAGAAGGCCCTGCGTGACATGGGCCTACCAAACTTGTGGATTCCCAAAAAATTTATTCATGTGAAAGCGATCCCGATTCTGGCGAGCGGGAAGCTTGATCTGGCGGCGGGGCGAAAAATAGCGCATAGTGGATGATATCAGGCGCTGTTAGCTCAATTGGATAGAGCATCTGACTTCGGATCAGAAGGTTAGAGGTTCAAGTCCTCTACGGCGCAGAGTGTTTATTGTTCAATCGATCTGCGATGAGATAACGCATGCCCGAGTGTGATCGAGTCGACAAATTCGAGGCCTGAGCCAGCGGCGACTCCTGTGGCAAGACGGGTGATTTTTATGCCAAGTGCCGAGAGTTCTTTGGCCAAATAGATTGCTGTTGTCTCCCCCCGAGCGTCGGTTCCGAAGCCAAGGATCACCTCGTGAACTTTGCTTTCTTTGGTTCGTTTAAGAAGGGTAGGAATCTTTAACTCGTCAGGACCGATCCCATCTAAAGGTGAGAGAAGTCCGCCAAGAACATGGTATTTGCCCTTAAAAGCGGCTGAGCGCTCGAAGTTAAGAACATCGGGAGCATGTTCCACCACACAGAGAAGAGAAGAGTCCCGGTTTTTATCGCGGCATATTTCGCACAGGCCGTCCTCCGAAAAAAATCCACATTCGGGACAGGGATGAATCTGATTTCGAGCTTCCTGAAGAGCATGGGCTAACTCTTTGGCTGCGCCGGGAGGTGCCGAGAGAAGATGGAGGGCGAGTCGTTCTGCTGAACGCGGGCCGATTCCTGGGAGCTTTCGAAGCGCGGCGACGAGGCGGAGGGCGGCGGGTGGGTAATCAGCCATTACGAATCAATGATTCGACCGCCAAACCCTTTGAGGGCGGCTTGAATAGCTGGGTCGTTCAAAAAGGTCTCTTTGTTGGATGAAACAGAAGAGGGGGCGGAAGGAGATGAACTTTTTGCGAAGGGGGTCTTTGCGGGAGAAGGAGCCGGAATCGAGGCGACCTTTGGAGTGGGTGAGGGCGCAGGGCGGGATGCGGCAGATTCGGCCCGGGTCTCGGCACCTGGGACCGCCAGCTTTTTAAGAATCGTTTCAAGGCTAACCCTTTCGCGCATTTCACAAAGGCGAAGAACGAGAATTTCGAGGGCTACTTCCCTAGCCAGGGAGAGACGGAGATGATGTTCAGATTCCAGTAGTTGTTCCAGAAGAGAGAGGAGGTGAGTCTGATCGGGGGGATTTCCGAGAGCTAATAGGGTTTGTTTTTCCAGTTTTCCAAGCTCGGCCTCGGCCTCTGCAGGAGCGATCTGAAGAAGAAGGAGATTGCGGAAGTGGCGGGCTAGATCTTGGGCGACACGGATGGGGTCACGGTGGCGGGCGCGAAACTCGTGGACTTTTGCAAGAGCGTTCGCGCTATCTCCAGCCAAAATGGCAGAGGCAAGGGCGCGGGTTTCAATCGGTCCGGCCAGGCCAAAGACTTCGAGGACGTGGTCGAGGGTGATATTTTTGCCTGCAAAACTAACAAGTTGTTCGAGAGCAGACTCGGCGTCCCGAAGACCGCCCTCTGCTTGGCGGGCCAGGAGGACAAGGGCTTCATCCGAAATTTTGATTTTTTCCGCTTCGGCAATTTTTTGGAGGTGGGAGCAGATCAAGGGATCGGGAATACGACGAAGATCGAAGCGTTGGCAACGAGAGAGAATCGTGGCGGGAAGTTTTTGAACCTCCGTTGTGGCAAAGATAAATTTTACGTGGGCGGGAGGTTCTTCAAGAGTTTTGAGAAGAGCATTGAAGGCCTCGGTTGTGAGCATATGGACTTCGTCGATGATATAGATTTTGAATTTTCCGCGGGCTGGGGCGTAGGGAACGCTTTCCCGAAGTTCTTTGATGCTTTCAATGCCCCGGTTGGAGGCACCGTCGATCTCAAGGACATCGAGGCTCCTGCCCTCCTCAATTTCCTTGCAAATATCGTCATCCGGATTGAAATCGGCTTTCGGTCCTTTGGGGCAGTTGAGAGCTTTGGCGAGGATGCGGGCGGTGGAGGTTTTTCCTATCCCGCGGGGCCCGACAAAAAGAAACGCATGAGCAAGGCGTCCCTCTGAAATGGAGTTGGAGAGGGTGCGGACAACGTGTTCTTGGCCGACGAGTTCGGCAAAGGTGCGAGGCCGATATTTGCGAGCGAGAACGAGGTAACCCATGACTCGTTAGAATAGGTGACAGGGAGGGGTGAGCAAGGCTGGGTGGTGAAGGAATTCACAATTGACGCCAGGGGGTTTCTTTTTTATGCTATTCAATTCCAGTGAGAACGATTTCTGCAAAAGCTAAGGATGTCGCCCGGCGGTGGTATCTGATCGACGCCGACAAACAGGTGGTTGGTCAGGTGGCCGTACAGGCTGCGAACATCATTCGGGGCAAAAATAAGCCTATCTTCACCCCCCACGTGGACACTGGAGACCATGTGATCGTGATCAACGCAGCCAAGGCCGTCTTTACTGGTAAAAAAGAGACAATGAAAAGCTACATGTCCTTTTCTGGTTATATCGGAGGGCACAAGTCGGAGACCGTGCAGGCTCGGCGGGCTCGGAGGCCGGAGTTGCTGATCCAGTCTGCGGTTAAGGGGATGGTGATGCATAATCGGTTGGGTCGGGTGATCTTGAAAAAATTGTTTGTGTATGGTGGGGCGGATCATCCGCACGTGGCGCAACAGCCTGAAAAAGTGGAGGTCCGCAAGCGCGGGTAAAAAGCATGAGTGAAGGATATTTTGGAATAGGGCGGAGAAAAACGGCTGTGGCTCAAGCTACAATCCAGCGGGGAACGGGCGTGATCACAGTGAACGGCCGAGCCTTTGATGAGTATTTTCCGATTCCTTTTCGGCGAATTGAGCTGATGAAGCCCTTGGTGACGATCAAGGAGGAGAAGAAGTTTGATGTTCGGATTAAGACGAGTGGGGGTGGATTAACGGGCCAAGCCGGCGCGGCCAGCCTGGCCATTGCCCGTGCGTTGAACAAGTGTTCGCCTAGTTTCCGTTCCCCTCTCAAAAAGGCTGGTTTAATGACCCGAGATCCCCGCAAGCGCGAACGGAAGAAGCCGGGTCAACCTGGAGCGCGGAAACGCTTCCAGTTCTCGAAACGCTGATCCATTGAGTTGTTCACCGATCGGCGTTTTTTGGCCGATTGGGAGTGGAAGTCCAAGTTCCCACGGCTTTATTGTGCCGTCTTCATGAAATCACCTGTCTCCATCGCCATTTTGGGTGCATCCGGGTACACCGGCGAGGAACTCGTGCGCATTTGCGTCCGGCATCCTGGAATGAAGGTGGCTGCGATCACTTCGCGGCAGCTGAGAGGTAAAACTTTGGAAGAGACTCTGGCGATTGGCGGGACGGCCGGTGCAACCAAGTTTGAGGATTTATCAACCGCCGAGGTGGCGAAGAAGGCGGAGGTGTTTTTTCTGGCTCTTCCCCACGGGGTGTCGGCTGAGATCGGTGGAGAGCTGAGGGCCGCAGGGAAAAAGGTTTTTGATCTCAGCGCAGACTTTCGGCTAAAGGATCCGAAACTTTACGAAAAGACGTACGGGGCGGCCCATCCTGTGCCGGCTCAGTTGGCCGAAGCGGTCTATGGATTGCCGGAAATTTACCGGGAGAAGATCAAACAGGCGGATCTGGTGGCGTGTCCGGGATGTTATCCGACCACTGCGATCCTGGGTTTGGCTCCGGCTTTGAAGGGGGGTCTAGTTGCGGGAGAGGGCATTGTGATTTCCTCCATGAGCGGAGTGTCCGGTGCTGGGAAAAAACTGGAGGCGGGATATCTCTTTGCGGAGTGCAACGAGAACCTGAGGGCATACGGCGTTCCGCATCACCGGCATCGGCCCGAGATTGAGCAGGAGCTTTCTTCGGTAGCGGGGGCGGGGGTGAAAATCTCCTTCATTCCCCATTTGGCTCCGTTAAACCGGGGTATGCTGACTTCCATTTCGTTCCCCGTAAAAAAAGGAACGACCAATTCTTCCTTGGAAAAGGAGTATCAGAAGTTTTACCAAAACGAGACGGCGGTTCGGGTGTTAACGGGGGATGCTTTACCGGAGACAAAGAGGGTGATGGGGAGGCATGGGGCGGAGTTGGCGGTGCGGGTGGATGAGTGGACGGGTCGGGCCCTGGTGGTGGTGGCGATTGATAATTTGGGGAAAGGGGCGGCGGGTCAGGCAGTACAGTGTTTCAACATCCGCCATGGGTTGGGGGAAGGGGAGGGATTGAATTTGTGAGTAAGGCAGCAAGTTGGGTTCGTGGCGGTAATGTAACCTCGCCCAAGGGTTTTCTGGCGGCTGCAATTCACGCGGGGATCAAGCCTGGGAGAGAAAAGGATATGGCTCTTCTGGTTTCTCTACTTCCTGCTGATGCGGCAGGTGCATTTACAACCAATCAGGTGAAGGCGGGTCCCGTCCGAGTCAGTCAGCAGCATTTGAAAAATGGGAAAGTACGGGCCGTGATTTTAAATAGCGGAAATGCCAATGCGTGCACGGGGGTGCGGGGCATCGCGGATGCCAAAAAAATGACGGCGGAAACGGCGCTCGCACTCAAGGGTAAGCCGCATGAGATTTTGGTGTGTTCCACAGGGCGGCTTGGAGTGCCTTTGCCGATCCGCAAAGTGGTGAGGGGAATTCGGTTGTTAGCCAAGAAATTGGGGGTGGGTCGCGGGTCGTTGGCGGCTCGCGCCATTATGACCTCCGATACCGTCAGGAAAGAGGCGGCTGTCCGACTGACGTTAGGTGGGCGAAGGGTCACGATCGGGGCGATGGCCAAGGGGGCAGGAATGATCCATCCCAACATGGCGACGATGCTTTGTGTGGTGACGACCGATGCGGCGGTGGATCGGAAAACCCTCGAGCGGGTGACCAGTGAGGCGGTGGAGCATAGTTTTAATCGGATCAGCGTGGATGGGGACATGAGCACAAACGACACGGTGTTGGTGTTGGCAAACGGCGCGGCGGGAAACACTCCCCTGAAAAGTTATGATGCCGATCTGGGAAAATTCAGTGCTGCCTTAAAAGGGCTGATGCAGGAGATGGCCAAAAAGATTGTCGGCGACGGGGAGGGAATGACTCGGGTGATTGAACTGACCGTCCATGGGGCGAGTACCGAAGCGGATGCGAAAAAGATGGCTGAGGCGGTGGTGAGGTCTCCGCTTGTGAAGACCTCATGGACGGGGGGAGATCCGAACTGGGGGAGAATTATGGGGGCGATTGGTGCATCAGGGGCAAGATTGAGGGAGGAGTTAGTAGATATTCATTATGACGGGGTGGCGGCGGTTCGGGGCGGGGTGGCTACGGCGACTCCTGTGGGCAGGTTAAAGGCGGCGGCGCGGAGATCTCGGGTCGCGATTCAGGTTAACCTGAACTTGGGTAAAGGGGAGTATCGGATGCTGACGACCGATCTTTCGGAAAAGTACGTCCGGATCAATCTGGGGGAGTAACGATGTCGGGGGTAGTCGTGGTGAAGTATGGTGGGAGTGCGATGGAGAATCCCGCGAAGGTATCGGAAATTTTACAGGAGATCGCTGGTCTGGCGAAGGAGGGTTTTCCTGTGGTCTTGGTGCACGGGGGAGGAAAAGAGATTAGTGGGGAGATGGATCGGAGGGGGTTGAAAGCGGTCTTTGCTCAAGGGTTCCGGGTGACGGATGAGGCGGCGATGGCGGTGGTGGAGGAAGTTTTGGATCAGAGGGTGAATCCTGGGATTGTGAAAAAACTAAATGAGTTGGGTGGCAAGAGTCGCGGAATCAGCGGGAGGAAGGTTTTTCATGCCAAGAAGGCGTCTAAAGCCGGTGGAGTAGATCTGGGACGGGTGGGCGAGGTGGAACGATGCGAGATAGGCGAAGTGAAGCGGTGTCTGGATACGAAAGAGACTGCGGTGGTGAGTCCGGTGGGTCAGGGAAATGACGGGGGTGCGATGAATCTGAATGCGGACGTGGCTGCGGCGGCCTTGGCGGGGGAGTTGAGGGCAGAGCGGCTGATCTTTTTATCGGACGTGCTGGGCTTGATGAAAGATGTAAAGGATCCTGGAAGTTTGATCCGGGAGATCCGGGCTGGGGAGTTGGAGAAGTTGGAGAGGGATGGGGTGATCGGTGGGGGGATGATTCCCAAGTGTCGGTCTGCGGCCTCGGCTTTGAGGCAGGGGCTGAAGAAAGTGGAATTTGTGGATGGTCGGGTAGCGGGAACGCTAACGAAGGTGGTGAAGGAGGAGCAAAAAGCGGGGACGATATTGACGATGTAAAATTGACTCTCAAACCCAACCTTGCATCTTTCAGTTATGGAAATAGTTGCTTCCTACCTCAACCCTTGGCCCAACGATTCGGAGGGTGCAAAAGCAATTTCCTATCAGCCAGCTGATGGCGGCAAGACCTGGACCGAGCACAGCGACATCCGCCTCACGCCCGACGATCGCTACTACCGTTGGGCCGAGAACAACATTACAGAACTCGCCGAGGCTTGAGCCTCACCGAGGACAAAATGACTACGGGTACGAAACCCCAAATGACAATAACGCCCCCACTCACAGGCGTGCTGCCGGTGCTACAATACCCGGTCCGGGCAGATGGTGCCCTGGATATTCCCGCGCTGCGGCGGGAGATTGATTTTGTATTCGCATCCGGATGCGCAGGAGTCACGCTGGCCATGGTTTCCGAAATTACGCGCCTCACGCTTGCGGATCGGCTTGCGCTGTTGGAGGAGGTGATGAGCCATGTTGGCGGTCGAGGGTCGGTTGTGTGCTCGGTCGTTGCGGAAAGTTCCGCTCAGGTGATAGAGTTAGCCAAGGGCGCATTGGACCGCAGAGCCTCTGCCTTGCTCGCCGCCTTGCCGCTGACTTACCGGGTCGAGCCTGCCTGGCAGGAATCGTTTTTCCGCGCCATTCTCGAGGCCGTCCCCCTTCCGCTGATCCTTCAGGATTCCAGTGGCTATCTCGGATTCCCTGTCTCGATGGATGTGCAGTTGCGCCTGTTCAGAGATTTCCCCGGGCGGGTGCTCTTCAAGCCGGAATCGGTTCCGGTCGGCCCAGTCATTTCGCATTTGATGGATGAGACGGCAGGCGAGGCGGTCATCTTCGACGGCACGGGAGGAAAGTTTCTCCGCGAGAATTTCCAACGCGGCGTCAAAGGCGTGCTGCCAGGAGCCGACACCCCATGGGCCGTGCAATCCCTATGGGAGGCCTTGAACGAGGGCGACACGAAAGCGGCGTCGGAGATCCAGAAAGCGCTTTTGCCGATCTTCATCGGAATGAGTTCGCTGGATTCGTATCTGGCGGCGGAAAAGTTTTTCCTCCGCATCCAGGGCATCTTCGAAAGCGAGGCACTGCTGCCGCCGGCCTCCTATTCCATCGATGAAATCGCGCGACGGAATCTTCTGGATGCGCTGCACGTCTTGGCCCGCCTCTGCAATCACTCAACCACTCACTGGAAACCCGCATGAAAATCACCGACATCAAATCCTACAGCATCGAGTCGCCGGTCACAGACTGGACCTATGTCAAAATCGAAACCGACGAGCCCGGCCTGCATGGTTGTGACGAGGACACTCTTCCCACGAAACCGCGCGACGTGCTCGGCGCGGTGGGCGATCTCAAGAAGCTCCTCGTCGGACGCAATCCGCTCGAGATTCGCAAGAACTGGGAATCTGCTACCGCTACAGCTACTGGCGAGGCGGCCCGATCGTGACCAGCGCCCTCTAGGGTCTGGATGTCACGCTGTAGGACATTTTTGGAAATATCCTAACAGGATGCGCGGCCAGCGGCTCAAGCAGACGGATGCCGAAGTCGTGGCCGCGCCCGAGGGGGAGGTCATCGACGTCTCCGCGTTTAAGCCCCGCCGGATCCCGTCAAAGTAGTGGCGCGAGCTCATCAAGAAAGTCTGGAAAGCTGACCCGCACCTTGAAATGATGGGGGATTGACTCTCAAACCCAACCTTGCACCTTTCAGGCATGGAAATAGTTGCTTCCTACCTCAACCCTTGGCCTAACGATTCGGAGGGTGCAAAAGCAATTTCCTATCAACTCAACCAGCTTGTGGTGGATTGGTGATGGGGCGGCTTTCCGGGCATCATGTGCTGGTGACAGGCGGCAGTCGCGGCATTGGCGCAGCCACAGTGCAAAAGGCGCTGGAGGAAGGGGCAAACGTCACCTCGTTTGACATCATCGTGGGGCCTGCTCTGGGCGAAACCGGGCTCTCTTTGGCGGCTGATGTGACCAATGCCGCAGATATTGCACGCGCGGTTGCGCAGGCCGTTGTCCAGTTCGGCCCTGTCACGGGCCTTGTGAACAATGCGGGCAAAAACTCCTACGCCGACCCTGCCAAGATGACCGAAGCGGAGTGGGAGGATGTGTTTTCCGTCGACCTGAAAGCCGTATGGCTGGTGGCCCGCGCCGTTCTGCCAGCTATGATCGAGGCCAAGCGGGGCAGCATTGTCAACATCGCCTCGGTCCATGCCGATATGACCTATCCCGGTATGTTCCCCTATGCCGCCGCCAAATCTGGACTGGTGGGTCTGACACGGTCCTTGGCGCTAGAGGTCGGGCCGCATCAAATCCGCGTCAACGCCCTAAGCCCGGGCTATACAGAGACCTTCTTGGTGCAAGAGTTCTTTGAAAAGAACGACCCCGCCCTGCGCGACCAAGTTCTCAAAACCCATCCGATGGGTCGCATAGCCCAGCCATCAGAAATCGCCAACTGCATCGCCTTTCTTTTGTCGGATGAGGCGTCTTTTGTCACAGGGGCCAACTGGCGCGTTGACGGTGGCCTAACAGCACGGTTGGCAGGATGAAAAAGCTACGATCGCAAGCATGGTTTGGCGGGCAAGACAAAGACGGCTTCATCCACCGCAGTTGGATGAAAAACAACGGCCTGCCCGATGACGCCTTTGACGGGCGGCCGATCATTGGTATTTGCAACACCTTCAGCGATTTCACCCCCTGCAACGCCCATTTCCGCGAGCTGATCACCCATATCAAAGCAGGCGTGCTGGAAGCGGGTGGCCTGCCGCTGGAATTTCCGGTGTTTTCTTGCGGCGAAAGCAACCTGCGGCCCACGGCCATGCTGTTTCGCAACCTCGCCTCTATGGATGTTGAAGAGGCGATCCGCGCCAACCCTATGGATGGGGTGGTTTTGATGGTGGGCTGCGATAAAACCACGCCCTCACTTGTGATGGGGGCTGCGACCTGCGATTTGCCGACGATTGCCGTGTCTGGCGGGCCCATGCTGAACGGGCGCTATCGCGGCAAGGCCATCGGGTCGGGCACCGATGTGTGGAAGTTTTCTGAAGCCGTGCGTTCGGGCGAGATGACACCCCAAGCCTTTGCCGATGCCGAAAGTGCTATGTCGCGCTCGCCAGGTCATTGCATGACGATGGGCACGGCATCCACCATGGCTTCGGTGGTGGAGGCTTTGGGCATCACCTTGGCAGGGAACGCTGCTTGGCCCGCCGTCGATGCCCGCCGCGCGCGTTTGGCGCGGATGTCGGGGCGGCGGATTGTTGAGATGGTTCGGCAAGATCAAACCCTGTCGCAGATCCTGACCAAACAGGCATTCGAGAATGCCATCAAGGTGATCGGTGCAATTGGCGGGTCAACCAACGCAGTCGTCCACCTTTTGGCCATCGCAGGACGCATCGGCGTGGACCTGACTTTGGATGATTGGGACCGTGCCGGCCGCGATGTGCCCACGATTGTTGATCTGATGCCCTCGGGCCGGTTCCTGATGGAGGAACTGGCCTATGCCGGCGGCATCCCAGCCGTGATGAAGCGCATTGAACACTTGCTACACCTTGATGTGATGACCGCCACAGGCACAACGATGCGCGACAGGCTGGCCGACGCGGAAGTGTTCGACGACGAGGTGATCCGCCCCCTGTCCAACCCTTTGGTGGCCGATGGAGGGCTGGCCGTGCTACGCGGCAATCTGGCGCCTAACGGGGCGATCTTGAAACCGTCGGCGGCAACGCCCGCCCTTATGCAACATCGCGGGCGGGCCGTGGTGTTTGACGACATCGACGATTTTAAAGCGCGGATTGATGATCCAGCGCTGGATGTGGATGCCAACTCGGTTCTAGTTTTGCGCAACTGCGGGCCCAAGGGCTATCCGGGCATGGCCGAAGTGGGCAACATGGCCCTGCCCAAGAAACTGCTGGCTCAAGGTGTGCGCGACATGGTGCGCATATCCGATGCGCGGATGTCTGGCACGGCTTACGGCACCGTGGTGCTGCACGTGGCCCCCGAAGCGACCGAGGGCGGGCCTTTGGCCTTGGTGCAAAGCGGCGACGAGATTTTGCTGGATGTGGCGGGCCGCAGGCTGGAATTGTTGATCTCGCCCGCCGAACTGGCCGCACGCGCTGCGGCACGGTCGCCCAAACCGCGCACCTATCGCGGCGGGTATGAAACGCTGTATGTCACCCATGTGCAGGGCGCAGATGTCGGTGCCGATCTTGATTTTCTGGTGGGCCGCCGTGGTGCAGATGTCCCACGCGAAAGCCATTGATGCGCGGCGTTCACGGTATTCTTTACTCTCTGTTTGACGCCGCTGAGTGGTTAGACCGCAAAGCTATCTGCGGCCAAGTGTCAATCTGCCTGAACGCAAATGTCGCATGCCTAGCAGCCCTTGGCCTTGCGACCGAGGTGGCCAAGCTGTCCTTTGTCTAACGCCAAACGTGATGGATTGGGTGGCCCAAGAAGTGGCGGGCCGTGTGCCCTTGGGCTTTGCGATCACAGGCGCTTCTGTTGCCGAACAGAATAAAGGGCATCTAACGGGCCGGCACCACGCTCTCGGCCTGATTTTCTCAGCCTTTTGGAAGTTGGTCTTTAAGTCGTAGTTGGGCGGCGCGGCCGATAGGGATTTTGTCTTTGACGCCTTCCAAGACGAGGTTGGCCTCATCCCGGGATTTCCGTTCCAGACGAGTGATATGATTCAAGTTGATGACATGGGATCGATCGATTCTGGCAAAGGGTGGAAAGGGCAGAATCTTTTCGTAACTACCCAAGGGCTGGCAGATCATGAGTGGGGCTGAATTTGGAACGTGGATCCGGGTGAAATCCCCGTCGGCTTGGAGGAGAGGGATGGAGCGGACGGGGACAACGAGGGTTTGTTGGTGGGTACGAAGACAGATTTGGTCGTCGGTTCGTTTCAGGGTACCTGTTGGGATTGATCGTTTGCTGCAGGCCGCTTTGAGACGTTGGAGGGCTTGGGCGAAACGCTGGGGTGTGACCGGTTTCACCAGATAGTCGACGGCCTCCACATCAAACGCCTGAAGCGCATATTTGGCGTAGGCGGTTATCATAATGAACTTGGGTGGGTTGGAGAGGGATTTGAGAAGATCAAATCCAGATGCGCCGGGCATCTGGACATCGAGAAAGAGGGCGTCAGGTCTTT
>Ga0114967_10004010_pt1 | contig 11957 bp, 10 predicted proteins | sample M_130628_MF_Meta_FD_92639 | JGI IMG/M metagenome (GOLD analysis project Ga0114967, IMG submission 92639) | Freshwater microbial communities from Lake Montjoie, Canada to study carbon cycling - M_130628_MF_MetaG | ecosystem: Environmental > Aquatic > Freshwater > Lake | place: Lake Montjoie... | reverse complement strand
TGCTGAATTACTCAAAAGAAGCGGACGCTTTGACGAAGCCATTGAACTTCTTACAAACAATAATGATAGTACGCTCCTATTTGATTTGCAAAACATCAAAGCCTCTAAATTGAATGCAAAAGACACAGCAGATTTTTATCTACAGCAGTTAACAACAAATATCAATACTGGAAATTCAGAATTTGCACCATTACCATTAGGGGATAGCTTACTGATTTACTCTTCTCATCGTTTTCCTTCAACGCAAGATGAAAATACACTTTATGCAAAAATACTTACCTCTAAGATTACTAATAGTATTTATGAAACTGGTATCGCATTGCCTGCAACAATAAATAATGCTGATTACAGCAACGGAAATGCAACGATAAGCACGGATGGGAAAGTAATGATTTTTACACGCTGCCAGTATAACGATAGTAACCAATTGATTTGTGATTTATATGAATGCACTATCAAAAATGGAAAATATTCAACACCAAAAAAAATAAACATTAACGCAGAGGGCTGTACAACAACACAACCATGTCTGGTTACAAATCCTGTAAAAGGATATCAACTTTTCTTTTCGAGTAATCGTAAAGGTGGTTATGGACAAAATGATCTTTATACTTGTTTTCGTGGGGCTGATGGCAAATACAGTAGTGCAAAAAATTTAGGACAACAAATCAATACTATCCATGATGAGCTAACGCCGTTTTTTAATCTGAATAACGATACACTTTATTTTAGTTCTGATAAAGCAGGTGGATTGGGCGGGTTTGATATTTACGATGTTTCATTGAAAGACAGTAACAATATTGCACAACCATTAAAGGTTCCATTTAACTCTGGATATAACGATTTGTATTATACATCGAGTTATGGAATGGAGGCAACGACTTATATCGTCAGCAATCGCCCGCCAGCAGGTAAAATAAATGCATCTGCATGTTGTTACGACATATTCAAAGTGAAAAAGTTAGAAATCGATTCGAACAATATCAAGAAGAAAGACGAAGAGTTAAGTTTGATAAAACTCACCAAAGGGCTTGGCGACTCCCGATTCCTTTTTGATGATTCATTATCTTATCTAAAGATTAACGAACTATTGAGAGAGCTTTTGCCATTGAGTTTGTATTTTGATAACGACTATCCCGATCCTAAGACAAGAAAAGAAACTACAAATTCTAGATATGCTCAGCTCGTAAGTGATTACTTAAACAAACTAAATGATTATACGCAAATACAAGGCGACTCATTAAAAGAACAGGAAATAAAAAAGTTTTTTAATGACTCTGTTTATGGTAATTTTCAGCGATTGGAAATTGTTTGCGCAGGGTTAAAGAAAGCCTTAAGTAATGAGCAAGGAATTGTTATTAAACTAAAGGTTGAAGGCAGTGCCAGCTCTTTGGCGACTGATACATATAATGTAATTTTGTCATCCCGACGGATTAGTAGTATACTTAACTATTGGGGTGAATGGAATGAAGGATTTATAAAGCATTCTATTGATGAGGGGAAAATAGAATTAATTAAAAACCCAAGAGGCGAAGAACAAGCCGCTGGAAAAGTTAGTGATGATGCCGGCAATCAGAAGTTATCAGTATATAGTCTAGAGGCAGCAAGTGAACGAAAAATTATTATAACCGATTTATCGATTGAAAAAAAGAATGAAAATAAATAACACTTCACTTCTTTTAGTATTGGTGATATTAGCAATCAGCATTTCAAATGCAGTTGCTCAAAATCTGGTTTCGAATCCTGGATTTGAAAACTTTATTAGTAGCCCTACCGCTGCTGGTCAGTTAAACAAAGCCACACCATGGATTCCATTAGGAGCAAGTCCGGATTTGTACGCGCCACAAATTATTTTGCCTGTTGGAATAGCATGTGATGTTGTAAGTACACCTGATAACGTTGGTGGCTATGCGCAAGTACGTGTTGGAGGAAATGCTTATGCAGGAATTTCAATTGACCCAAATAACAATACAAGAGAATACGTTTCTTCTCCGCTTACTATTCAATTGTCAGCAGGCGAATTATACAGAGTAGAATTCTGGGTTTTATTGGCGGATAGTAGTCGTTATGCCTGCAACAGACTTGGAGCTTATTTCTCTAATGGTGCACCACTACAAGCAGGAATTTCAGTTATTAATTTCACTCCTCAAATTGAGAATTCAAACATTATAAATGATACAGCAGATTGGGTTTTAATTACAGGAATCTATCAGGCTTCAGGTACAGAAAATTATATTACTATTGGCGTATTTCGCCAGGATGGCGCTGCTCAATTTCAAAAGGTGGATTTAGGAATTAAAAACTCAGCATGCCCTGCATTTGATAACGCAGCTTATTATTACATTGATGATATTCTTGTAAAACCTGTGAATGAAGTTGTAGAAATTGATGGAGATAGTGTGCTCTGCCCTGGTAATGTGTTGAATTTATTTAGTACGGTAAACGTTCCATTCTGGTGGAGCGATTCCAATAGCCCTACCGATACAATCTCTACATTCCCAATTTTAGTTGCAACACCTAGTACTCCTACTACTTATTACTTAAATGGTATTAATAAAATCGACTCTGTTCATGTTACATTTGTAAACCCTCCAGTTGTAAACATTGGTCGTGATTCATTGTTGTGCCGAAACGATTCTATTAAGTTAGATGCTTTTGCATCTGATATTGTAACTTATAGCTGGAGTACAGGAGATACCACTTCGTATATTCATGTAAAAGACACAGGCATCTATTATGTTGATGTATATAATACCGGTTGTTCGGCTACGGATACCGTTATCGTTTCTGATTATTTAGAAAATGATTTGTTTGATTTAGGCAGCGACTCTGCCTATTGTTTTTTTAATGGAGATACATTGCATTTAAACGGGCCAATAGCCGACAGTTATTTATGGTTGCCAACAGGAGAAACAACTCCAGACATCACTGTTTTATCACCTGCTATTTACATTTGCACGGCTACAAAATCGAATGGATGTAAAAGTACAGCGCTAATTAGTGTACGTGAAATTTGCGAACCCAATATTTTTATTCCTTCTGCATTCACTCCTGATGAAGATGGCATCAACGATCTCTTTTTACCTTATATCAGCAATGTAGAAAACTTCAGCTTCCATATATATAACCGAAGAGGCCAAATGATCTTTTCTACTGAAGATTCATCGAAAGGATGGGATGGTAAATATCAAGGAATGGACGCAGCTATTGGTACATATGTTTATCGTCTGAATTACCTAGCTTACGATTCAGAAGGCACGAAAATTAAAAAGAAAATACTAGGTACAATCACATTATTACGATAAGCCTGCTGTGAAAGAAGAAGTGTTTGTAAATCCTTTTATTCGTATTCTGCTGGTTGATGATAATCGCGTAAATCAGTTTTTAGGAAAGCGATTATTAAAAAATATCGGAATTGAAAATGTCGATTTGTCGAGCAATGGCCTAGAAGCCTTATCTAAATTAAACGATAAGAATTACGATGTTTTACTTACGGATATTGAAATGCCGGGAATGAATGGCTACGAGTTAAGTAAAACAGTTCGATTACAAAGTAAAGCCTCCTCGCAGCAAATGCTAATAATTGCGCTTACTGGTAATGCAAGTGATGAAGATAAAGCGAAAGCAGAAGCTAGTGGCATTGATGTATTTATCACAAAGCCTTATAGTCCAGAAGATTTGCTCAATGTATTTAAAAAACACTTCAAACATGATGTTTCCCATTCTCCTGCGCCTGCTGCTGCGAACGAGATAAAATCACTTCATCCTGCGATACAACAAATCAACGATTTATTTAAAAACAATCGTGATGATGTAAGACATTTTTTGATGATGTTGAGTTTTCAAATTCCCGAATTGCATAAAGAAATCAATGCTGAAATTGAACTAAAAAACTGGGAAAAAGTTTTTCAAGCGTCGCATAAAATCAAGTCGCCATTAAAATTATTTGGCAATAAAAAATTGATAATATTATTAGATCATCAATCGGAAGATGCACGAAATGCTAGTAATAGCAAAACATTTCAAAATCGAATGCAAGAGATTAGTCCATTACTCGATGAAACACTACAACTGATTCACGAGACGTTGGATGGGATGATTTGATTTCATAACCTTATTTATTCCTTTTTCTTAATAATTTTTAGTCGTAAATCAACTTTTAAAATATACTTCCACTCAAGATCCGGCCTCAGTTTATTCGGGTTTTGATGATGATAAAATTGCGTTAAAACAACTTTAGAAGTTCCGATCCTATACAAAAAAGGCGAACCGCTAAGTCCGCCTTCACTTTTTATTATTTCGACAAATCGTCAAATTCGATATTCGTAAATCCTGAACCATCAGGTTGGTCGTTGGATGGATTTGGATTTGGATTTGTATTTGGATTTGGATATGCTTCACGCGATACAATTCCTGGTTGATTTTCGCGGATATAACCTAATGCTTCCATTAAACCATCACTAAATTTTTCAAAATCTTCTTTGTAAAGGAAAATTTTGTGTTTTTCATAGACCGGACGATCTTCACTTTCTCCTGGCAATCGCTTGCTTTCAGTGATTGTTACATAATAATCGTTGCTTCTCGTTGCTTTAACATCAAAATAATAAGTACGCTTTCCAGCTCTTACTCGTTTGGAAAAATACTCTTCTCTTTGTTGTTGATCAAAATCGCTCATATCAATTGTTTTGGTTAGGCAATTATAATAAAAATTTAAATTGATTTATTAAAGGCTTCTATAAAAAAACTAACAATTAATCCATTTCAGCGTCAGGATTTTGTGCCAGGTACATTTCGTAGTAAATACCCTTGTTTTTAATAAGCATTTCATGGTCGCCGCGCTCTACAATCCTACCTTTATCGAGGACAATTATCTGATTAGCATTTTTTACAGTTGAAATCCGGTGGCTCACCAAAAAAGTGGTTTTGCCTTTCATTACATCTTTCAGATTGTTTAAAATCCTTTCTTCTGTAATAGTATCAACTGCCGACAAGCAATCATCAAAGATTAACATTGATGGTCGCTTAATAATTGCTCGAGCAATAGAGACTCTTTGCTTTTGCCCTCCGCTTAAAGTAATACCTCGCTCGCCAACTACAGTTTCAAAACCCTCTTGAAATTGTAAAATATTATCATAAATCACAGCCTGCTTTGCGGCCCATTCAATATCATTCTTAGCCACTTCAGACTTTATTCCAAATGAAATATTATTTGCAATAGTATCTGAAAACAAAAATACCTCTTGTGGAACACACCCAATCTGTTCTCTATAATTCTCTAAATTAATATCGCGAAGCATATTTCCATTAACACTTATAGAACCCGTTTCAGGATCAAAAAATCGCAATAACAACTGAACAATTGTCGACTTTCCAGCTCCTGTTTTTCCTATAATGCCTAAAGAATCACCAGCAACTACATCAAATGATATATCATCTAAGGCCATTAAATTGGAATTCGAATATTTTACTGATACATTTTTAAATTTAATAGAAAAACCTACTGCCTTCACGGATATATTACCAGATTTAACATTCGGTGTTTTAGTTAAAAACTCATCTATTCTGCGCTGTGAGGCAGAGGACCGTTGAACAATAGAGACAACCCATCCCATAGAAGCAACAGGCCACGTGAGCATATTAACGTATATCACAAATTCTGCAATATTACCAATAGTTAGTCGTTCATTTAAAACCTCAATACTTCCAAAATAAACAGTTATTATGGTACTTAGTCCAACCAACAAAAGCATACTGGGCATAAACATGGCATTAACCTTTACGAGTTCCATAGAAACATCCTTATACTCTTCGCTTCTTTTCTGGTAATCGGCAATAAAATGCGACTCCCTAGTAAATGCTTTTGCAACCCTTATTCCTGAAAAAAGTTCTTGAATAAAAACAGAGATTTCTGATAATTTCTCTTGCACTAATTCACTGCGTTTTGATATATGATCCTGCACTGTATAAACAAGAAAACTAATGATTGGAATAGGCAATAATACATAAGTCGCTAAACGTGCATTTACATGATACATCGACCAAATAATTAATGTAAACATTACTATTAAGTTGATAGTATACATCACCGCAGGCCCAACATACATGCGCACGCGCCCAACATCTTCACTAATTCGGTTCATCAAATCACCCGTATTTTCCTGGCTGTAAAAATCAAAACCCAATTTCTGATACTGATTATAAATCTCATTTTTCTGATCATATTCTACAAGGCGCGACATTACAATAATCGTTTGACGCATCAAAAACATAAATACTCCCTTTAATATCGCCATTAAAATCAATAGGCAGCCAAAAAGAAATATGCTAAAACTAAGGTTATGTAGCAATTCGGAGCGAAGACCCATTTTCTCAAATAGCTTCACGGAATCAATATTACCAACTACTACATCTAAGGCATTGCGGGTTATTTGAGCCGGAAGAATACCAAAAAGGTTTGAAATGGTAACAAAAACGACTCCCGTTAAGAATCGCCATTTATATTTAATAAAATACTTGTTTATCGATTTTAAATCTCTCACAATATAACTTGCTGAAAATCAATTTTTAATTAAACTTTTAAAGGCCTTTTTATAGCTCGGTAAAGGTATAAACTTCGAGCATACTATTATTTGAACATTCTGCAATTTTTCTTTGCTATCAAGTAAATAAAAAAACTAACTTTGCCGCTCAATTGAATAAGACCTAACCAATCATGATTGAAGTTAAAGAATCAAGTTCCATGGTAGCCCCATTGGCTTGCAATATTTTCGAAAATATTGCAGAAAGCAAACACGAACAAATTGTTTTTTGTAACGACCCTGAAACTGGATTAAAGGCAATTATTGCTATACACAATACTAATTTAGGACCTGCACTTGGTGGAACGCGTATGTGGATGTTTAAAACAGAAGCAGAAGCATTAAATGATGTAATGCGTTTATCACGCGGTATGACCTACAAAGCGGCTATTTCAGGATTAAATTTAGGAGGTGGTAAAGCTGTAATTATTGGAGATAGCAAAAAAGATAAAACAGAAGCCTTGTTCCGTCGTTTTGGAAGATTTGTAAATAACTTAAACGGACAGTATATCACTGCTGAAGATGTTGGAACTTCAACAAAAGATATGGAGTATGTAGCAATGGAAACAAAATCGGTTACAGGGCTACCTGAATCGATGGGCGGTGGCGGAGACCCTAGCCCTGTTACAGCTTATGGAGTTTACATGGGTATGAAAGGTTCGGCAAAATTTGCATGGGGAAATGACGATTTGAATGGCAAAAAAGTATTAGTTCAGGGTGTTGGGAATGTGGGAAGGAATTTAGTGAGCCACTTGACGAAAGAAGGTGCTGTTGTTTACATTGCAGATATTAACGAAGAACTTCTGAATAAAGTAGCTACTGATTACGGAGCTACAGTAGTTAAAAACGAAGGATTATACGATTTAGATATTGACATTTATGCTCCTTGCGCATTAGGTGCAACACTAAACACAGAAAATATTTCTCGTTTAAAATGTTCAATCATTGCAGGTGCTGCTAATAACCAATTAGCTCATGAAACTATTCACGGACCAATGTTAGTTGAAAAAGGAATTGTTTACGCGCCAGACTTCTTAATAAATGCAGGTGGATTAATTAATGTTTATTCTGAATTAAAAGGTTATGATCGCGCTAAAGCACTAGCTCAAACAGAAAATATTTACAATTTAACAATAGATATTTTAAAGAGTGCGCAAGCTGATGGAATAAATACGCAATTAGCGGCTATGCAAATAGCTGAAAAACGTATTTATAATAAATAGTTGACCTAGAAAACTTACGCGCATTGCGATGTAAAAAATCTTCAAAGTCACGTTAGTTTTAACGAAATAAAAAGTTCTTTAATACTTGTTGAAATAAAAATATATGTTGAGCAGAAGACAACTTAGAATTCGCGTGATGCAAGCCTTGTACTCCTATTATCAATCAGACAACAAGGATATGTTGCAAACAGAACAAGAGCTTTTAAGAGGAACTAATAAAATACACGAGTTATATTTGCTAACCATGCAAATGATACTAGAACTTGTTAGCCAAGAAGAACTTTATTATGCCGACCAACCTTTCAGCGCTGTCACAGGTACTAAGAAATCGGTTGAAAGAAAATTAGGTGATAATATTTTTGTTCAGTGGTTACAAAACAACTTATCGTTTTCTAGGCAAGTGCGAGATGGTAAAATTTCATGGCAAAATGAAATGGATGCTGTCAAAAAATCGTTTTTTCAAATCAGACAAGCCGATCAGTATAAAGAATATTGTAAAAACCCTATCCCTTCTATTAGAGAAGAAATTGATTTTATTACATGGATTTTTGCTGAGGTATTTACGCGTCAGGAATTTGTTTTTTCAACTTTAGAAGAAAAATCTATTTATTGGGCCGAATCGATTGAATTAATTCAAGGCATGATTAATAAAACGCTGGAAGGATCTAAAGCAAAAGGAGAATTTAAGTTGTTAAGCCTCTTTAAAGATGAAGAAGATGATATTCGTTTTATGCGTGATTTAGTAATAAACACTATTAAGGATGACGAATACTTGACACAAATCATCTCAGATAAAACTAAAAATTGGGAAGCTGATCGTATAGCAATGGTAGATATTATTCTGATGAAAATGGCCTTGACAGAAATGCTGCATTTGACTTCTATACCTGTTAAAGTGAGCATCAATGAATATATCGATATTTCAAAAGATTACAGCACTCCAAACAGTAAATCGTTTATTAATGGAATAATTGATAAATTAGCAATAGAATTAAAATCAAAAGGCAAAATTGTAAAAATTGGCCGAGGCCTAATGGAATAAAATACGATGAAAACTAATTTAGCTTACGCAATTATTTTTGCAACCACCTTTTTGATTTCTTGTGGATCAAATCAAGATAAAAAAAATGCTTCAGGAGAAGTAATTGTTTCACCGGATATTGTTAATAATCCTGAAACAGCGAATGGAGAAGTCTTAAATAAGACCGGTGTACCTAAATTTGATTTTGCTGAAATCACGCACGACTTCGGAACGCTTAAAAGCGGATCCTCTGTTACCTATGAATTTAAATTTAAAAATAGCGGCGATAAAGATTTAATAATCGCACAAGCAAAAGGCTCTTGTGGTTGCACACAACCTGAATACCCGAAAGATCCTGTTGCACCTGGTGATGAAGGTGTGATTAAAGTAACATTTAACAGCACTGGCATCAGTGGACAAATCACAAAAAATGTTACCATCATTGCTAATACATCACCCTCTACTAAAGTATTAACTATTACCGCAGAAGTTATCAAATCTAAATAAGAACATTATAAACATGAACACACTACTAATAACATTACAAATGAGCGGTGGCGCTATTCAACAAATTATTCCTATTGCATTAATCATGATTGTATTTTACTTCTTCATGATTCGTCCGCAAACAAAAAAACAAAAGCTGGAAAGAGAATTTAAAGATTCCTTAAAAGAAGGTGAAAGAGTAGTAACGATTGGCGGTTTACATGGTAAAATTACATCCGTAAAAGAGAAAACTTTTATTGTTGAAGTTGCTAAAGATGTAAGAGTAGAAGTTGAAAAATCTGCTATCTCCGCTGAAGTAACCAAATCGTACACTACGAATATTGCAAAGTAAGCAATTCTTGCAGCTATTTTTTCTATATATTCGTAAGTATAAGAAAACAGGGATAGTATGCAGGAAAATAAATCCTTTAAACAGAAATTAAAAAGTAATTCGAAATCAGTTTCGTTCTTGCTTTGTTTTCTCATTGCTACTGCAATTTGGACTATTAATGCTTTGAATAAAGAGCATAAGTCGAAGATTACTATCGTTGTAAGTCTAAATGTTCCTTTTTCAAAATCATCGGAAAGTGGTAAGCAAGAAATTAAAACTTCTGTTTATTTAAAGGGTCGCGGATTTGATTTAGCAAAGTTTTTATTTTTCTTGAAAAAGAAAGATCGAGTAGTAAATTGCACCAGCTATACCTCTAATAAAATTGATTTGCGTGCTGCCATCATCGATTTTGTAAAGAGTAAAAATGCATCCATTACGGTTGAAGAAGTAACCCCTTCTTTTTATGCGTTACAAGGCAGCATGGCATACAGTAAAAAAGTAGAGATTAAACTCAATTATCAATTGAATGTTGAAAATCTTTACATGCAATCCGACAAAGCATATTGCAGTCCTGATAGTTTATTGATCTCCTCAGTGTATCCAATTGCAGATAGCATTACTTCAATTAGTATGGAACAATTAGTAATTAAAAGCAATGGCAACTCAGTTAATGAAGAAATTAATTTTAAAAAAATGAAAAATATTTTTGTTGAGCCCACTCCTACTAAACTGATTATTCCAATTGAAGAAGCTACTGAAAAAACAATTAAAGTTCCTGTTACTTGCAATCAATCCAAACGACAACTTAAATTCATTCCATCGGTAATTACCATACAATTCAAAGTTCCTATTTCTAAGTTTGATAAAATAGCAGCAAATGATTTTACTGCTAATGCTAAATATAGCGACAATGGTAAATCGAAAGCAGTAATTGAAATAACAAAAAAACCAGCATGGATAGATCATCTGATATGGAAGCCAGCATCGGTAGATTATTTTCATCAAAATCCTTAATATGATTATTGGTATTACAGGAGGAATCGGCTCTGGAAAAACGATTGTGTGCGAAATTTTTAAGCAATTAGGCGTTCCTGTTTTTAATGCAGATTTAGTTGCACGCGACTTAATGCTTAATAACCAAGAAGTATATACTTTATTACAAGCTCATTTTGGTGAAACCATTTTTCCTTTGTTAGGTCAGTTTGATAAATTGCATTTAAGTCAATTAGTATTTAATAATCCCGATGAGCTAAGTCAACTGAATTCTATCGTACACCCTTTCGTAAAAAATACATTTGCTATTTGGAAAGAAAAGCAAACTACTAATTACGTATTGCACGAAGCGGCTATTCTTATTGAAACGGGTTTTAACAAACTATGCGACAAAGTAATTGTTGTAGAGGCTCCAGAAAATTTACGCATTAAGCGTGTTGCAGCACGCGACGGAAAAAGTACGGAGGATGTTGTTTCTATTATCCAACAACAAATGTCAGACGAAGATCGTCGTAAACATGCCGATTATACCATCATCAATAATGAAATCAGTCCGCTGCTGCCACAAATATTGACCATTCACGAAACAATTTTAGCAAATGTCTGAATTTTCAAAACCGTTAATTGCATTTTCTAACGGTTACCAGTTACCGCAAACTGAAATCTGGATTGACCCCACCCACCCTGTTCATACCGCAGTGGTTAGTCATGCACATGGCGATCATGCAGTTCCAGGACATGGGAAAGTCTATTGCTCAAAAAATACAGCTCGTTTACTTCGTACGCGCTACCGCAACTTTGCCGATACAGTAATCACTCCCGATTATCACGAATGGTTTGAAGTGGATGGCGTATCGTTTCAATTTATTCCTGCTGGACATATGCTTGGCTCTGCACAGATTGTATGGAAGCATGAAGGAAGAATAATTAATTATACTGGCGACTACAAACGACAGGCGGATGCATCTTGCGAAGCTTATGAGACGGTGAAGTGCGATGTACTCATTACAGAAACGACGTTTGCGCAACAGGGCAAAACCCATCCAGCCGATGAAGATTCGTTAAAAGCCTTCGATGCGGCCTTAAACACGAATTATATCGTAGGTGCATACGCGTTAGGAAAGGCGCAACGATTAACAAGATTGTTTGCGGACTTAAAGCCGGAATTTAAAATCATGGTACATCCAAAAATTTCGAAGTACCACCGCGTGTATGAAGAAGCAGGATTTGATTTAGGAGAATGGTTGCCTTATCAGAAACAGATTTTTAAGAAAACTGAAAATAACATCTACATCGTTCCTCCTTTAGTACTTCAATCGTATGCA
>Ga0114967_10004007_pt1 | contig 11965 bp, 8 predicted proteins | sample M_130628_MF_Meta_FD_92639 | JGI IMG/M metagenome (GOLD analysis project Ga0114967, IMG submission 92639) | Freshwater microbial communities from Lake Montjoie, Canada to study carbon cycling - M_130628_MF_MetaG | ecosystem: Environmental > Aquatic > Freshwater > Lake | place: Lake Montjoie... | reverse complement strand
CGCCATTCTTGCGGCTTAGTAAAGTTGGGATACTCGAGATATCCATCACAATTATGTGACTCTTCAGCTAGTGATTCTGGATTACCAAGAACTCCCGGAATCAAGCGGGTAATTGCTTCGATCATGACCAACGATGCTACTTCTCCCCCGCCTAAGACATAATCTCCAATCGAAACTTCGTGTACGCGAACGCCGGCCTTAGCAAATTGAGGCTGTGAGTAATATTGGCGGACGCGATCATCAATTCCCTCATAACGACCACACGCAAATACCAAGTGGCTACTCTTTGAAAAATCTTCGGCCATTTTCTGGGTAAAACGGCTTCCTGCTGGCGTGAGAATAATGAGATCAGAATCTGAAATTAATAGTGGATCAAGTGCCTGGCCCCATATTTCTGGAAGCATCACCATTCCTGCGCCACCACCGTAAGGTGTGTCATCTACCGTGTTGTGGTTATCGGTAGTAAAAGACCTTAAGTCATGAATTTGTAATTCAACTAGGCCCTTCTCTTGCGCCTTTCCGAGAAGTGAAAGTTGGGCGGGAGCAAAGTACTCAGGAAAAATTGTTATCGCATCTATCTTCATTGGCTAGCCTCACTCTCGTAGAAATCAGGTGGGATTACCGTCATACGTTTTCCTTTGATATCTACTACCGGCACGAGTTGGTGAACAAAAGGGATGAGAATTTCGCCAGAGTCAGTTTTAATCGATAGGACATCTTGGCCGGGCAGGTTGAGAACTTCAGTTACTTCTCCAAGTAAGTCACCATCGACTAGATAGGCCTGACAGCCGACGAGTTGCAGGACGTGATAATCATCTTCTGCAAAGCCAGATTCATCGATATCTACCTCTGAAAATAGTAGAACGTCACGAAATTTCTCCACGGCGTTACGATCATTTACGCCTTCAAATCCAAGTAGCAAAATTCCATTGTGGACGCGCGCAGAAACCACAGTTAATTTTCCGTGGCTATCTGTTTCAAGTTGTGCGCCGATAGCAAAACGTTCTTCTGCTAAATCAGTGCGAACTTCGATGGTCGCTTCACCGAGAATTCCGTGTGCGCGACCGATGCGTCCTACATTAAGGCGCATACTGGGTGACTTTTTTAACGAGCCTCGTCGGTATCGATGAGATCAACACGAACTGTGCGACCTGCAATTGCGCTTACGACGGTGCGTAGCGCCTTTGCAGTGCGACCATTGCGGCCAATCACCTTACCGATATCTTCAGGATTGACACGAACTTCTAGAGTTGTGCCGCGACGGTGAGTCTTCTCCTTGACGATGACATCTTCAGGATTATCAACGATCCCTTTAACGAGGTGCTCGAGAGCTTCGTCCATCATTGTTACTCGGCAGCCGCTTCTGGTGCAGCAACTTCTTCAACAACAGCTTCGGGTGCAGCAACTTCTACAACTGCTTCAACCACAACATCTGTAGTCGCAACCTGCGCTGGAACCTCTGCCACCTCTTCATCTGAACTTACCTCGGACACAACAACCGGTGCAGGGTTAGCCTTTGCAGCCAACTTCTCTTGCGCCTTCTTCTTCATGGTTGTTGCGCCTTCTTTTGGTTCATCCATTGCTTGCTTAACAGCTGCTTCGTAAGCGATGCTCTTCGCTGGCTTTGGTGTAGCAAATTTAAGTGTTCCTTCAGTTCCAGGAAGACCCTTGAACTTCTGCCAATCGCCTGTGACCTTAAAGATCGCCTCTACAGCGGCAGTTGGTTGTGCTCCGACACCGAGCCAGTACTGAGCGCGCGCAGAGTTAACTTCCATGATTGATGGTTCTTGTCCTGGAACATAACGACCAATTTCTTCAATTGAAAGTCCGTTACGTGCTTTACGTGAATCTGTTACGACGATGCGGAAAAATGGTGTGCGGATCTTTCCCATGCGCATTAAGCGAATTTTTGTAGACAAAGAAATGGTGCTCCTAAAAAGTGTGTCGAATCTATAACTTGTGCAGCGGGGTGCGCACTTGCTGGATCCAACTTTGGATATGGATGTTGTAGGGGTAGAGGGCCCTTCAACAGGAGGCTAATCTTGCCATTAAGGCGTGTAGATACGAAATTGAGCGCTTATCCGCGTTCTTCCGCAGCCCGTTTAGCGGGATTGCCCGATTTCGACTTCTTCTTGGCTGGCGCCTGACTCTTCTTTGAAGATACTGGGCCCGCTCCCATTCCGGCGGGCATACCCATGCTCTGCGCCATCGCGGGCGGCATGCCACCACCATTGCGCATCTGACGCATCATTTTCTGCGCCGCAGAAAATTTATCTACTAGCGAATTTACATCTTGAACTTTACGCCCAGCACCGAGGGCGATACGAGCGCGCCTTGAACCAGTTAAAACTTTGGGATCTTGCCGCTCAAGTGGCGTCATTGATTGAACGATCGATTTAGTACGCACGATTTCAGATTCATCAAAGTTTTCGATCTGTTTCTTCATCGCACCGGCCCCTGGCAACATTCCCAGCAATTTCGACATCGAACCCATCTTGGACATAGCTTCTAACTGTTCTAAGAAATCTTCCAAGGTGAAATCATCGCCGCGTGCAAACTTCTCTTCCATCTTGGCCGATGAATCAGTGTCGAGCGCCTTCTTTGCTTGTTCAGCAAGAGTTGCCACATCCCCCATTCCGAGGATGCGTGAAGCCATACGATCTGGATAGAAGATATCGAAATCAGTTAACTTCTCACCGTTTGACGAAAACATAATCGGCTGGCCAGTTAACTTTGCGATTGATAGCGCAGCGCCGCCTCGGGCATCGCCATCTAACTTAGTTAATACGACGCCATCGAATCCAACGCCATCTTGGAAAGCCTTGGCAGTCCGCACCGCATCTTGACCAATCATGGCATCGACTACAAATAGGATTTCATCGGGTTTGACTGCGTTACGAATATTGATCGCCTGCCGCATCAACTCTTGATCTACACCCAAGCGGCCAGCGGTATCGATAATTACCATGTTATAAAGCTTTGATTTGGCAAAGACTAACGCTTGCTCTGACACCTTTACTGGGTCACCGACTCCATTACCTGGCTCTGGTGCAAAGACTGGCACTCCAACGCTCTCACCTACTACTTGCAATTGTGTGACCGCATTGGGGCGTTGTAAATCAGATGCAACTAATAACGGAGTATCGCCTTGATCTAAATAAAACTTGGCTAACTTTCCGGCAAGAGTTGTCTTACCGGCACCCTGCAATCCCGCCAACATAATGACGGTGGGTGGATTCTTCGCGAAGCGAATTCGGCGCGCAGCTCCCCCGAGTATTTCGATCAATTCCGCGTTAACAATCTCAAAAATTGCCTGGGCTTGATTGCTGCCGGATTGGAGGTTGGGAAGCGCCGCAAGTGACTTCTCACGAATTAGATCGATAAAGGAATCAACTACCGAGAGCGCAACATCTGATTCAAGTAATGCGGTCCTGATATCGGCACAAGTATTTTCAATATCTGAACTATTTATTTTGCCGCGAGAGCGAAGCGCGGAAAATGCGCCCGTTAACTTAGTCGATAGTGAATCAAACATAGAGCCGCATCCTACGCCAGGGCCGCCGCTAATCTATCGGCCACTTCTTGGGCACGTTGCTGTGATAACCCGCCTCCACCTATCTCGGTTACATATAAAGTATCAATCGCCTCTGCACCAAGAGTTGTGACTATTGCAGATTTAATATCGATCTGACACCTGGTGATCGCCTCACCGATTCCGAAAAGTAGGGCTGGCCGATCGTGGCTACGCACCTCAATTATTGTGGCGTTAGTTGCGGCATCTAAAAATGTCTCGACGATTGGAGATGGCACCGGAATCGTTGGCAAGCTTGCGTAATCTGCAATGCGCTGTGCGATTCGCGCGCTTAATTCACTAGCATCTTTAAGTGCATCGGAAATCATCTGGTGAATTAAAGAGCCGTCAACTGTTGGCGCATATTGGTTCGGTGTAACAATCCACTTCATCACGGCGCTATTTTCAACAGTTTGGGTTCGCGCTGAACGCACATCGAATCGCGCTAAGTTGAGAACGCCTGCGACTATGGATAATAACCCTGGTTTATCCGGAGCGATAATTTCAATGGCATAGTCCGGTTCGCGATCTTCAATTAAAACCCTTAACTGCCCAGTGCGTGCAAATTGCAATTGTTCATCAGTAAAAATTGGTTGCGCAGCGATCGTGTTATCCGTGAGCGCGTTAGTTACTCGCGAGACAAGTTCGTTCAATAAACTCTCTTTCCAACTACTCCAAGCGGCGCTACCAGTGGCTTGGCCATCGGCAATACTTAGTGCGTGTAAAAGTTCTAAAGTTTGTAAATCTGGAATTACCGCAATTACAGATGCAATTGTTGCTGGATCATCGAGATCTCGCCTAGTCGCGGTAGCGCTCAATAAGAGATGGTGCTTTACCAGTAGCTTTAAAGTTGCGACGTCGGCATCCGAAAAACCGATTCGGGCGGCAAGGGGAGCAATTAACTGTTCGCCACGTTCGCTGTGATCGTCCTGTGTCCCTTTGCCGATGTCATGGAATAAGGCGGCAAATAAAAGTAAATCGGGGCGGTGAACTCGGCGAGTAAGTGCAGCAGCACAAACCGCGGTCTCAACCATATGTCGATCAACGGTGTGGCGATGTAGCACATTTCGCTGAGGTAGCGAACGCACCGCACGCCATTCAGGTAGCCATTGGAAAAGTATTTCCTCTTGATCTAAACCTTCCCAAATGTGCACCATCGGCTGACCGGCACCGATTAAGGTAATTAAATTCTCGCGTGCTGATCTTGGCCAGGGATTTGGAAGATGGCCGATGCCATCACAATAAGCGCTCATTAATCGTTGCAAAGTAGCAGGTGCAATTGGAAGCCCAGCTTGTGCTGCGATCGCAGCGGTTCGAATACCAATCACCGGATCAGATGAGAAATCAAAACCTTCGGTAATGGAAACCTCTTGATGAGCAATTGATACTCCAGGTGATACTTGAGTAGTGCGTGGTTTCTTAAGGAAACGCCCTAAGCCATCTTTACCGCGGTGCTCGAAGCGATGCCATGTAGATTCGAGTAAATAATCTACTGATCGAGCAGCTTGAGCAATCGCGCTCATCAATTCATCTGCATCTCGGTATTTCAAAATTTCGGCAACTTTATCTTGCTCTTGAAAGAGCAGGCGATCTTTATCGCGACCCGTAATGACGTGAAGCGCTTCGCGCGCATTCATCAAGATTGATTCGGCGCTACTTACGTGCTCGAGTGAAACTGTTACGGCACCGCTTAGAGATATCGCCCGAAGCGCTGTGATGTCACGTAACCCACCGCGCGCTTCCTTTAAATCTGGTTCAAGAAGATAAGCAAGTTCGCCAGCTCTTTCATGACGCTCCTGCAATGATTTACGAAGTTGTGGCAATCTTTCGCGCGACCTTCCGCGCCAATCATCAATGGCATCGTGCTGTACCGCGGCTACCAGATCCGGATCGCCACAAATTAGGCGAATGTCTAAGAGGCCAAGGGCAGCTTTTAAATCATCGCCTGCGGCATCTCGAGTTTCCGCGCGCGTTCTAACTGCGTGATCGACTTTGAATGACTTATCCCAAAGCGGATAGAGAACTTTATTAACTAGCTCAATTAGAGTTTCTTCATCAACTCTGCCATTATGCAGAAAGAGAATATCTAAATCTGATCCGGGAGATAACTCACCGCGGCCATAACCACCGACCGCGGCGAGTGCTACCCCTGATACTCCGGTAAAGAGTGAGTTTAAAAGACGATCGCTCTCGTTTGATCGTTCCCGCCGCTCACGTGTACCCATGTAACTATCTTACTTGCTCGGTTAGATCGCTTCCGTTCCGCGTTCACCAGTACGGACGCGGACGATTGAATCAACCGGTGTTGTCCAAACCTTTCCATCGCCAATTGATCCAGTAGATGCGGCTTTTACAATTACATCTACGATCGCAGCTGCATCTTTATCATCGACCAGTACCTCAAGACGTACCTTCGGTACTAAATCGACGGTGTATTCAGCGCCACGGTAAACCTCAGTGTGACCACGTTGGCGGCCAAAGCCGCTGGCTTCCGAGACTGTCATACCGTTTACACCGGCTGCCTGTAGCGCATCTTTTACTTCATCCAACTTAAATGGTTTTAAGATAGCTGTAATTAATTTCATAGCAGTGAACCTCCACGTGATGAGCTAGTCATTTCATAAGCAGATTCAGCATGTTCGCTGAGATCGATACCTTCAACTTCGGCATCCTTCTTTACTCGGAATCCAATTGTCTTCTCGATTATAAATCCGATAATTAGCGTTGCGAGGAATGAGTAGGCCATTACTAGTCCAACTCCAAGTGCTTGCTTCACAAGTAGAGCTGTACCGCCTCCGTAGAAGATTCCGTCGAGTCCGAGGCTGTTTACAGCCTGTGCACCGAAGAGACCTATGGAAAGCGAGCCCCAGATTCCACCGACGAGGTGAACTGCAACCACATCAAGTGAGTCATCGAAGCCAAGTGCATATTTAATTCCCACTGCAAGCGCGCAGAGGATTCCGGCGATAAGACCGATAACAACAGCTGCCCAAGGGGCAACAAATGCGCACGCTGGAGTGATTGCTACCAAACCGGCGACTGCGCCTGATGCAGCGCCAAGTGAAGTTGCATGACCGTTGCGAACCTTCTCAACTAGCAACCAACCGAGAACTGCACCAGCAGCTGCAACTTGAGTATTTATAAAGGCGAGCCCTGCGGTTCCATTAGCAGCCAGCGCAGATCCCGCGTTAAAGCCGAACCAACCGAACCAGAGCAGACCGGCGCCGAGCATTACCAATGGCAGTGAGTGTGGGCGCATCGCTTCTTTGCGCCATCCAACACGTTTTCCTAAAATTATTGCAAGTGCAAGACCTGCCGCACCAGCATTAATGTGAACAGCAGTTCCTCCTGCAAAGTCTTCTAGTCCTTTGCCGGCAAGGAATCCCGTACCCGTAACGGTATCGCCAACTTTGTTACCAAAAGCGAATACCCAGTGTGCAACTGGGAAGTAAACAATAGTTGACCAAACAGCGACAAAAACTGCCCACGCAGTGAACTTAGTGCGATCAGCAATTGCACCTGAAATAAGGGCAGGAGTAATAATTGCAAACATCAATTGAAATGCTACGAAGACTAAAACTGGGATTGGATAAATTCCACCGTTATTTGTGAAGTCATTTACCATCCCACCTAAGCCAGAGAATGAAATATTTCCATACCAAGGTGAATTTGCTTCATGCCCAAAGGCGAGCTCGAAACCATAAATTACCCACAGAGCACTCACAATCCCGATAGTTATCATTGACATCATCATCATATTCAAAACGCTCTTTGCGCGAACCATTCCTCCATAGAAAAATGCTAAGCCGGGCGTCATTAATAGAACCAGAGCAGTACTTGCCAATACCCACGCGGTATCGCCTGAATTTAAAGCTATCTCTTCCATTAGTTTCTTCTTTCGCTTATAAGGTGTGAGCCCTCGCCTTTGAGATGGGGCAAAGATGCCTAGCGCGCATTACAGGGGCTCGTTTTATAGGTTAAGACGCGGTCACAAAAGCGCGCCTTGTGTTACAACTTTGTTACAGCGACTCTGGATTCAGTCGTTTATTAGGCCAGACAAATATTGGCTTGGGTCAAAGGGAGCAAAATCCCCCTCGCCTTCGCCAGTTCCGATAAATTTAATCGGAATATCAAGTGCGCTCTCAATCGCTAGGGCGACCCCACCGCGGGCGCTTCCATCTAATTTGGTAATAATCAAACCGGTGACATCAACGGCTTCGGCAAAGATCTTCGCCTGCGCAATGCCGTTCTGGCCAGTTGTTGCATCGATTACAAGAAGCACTTCACTAATCGGCAGAGTCTTCTCAACGACACGTCTTACCTTGCCAAGTTCGGCCATTAAATCAATTTTATTATGTAGTCGACCCGCTGTATCGATTATTAAAAAGTTAACTTGTGCTTCTTTCGCTGCAACCGCTGCATCAAAGGCCACCGCCGCAGGCTCTGCACCGTCTTTACCCGAAATTACAGGAACGCCAATTCTTGCTCCCCAAGTTTGTAATTGATCTACCGCCGCTGCGCGAAAAGTATCTCCTGCGGCAAGCATCACAGAAGAACCAGATGACTTTAATAAATTTGCTAACTTTGCAGCCGAAGTCGTCTTTCCAGTTCCATTTACTCCGACTACGAGAACCACACCCACTGCGATTGCATCCGATAGCGCGCGCGGCTTAGCTGATAGATGTGACTTAAGAATTTGAGTCAGTGAAGAAAGTGCATCATCACCCTTTAAGCCCTGTGCGCTCTTTAGAATTTCTGCAGTTAGGTTTGGGCCTAAATCTGCGGCTAGTAGCTCTTCTTCAAGTACTTTCCAATCGAGCGGATCAGCAGTTGACTGGCCCTTTAACTTAGCGACAAATTTGCTAAAAATTCCCATGCGAAAACCTAAAAGTTAAGCAGATTCAGAATCGCGCAAGCGCTGTGAAATAACTTCTGTTACGCCATCTCCGCGCATGGTTACTCCGTAGAGCGCATCGGCAATCTCCATGGTGCGCTTCTGGTGGGTAATAATAATCAACTGTGAACTTGCACGAAGTTCTTCCAAAATTACTAGTAGTCGACCAAGGTTTACATCATCTAGGGCTGCTTCAACTTCATCGAGGACGTAGAAAGGACTTGGTCGCGCCTTAAATATCGCAACCAACATGGCAACGGCTGTCAGTGATTTTTGGCCACCAGAGAGTAGAGATAGTCGCTTGATTCTGGTTCCGGGAGGACGGGCTTCCACATCTACACCGGTATTTAAAAGATCATCTGGGTTAGTGAGGATCAGGCGACCGTCACCCCCTGGGAAGAGACGCGCGAAGATATCTTCAAAATGTTTCGCCGTTTCTTCAAATGCTTCAATAAAAATGCTCTGCACACGATCTTCAACTTCTTTGATGATATCGAGTAAATCTTTTTTGGTGCGCTTTAAATCTTCCAATTGCTCAGCAAGGAACTTCAAACGCTCTTCCAGCGCGCTGTATTCCTCTAGCGCCAGTGGATTAATCTTTCCAAGAAGAGTCAGGGATCGCTCGGTAGCCGCGAGTCGTTTCTCTTGCTGGTCACGGCGATAAGGAATCAATTCAGTAGCGATTATCTCGCCGTCATCGGTTTCGATAAATGTTGGAACATCGTTTTGTGGACCGTATTCATTAACTAGCGTTGTTGTGTCCACACCTAATTCTTCTACGCACTTGGTTTCAAGTGCTTCAATGCGCATACGCTGCTCTGCTCTAGCAATCTCATCTTTATGAACCGATGAGGTGAGTTGTTCGAGCTCGGTTGCCAGCTCGCGACTACGGGCACGAACGGTAAGCGTCTCACCTTCACGATCAGAACGTGATGCTTCTAATCGTGCGCGCTCGGTCGCTGCTTTAGCAATTGATCGTTCAATATGAATTAGTGCCTCATAGGCTGCTTCGGCGATCGCCGATGAAATAAGTGCGCCACGCGCACGGGCGCCACGGCGCGAGACGGCGCGGGCAGATGCTTCGCGTTCGGCTCTGGCAGAATCTTCTAGCGCTTTTGCACGAGCTGAAAGAGAGTCAACTCTCTCTTCACTTGTGCGCACCGCAAGACGGGCTTCAACTTCTGAAGTTCGGGCGAGCGAAACTTGATTGCGTAAGTTTTCAGCGGTGCTGTGATCAGGTTCTGCAGTAGTACCTCGTTGATGCAGTTGCGCAGAGGCAATTGAAAGTTCATTCTCATCGCGACCCTTTGCGCCAGCCGCCTCGGTAATCGAAAGATTTAACCGTTCTACTTCAGCGCTGGCAGATTTCATATTCTGTCCTGAGACCGCTAATTGTTCGGTTAGTGCTGCAATTCGAGCATCAGATTCGTTTAATTTTGAGAGTGCGATATCGAAGGCGCTTTGCTTGGAATCAACTTCACTCTGTGCGGTAACGATCTCAAATTTAAGGCGATCACAGTTATGGGTGAAAACTTCTAATTTCTCTTTTAAATCCTGCATCAGTGCATTTATCTCAATTAAAGACGTGGATGATGCAGAACCACCTCGGGCACGTTTTGCGGTTATAACGTCACCTTCGCGCGTGACAACAGTCAAGCTTGGATTGGAACGCAAGATTGATTCAGCATCTCGCGCACTATCGACTACGACGATTGAATCAAGAAGTGAGGCGAGCAAATCTCCAATTTCTGAAGACCGGACATAATTAGATAAAGGTGTAAGTCCAGATGGAATTGCCGGTGCTTTATGGGACCCAGGTTCGTAAACTAATACGTCGGCTTGTCCCAAATTTTCACTACGCAGAGTTGTAAGTGCGCTCACCGCTGAATTCAAATCCCGGACAACAACTGCATCAGAGAGAGTTCCCAGCGCTGCTGCAGTGGCCGCTTCCCATCCATTATCAATATTTATTAGCGAAGCCACACTGCCTAGCAGCGACAGTCCGCGCGAATCACGAATCAGGGCTGCTCCCCCATCGCGAGATTGCGAAGTTAACTCCAACGCCTCCAGCTTTGATTCAGTGGCGTTACGTTCACGATCTGCAGCGCGTTCTGCATCAACCAAAGTTGTTAAATCAACTCTTGCTTGATCCAATCCATTCTTTGCGACTTCAAATTGAGAGTCTAAACCGAGTTCACCTGCATCGGCTCCGGCTATATCCATCTCGTAAGTTGAATACTCACGTTGGGCACTTTCAGCACGAGATTGCGCTTCATCGCGCGCTTTAACTAAGCGAGCAATTTCTTCGGCGATCGCATCTAAGCGCGCCGCTAGAGATTTGATATGGCCTTCTTGGCGGGCGGTTCCTTCACGCTGATCAGCGATAGCGCGCATTGCTGCAGCGATCCTATCTTCCTCAGCTTTTAAAAGCGCTTCTGCATCTGCCAACTTTTGAGTAGTCGTCGCGAGCGATGTTCGAGAACTTTCTACTGCCGCACGTAATTGCGCTTCTTCTATACGCAGTAGAGCCGCTTCTTGTTCAAGGGCTTGTGGATCGCGGCCAGAGTTACGCGCTTCTTCAGCTTCTTCGGCTAAGAATCGAGAGCGCTCTTGTGCCAGAGATTGTGTGCCACGGAATTTTTCGCGTAGCGCACTTAAAGAATAGAAATTCTCTTGCGCTGCAATTAGTAGTGGGCTTTCAAATGCGGCTTGGACATCGAGGGCCTCTTCACGTAAACGTACTTTCTCATTTTCTGCTTCCACAAGTGAGCGACGCTCGCGTAACGCAGTTTCATCTGCGACTTCAGCATCAAGGGTTTTGGAGAGTGAAATGTAATCATCTGCTAGTAAGCGCAATTTTGCATCGCGCAGATCGGCTTGAATCGTCGCCGCTTTCTTTGCCACTTCAGCTTGCTTACCGAGTGGGCGAAGTTGACGACGTAGTTCCACCGTTAAATCTTGAACGCGCGCTAAATTTGCCTGCATTGAATCTAATTTACGGAGCGCTTTCTCTTTTCGCTTGCGGTGCTTTAAAACTCCGGCAGCTTCTTCAATAAATCCACGGCGTTCTTCGGGTGTAGCCATCAAAATTGCATCTATCTGACCTTGGCCAACAATCACGTGCATTTCTCGCCCGATACCCGAATCACTAAGTAGCTCTTGAATATCTAGCAAACGCGATGCCTCACCATTTATCTGATATTCGCTCTGGCCATTACGGAAAAGGATGCGAGAAATAGTCACTTCTGTGTAATCAATAGGAAGTGCGCCATCGGTATTATCAATTGTTAGTGAAACTTCGGCGCGACCTAGCGGCGCTCTCCCACTGGTGCCAGCGAAGATGACATCTTCCATCTTTCCGCCGCGCAAGGACTTTGCACCTTGCTCTCCCATAACCCAAGTGAGCGCATCGACAACATTTGATTTACCCGAGCCGTTAGGGCCGACAACGCAGGTAATTCCCGGTTCCAGACGGAGTGTGGTCGTCGAAGCAAAGGACT
>Ga0114967_10004006_pt1 | contig 11970 bp, 10 predicted proteins | sample M_130628_MF_Meta_FD_92639 | JGI IMG/M metagenome (GOLD analysis project Ga0114967, IMG submission 92639) | Freshwater microbial communities from Lake Montjoie, Canada to study carbon cycling - M_130628_MF_MetaG | ecosystem: Environmental > Aquatic > Freshwater > Lake | place: Lake Montjoie... | reverse complement strand
TTGTTTATTTGCAGAATTATGGACTTTTAGATGATAGTATGATACAAAATGCCAAAACAGGTTCTCATCTACATAATTATGGGGATTGGCTGTTGAAGAAATTGACTGTTTGGATGCCAGAAATAAAAAATATGTTTAATAATTCAAAGCAATTTATTGAACAAAAAGCTACTTTATTACCTCAATAATCCTTCCAATACCGTTTGGTAATGCATTATATCATTCATTTTACTTTTCTTTGTTGCAATTCAAACCATCTGCATGTCCTATACGGTTAAACAAGACGGGAAATTTAAGTATATAGAAGAGGGAGAAGGTGATCCAATCATCATGCTTCATGGACTATTTGGGGCAATGAGTAATTTCTCAGGTGTTATTGACCATTTTAGTAAAACGCACAAGGTCATTGTGCCACTTTTGCCACTTTTTGAATTAGACCTTCTTCATACTACGGTTGGGGGTTTAGAAAAATTTTTCCATAAGTTTATTAATCATAGAGGTTATCAACACATTCACTTGATGGGTAACTCCTTAGGTGGCCATGTTGCGTTGGTCCATGTGATCAAGAATACAGATCGAATCAAGTCGTTAATCTTAACTGGTAGTTCAGGTCTATTTGAGAATGGTATGGGTGACACCTATCCGAAGCGTGGCGACTATGACTATATACGAAAGAAGACTGAAATGACCTTTTATGATCCGAATACCGCTACCAAGGAATTGGTTGATGAAGTATATCAAATTGTGAATGAGCGAATGAAGGTAATCAAGGTGATTTCATTGGCTCGAAGCGCAATCAAGAATAATTTGAGTGACGAATTGAAGAATATTCACCTGCCTACGCTGCTAATTTGGGGAAATAATGATTGTATCACACCGCCTTTCGTTGGCCGTGAGTTTAATCGTCTTATTCCGCAAAGTGAGCTTCATTTTATTGACCATTGTGGGCATGCACCGATGATGGAGGTCCCTTCAGAATTTAACATAATTCTTGAACAATTTCTTCGAAAACTAACACATCCTGCAGCTAATTCGTAGTAATATTGGTCTTATATTTTGATCCATGACATACTGCAGTCAATTACTAGATGTTAATGCCAATACGGTCGATATTCATGATCGTGTTTCTTTTGTGCTGGAAAGCATGGATAAATCCCATATTAACTTCATCCCAGTCTTAAATGGCCTAGAATATATGGGAATGATTAGCGAAGCAGATTTGCTAGATGCTGATGCCAACGCTGAAGTCATTTCACTGGTGCGTTATTTCATCAAAGCGTATGTTAGAACTGGGGATCATTTTTTATTAGCCCTAAAAGTAAGGGCACGTTTTCACGTTGATTATGTCCCTGTATTGAATGAAAAAAATGAGTGGGAGGGGGTTATCGGTATGGAAACATTGTTGGATCAGACCACTTCATTGATAGGGATTGAAGGCACTGGTTCGATGCTTGTGCTTGAACTAAGTAAGCAAGATTTTGCCTTAGGTGAAATTAATCGGTTGGTAGAATCTAATGATGGAATTATCCTTCAAATGAATACCATCCAAGACCAGCTCACCGACACCATGCAGCTTATTCTTCGAATCAATAAGGAAGAGATATCGGACATCGTTGCTACTTTTCAGCGTCATGAATACCGCGTAATTTACTATTACGGGGAAGAGTCATATAGCAATGCACTTCAAAGTAATCTTGACCATTTGCTCAATTACCTCAATATTTAATTCGGGCTTATTTCTTTGTTAAAGCAAGAAGACCTTCTCTTCCAAACCATTAACTTGCACGAATGAATATCCTGTGGAAATATGCATTCTTGACGCTGATCAACTTGCAGGTTCTTCACTTGGTTGCTCAGGAAAGTCAACAAGGACTTACTCAGCAGCCATCAATTTTAGGTGATGCGCATGTTACTATTCGTGATGTAAAAATTGAAGGCAATAAGCACACAAAGGACTATATCGTTTTGAGAGAACTTATACTTCAAAAAGATACAGGGTACACAATGAACAACGTGTTGTCTGCAATAAAAACAAGTAGACAAAATCTTATAAACACTTCACTGTTCGTTGATGTTACTGTAAACTTTACCAATTGGGCTAATGATTCACTTGATATATACATAGATCTAAAAGAGAGATGGTATTATGTCGGACTTCCTTATTTCAAACCCGTTGATCGAAATTGGAATGTTTGGATTAAGGAACACGATATGAGTATGGATAGGGTAAATTACGGCATCAAATTCCTAGGTAAAAATATTTCTGGTCGGAATGACGGGCTTAATATTTGGCTTTTAAATGGATATGCACAGCGTTTTGCTTTAAACTATTACAATCCATTTACTGACCGTAACCTGAGGCATGGAGTTGGTTTTGATTTTAACTACTCCCAAACGAAAGAAGTGAATTATGATACTAAGTTCAATAAGCAACAATTTTTCAAAAATGAAAATACGTTTTCGAGAAAAGTTTTTTATGCAGGGCTTGTCTATTCATACCGAAGGGGTTCGATAGAAAGGCATTACGTTAAATTGGGTATACAATCAGAAAGGGTTGCTGATACTATTCTTACCCTTAATCCCCATTATTTTGCTACTCAAAAATCAAAGCTAGTGTACCCTGAATTGAAGTACACGTATCATAATTATAAGTTGAATTATATCGCCTATCCCACCAAAGGAAAATTATTGGAAATTGAATTTATGAAGCGGGGAATAAACGAGGAAATGAATCTTTGGCAACTTTATGTGAAAGCTGGACGATATGTGCAGCTGCCTCAAAAAATTTATTTCAGCTCAGTCGCAGAAGTGCATCTTCGCCTTCCATTTGATCAACCATTTGTGAATCAAAGCATGTTAGGATATAGCGACTCCTATATGCGCGGGTATGAATATTATGTAGTAGATGGCGTAGCAGGTGGTTATTTGAGAAATACTTTTTCTAAAGAAGTGTTGAAGTATAAACTAAAAACAGGCTTTCGTTCTAAAGCCTATGCTGAAATACCATTTCGATTTTACCTAAAGGCATTTTCAGATGCAGGAATTATATACAACAAGCAAAACACAATCAATAATTCCCTGAATAATAAAATGATGTATTCTGGTGGCATTGGATTAGATATCATTAGCATTTATGATATCGTCATTCGTTTTGAATACAGCTTTAATCAACTAGGAGAGAGCGGCATGTTTGTTCATAAAACAGATTTGAGGAATTGATTAGAGAGAACGCTTTACCTTAACGCTGGACGCTTGTTTTGGGTTGGGAGTTTGGGGTTGGGGGTTGTAAACTGGCATGGGTTGGAAGTTGGGTGTTGGGAGTTGAGTTCGCTTTACTATTGCCTCCTGCCTATTGCCTTGCTTTGTGCCTTCGTGCCTCTGTCCCTTTTCTGTATTGCCTCCTGCCTATTGCCTTGCTTTGTGCCTCTGTGCCTTTTCTGTATTTACTATTTACTATTGCCTATTGCCTCCTGCCTATTGCCTTGCTTTGTGCCTCTGTGCCTTTTAAAAACCTATTCCCTATCTTTGTTTTTCATCCCGGCCAGTTCGGTAAACTCTTCAATCATGAAAGTAGCCATCTATAGTCGTGGTGGGCAAACGGTTCAACCTAGCGATTTGTTGAATCTGAATGATGCCCTAGGTAAAGCACATATCACGCCTGTGTTTTTCAAAGAACTTCATGCTCAGTTTCAAGAAGCAGTAGCTCAGCTATCTCAATACGAAACATTTACCAATGCGGCTGAATTAGATGATTCTTTTGACGCCATGATTAGTTTAGGGGGGGATGGAACCTTACTTGACACGGTATGCTTAGTTGGCGACAAACAAATTCCAGTACTGGGTATAAATTTTGGCAGACTCGGTTTCCTAGCCAGCCTTGGTAAAGAAAATATAGAAGCAGCTGTAGATGCCTTAGAAAATAGGACTTATGTACTAGACAAAAGGGGGTTGCTGCATTTGAACTCTAGCATTCCTCTCTTTGGTTCCGAACCTTTTGCCCTCAATGAATTTACGATTCACAAAAGGGAATTTTCACCCATGATTAAGATACATACTTACCTCAATGGTGAGTTTCTCAATACATTTTGGTCAGATGGAATTATAGTATCTACCCCAACTGGATCAACAGGGTATTCTCTAAGTTGCAATGGACCGGTGGTTTTCCCAGATAGCGAAAGTTTTGTTCTCACACCCATTGCCCCACATAATCTAAACATCAGGCCCATTGTGGTCCCCAGCAATAACGTTCTTTCATTTGAAGTAGAAGGAAGGGTTGATGATTTTATCTGTACCCTAGATTCCCGAAAAGAAGTGGTTGACAAAAAAGTTCAACTTGCCATTAAGAAAGAAGATTTTTCATTTAATTTGATCAGGCTGAATGAAAATAATTTTTTACGTACGCTTAGGGAAAAATTAACCTGGGGATTTGATACACGAAACCGATAATAGGTTCGTTATGGTGCCGCTGCAGCCAACTTTTAATTCCTTTTAACATCCTGCTACGGCATTTAAAAATACATTTACATTCTCATGACTAAAAAAGCCAGTTTATTGATAATGCTCATCTGCTGTGTAGGCTATTCCTATGCACAGCGTGATGCCATCGTGCAAGAAGGAGAAATTGGGATTAGTATCGGTGCAGCACATTATTTTGGTGATTTAAATAATCAATCTGCTTTCAATAGACCTAAGCCTAGTGTTGGCCTATTTTTTCGCAAGCAGTTTGGAGGGTATGTTGCATTGAGGGTGAGTGGACATTATGCAAGCCTTGGTTATACGGATCAATTGAGTAAAATAGAGTTTCAACAGCGTAGAAACCTAAGCTTCAATACTGATATTTGGGAGATGTCCCTGCAAGGTGATTTTAATTTCTTTCGATTCATCCCAGGGGATCCTCTTTACCCATTTACCCCGTATATAACATTAGGTGTAGGTACATTTAACTATGATCCGTATGCTTTTTTAAACGGACAAAAATATTTCCTCCGCAAATTAGGCACAGAGGGGCAAGGCGCTGCACCATATCCAGACCGAAAGCCATACAGTAATCAGGCTTTTTGTTTTCCCTTGGGGATGGGAGTTAAATACAATTTAAGTAAAAACATAAACCTAGCATTTGAGGTCTCTTACCGCTTCACCAATACCGATTATTTGGATGATGTAAGTTCTACTTACGCAGGTGATATAGTATTTCCAACACCTGCGCCAGGCAAGGAATCTGTTGTCTACCTGCTGCAGGATAGGTCTTACGAAACAGGCACCCGAATTGGAGTTGCCGGAAAACAGCGGGGATTCAGTGAGCAAAAAGATCAATATCTTTTCGCGGAACTTGCCATTTCGATTTCTTTTTCTTCTTATAAGTGTGCAAATCCGAGATGAAGAGGGGTATGAGTTATGAGTTGTAGGTTATGGGTTTTGGAATCAAGGATTAATTGGCTGTTCAACTCACAACTCACAACCCACAACTCGTCTTTTGCCAAAAAAAAACTACTTTCACCTCATGTCTTTACGAGAGCAGATTGATCCACCACGTATTCCAAAACATATCGCCATCATCATGGATGGTAATGGTCGGTGGGCCGAAGAACAAGGTCAAGATCGACTTTATGGGCATTTTCATGGTGTTGCAAGTGTAAGGGATATCGTAGAAGGATGTTCTGAGATAGGCGTTAAATACTTAACACTCTATGCATTTTCAACTGAGAATTGGGATCGGCCACAACTAGAAGTTACTGGTTTAATGGAATTGTTGGTTGAAACAATTCGAAAAGAAGTGCCTATACTGAATGAAAACAATATCCGCTTGCATATGATTGGCGCACTTTCTATGTTGCCTCCGTATGCTATGACTGCCATGCAGGAAGCGTTAGACATGACGGCAGCCAATACTGGCCTCAACCTGATTATGGCGCTAAGCTATAGCTCTCGTTGGGAGTTGGTAAGTGCGGTGAAAAAAATAGCCATAGACGTAAAAGAAGGGAAAATTGATCCTGAATCGATTGATCACCTTACGCTCCAAAACTATCTGTCTACAAGTGCTTTCCCTGATCCAGAGCTTATGATTCGTACAAGTGGGGAATATCGGATTAGCAATTTCCTGCTTTATCAACTCGCTTACGCCGAACTCTATTTTACAGATACCCGCTGGCCAGATTTCCGAAAGGAAAATCTGTATGAATCCATTTTGGATTATCAGCGTCGAGAAAGGCGTTTTGGGAAGACGAGTAGTCAACTAAAAGCCTAGGGGTTTAGGTTTTTCCCTAAAAAGAGACTTCATTTTTTTTTATTGTCTATTTCTCAAGCCAGAACCCTAAACTATCGCCCTATTTAACAAACAATTAGACAAAAAGCCGTTATTTTGCCGTCCCAAACTATGAACTTGATGAAGAGGATCTCTACGCTGGTATTTTTAATAACATTTTTGATGATGGCGACCGGCGTATCTGCCCAAACTGACACCCTGCCAATTTCATCTGCAGATCCGGCTCTATTGGGCATTTACAGCTCAAAATACCCCAAGAAATATATCATTTCAGAGATAAAAGTAACAGGAAACAAAGCGTTTGATGCAGCTATTGTAATATCTGTGTCTGGACTAGCTATTGGAGATGAAGTTACTATACCGGGAGGGGATCAATTCGCAAAAGCCATTTCTAAGTTATGGACCCAAAATATGTTTACGAACATCAATATTTGGATCACGAAACTTGAAGATCGAAATATAACTATTGAGATCGAAGCGGTAGAACGTCCCATGCTATCCAACTTTAAATTTTTAGGCGTTCGCAAAAGTGAATCTGATGAGCTGAAGGATAAAGTCGGTTTATTTAAAACACGTGTGGTGACAGATAACATGCAGTTATCTGCAAAAGAAAACATCATTAAATTTTTTATTGATAAAGGATACAAAGGAGCTAAAGTAGATATTGATCAAGTGCCGGATCCAGCTTCTCCGGAAAAGGTCATCTTAAATTTTAATATCACCAAAGGGAATAAGGTTAGGATTTCTGATATCTATTTCTTCGGCAATAAAGCCGCTCCTGCGTTTGCGCTTAAGAAGAAAATGAAAGGAACGAAAGAACTTTCAAAGTTGACCTTACACCCTGATAGCGCGTATAGCCCTTATGGTTCTATTCCACAGGTAACAGTTAAGGAGTTCTTGAAAGAGAAGGCTTTTTTACATCCAACCCGCATCAAAGATTATATCGATCCTTGGTTTAGGTTTAAGTTATTTTCCTCTGCAAAATTCAATGAGAAAAAGTACTTAGAAGACAAAGAAAAATTACTTGAATATTACAACTCCTTAGGATTTAGAGATGCAATGATTGTTGCCGACACACAATATTATGATCCTAAGGGAAGATTAAATGTTTCGATGCGCATTGATGAAGGACAAAAGTATTATTTCGGGAAGATGACCTGGAAAGGGAATACAAAGTATTCCGATAGTATTCTAAGTGTAATATTAGGCATTAAAAAAGGGGAGACCTACAACCTAGAGACGCTTAATAAAAAGTTAGGTAAATCACCTTCTCCAGAAGGGGGTGATATTAGTTCTTTATATCAAGATGACGGGTACTTGTTCTTTTCTATTAATCCAGTAGAGACTTCTGTATACAACGATACGATTGATCATGAAATTCGTGTGCAAGAAGGTCCTCAAGCAACCATCAAAAACGTAAATATTACTGGTAATGAGAAGACTAAGGAATATGTGATAAGAAGAGAACTGCGTACTGTGCCAGGTGAAAAATTTAGCCGAGCAGATTTGATTCGTTCTCAACGAGAAATTGTTAACCTCGGTTATTTTGACCAGGAAAAACTAGGTATGCAGCCAGTACCTAATCAGGATGACGGAACAGTAGACATTAATTATACGGTTCAAGAAAAATCGTCAGACCAACTTGAGTTGAGTGCTGGTTGGGGCGGAAGCATAGGACTTACCGGAACATTGGGTATCACATTCAACAACTTCTCCATCAAGAATATTTTTAGAAAAACATCATGGGATCCATTGCCAACTGGAGATGGACAAAAACTGAGTGTGCGTTTTCAGTCGAATGGACGTTACTTTAGATCTTACAACATATCATTTACAGAACCTTGGTTAGGCGGTAAAAAGAGAAACTCTTTTTCTGTTAATTTATTCAATACCAAATTCAGTAACTCATATAACCCATATGGTGGAATGTACGGAAGTAGTTATAGATTGCCATCACGTGCCGCAGATACTTCTTATTTGATTACGCAAGGAGTTACCGTTGCTTTAGGTAAACAATTGAAATGGCCAGATGACTTTTTCTCATTGGTAACATCATTGAGCTATGTGCAGTATAAGTCTCGTAACTACGCTATTTTCCCAACGTTCTCTACCGGTACGTCAAATAACTTCAATATAAAATTAGCGCTTCAACGATCATCTGTGGATCAACCAATATTTCCACGGAATGGTTCTAATTTCATGTTGAGCGGAACCTTTACTCCTCCATGGTCTTATATCAACGGAATAAATCAAAAAGATATTTTTAAATTGGTTGAATACCATAAGTGGAGATTCAATGCAGAGTGGTTCGTGCCAATCGGTAAACCTAAGGGGGAAGATAAAAACAGGCAGTTTGTTTTGCGTGTAGCTGCTAAGTATGGTTTCATTGGCCGCTACAATTCTAAATTACCTGTTTCTCCATTTGAACGATTCCAAGTAGGTGACGCAGGTCTTACCAATAATTATGGAGTATTGGGTTATGATATCGTAGCACATCGCGGATATCCAGTGTATGAATCTTCTGATCCTACCATAAACCCTGACAAACAAAATGCTTCTAAGTTCTTTACAATGTTCAATAAGTACTCTCTTGAAATGCGTTATCCATTTGTAACGAATCCAAGCAGTACAATTTATGGACTTGCATTCTATGAGGCAGCGAACGGATGGTATTCAGTTAAAGAATACAATCCGTTCCGCTTAAGGAGATCTATGGGTGTTGGTGTGCGCTTTTTCCTACCAATGTTTGGTTTGCTTGGGTTTGATTATGGAGTTGGTTTGGATCGTTTAACCAGTACAGGTAAATTGAAAGATGCGAGTAGGTTTACATTCATGCTTGGGTATGAACCTGAATAGAAGTTATTTTCAAATTACTGTGAATTATATAGCTTAGAAGCAAACAAAAATCATTAAAAGACTCATTATGAAAAAGATCTTTTTTTTAATCTTGTTGGCCGCAACTTCATTTCAATTGCACGCACAACGTTATGCTGTAATTGATACGCGTTATATTTTAAGCAAATTGCCAGAATACAAAACAGCTCAAGATAAATTGAATGCGTTTAGCGCTCAGTGGCAACTTGAAATAGATGAAAAGCAAGCAGCTCTAGATGTATTATATCGAAATTTTGAAGGGGAGAAGTTGATGTTAAGCGAGGAGCTATTGAAAAAAAGAGAAGATGATATTTTCAATAAGGAGAAAGAATTGAGAGACCTTCAAAAAAAGCGTTTTGGCTTCGAGGGTGATTTATTCAAGAGGCGTCAAGAATTGGTCAAGCCTATTCAAGACAAAGTATACAACGCCGTTCAAAAATTGGCTGTAGCAAGGCAGTTTGACTTGATTTTAGACAAAAGTGAAGGAATTACCATTATCTTTGCCGACCCTAAACTCGACAAAAGCGATGATGTTTTAAAAGAGTTAAGTAGCAAGTAAAAAAGTATTATTTTCGATTTTCATAAAAACAAACAATTAAGAAGCAATGAAAAATTTTTTATCTATTGGTCTGGTGATGATCGCCCTCCTTGCCTTCAACCCTTTCCTCTCTGCTCAAAGTAAGTCTGGTTATATCAGCATCGATGAAGTTGTTCAATTGATGCCTGAGTACAAAAAATCTATGGCGGATATCGCGCAATTTGATAGTGCTCTTCAAATCAATTATGGCGAAACATTGAAAGAACTTAATCGTCAGGACAGCATCTTTAAGGCCGATTCAGTGAAAATGGGCAATGCTGTAAAGATTGCTAACAAAGAGAAAATGAAAAAGCTTTTGGTGGAACTACAAGGTTTCGAGCAAAGCTATCAGCAACAAATGCAGCAAAAACAGGAAGAGATGATGGCTCCTGTTGCACAGAAAGCAAATCAACTTATTTCAGAAGTAGCTAAAGCGAACGGATATACGTATGTTTTCCGCAAGGAAGCATTGATCGTTTCTCCTGAAGGAGATGATCTTCTTCCATTAGTGAAGAAGAAATTAGGCGCATCTGTAGCTGTTCCGAAAACACCTGCTAAATAAATACTAAAGCCGAAACAAACGTTTCGGCTTTTTTTTACCATGTCCAGTAAACATCCAATAGGAGTATTCGATTCTGGCCTCGGTGGGCTCACCATACTTAGGGAAATCGCACACGCATTGCCTCAGTATGAATTTATTTACTTAGGCGATAATTCAAGAGCTCCATACGGCCCTAGAAGCTTTGAGACGGTGTATCAATTTACCTTAGAAGCCGTTGAATGGTTATTCCAACAAGGATGCCCATTAGTAGTTTTAGCCTGTAACACATCATCGGCAAAAGCACTACGAACGATTCAGCAAAAAGATCTTCCTGTTATTGCTCCAACTAAAAGGGTGTTGGGGGTTATTCGTCCAACGACCGAAGTGATTGGTGATTACACCGAAACAGATCATATTGGAATACTGGGCACTCAAGGCACCGTAGATTCAGGATCCTATAAAATTGAAATAGGTAAGTTTTTCCCAGATGTAAAAGTATATCAACAGGCTTGTCCTAAGTGGGTCCCATTGGTTGAAAATGGACTGCATCATGCTGTAGAAGCTGATGCTATTGTAAAGGAATGTTTAGATCTCTTATTGGAGCAGTCTCCCTATATCGACACCATTCTATTGGCTTGCACGCATTATCCGTTGCTCATGCAAAAAATTGAGGCTCAATTGCCTCGTGGTATTCAAGTGATCTCCCAAGGCGATATTGTTGCCTCTAGCTTAGCCGCTTACCTACAGAGGCACCCAGCCATGGAGCAGCAAATTAGTCGGACTGAAGATGGAACATCTATCGATTTTTTTACTACTGGCGATCTTTCGTCATTTCAAAATAAGGCTTCTCTGTTTTGGGGAGAAAATGTCTTGGCTCAACAGGCAATTTTATCTGTATAGGGCTGTAATCAATTCCAGTCTTTCCCTGCTATCGCCCCATTACACTCAATATTATTCCATACGGTAAGTTCTGCGAGCTAATTTCTATATTCAAAAATAAACCCTATCTTCGCCGTCCTTTCACAGAGCCATAGGGTGTGGTGACCCGTGGTAAAGATTGAAAAAAGACCGCTTCTCCCGGTCGTATTTATTAATAAAGGAAAAGAAAGCATTATGAAACGTACATATCAACCCCATCGCAGACGCAGAAAATCTGTACATGGTTTCCGTAAAAGAATGGAATCAGCTAATGGCCGCAGGGTATTGGCAAGCAGAAGGAAGAAAGGTCGTAAAAGACTTACTGTTTCTGACAACAGCAGATTGAAATAAACAGTTTAGTACTGTTTTTACATAACTATAGCTCCAGATAAATTTCTGGGGCTATTTTTGTGGAAATAGACGTGAGATGAGAGACATGAGATGAGAGGGGTTGGGAGTTAGGGGTTGGAGGTTGAAAGCATAATTAAAGTAACTTACTATCTAACTCCTAACCTCCAACTCCCAACTCCCAACTCCCAACTCCCAACCCCCAACCCCCAACCCCCAACCCCCAACATCTAACACCTCACATCCCACGTCTTAAGTAGCCATGCCCACACACACACTTTCAAAACACGAACGACTTAAAAGCTACACGAAAATTCGTGCGCTTTTTAATGCGGGGCAGCGCATGAGACAGTTCCCGTTATCTATTTATTATTTGTTTGAAGATAAAAAAGGGGTAGAAGGAAAGAGCGAAGTGTTACACATGGGGGTCACCGTAGGCGCTCGAAATTT
>Ga0114967_10004000_pt1 | contig 11980 bp, 6 predicted proteins | sample M_130628_MF_Meta_FD_92639 | JGI IMG/M metagenome (GOLD analysis project Ga0114967, IMG submission 92639) | Freshwater microbial communities from Lake Montjoie, Canada to study carbon cycling - M_130628_MF_MetaG | ecosystem: Environmental > Aquatic > Freshwater > Lake | place: Lake Montjoie... | reverse complement strand
GGATCCCTTACGTCAACGCCGACACTTCCGACTGGCTACTCAGTGAAGGGCGGCTACATCGTGGGCCCCGGAGTGGACCTCACAAATGCAAACTTCCCTCAGGTCGGTTTCAGCAAGACGGATTTCACCAACGTCAGTCTTCAAGGTGCGACCTTGAAGGGCACCGATCTCTCAATGACGACCATGACCGGCGTGAAGTCCGGATCAGTGACCGGCTTCCCGAAGTTGCCCTCGGGATGGACTGTTTCCAACGGGTATCTCATCGGCAAGGGCGCCAACCTCACCGACGCAAATATTTCCGGCGTCGATCTCACTGGTTTCGATCTGCAGAGTACGAAATTCAACAACGCTCAGGTGCAAGGTGTGAACTTCACCAACGCGAACCTCACCAGTGCGAACTTCACCAGCGCGAACCTCGGCCCGATATCGGTGACGACGACGTTGACGGGAGCGATCGACTCCTCTCAGGGCACCATCACGGTGAACTCATCGACTGGCTTCCCCAGTCGCGGGACGTTCATCATCTTGGTTGGCTCAGAGAAGATGACAGTGACAGCTGGAAACACAACGACAAGTTGGACTGTCACGCGAGCTCAGTACGCGACGGTGGCCGCAGCGCAGTCATCGGGTGCGACTGTCACTCTTCAACAGGCCGGAGCCAATTTCACCGGCGCGACGATGACGGCAACGAACTTGACGAACTCGACGCTCAACGGCGTCACCTCATCGGGGATCACCGTTTCCGGTTCTAACCCGACGCTCCCTGCCAACTGGACATTGATCGAGGGTGGATTCCTCGTCGGGCCGGGTTCAAATCTGTCGGGTGCGACGATGACCGGCCGGAATTTCAGCGGCGTGAACTTTTCGCAGGTAATTCTCGTTGGGGCCAACCTGTCGAATTCGAACATGTCGAATGCGAATCTCACGAATGCGTCCATCACAAGTGCGGTCGTGAATGGAACAACTCTGACTGGTGCGACTCTGACGGGCCTGGCATCCGGGGGAGTCACGGGATCACCGACGCTGTCCTCTGGTTACAGATTGCAGAATGGATTCATTCTTGGGCAGAGCCTCGACCTTCGAGGAGCGATCCTTCAGAACCAGAACCTTGAGAATCTGAATCTCTCGAGTTCGAATCTGAGCGGCGCCAACTTGAACGGCGCCACGGTCCCATCTTCGACCACTCTCACCAGTACGAATCTTTCGAATGCGTCGCTTCAATCGGCGAACTTCAGTGGAGCAAATCTTTCAAGCGCAAACCTGTCGGGTACCAGCCTCTCCGGTGCCGATCTTTCCTCGGCGACACTGGGATCATCGACAACCGTTTCGAGTTCTACCTCGTTCGCGAACGCGAACCTCTTTGGCGCATCAATCAATGGTCTCAGTCTGTCAACCGTTGGGTCCGGAAATCTCTCGGGCCTCAAGTCAGGTTCGATTACCGGGACACCTTCGCTTCCTTCGGGATGGTGGACGACCCCATCGGGCGGCTACCTCGTGGGTTCGGGTGCGAACCTGCAGAATGCAAACCTTGATGGAGTGACATTTTCATCACCGAATTTCTCAGGTGTTGACCTGCAAAATGCGTCGTTCTATGGGGCGATTCTTTCTAGTGCGAACTTCGCCAGCGCCGATTTGTCAGGAGCCAACTTTCAAGGCGCCCAACTGAAGAATGCCGACCTCTCCTCGGCGACGGTTTCGTCAGTAGACATGAGTTATGCCGGAATTGCACAAATCAAATTGCCGTCAACGGTGAAACAGCTCAATACCGTTGGCGTCAACTTCTGTACTGCGAATTACTCGTTCTCGTCCTCGTCGGCGACGTGGTCAGGTACGGGTTCCGGCACCTGCACTTCGTGGAACGTCTCTGCAGATTTGCCTTCGAACTGGCAGATCTTCGACGGAGGAGCAAGCAACACTCGATCGTTCCTCGCTGGACCCGGTGCAAGCCTCTACGGCGCTGATCTTTCCAACTGGAACATGAGCGGTATTCAGCTCCAGAACGTTTCATCGGGGTTCCTCAAGGCCTGTCCTACGGCGCTTCCCTCTAATTGGGTCTGTCGGAGCGTAGGAACGAAGACCGACTTTGTCGCCAACGATGGCACCAGCAACAACTATTGGCTGCTTGGTCCCAGCGTGGATCTGAGTTCGCAGGACTTCACACAGTTGACGAGTCCGACGCTACGGGATGCGTATGTCGTTGGCGCAAATATGGCTGGTTCCGATTTCTCGACGAGCGATTTCACCGGCATCAATCTTGGCGACAGTGTCGACTTGACGAACACGAACCTCAACGGCACGTGGCTCAATGGTGCCTATATCCGCAACTTGTCGAGTACAACGGGCCTGCAACTGGGGAGTAACTACAGCATCGTTTCCCGTCCGTCCGGACGCAGCAATGGGCCAGACAATGTGTTGGCGGGTCCGATGATGAGCTTTTACGGGTTTGACCTGTCCGGTTGGGATCTCTCGGGCAAGAATCTCAATTACGCGTTCTTCGAGTACACCAATTTGACTGGCACGAATCTGTCAAACACCAACCTGAGGGGCGCGCGTTTGGCGCGATCGACGTTTACCAATACCAACCTGACGAACGCCTACATGGGCATGACGAGTCAAGGCGATTACTCACGAGCCGACCTGAATTGGGGAGGGACGTCCTCGCAGTACTCGGTCTCCTCTCCATTCGATACAACGTGTCCTGGCGGACTCGTGCTCGGGGCGTTCACCACAAGCAAGAACAACAACGCGGGTATCAAAGCGCTTGGTTTCAATTGTTATCCCATTACTGATGAGGGGAACCCGAGTTACTCCAATGTTCAGACCCTCCAAGTGAAGGACCTGTACTCAGCTGGGCAGTGGTGGCTGGGTTGCCAGAGCGATGAAATGGCTCTAGGCCTTCAGGCATACGCCGATGACAACGGCGTGAAAAACGTTGGGCCCATTTGTGCCAAATTCCCCTCGGCAACCGGTGCCTACGCGCGAGGCATGGTCCTTACTGATGCATCCACACAGCTTTATGGCAGCGACAAGGGAAAGTGGGGAAACAAGTCCTACATTTGCCCAACCGGGCAGTGGCTCGTCGGCCTGCAAGCGCAAACGAGCGTGGATCGCGTGCACAAGATCAATCAGGCAATCTGCCAAGCGTGGAACACGGAAAATGCATCTGGTCTGGTTAGCGGCGGCGGGATTGTCGGACAGCCAAACCTTTCGTTCGGGTGGAAAGTGGTGAACGGGTTCCTCGTGGGGCCAGGCGTCAACCTGTCGAACAAGGATCTCTCGGGACAGAATCTCTCGGGAGTGAACCTTGGCAATGCCAACCTTTCTGGAACGAACTTGACCAATGCGAATTTGGACTATGTCCGTTCGGACGGAATTACGGGCACCCCGACGCTAAGTGGGGGCTACGGAATACGACGCGGCTACCTGCTGGGCCCAAAGGTTTCCCTCTACGGTGCAAATCTCAGTAGCGAGGACCTTTCGAGTTGGACTATGTCGGGGGCATCGTTCGTGCAGACGAATCTGTCGAGTGTGAACTTCACCAGCGCGACTCTTTCAAATGCGTTCTTCGGCCACTATTCGACGAACATGAACTACGTCAACTTCTCCAGCGCCAACCTGTCCAGTGCGGACATGTCATACCGCTCTTACAACGTTGGCCAAAATCTTTCATCTGCAAACGCCACCAACGCGCTATTCATCCGTACGGATCTCGATGGTGGTAGCACGAACCGAAACCTAAATGGTTCGTCGTCTTTCAATTACACGAACTTCACGGGTGCCATCATCGCGAATTCGGGTCTTACTGGGAATCTCCGCTCCGTCACCTTCTCTAACCCCGCACTAAATTTGGGTAGAGATAATTACTGGTACGGCTCTTACTACCAGTTCCCGTCTGGAAAGTCCCTTAATTCATCCGGACAAATCAACCCATAGTCCGGTGACCGGGAAACAAAATATGCCGAAACAAAGGGTTTTTCTCATGAATCAAGGAAGAACATTCAAGCGCCTAGGTGCAGTTGCGTGCGGCGTTGTTCTTCTCGTCGGTGCGTTTCCAAGTGTGGCTGGCGCTTCGGGTACGCGGAATGTTTTCGGTCAACCGACACCAAGTCATGAGCCCGTAACGCTTGATCCCGGAACACCGGGAAGTTTGGGTGCGCTGCTTGATGGTCCAACGCAGCCGGTGGTCAATGCAGCAGGCGATTTGTTCATTACGAATTTCGGCGATGGAACGAGTGGGGGAGTCATTGTTGTTCCCGGAGCTTCGACGACGTCGGTGTTTGGCCAAGCGGTAACTCCGAATCAGCCGGTGGCGTTGAATCCTGGCGACCCGACACTTGATTCACTGCTTGATAATCCTTGGGGCGCGACTGTCAGTGCTCAGGGCGATCTTTTCATTGCGAACTTTTCGTATCTCGGCCCGGGCAGTGTTGTGGTGATCCCGGGTTCGTCGACGACGACTCTCTTTGGACAGAGCGTTACGCCCAATCAACCGGTTGAACTCAACCCGGGATCCTTGACGACGTTCGCTTCGCTGGTGAACGGCCCTTCGGGAATTGCGATTGATCGAACCGGCAATCTGTTTGTCGCAAACTTCTCTGATGGCATGATCTTGGCGATTCCGAGTTCGGCAACGACTTCGATCTTTGGCGAGTCGGTCACGCCGAACGAACCGCTTGCGATTGACCCAGGAACCGCGGAGAGTCTCGCGAACCTTGTGACCCAGCCCGGAGCGCTTGCGATCGATGCTCACGGTGACCTCTATATATGTGACTATTTGGCGGGCAATCAGATCACGGTGATCCCTTCGCCGGCGTCCTCGACTGTCTTCGGTCAAAGCGTCGCTCCGAATCAGCCCACCACCCTTGATCCGGGCACGCCGGGAACATTGACTGGTCTCGTGGCATCGCCATTGGGTTTGGCGTTTGATGCGTCTGGTGACTTGTTCATCACAAGCAACGACGGCATTTCGAGCAACCAGATCATCGTTGTGCCGAGTGCATCAGCAACTTCAATCTTTGGACAGTCCGTGACGCCCAATGTCCCTGTGGTTCTCGACCCGGGCACGGCGGGGAGTCTCGGCATGCTCCTCGACGAACCCAACGGACTGGCCTTCGATGGCGCTGGTGACCTCTTCGTTGCGAACTTCTACAGCAACACCGTGACCGTCATTGCCACCGAAACTGTTCCCGGACCACCGACTGATGTGAATGCGGTTCCCGGCGACGGACAAGTTCTCGTGTCGTGGAACGCACCCCTTGATACTGGTGGGCTCGTCATCACCGGCTACACCGCAACAGCCTTCCCCGGGGGAGCGTCATGCACATCGACAACGACCTCGTGCGTGATCACAGGCCTCACAAATGGGGCCGCGTATTCGATCACGGTGACGGCAACAAACGCAGTTGGGACATCGGACCCGTCTGCGCCCGCCGTGGCGACTCCAGAGGCGCTACTGGTCGTGCCAACGTTCGCCGGCTGAACCCACCAGCGTTCCGCCGATGCAGCTACGGGGCTAGATGCCCATCGCAAAGAAGTCGAGTTGCCAGAGGGATTGGAAGACGTCTCGGCTCATTTGGGTGAGTTGCTCTCGAGGTTCGCGCGGGAATGAACCGTTGTCGTTGGCAATAGAAATGATGTCGTCGATTGTTCGTTGGCCATTGACGAGTTCGACAAATGAGAGTTGTACTGCGTCGAGCTCAAGCGTCCAGTCGTAGCGAGAGAGTTGATCGCCAACGAGTCGACAACTGTGTCGGAATGATGGGACGAATCGAGTGAAGTCATCGGCAGCAAAGTTGATGACGTACGAACTCGTCGGGCGGTCTGCGTGGCAAACGGTGAAGAAGTGGCAGCCATTTCGCGAGTTGATACGTTCCATCGCCGACCACTGTTGTTGCGCCGGTAGCGCCGCAATCGACGAGTTGAACCGGTTTCCGTTTAACGGCGCGTAATACGGAGACTTCAGTAACCAGTCTTGGAAGACCAGCCCAGCGTCGGCGGTGAGCTCAAGACATTCATTCACTGTGTAGGTGCGGTCGCGGCCGTGAAGGAACGTGTCGACAAGTCCAGCGTCGTATTGAAGGTCGGGTGCGATTTCCAAATAGGACGCAACTGGATGCCCGGCGGGAAGATTTGCGAGGGTCTCGCGAACGATTGCGATGGAAGGTTCGTCCCGACCTAACCCGAGCTCACGGAAGACCGATTGCAGCATCGTGACGCCGAGTCGGCCGTAAGTCGCGTACATCATGATCCCGATTACGCCTTCGGGTCGGAGCGAACCGGCAAGAGATTGGAGGCCAACGAGCGGATCGGCGAGGTGGTGCAACACGCCACTTGAAACGATGAGATCGAAGCTTTGATTCAACGAAGAGAGATTCTCGATGGGAAGTCGATGGAGCTCGAGATTTTTGAGGTTGAACGTGTTCTTTAAATAGTGGTGATGGTCGAGTGAGGACTGGCTGACGTCGATTGCGACGACCTTTGATCCAGGGTTCGAAGAGGCAAAGACTGCGGCCTGATTGGTGCCGCATCCCGCAATCAAGATGTCGAGATCGTCGGCGTACTCACGATCGGGCCAAAACAACCGATGAGAGATCTTTGGATCGAACCATTGCCAGTTGTTGGCCATCCAACCCGGAAGATCCATGATGGGCTCGGGGTAGACCCACTTCTCGTACTGGCTGGAGACGACATCGCTCAGCGGGTCGAAGGTCATAGGTGGAACTCTTCCCGAGTTCGCCGACTGGGGCAACCTCCGACAGCGAGAGCGTTTATGTGAGACACGGGGCGATGGAGCAGCGTTGCGGCCCACCTCGCTAGTTCTGGCCCGGGCTAGCGTTCCCGAGGGGAGAAAAGTGATGTCCACATCAGGAACGCAAAGTGGTCGCTACCCATCGGCTTCGGACCTGATGGCCCAGGCTGCCGATGTGATTGGCCTTCACGACTTTGGACCTGGCGATTTCGTCGAGGGTCTCGAGCAATTGTTGGTGAGCATTGAGCATGACGCAGAGTTTGATCCGTCAGTTGACGACGCAGTTATGGCGACGTTTCGTCGGCGACTTGAGAACCGCCTACATCTTGAAGCTTGGTTGGCGGCGCATCCAGAAACCCTCGAGGCTCCGGTACTTGGTCCCGTTGACATCATTGGTCTGCCGCGCACGGGAACCACAGCGTTAGCCAACATGATGTCGCTTGATCGGCAGTTTCGTTGTTTGCGGAGTTGGGAACAGGCTGAACCGATTCCACCGCTGATGCCTTCGACTGAAGCGACTGATGCGCGCCGTCTGCGTGCGGCGGAAGCGAACAAGGATCTGTCGCCAGAGCTGTTGGCGATGCATCTGTACGACCTCGATGCCACGACGGAAGATTCTGAAGTTCTGGGAATGGCCTTTCATGGACAGCAGTACACATTGCCGGTATACAGCTATCACCAGTGGTGGCGGTCGGCTGACTTCACCGAAACGTTTCGCTATCACCGCCGAGTCATCCAGGTTCTGCAGTCGCAGTATGAACCACAAACATGGTTATTTAAGTCGCCGCATCACAAGTTTCACCTTGAACCGATTGTTGCGGCGTACCCCGATGTTCGTTTCGTCATGACCCACCGAGACCCCGCCAAATCGGTGCCTTCATATTCAAGTCTCGTATCAACAATCTTTCCGCTGGCGTCTAGTCCTCGAGATCTTCGCAAGGTCGGGCCTCAGGTTTCCAATCACCTGCGCGTTGGTATGGAACAAGCGATTGCCGCCCGTGATCGTCTGGGCGAGGAACGATTCTTCGATGTCCATCACAACGAACTAGCGCGTGACCCGATTGGCGTTTTGCGCAATCTCTACGACTTCCTCGGGCTCAGGTTCACTAACGACACCAAAATGGCGGTAGCGGAATGGCAGAAGGCCAACCGCCTGGGGGCCCACGGCGAACATCGCTATACGCCGGAGCAATTCGGTTTGAGTGCTGAAGAGATACGGGATGACTACGCGTTCTATATCGATCGTTTTGGTGTGGAACTAGAGGGGTGAACTGATGAGCAACAACGACAGTGACATGGGCCTGAGTTGGGCCGATCACATGGCGGCGCTTGGCCCTGTGGTCGATCGCCTTCTAAAGATTTGGCGACCCGACGGAGCGACACCAGCCGAGCGCGGGGACATGAACAAACTGGCGCTTTCGATTTTGTCCGAAGGGTATTTATGTCGGGTCTATACCGATGCCAATCGACCAGTGTTCATGCCGCTGTGGAACTACGCGTTCAATCAGGGTGGGCCATCGCCTGACTATGTGTATTCAACAACCGAAGTCGCGAGCGACGGTGTGTACCGGATCTCTGGCTACCGAGGAACCTCGCGGTTCATTGAAATCACACAACAGACCTTCGACATGATGAGTCCCTCTCAGGTCGACAACGGAAGCCGTGTCCCGGCCACGCATGATCTTGACGATCTGACGCTTGGCGCCGATGGCTACTTCAGTGTTGTGCTGAGCGCGGAGCGCCCCGGTGGGCACACCGGTGATTGGTGGCAGCTCGATCCGGAAACCTGTCGGTTGTTAATGCGCAAGTGCTCTTGCGATTGGAATCACGAGCTCGATGCGAGCGTCGCTATTGAACGGCTCGATGACAACGGGTCCGATATGACCCAAGAGGACATTTCGCGCCGCTTTGCTGATCTTCCTCAGTGGATCGAAGGAATGATCGGTTTCGATATGCACTTGGTGCGCTTCTACCGAGAACACCACGGAGTCAATACGTTTCTGCGCTCAACGAAGATCGATTCGATTGGTGGTTTGCCGACCCAGGCCTATTACGACGGCATCCACGAGATCGAAGATGACGAAGCGCTCATCATTGAAACCGAGTTACCCAAAACCGTGCGGTATTGGCAAGCACTCGTTGCCGACGACCGCTTCGCAACGGTTGACTGGGTGAATCGCCAATCAAGCCTTAATGACGTACAAGCGCATATCGACAGCGATGGAAAATTTCGAGCGGTTATTTCACGAACCGATCCGGGTGTTCCCAACTGGCTCGACAAGGCCGATGTTCCGTGGGGAATGATTCAAATGCGCTGGAATCAGGCCAGCGATTTTCCCGATCCCACGATGATCAAGGTGCCAGTTGCTGATGTTCGCCAGTACTTGCCGGCCGACACTCCCGTCATAACGCCAGCCGACCGAAAAGAGCGTCTGAGCGTTCGTCGCGAAGGTGCGCAGTTGCGGCGGATCTGGTGAACTGCGTAAACAACATTTCTAGGGGGAACTCATGAGGGCATGGCGAGTCCATGAATATGGTCAACCGAGCGAGGTCTTGCGTCTCGATGAGGTTGAGATCCCCGAGCCCGGACCCGGAGAAGTTCGGGTGAAGGCTCAAGCCATCCCGCTGAACCTCAATGACCTCGAACGCATCACCGGCGGCAACATGATGGTCCGCCCTGAGTTTCCCTATAGCCCGGGCATGGAAGCGTTCGGCATTGTCGATGCGTGCGGTGAAGGTGCAGAGCAGTGGATGGGCAAGCGCGTCGCTGCTGTTACCAAGCAAGCCTTTGGTGGTTTCGCCGAGTACGTCATCTGCCCCACAATCGCGGCGTTTGAAATTGACGAAGCGATTCCGCTTCCCGATGCCGCGGCACTGTTCTTTCCATTCCACTTGGCGTGGCTTGGCCTCATTGATCGTGCTGGTCTGAAAGCGGGCGACACCGTGCTTATTCACGCCGGAGCGGGCGGTGCTGGTTCGGCAGCAATCCAATTAGCCAAGGCGTTTGGCGCTCGTGTCTATGCAACTGCGGGCGGTCCTGAAAAGGCTGCCCTGTGCCGCGAACTCGGTGCTGATGTCGCCATTGACTACCTCAGCGAAGACTTCAAAGCAGTCGTGCTGGCCGACACCGACAATCTCGGCGTCGACATCGTGTTCGACAACGTTGGTGAAGCAGTGATGCCCGATTCATTCGCGTGCACCGCGTACAACGGAACCTATCTCATGATGGGTTTTGCCTCGAACAAAGTTGTGGCCGATGAAAAGTTCATCGTTCCTCGCCACGTCACCATGGGTAACTTCAAACTATGCGGCGTGCTGCTCAATTATCAGTCCGAAGAAATGATCGGTGTGATTAAGCAGGGCATGGGCTGGAACGTTGCGCCCCGTGAACTCGGAGAAATCGCTACCGCCGACATCGTTGAATTGGTGAAGTCGGGTGCGGTCCGTGCGGTTGTCGGAAGCGCTCCGAGTTTCGAAGACCTTCCTGCGGCCATGGAAGCGATGGCATCACGCAACACCACTGGTCGCGTCGTTGTGATGCTCTGAGTCAGACCGCTGAGATCATTCCGGCGGAAGGTCGAAGTGTTCGATGTACTCGCGGAATTCATCGCGCACTGCCGCCGGGTCGATTCCGTACTGATCGGGCTGGTAATCGTGGGTTCCGTGAACACCGGGCGGGTTGGCGTCGATGAAGGCCTGCATGGCTCGCGCGGCTTCGTCGGTCATGGGTAGACCGAGAGCGTCGTAGATCTGGGTAATTACGCCGAACTGATCGGTGATGAAATCGCGGAACATCATGTCGTAGAAGATCGCGTCCGGGTACTCCTGCGCTTTGCGCACATTGACACCGTGCATGAGTACATCGCGAAGGCGAGGGATCCAGTCGGAAGCAACCTCGCGCGGGTCAATGTGATCACTTCCAACGCTGCGCACAATCGTTGTGAGCGAGGCATAGGAGGTCATCGACTTCACTGGATCTCGGTGGGTGAACACGATGCGGGCATCGGGGTAGGTAGCCAGAAGGTGTTCGAGCCCCCAGAGGTGAGCGCCGGTCTTGAGTACCCAACGATCTTGCATATTGAACGCTTGCATGTGCTGCAGCTGCTGCAAATGAAACTCGTAGACATTGGCCCAGTCAGCTTCTTTGTCGATCCATGTTTGGTAGCCCGACACGTTGAACTGATTGTGAAACAGCGGTGTACACATTGATTCACCCATGAGCGTGACGCACTCTTGGGTGAGTTCAGCGCCGAGGGGGTGAATGGCTTTGAGTTGCTGGTCTTCGATCGGAGGCATTGTTGCTGCACACATGGCGATTCGAGGATCGGAGGCAAATGTTTCGGCTCGGGGTGGGGGAGAGGGAAACATGCATTCCCATGTGAGCGGTGCGCGATTCGCTGGGTCCTGGGCGAGGATGTCGTGGAGGATCGTTGTGCCCGTGCGAGGCATACCGATGATGAAAATCGGCTTCTCAATCTTCTGTTGTGCAATCTCCGGGAATACAGCGCGGTCGGCGGTGTAGTTCAACCGGTTGACGGTGTGGAGCAATGCTCGTTCGCTCGCTATGAATTCGCCAGTGGGATTGAGTTGCGCGTCGCCATTAAGGGAGTCCATGAATCGGCCGAGACCTTCAAGGAAGAACTCGCTGCCGTCGCCGAGATTGGTTTTACCTTCTGCTCGGCGGGATGATTCGGCGAGGATTGCGTCAACATTGAGGTCGGTCATGGACCGACCGTATCGCTCCAGAGCTGGTGGGGTGTTCGATCGCGCCGTCCAGCGAAGGGAAGTGGGACCACAATCTGAGGCTGGTGTGCTGATGCGTATGCGGCGCAAATGACATCGAGGACTCGGCGTCCGAAGCGCGCGTCAATGGGCGAAGGTGCACCGGCCACAACATCGCGAACCGTAAGCATCTGGTCGACATAGCCAAGTTGTTCGATGTGGGCATCGGTTGCCCCGGGGAGAGCGGCGAGAACGACCGGCTCACCGTTGTGTTCGATGCCCGGTTGCGGCATGAGTTCGGTGCGTACGACACCGCTGTCGCTTGAGACTTGGATATCCCACACGGCATCTGGATGTCTCCAACTTGTTTCGATGCGAGCTCGGAGCCCCGATGCGAAGTCGATGAACACTTCGGCGTAGTCATCGACCTCAATGTCGAGGGAATGTTCAAGGGTGGCCTGCACCCCAACTGGCGCATCGGAACCGGCGAGCAGCAGCGCAAGAGCGATC
>Ga0114967_10003998_pt1 | contig 11984 bp, 11 predicted proteins | sample M_130628_MF_Meta_FD_92639 | JGI IMG/M metagenome (GOLD analysis project Ga0114967, IMG submission 92639) | Freshwater microbial communities from Lake Montjoie, Canada to study carbon cycling - M_130628_MF_MetaG | ecosystem: Environmental > Aquatic > Freshwater > Lake | place: Lake Montjoie... | reverse complement strand
TGCAAAAACCCGGCAGCGTCGGCCGGCCGGCCTATGGCCGGGTGCATATCCTCGATGATGCCGGCAGCCCCCTGCCGCCGGGCGAGGTTGGCCGCATCTGGTTCGAGGGCGGTGCCCGCTTCGCCTACCACAATGCGCCCGAGAAAACCGCCGAGGCCTATAACCAACAAGGCTGGGCCACGCTGCATGATCTGGGCCATCTCGATGATGATGGTTTTCTTTTCCTCTCCGACCGCAGGGCCGACCTCATCCTCTCCGGCGGCGTGAATATCTATCCCGCCGAAATCGAGGCCGCCCTGGCCGAGCACCCGATGGTGGCCGATGTGGGCGTGATCGGCGTGGCCGATGCCGATTTCGGCGAACGCCCATGGGCCGTGGTGGTGCCCCGCCCGGGCCATTACCCGGATGCCCAGGCGCTGCTGGCCCATGCCAAGGCCCGGCTCGCCGGCCCCAAGCAGCCACGCGGCGTGGAATTCGTCGATGAACTGCCACGCAGCGAGGCCGGCAAGCTGCTGCGCCGAATGCTAAAGGAACGCTATCGCGGCCTCACCCCTCCAGCGTGATATTGGCCGCGCGGATGATCTCGCTGAGCCTGGTCGCGATAGATCACGCCATCCGCCAAATGTTTTTTGCCCACCCGCGAGGCCCGGGTGGACAGCCCCCGCACCTTGGGCTATCCGAGATCGCGCGCCCAGATAGCTCAGTTGGTAGAGCATGCGACTGAAAATCGCAGTGTCGCTGGTTCGATTCCGGCTCTGGGCACCATCCTTCTGACCACGCCTTTCTGACCAATAGGTCGTGTGTCGTTATCGTCCCACTCCAGCGTTGCAGCGCTGGGTGGGACTTTTTCGTTCTGCGGCACGACAGGCATTTCTGGCTTGCCGCCCGGATGTAGCGGTCCACCCCCTTCAATGTGCAGTGCCCGGTCACCGCCATTATGTCGTGCGCCATGGCGCCACCCTAGGGCGGCAACATCGCCGCGCTCACACCATTTGCCGCCGGGCCAGTGCCGCGAAGGTGCCATCGGTTTTAAGCAATTCCTTGGGATCGCCGACCTCAACCAGGCGCCCGGCATCAAAGACAAACACCTTGTGCACGTCAGAAATGGTGCTCAAGCGATGCGCAACCACGATGCGCGTGACATTAAGCCGGTCCAGCGTCTCCTTCACCTCGGCCTGGGTGCGATTGTCCAGCGCACTCGTCGCCTCGTCGAAGATCAACAATCTGGGCTTGCGCACCAGCGCCCGGGCGATGAGCAGGCGTTGCCGCTGCCCGCCGGACAAAGCCTGCGCACCTTCGGAGAGCACCGTTTGCATGCCCATCGGCATGGCCTCGATATCCGCCGACAGGCCAGCCAGCCGCGCGGCCTCCCAGGCATCCTCCATGCGCAGGGGTGCGGTGCCGACAATATTCTCGAAGATACTGCCCGGTTGCAGTTTACCATTCTGCAGGACAGTGCCGATCTGCCGCCGCACCGCGCGCATATCCAGCGTCGCAAGATCGTTGCCATCGAGGTAAATCGCACCCGATTCCGGGTCTTCAAAGCCTAACAGCAGGCGCAGCAGGGTGGATTTCCCCGAGCCCGATGCACCCACGAAAGGCCACGAGGGCGCCCACCGACAAGGCCCCCTCCATCACCTTCAGCCCGCCCCTCCACCACATCACCGACCCGCACAGAGAGTTCGCGCAGCACGCCGCCGCCGACCGTGTTCACGCCAAAGATCCGTCCCCCCTCGACGAGCATGAGACCATTGCCTGTCACATGCGTGGGCAGACGGCCAATCCAGGCCCAGGTCACGACCCCGGCCAGGATCAAACCGACGACCGAGAGTGCAAGCCAAGTTGTAGGCTTGGTGATGGAAATCATCTCATTCAGACGCTCAGGCGAGCCCAGATGCTCCAGCGCTGCCTTGCGGTAAATTTCCGACTTGTTTGTCTTTGGAATATCTTGGGTCATGGGTTGAGCGACGCCTTCATTGCCGTGCGCGTCACCGGCGGCCTTGCGCCCGCGACAGCCCGATCACACGCCAGCGGGTGGCGCGAAGATCCTGCTCCGGGTCGAAGAGTGGCACCGGCAAATCCAGCGACTTGGCGGATAGGGCGCCGATGGCGGAGAGCAGGCTGAAAGCGGCCGATGTCTCCTCCGCCCGCGCCGCAACCTGTTCCACACGCGCGTCGAGAAGGAACTGCTCGGCCTAGAGTTGGTCCTGCAATTGCCGCCGCCTTGCCTCGATCTCGCGCATGATCACCTGCACGGAGAGGGTCTGCGCCTGCACGGCGCGTCCCGCCACATCGATCAATTGGCGCGCTGTGATCAACCGCGTCATCGCAATCGAGGCGTCTTCGGCGGCACGGTTGCCGGCATTGCCTTGCTCGGCGATGCGCGCGAGCACCTGCTCCCGGTCCTGGCGGAGCCGGGCGAAATCGCCTGGGCCGGGATAGAGTGGCACCGTCACCTGCAACATGACCGTGCCGCGCTCGCCATAGTAAGAGGGCGAGGTAGGGCCCTGGCGATAGAAATCGACGCCGCGGCCGCTTTGGCCGGACACGACGAGATCCACCCGTGGTTGCAGCAGCCCAGCCGACTGCGCCGCCCTTTCGCGGGCGAGCGTCTCATCCACCCGCAGCAGCAGCACCCGCGAATTGTCGGTTCTGGCGGTGGCCACTGCAATATCGTTTGTCGTTGGAAGTTGATAGCGCAGCACGGGTGGCGTGAGTTCGCCGGCGGGAATGGTCACGGCACGCAAATAGGCGGCCTCGGCGAGCGCGATGTCGCGCCGGGCCTGCAATTGGGCGGAGAGGGCGCGCGCCTCCTGTCCTCGCACCTGGGCCAGGTCACCAACCGTACGATCGCCGGATTCGACCAGGCGCTCCGTCACCGCGGCCAGATTGCGCAGCAGCACCAGATAGGCGTCGCGCAGGCGCAAAATTTCCCGGTCGCGCAGAATGTTGACATGCGATGTGGCCGCGTCCAGCAGCACGGCTTCCTCAGCCTGGAGCAATTGCGCACGGGCACGCAGCACCAGGGCATTTGCGGCCCTGTAGCCGGGAATGGCCTGGCCGTCATAGATCGGCTGCGAGAGTGAGAGGCCCATCGTGCGGATACGCTGGCGCAGATCCTGCGGTGCTGTGTTCTGGAAACGCTGCGCACTCAGATAGCCCGCGCCGGTCTCGCCGCTGGCGTTCAGACGGGGCAGGAAACGCTGCAGCGCGATGGGTATTTCCTCATTCGTGGCGTAAATATTGCGCTGCGCCGTCAGAATTTCGGGATTATTGGTATAGGCGGTGGCCAGTGTCTCGACGATGTCGCGCGGGGCTGCAAAGGCGCCATTTGAGATGCCGAGCAAGGCCAGAAGCGCGCCACCAAAGAGGCGCGTCACCAGGCCAAGCCGCGCGAATGCTTCAATTCCATGCACATTGCGCAGCGGTAGCGTCAACAACGTTTCAGCGCAGAAACCACTCAAACCGTGCAACCTCAAAAATTTACAGTATGTCTTTATCATCATGCAAAATGTTTTCTTTTGCAACCTGCCTCTGCGACTTGGACGGTCTCGAATGGCGCGCCTTTCCCAGTCGGCAGCATAGAAAAAACAGGGCCTTGGGCGCGAGATAGAGACGGTGGGTTCTCTCAGGCACCTCCGCGAGCCACAGCCGGAGAGCATGCTGCGGAGTGCCGGAATGGCCGAGGTCTCTGCCATCCCAACGCCCAGATCAGCCAGTCGATAATGGCGTGTAAAAAACTCGCCATAATGCACACCCTGGCCGCTCCCATTCCACCGGAAACGGCCCATCAGGGCCAGCGTGAATGCTCCGGCTGCTAAGATTGCAATGAAAAGAACCCCCGGGAGGGCAGAGCCCACCCAAGAGCCCCCCATTCTTGCCCAACCCCGCCCCAGCCCCCACTTACACCCCGCATGCGCCCCAATCGACCCATCTACCTAGACCACCACGCCACCACGCCGCTCGACCCCCGCGTGGCCGCTGCCATGCGCCCCTGGTGGGAGGAGAATTTCGCCAATCCCCACAGCGTAGAGCACACCATGGGCCGCGAGGCCGAGGCAGCGGTGGAGGCGGCGCGCGACCATGTGGCCGCCTTGATCGGCGCCGAGGGGCGCGAGATCATTTTCACCTCGGGCGCGACGGAGGCGAATAATCTCGCCATCAAGGGAGCGGCGCGGTTTGCCGGGCGTGAGGGCCCGAGGCGGGTCATCACCCTCGCCACCGAGCATAAATGCGTGCTGGAGAGCGTGAAATCCCTCGCCGCCGAGGGTTTTGATCCGGTGATTCTGCCGGTGCAGCCTGATGGTCTGCTGGATCTGGCGGTGCTGGAGGCGGCGCTGCGCATCCCCACCCTGCTGGTCAGCGTGATGGCGGTGAATAATGAGATCGGGGTAACGCAGGATCTTGCCGCCATTGGCGCCGCGGCGCGGGCGGCGGGGGCGGCGTTTCATATTGATGCCGCCCAGGCCCCGGGCCGGGTCGCGCTGGATGTGCATGCGGTGCAGGCTGATCTGCTCTCGCTCACCGCGCATAAGATGTATGGGCCCAAGGGGGTGGGCGCGCTCTATGTCCGGCGCCGGCCGCGTATGCGCCTGGCCCCCCTCTTCTCCGGCGGCGGGCAGGAGCGGGGTTTGCGCTCGGGCACGCTGCCGGCGCCGCTGCTGGTGGGCATGGGAGAGGCGGCGCGGATTGCCGCCAGCGAGGGTTTGCTCGATGCCGGGCGGATTGCGGGGCAGCGGGACAGGTTTTTCGCCGCCCTGTCGGCCGAGATTGATGGGCTGCAGCTAAACGGCCATGCCACCGCCCGAGTGGCGGGCAATCTCAATCTGAGTTTCCCGGGGCGCGTGGATGCCCAGGCGCTGATGCGGGCGGCGCCGGGCCTGTGCGTTTCCACCGGCAGCGCCTGTTCCTCGGCGGAGATTGAGCCCTCCTATGTGCTGGCGGCGCTGGGAATTCCCCAGGCGCAGGCACGCGCCACCTTGCGCATGGGCTTCGGGCGTTTTACCTCGCCCGCGGAAGCCGATCAGGCCGCCCTGCTGCTTGCCGCGGCCTGGCGTCAGGTTGTGGCCCAGTCTCAAGCCGCCGGTTAGGATTTTTCGATGCCCAAGATGGTATTTGTTGAGCGTGATGGCAGCCGCCGTGAGGTGGAGGCGCCGCTCGGGCTTTCCGTGCTGGAAATCGCCCATCGCCATGGTGTGGATATTGAGGGCGCCTGCGAGGGCAGCCTCGCCTGCTCCACCTGCCATGTGGTGGTGGATGCGGCCTGGTTCGCCAAACTGGTGAAGCCGACCGAGGATGAGGAGGATATGCTCGACCTCGCCTTCGACCTGCAGGAGACCAGCCGGCTGGGTTGCCAGATCGTGATGACCGCGGCCTTGGATGGGCTGGTGGTGAAGCTGCCGGCTGGCACGCGCAACGCGGGTGGCTGATTGGCAGAGCTATGGCCGCGAGGGCGGGCTTTATCGCCGCCTGCGTGACGCCTGCGCCGCCGATTGGGCGGCCTATACGTGGCACCCCTTTGTGCAGCAGCTTGCCACCGGCGCGCTGCCATTGCCGGCATTCAGGCATTATCTGGTGCAGGATTACCTGTTCCTGATCCATTTCGCCCGGGCCAAGGCGCTGGCAGTGGTGAAGGGCGAAAGCCTGGAGGCCATGCGCGGCAAGGCGGGCGCGGTGCTGGCCATTCTGGATGAAACCAAGCTGCACCTGAAATATTGTGCCGAATGGGGGCTGGATGAGGCGGCGGTGATGGCCACGCCCGAAACCATGGAGACCGTGAGCTACACCCGCTGGGTGATGGATCGCGGCATGCATGGCGATATTCTCGACCTGGAAGTGGCGCTGGCCCCCTGCACGGTGGGGTATGGCGAGGTGGCGCTGCGGATCATGGCCGAGGCTGGCCGCGCCGACATTTATAAGAGCTGGATCGAGTCATACGCCTCGGCGGATTATCAGGCGATGGCGCGGGCGGCGGCGGCGCGGCTTGATGCGCTGGGCGATAGCCATGGCGGCGAGGCGCGCTTTGCCGCGCTGGCGCGGGATTTCCGCATGGCGGCGCAGTTGGAAGCCCGGTTCTGGCAGCAGGGGCTGGATATCCTCTGATGCGCATCCTGGTCGCCATGTCCGGCGGCGTGGACAGTTCCGTGGTGGCGGCCCTGCTGCATGAGCAGGGCCATGAGGTGATCGGCGCCACGCTACAGCTGTATGATCATGGTGCGGCGATCCAGAAAAAGGGCGCCTGCTGTGCCGGGCAGGATATTCATGATGCCAGGCGGGTGGCCGATCATCTGGGCATCGCCCATTACGTGCTCGACCGCGAGGAGCGGTTTCGCCAGGCGGTGATCCAGGATTTCGCCGATACCTATGCCCGTGGCGAAACCCCCATCCCCTGCATCCGCTGCAACCAGACGGTGAAATTCCAGGACCTGCTGGAACTCGCCGAGGATATGGGCTGCGAGGCGATGGCCACCGGCCATTACGCCCAGGCACGGCCGGGCCCTGAATTGCACATGGCGGCGGACCCAGCGCGCGACCAGAGCTATTTCCTCGCCCATACCACCCGGGCGCAATTGGCCCGCACCCTGTTTCCGCTCGGCGGCATGGCCAGCAAGGCGGAGGTGCGCGCCCATGCCGCCCGCCTGGGTGTGGCCGTGGCGGAAAAGCCCGATAGCCAGGATATCTGCTTCGTGCCCAGCGGCAGCTATGCCGATGTGGTGCAAAAATTCCGCCCAGAGGCGCTGGCGCCAGGCGAGATCGTCGATGGCCAGGGCCGGGTGCTGGGCGAGCATCGCGGCATTGCCCGCTACACGGTGGGCCAGGGGCGCGGCATCGGCGTGGCGGCGGCTGAGCGGCTTTATGTCCATTCGGTGGATGCCGGCCGCCGGCGGGTGGTGGTGGGGCCGAGGCCCGCCACTGAGGCCATCATGGTGGGTGAACTCAATTGGCTGGTGGAGCCGGCAACGGGCGAATTCCGCGCCGATATCAAGCTGCGGGCGCGCGAGGCGCCGCACCCCGCCACATTGTGGCTGGAGGGCGATGTCCTGCATGTCCGCCCCGATACCCCCGCGGTGGCGGCACCTGGCCAAGCCTGCGTGGTCTATGGCCATGGGCGCGTCTTGGGCGCCGGCTTCATCAGGGCAGCACGGCGCGTTGACAGCGCCGCCCCCGCAGCCTAATTCCGCCGCTCTGAGGTGGTGTAGCTCAGTTGGTTAGAGCACGGCACTCATAATGCCGGGGTCGGCGGTTCAAGTCCGCCCACCACTACCAGTTTTTCTTGATCACGGGTGTGCGGCGGGTCCTTTGGACAATTGCTGCGGCATGACCAAAATCTTGCCATCCCAGCCAATGGGCGATAGGCGGCAGCACTCTATTCGCCATCTGTGCCAGAAGCCGCACCACGTCCATTTCGATTAAAAAATTGCGACAAGTCTCAAAAAATATTGTGCGCACGGCGATACTGTAATAGCGAATTTCTGCAACACAGGATGTACTCATGTCGCCTCGCATTGGTTTTATGGGCCTGGGCATCATGGGGGCTCCCATGGCGGGGCACCTGCTGGCAGCGGGCTACAATGTCACCATAGCCAATCGTAGCCGTGGCGCTGCGGTGGCCGCGCTGCTGGCGAGCGGTGCCACATGGGCCGAAAGCCCCGCGGCGCTGGCGGCGGAAAGCGACATCATCATCACCATCCTGGGCTTTCCGGCGGATGTGGAGGCGGTGTGGCAGGGGCCGGACGGGTTGATCGCGCATGCCCGGCCTGGGGCGCTGTTGATCGACATGACCACGTCTTCCCCCGGCTTGGCGCGGCTTCTCGCGCAGGAGGCGGCATCGCGCGGGGTTGGGGCTTTGGATGCGCCGGTTTCCGGTGGCGAGGCGGGGGCCCGCAATGCGGCGCTGTCCATCATGCTGGGCGGCGCTGCGGCGGATGTGGCCCGCGCCATGCCGGTGTTCGAAACGCTGGGCAAGACTATCCGCCATATGGGCGGCCCAGGCGCTGGCCAGCACACCAAGATGTGCAATCAGATCGCTCTTGCCTCCACCCTGATGGGCGTGGCCGAGAGCATGGCCTATGCTCGTTCGGCCGGTCTGCAGGGTGCGGCGGTGCTGGAGGCGCTGGGGCCAGGGGCCGCGGGTTCCTTCCAACTCGCCATGCTGGGGCCGAAGATGATCGCGCAGGATTTCGCTCCAGGCTTCATGTTGAAGCATTTCATCAAGGATTTGGGCATCGCCCTGGCCGAGGCTGAGGCTATGGGCCAGGCCTTGCCGGGCTTGGCGCAGGTCAAGCGCCTGGCCGAGATGGCAGCCGCCACGGCCGGCCCTGATGCCGGCACCCAGGCGATCATTGCCGCCCTGACTGTCTCCTAAGATTTCGCTTCGCATCACCTCGGTCGAGGCGTTTCCACTCGCGCTGCCGCTGCGCAAACCCATGCGCCTGGCCAGCGAGATCATCACCGTGGCCGAGACCTTGCTGGTGCGGGTGGTGGATGACACCGGCCGCGAGGGCTGGGGTGAGGCCTCAGTGGCGCCGACCATGACCGGTGACCTGCTGCCGGGCATGGTGGCCGCCTTGGTGCGCTTCATTGGCCCGGCCGTATGCGCAGCCCCGGTGGCGGGGCCTGAGGAGGCGCGGTTGCGCATCGCCCGGGCGATCCGTGGCAATTCCGGCGCCAAGGCAGCGGCGGAGATCGCCATGCTGGACCTTTTCGCCCGCGCGGGCGGCGTGCCGCTCGCAGCACTGCTCGGCGGCGCGCGGCGTGACCGGGCACCGGCCATTGTCATGCTCGGCGAGGGCCAGGGGGCGGCCGAGGCTGCGGGGGCGAGCCACGTCAAGGCCAAGGTGGGCATGGCCACGCCGGCGGAGGATGCGGCGATTTTGGCCGGTTTGCGCGCGGCGCTAGGGCCGGGGGTGCATCTCTCGGCCGATGCCAATATGGCCTGGACGGTGGCCGAGGCGCTCGAATTTGCGGCGAAGCTGACCCCGGGCGTGCTGGATTATCTGGAACAGCCGGTGGCCGATGATGATCTGCCCGGCATGGCGATGGTGGCCGCGGCGCTGCCCTGCCCGGTCTGCTTCGATGAAGGGCTGCATGGCCCGCGTGATATCGAGGCGCATGCGGCGGCGCGGGCGGCGCAAGGGGTGGGGCTGAAGGCGATCAAGCTCGGCGGTTTGCAGGCGACACTGGCCGCCGATGCCCTGGCCAGACGCCTGGGGATGCGCACCACATGGGCCTGCAAGATTGCCGAAAGCTCAATAGGTGCAGCCTCGGTGCTGCATGCCGTCGCGGTGCTGCCGGAGGTGGAATGGGGCGTCAGCGTCACCCATCGCTACCTGGCGGAGGATGTGGTGGCAGCACCAGTGGCGATGCTGGCGGGCGATGCCCTGCTGCCGGCGGGCCCTGGGCTGGGGCTGGCACCATCCATGGATCGGCTGGCGCGGTATCGCTGGCGGCAGGGCTGAGCCCCTTGCGGCGCCGGGCGGCGCGGCGGAGACTCGGCGCATGATGAACAACACACTCGCCTTTGCCCGCGTCGCAGCTGAAGGTGCCGCCGCACATGGCCCGGAGGAGGCACTCTGGGCCATCACCCGCACCGTGCCCGCGCTGCTGGGCAACCCTGCCGCCGCGCTGCGCCCGAATGCCTTCCGCGAGGACCCAGCCCCCAGCATTGGCGCCGCGGCCACGGTGTTTTTGCGCATGCCCGATGGTCGCCATCACCTGATCACCGCGCCGGTGAATTTCGCCCCCTCGCAGCATCATGAATTGGTGGCGATTGAACTCGGCCATCCCGGCCATGTGGCGAAGACCCGCCAGCCCATGCTGCTGCATGACACCGCGCTGCATGCGAGCTTTGTGAAGATCCTGCAGAGTTTCCGGGCCGGTTCCTCAATGTTCGCACCGTTGCTGTGGCAGGGCGAATATCTGGGCGTGCTGATCTGCGCCAATGCGGCGCGGGGCACTTATGCGGAGGCGGATCTGGCGGCTTTGCAGGGCTTTGCCGGGCTGGGTGCGGCGCTGTTCATGGCGCATGGCGGGCCGGCGTGGCTGGCGGCGATGGATGTGAGCGGGCGGCCGGTGCGCAGCGTGGGGAGTTGAGATGGGAGGGCTCTGCCCTTCCAAACCCTCCCGCAAAGGGCCGAAAGGCCCTTTCACCCCAATAATTTTCTAAAACCCAACGGCGGTCCAGGTGGCCCTGCCGCCAGCGCGACACCCATCTGTCAGCATCAGCCAACTAAATTAAAGGAATAAAATCTTTACGCGCCCCATTATTCAGCGTATATTCCTCCCCCTCGCCGCTGATGGAACACCCCGCAATGCCTCCTCCCTCCGACGAAAGGGCCGAACCGCTCCCCGCGCCCCAACCCGCCGGGAATTTGTCCGAAACCCCTATTATCGCCCACCAAACCCCACATTTTGCGCCAAACCCCCAGCCAAACACCACCCCTGGTATTTGTCCGAATACACCACTTTACGCGCCAACCCGCCGCCGCAACCTTTCCACCATCGCCCGATACCCAGCCAAAAACCGCTCCACCACATCCGCCCCCGCATTCCACGGCAGCGAAACCCGAATGCCGCAGCCGGCATGCTCAGCAAAACCCATCGCCGCCAGCACATGGCTCTGCGCCACCTTGCCCGAGGAACAGGCCGCCCCAGCCGAGACGCAAATCCCCATCCCGTCGAGCACCATCACCTGCCGCTCGGCAGCAATGCCCGGAACCACAAGCTGGCTGGTATTGCCCAGCCGCGGCGCACCCTGCCCCGCCACCATCACCCCCGGCGGCAGCCCCGCCTCAATCGCATCGCGCAGCGCCGGCAAATGGGTGGCGGCCGCGGCCTGGGCTGCGGCCGCCATGCCGGCAATCGCCGGCAGCGGCTCGGTCCCGCCGCGGCGCCCGCGCTCCTGCCCACCTCCGGCCATCATCGCCCGCGGGTGCAGCCCCGGCGCCAGCAGCAGCGCCCCCGCCCCCATCGGCCCGCCCAGCTTGTGGCCAGAAATCGCCAGGCTGTGCCAACCCGGCGCCAACGCCACCCGCCCCGCCGCCTGCACCGCATCCACATGCAAATGCGCGCCATGCGCCGCGCAAAGCGCCGCCACGGCCGCGATGGGGTGCAAAACCCCCGTCTCATTATTGGCCGCCATCACCGCCACCAGCGCCGGCCCCGCGCGCAAAAAATCCTCCAGCGCATCCAGGTCCAGCGTGCCATCGCCCAGCACCGGAATCACGGAATGGGCAAACGCCCGAATCGCCGCATGTTCGGTGGCGCCGGCCAAAATCCGTCGGTTTTCAGAAAACCCATGCAAAGCCAGGGCATTGGCCTCGGTCCCACCCGCAGTCAGCACAAGCTGCGCCGGGCTCGCACCAAAGCGCGCAGCAATGGCCTCGCGCGCATCCTCCAGCACCCGCCGCGCCGCCCGCCCCTGGCCATGCACCGAGGAAGCATTGCCCCCCAGCGCCATGGCCGCCGCCGCCGCCGCCATGGCCTCAGGCCGCGGCGCTTCGGTGGCATTGGCATCCAGATACAGCATGGCCGGGGATATGGCCCCTCAGGCCTCGATGGTCACCCCACGATGCGGGGCGGCCGCGCGGCCAACCACCTGGCCGGCCAGCACATCGGCCAGGGTCAGCCCTTCCATGAACAGCCGCACATGCTCGCTCAACTCGGCCCAGAGGTCATGCGTGGCGCATTTGCCGCCGCCCACGCAATTGGGCGATTCGGCATCGCAGCGAATGGTGCGGATATTATCCTCCACCGCCTCCACCACCATGGCGATGGTGATGTCAGCCGCATGATAAGCCAGCCGATACCCCCCGCCCGGCCCGCGGGCCGAGGCCACGAGTCCCGCCCGGCGGAGTGGGCCGAACAATTGCTCAAGATAGGCCAGGGAGAGCATTTGCGCCGCGGCAATCTCGGCCAGCGAGACAGGGGCGGTGCGCTTGCCCGGCAGCGGCCGCTCGGCCCGCGCCTCGCGCGCGGCCAACTCC
>Ga0114967_10003997_pt1 | contig 11984 bp, 10 predicted proteins | sample M_130628_MF_Meta_FD_92639 | JGI IMG/M metagenome (GOLD analysis project Ga0114967, IMG submission 92639) | Freshwater microbial communities from Lake Montjoie, Canada to study carbon cycling - M_130628_MF_MetaG | ecosystem: Environmental > Aquatic > Freshwater > Lake | place: Lake Montjoie... | reverse complement strand
AGGCCGACGAACCAGACCATGTTGAGGACATCACCGGTTTCGTCGAAGCAAAGGTCGACGCACTTCTTGCTCACGCAAGCCAATTCATCACGACACACTCAATTCCGACCGACGATGATGGCTCTGCCGTCGAAGCCTTCGGGAAACGAGTGCGTGACCGCGCCGAAGCTGTCGGATCAATCGGTGGTGTCGCCCTCGGCGAGTCGTTCAAGATCCTCTCAAGTCTCTAGCTAGTCGCCTCCAAGACTCGCTACAGGGCCAAACCCGGCTCGTTCATGACGGCTCCGTGAACGGAAGACGAACTCCTTTCAAGCATCCGCGCGTCAGCTCGACGCGCGGTGTTGGATGACGGGGTAGCAACAACCGCACCTACGGGAGTCCCGTGACCACCACTCTGGCCATGTTGTCCAACCTGTCCACACGATCGAAGGAAGAACACTCCGATCTTGCTGCGGGAGGAGGTCAATGACTCCGATGGGGAAGCAGGTCTACGTGCTCGATACGTCGGTTTTGCTCGCCGACCCAAAGTCGATGACACGCTTCGAAGAACACGATGTTGTGCTTCCTGTCGTTGTCGTCCTCGAACTCGAATCGAAACGCAACCACCCCGAGTTGGGTTGGTCTGCTCGCCAAGCATTGCGTCAACTCGAACACTGGCGCGTCAAACACGGATCCCTTACAACTGCTTTTGCCGTGAACGATGCCGGCGGCACCCTCCGAGTCGAAATCAACCATCAAGACCTCGGCGCACTTCCGCCGTCACTTGCTGGTGACACCAACGATCATCGGATCTTGGCAGTGGCTCGCAACCTCGCCGCTGAAGGCAACCAGGTCACCGTTGTTACGAAGGATCTTCCCCTACGGCTGAAGGCGTCGATCGTTGGCTTGAACGCCGATGAATACCGAAACGAACTTGCCCGTGACGACAGTTGGACCGGCATCGTTGAACTTGCGTGCGAAAGCTCGATCATCGACGACTTGTTCGAACTCGGAACAGTTGAAGACGAACGAGCTCGCGACCTTCCCTGCCACACCGGTGTTGTTATGCACGCTGGTTCGCAATCTGCACTTGCTCGCGTTCATGCCGATAAGTCGCTGCACCTTGTTCGCCGCGACGGGCAGTTGTTCGACGTTCGCGGTCGTTCGGCCGAACAACGCATCGCCATCGATCTACTCGCCGATCAATCCATCGGAATCGTGTCACTTGGCGGCCCTGCAGGCACCGGTAAAAGCGTGCTCGCTCTCGCAGCAGGGTTGGAGTCAGTGCTCGAACAACGCAGCCACAAACGTGTTGTCATCTTTCGACCGCTCTATGCCGTCGGCGGACAGGACCTTGGCTACTTGCCCGGTTCGGAATTCGAGAAGATGAGCCCATGGGCAGCGGCAGTGCTCGATGGTCTCGAAGCAATCACTGGCCCAGAGGTCATCGATGAAGTCCTCCATCGTGAACTCCTCGAGGTCCTCCCCCTCACCCACATCCGCGGACGAAGCCTCACCGATACGTTCGTCATTATTGATGAGGCCCAAAACCTTGAGCGTCCGGTCCTCCTGACCGCTCTGAGCCGACTCGGCGAAGGCAGCCGCGTTGTGCTCACCCACGATGTCGCCCAGCGCGACAACCTCCGCGTCGGCCGACATGACGGAATCATCACGGTGATCGAGGCTCTCCGCGGGCATCCGATTTTTGGTCATGTCACGTTGACCCGCTCCGAGCGCAGTGAAATCGCTGCCGTCGTCACCGAATTGCTTGACGGTCCCCTCGATTCCTGAATCGACAACAGTGGCCTGACTGTCGGACTCACGATCTAGCGTGAGAGATGTGAGTCCGAAGCCATCGACATTGCAGAGCGTGAACGTGCGTGAGTGGTCACAGCAGCCACCCGTCCTTCCGTTTGCGGTTCTCGATGTCGAAACCACCGGTCTTAGTTCCGATCACGATCGTGTCATCGAAATCGCTGTTGTCCGATGCGCGCCCGATGGATCATTCATCGATGAGTGGTCGACCTTTGTCGACCCTGGCCGCGATCCTGGCCCCACACATATCCACGGCATCAGCGCCGCCGACTTAATCGGCGCACCCACATTCGCCGAGATCGCCGAAGAACTCTCCGAACGGGTTGAAGGGGCAATGATCGTCGCGCACAACCTTTCGTTCGACGCTGGCTTCTTAAGTACCGAATACGCGCGTACCCCGACACCACTGCCGAAACAACCCGCTTTGTGCACCCTGCAGTTGGCTCGCCACGTTCTCCCCGACAACGGCGGCTATTCGCTCGCCGCGTGCGCAGCAGCGTTAGCAATCGACCACCCCAACGCCCACAGAGCTCTCCCCGATACTCGAGTAACAGCTTTAGTTCTAGAAGCAATGCTCCACCGCTTATTCCCTCCCAGCGATCAAGACACACTTCCTTTCGCGTAAGTGGCCAAATAGCCCTTGCCGCTTTCTCGGGCAGCCGCCAGATTGCATTGAGGGATCGCGATCACCCAGGACCGATCGCCGACGTCAATCGACGCGGAGAGATCGTCCCATGCACACCAAAGCCGTTGCCGTTGAAACCCTGGCCCAGCTCACGCTTGACCTTCAATCGTTGTCTCCAAACATTGCAATGTTCATCACCTATACCGGTGATGTGATCACAGAAATTCACCAACTCGATTCGGCCGACCCGGTCACAGCCCTCCTTGGCCGCTCCGCCGGCGATTCCATCACTGCGGTGGGTGTTCGCGCTCCGGCCGAGATCACTAATCCAACGAACGAAGGAACGTTCCCCGCTCATCAAACAGTTGTTCATGTCGTGAGTCGAAATGGTTGTGCCGTCACTGTCTTAAGTGACGAAGCTGACTCCCGATGGTTCGGACCAGCAATGTCACCGCAACACGGTCGAGTCCCCGATGCGTGTCGGCGCACGCTTGGGCTCGCCACATCACCCCCGTCAGAGCCAATGACCAACTTCGTTGTCGCCGCGTGGCTCGAAGTCATTGTGCGTCACGCTCTTCACCAGCCCGGACTGGAGTGGTCACACATCGTTGGGCTCCATCCAGCGGGGACTTCGGCAGAGCAGCCCGTCACACCAGCAACACTCGCCGAAGCGACTCGTTCGCTCGGGACCTCTCTTAATTGGGAACGGTTTCGCAAGGTGATCGCGACGGTAGGCGGATTCCCCTTCGGGGACGACGCAACCAAACTCGCAGCCTGGATGGATTGCGGGATGTTCTCCCGATGGGCAATGGAGTCGCTTCCCGATCGCGCCGATCTCCTCGATACTCTCGAAGCAGTTCTCGGGCCAGCAACCTTCGATCGACTCTGGGCAACCGTTCGATTCTGCGACTGAATCGCCCCTTGCACTCGTGGAGAATGCATCGCCCATGGCAGGCTTGATCGATGACACTCGTGCTGGCCATCGACTGGTCTGCTGATTCAACGGCAGTCACGATCATCGATATCGCGGCTCGTTCCATCGTCGCCGAAGGCCGTTCGCCTCATATTTCTGGAATGACAGCGATAGAGACAACGGCGAACTGGTGGGAGTCTCTCGTCGGCGCATCTCACACCGCAATCGACGGGCTCGCAGCACTCGGACTCACGATCAACGACATCCGACTCATTGAGCTCTCCGGCAATAACCCCCGCGGCGGCCTTGTCGCATTCAATGCGTCCGGAATCGTGTGTGCGGCGCTATCTGGCGACCATGTCGATTCGGGCGCAGACGCCGACCGACTGTTCACGCAATTCGCTGGCGGTGCCGATTCGTGGCGAGAAATCACTGGCGTTGTCCCCGGAGCAGGCTCGACCGTCGCATTGCTCTCGTGGTTACGCCGCACTGCACCCCAGACTTGGGCCGAACTTCACACCATCACCGTTCCGCTCGGGTTTTTCACGCGACGCCTTGGCGGTGAACACGCAATCAGCATCACCACTGCCATCGGCACTGGCGTTGTCGACCGACAGTCAGGCGCATGGTGCACTGCGATGCTCGATGTTATTGACCCAGCAACAACCTGGATCGCTGCGTTGCCGCGTATTGCCGATGTCGCCACTCCGATTGGCCTTCTCGCAAGCGACGCAGCCCGCGCTCTCGGACTCCCCTCTGGCTGCCCCCTTCACGTGGGTAGCGCGAGCAGCACCTGATTCGACCAGTGGGCGACTACGTCCATGCACCGAACACCGGTAGCGTTCTCAAGTGCCCAGTACTACCCCTGTTTCGGGATCCCCCTTTGATCGGCGGCGCTTTCTGATCTTGGGCGGCGCCGGGCTCGTCGCAGCAGCAGCGGTTGCCACCGGATGTTCCGACAGTTCCAGTTCTTCAACCACCACAGTCAAGGTCAAAGAGCCAACCAAGATTGCGCCGCCCAAACTCGACCCGTCCTATAAACCTCCGCCGTCGTCAACACTTTTCGACACGGCGATTTCCGGCGGACGCGTCATGGATCCTGCGACAGGATTCGACTCAATTGCCAACGTCGGACTCATCGGTGGCCGAATCGCCCTCATCACCACTGATGCGATTAACGGTAAGACAGCGATTGATGCCAGTAATTTGGTCGTCGCCCCCGGTTTTATTGATGTGCTTTCGTACGAACCCAACCCTTATGGCGTTTGGTACAAGCTCGGCGATGGTGTCACCACCAACCTCGGCATGCATGGCATTAAGACACCAGTCGATGCCAAGGGTTTCTTCTCGAGTTACACAGGAAAGAACGCGCCGCCAATCAACTTTGGCGGCGCGTTTTCCGATCAGTGGTACCGCGACTCCATCGGCGTGAAATCAACTGCAACGCCCACGCAACTCTCCCGACTGAGTGACGACCTCAACAAACAACTCGATGCTGGCTGGATCGGACTCGCCGTCGACCCCGAATACGCGCCGACGATCGATTTCGATGAGTACGTGGCACTCGCTCAAGTTGCCAAACAAGCCGAGATGCCTCTGTTCACACATATTCGCTATTCCTCGCCTGATCCAGCGGGAAAGAGTTCCCTCGACGCGATCGATGAAGTCCTCAAGGTCGCCCGCCAAACTGGCGTTTCATTACATGTCGATCACATCCCTTCGATGGCAACTCATGTGATGCCGGAAGCGATCGCAAAAATCGACGCTGCCCGCAAAGAAGGGCTCAATGTCACGGGCTGTTTCTACCCGTACACGTTTTGGGGTACGTACCTTGGATCCGCTCGATTCGCGGGCGATTGGCAATCACGATTCCGGATTTCCTACAACGATCTGCAGCTTGCGGGAACATCAGAACGACTTACGGCTGCATCGTTCACGAAGTATCAGGCGCAGAACAAACTCGTTGTGGCTTATGCGATTCCACAGGAAGACGTGACTGCCGCAGTCACTGCGCCATGGACGATGATCGGATCCGATGCGATCCCTGAGTCTTCAAACAACAATCACCCTCGCGGTGCCGGATGTTTCTCACGTCTTCTTGGTCCGTACGTGCGTGACTTGCGTGTGATTTCTTTGATGGATGCGTTAGCAAAGTGCACGATCCTGCCGGCGAAACGCCTTGATGCCCGGGTGCCGATGCTCGCCCGAAAAGGTCGACTTCAGATGGACGCCGACGCCGACATCACCATTTTCGATCCCGCCACAATCGCCGATACATCGACCGTCGAGAAGCCGGCGCAGATGTCGAAGGGAATTTCCTATGTCTTCGTCGCTGGAGCAATCGCCCTGGATCCGAGTGGTGTGAAGCGAGACAGCCACGGCGGTCAAGCGATTACGGGTCAACCCGCCTGATAGCTGGACCGCAGTCGTCTGTTGGCTAAATCCCGACGGAAAAAACGACGAAACGTTCTCTCTAGGGTTATGGTTCAAGGGCTATTGGACAAATAACTTTCATTTGATCCTCCGTTATCTCTCACGAAAGGTCGAACCACCATGGTCAAAGTCAGCCGCCAGCGCTCTGCGGAGCTTCGGATCGAGATCCTCGATGCGACTGCCGCCGAACTCCTCCGAGTCGGTTACGACGCCATGGCTCTTACCTCCATCGCCCAAACCTGTGGGTTTGCGACAAGCGCGATCTACAACAGGTTCCCAACCAAAGAAGCGCTTGTCGAAGCACTCATTCTCGAGCGCATCGAACCAGAGCTCGGAGCGCAATCAGACGCTGAATCTGCTGCTTTCTGGTCAGGCCCAGGAGAACCGCCAAAACTCAACTTCGAACAACTTGGTGTCGTTGCCGAACTCCTCCTGGCCGCGCGCCACACTCCATCTCTGCATGACTCGGTGTACGGATTTCTCCACCGCCGAGCAGCTGTCGCTCTAGCCGAACGCAACAAGGCGGACGCACGCGGTGATGTACGAGACGGCCAAGACCCTCAAGTTCAGTTTTTGATGCGTGCCGCGACCTGGATTGGCTCCTACTTCTTTAGTCTCGTTAGCGCACCACCAAAACTTGGAGAGAAAGTCCTTAACGACCTCGTACGGATCACGATGATGAACATTCCGTTCTCGACTCCGCTTCCTCCTCAAAGCCCTAACAAGCCACGCGTCATGCCAAAGGTTGTCAGCGCTGACAACAATGCCCCCGACAAAATTCATATCGCTCTCGTTGACTCCGCTGCGGAGGTTTTTGCCGAAATGGGCTACGAAGCCGCCTCGGTGGCAGACATTGCGAGACGCGCCCAGCTGACCACTGGCGCCATCTATAACCGTTTTTCCGGCAAAGCCGGCCTTATGAATGCGGTCATTCTCGCCAAACTCGCTCCTGACGCCCAGATTGTCGGTAGCGATCTCGTTCGAGCAATTGGGTCGTCGACTCCGATTTCACAACCAGCACTCGAGGACCTCATGTCCCGCTTGAACGACGAGTCGACTGTGAACAACCGCGGCCTGCGCCTTGCTGCTCGCGATGCAGCACGGCGCGAGCCTGAAGTCGCTGCCGTTGTTGGTCCGCTCCAAGATGCAACCCTTTCCACCATGGCGGACTTCGTGAGAAATGCGCAAGGCGAAAGCCTGATCCGGTCCGATATCGACGCTGAAGTTGCAGTGTGGTTTTGGGCGGCGAACCCCGTGGGAGTAGGTCTTGTTGCTGCAGCCTTCCCTGAAATCCCCCTTCAAGCATTTGGCTCGTTCTACTCAACGGCCATGAAGATTTTGCGAACGCAACCAGCCTGAACATCGGCACGAAATTTCTGTTGACGATAGTTTCCGGGGATGACCTCAACCTCCGACTTCGCTCAACTTGATGCCACCGCGCAAGCGGAACTCGTCCGGTCGGGCGCGGTCCGACCTCTAGACCTTGTTGATGCAGCAATAGCGCGCATCGAAGCGGTCAACCCAACACTCAATGCTGTTATCCATGAGCGATTCGAGAAGGCTCGGGCTGAAGCCGAAGGCGAACTTCCCGAAGGCCCATTTCGTGGCGTGCCCTTTCTCCTCAAAGATCTCGAAACCCGCAGCGCGGGCGATCCTCATCACGCTGGGACTGCGTTTCTCAAAAATGCTGGGTACATCTCCGATCGGGACGACTACGTCACTTCACGACTGCGGGCCGCGGGTGTCGTAATAGTTGGGCGAACAAACACTCCCGAGTTCGGCACCACCATCACAACCGAACCTGAGTCACACGGCGCCACCGTCAATCCTTGGAACACCGACTATTCGACAGGTGGATCCTCTGGCGGATCCGCAGCTGCAGTCGCGTCACTCATGGTGCCTGCCGCTCACGCCAGCGATGGCGGCGGTTCGATTCGAATTCCAGCAAGCGCATGCGGACTCGTTGGGCTCAAACCCACGCGTGGCCGAGTTCCTCTGGGGCCAGCCATTAGTGAATCCTGGGCCGGTTCAACCACCAATGGCGTTGTTACGCGCACGGTGCGCGATACCGCTGCCCTTCTCGATGCAATGTCTGGTCCGATGCCGGGAGACGCCTACGCCACTCCCCCGTTGCTACGACCTCTTGCCGAAGAAGTTGGCCGCAATCCTGGCTCACTGCGCATCGGAATCCTCGACCACCCCCTCCTCCCTTACGTCGAGACCTCTTCCGAAATGACCAGCGCCATTCGCTTTGCAGCGTCGCTGCTCGAACAACTCGGACACAAGATCGAAGATTCGCACCCAGAGGCGATGGGTGACCCTGAATTCACCAATGCATTTACAACCGTCATCGCTGCCCACATCGCACACAACCTTGACGAATGGGGACGAGTGCTCGGACGAGAAATCACTGAAGGCGATGTCGAAGAGCGCAACTGGATGTTCGCGACAATCGGCCGTTCTTTCACCGCACCTCAGTATCTAAATGCAATCTTTTGGCAGCAAGAATGGTCTCGTCGTATGGCCACATGGTGGACGAGTGATTTCAACCCCAATGGTTTCGACATCCTCTGCACCCCTGTGCTTAACGGTTCACCGCCAAAAATTGGTTGGCTCAGTGATCCGATCGAAGGCCTCGGACGAGTCACCTCGATCATGCAATACACCGCTCAATTCAACGTCACTGGTCAACCCGCGATCTCATTGCCGCTTTGGTGGACCGAAAACGGATTGCCCGTTGGAATTCAGTTCGTCGCGCCGTTTGGACGCGAAGACTTACTCATTCGTCTTGCATCTGAAATCGAAGCGGCATGCAACTGGAATGAACGGGTTCCAGAAATTCACGCGTGATCGACTCCGATCGCGATCGTCTTTCGACCCAGCACATCTTCGGAAAACAGAAACGGCCTGACATTCCATAGGAATGCCAGGCCGCTCTCACCCACACCTGTTACATAAAATCAGTAGGCACGTGCCTCTTCTGGTTCGTCGTCAAGAACGCTGTCTGATGGGCTCAGGAATCGCCATACGAGTCCGGCGATAATCGCACCAACAATCGGTGCAACCCAGAACAGCCAAAGCTGACCAAGGGCCCAACCGCCCTGAACAAGTGCCGGTCCAGTAGATCGCGCCGGATTCACCGACGTATTCGTCACTGGGATCGAGATCAAGTGGATGAGCACAAGCGCAAAGCCAATAGCCATCGGCGCTGCTGCCCCAACCGCTTTCTTTGCCGTCGCTCCGAGAATCACGAAGAGGAATCCTGCGGTCATCACGATTTCAGTGATGAGGCCGGCGGCAAGGTTGAACCCGCCTGGCGAATGTTCGCCAAATCCGTTCGCAGCCAGTCCATCGACCTTGAGGTCAAATCCTGCACGTCCGGAGGCAATCGCCCACAACGTCAACGCGGCGAGAATCGCACCGACCACCTGAACAATGACGTACGGAAGAACTTCCTTGGTCGGGAAGCGCTTCGAGACCCAGAGACCGATAGTGACGGCCGGGTTGAAGTGACCACCAGAAATATGACCAACTGCATAAGCCATCGTGAGCACGGTGAGACCAAACGCAAACGACACACCTACAAGACCAATACCCAACTGGATGCCATCACTGCTGCTGATCAACTTTGCCGCCAGCACAGCACTGCCGCAGCCGCCGAGAACCAGCCAGAACGTGCCGATCGCCTCGGCTATGAGCTTCTTGCCCATGTCCATTGTGCCCCCTTGGGGTGTTATGTATCGCCGGGAGTCGGCGACGGAGAAAACGGTAGAAGCACCCGTCACACGATGGGTGGATAGACGAATAAATTGCATTCAAGTCGTCGGGATCTGGAAAAGTGAAGTCAAACACCGCCACATGACAGGCTCACACCGTGACTCTCGAGCTTCCCCTCGCAACTGACCTCCGCACCCTGCTCACCCTCGAAGCAGTGAGCCCCGATGCGTTTCTCGCCCCCAGCGCGCATACCGGCTGGGGTCGAATTTACGGTGGTCAAGCAATTGCTCAAGCCCTACGTGCTGCAGCCCTCACTGTTGACGATGGACAAGTCCCTCATTCAATGCACGCGTATTATGTGCGCCAAGGCGATGAAGCGGCTCCCGTTCTTTACGAAGTCGAACGAATTCGCGATGGCCGGTCGTTCTCTACGAGGCAGGTCGTGGCATCGCAGTCGGGCGGGGCGATTCTTAATTGCATCGCAAGTTTTCATACGCCAGAAGAAAGCGAAGAGCGCGAGGCGACGTTTCTGCCCGTCGATACTCCGAGACCTGACGCACTTGAGGATGAAGCAACGCCCCTGTTCTTTCAGACTCGAGCCCTCCGCGATGCTCATGGCATGGCCAAGACAGCATGGATGCGGGCCAATGAATCGTTCGGCGATGACCCAGTGATGAATGCGTGTGCACTCGCCTACCTCTCCGATGAGCACCTCCTTGGAGCGGCGCTCACAGGACACAGCCTCATCGGCGATTTTGAGAAACTTATGACTGCAAGCCTCGACCATGCACTTTGGTTCCATCGCCCACTGCGAGTCGATGACTGGCTCTGTTTTACGCTTGACGGTCAAGGCATGTCTGACGCGCGCGGACTTTCGATCGCTCGAGTCTTCAATCAGGCGGGGACGCACGTAGCCACTGCCGCTCAAGAAGCCCTCGGTCGCCCTCGCCGCTGAACCGTTTCTCTGAGTTCATCGGATATTTCCGAAACTCGGCTGCGCACAGGGTGCAATCTGTGTCATCGTCGTGAGGCCATGCCTGATGATTCCACCTTCTCGACAGACTCCGACGCCAACGCTGCCGGGCCAATGACGCCCCCTCCGGCCACCGGCATGGGCACCGAACGTCCAGAGGACGTCCCGCCCACTGGCGGACCAATTGCTCTCGAACGAACCTTTGCCTTCATTGATATTTGCGGGTTTACCGCCCTTACTGAACGACATGGACCTCGACGCGCTGTGCGCGCGCTTGAAGTATTCCGCTCGGCAGTGAAAGAAGTCGCCGGACGACGCGGCGTACGCGTTGCGAAATGGTTAGGCGATGGCGTTCTCCTCGTCGGAGTCAAACCTGGCCCCATCGTGGCGACCGTTGCGGAAATGACGGGCCGCTTCGAATCATTCGCGATTGATCTTCGAGCAGGTGTCGCCAGCGGAACAGCATTGTTGTTCGATGGTGACGACTACATCGGTCGCCCCGTCAATCTTGCCGCTCGACTTTGCGATGAGGCCGAACCTGGCCAATTGCTCGCGCACCCATCAGCACTTAACGGCGTGCCCGATTGGGTTGAGATCGGACCGCCGAAAGAGGTCACCGTTCGGGGAGTCGGCCCCATCGAAGGCGTTTGTCCGCTGCGTCCATCTGCCGATGTCCAGTTTCCGCCTGAACCAAATCGCGACTCAGAGCTCTAAGCGGAACTTCATCGGCGCGTCTTCGAGCCACCGCTCATCGACCGCTTGGTGTCTGAACTTCACCCCCCGCTATGCTCGCCTCGCTGCTGAGGCTTTGCCCAGCAACGCAAGCGTGACACCGGCCCCCATCGTCTAGCGGCCTAGGACACCACCCTCTCAAGGTGGACGCACGGGTTCAAATCCCGTTGGGGGTGCCACGCAGGGTTTGTATGGCCCTACTCGGGGACTTTCACCAAGTCCGAACCGGGCCTGCACTGCCGTCACCTCAAACTTGTCCACAGAAGGTGGCAGGACGGTCTCCCTCTATTAGTGTTTCGCCACCGAAGGCACGTCTTCTGACTGTCTCAGCACCTACCAAGGGGATCCGCATGACACTCGAGGGAATCGACCTCCTCGACCTCGACCGCTTCCAGCGTCTCGAGCACTACCAAATGTTCGACCGCCTGCGCGCCGAGGACCCGGTGAGTTGGCACGAGTATCCCAACGCTCAGGGTTTCTGGAACGTCGTCAAGCACAAGGACCTCGTCGGCGTTAACCGCGACACCGGCCTCTTCTCGTCAGAATCAGGCGGCATCTCGATCCTTACCCCCGACGAGTTCCCCGGCGAAGCACAGGGCAACGATCCTCGCGGCCTGATGATGCTCTACATGGATCCCCCGAAGCACACGCGCTATCGCCTTCTAGTGAACAAGGGTTTCACTCCACGCATGATCGGCTTGATCGAGAAGTACCTCGAGCATCGTGCCGTACTTATCGTCGACAACATCATTGAACGCGGTTCATGCGACTTTGTTGTCGACGTCGCCTCGGAACTT
>Ga0114967_10003994_pt1 | contig 11986 bp, 10 predicted proteins | sample M_130628_MF_Meta_FD_92639 | JGI IMG/M metagenome (GOLD analysis project Ga0114967, IMG submission 92639) | Freshwater microbial communities from Lake Montjoie, Canada to study carbon cycling - M_130628_MF_MetaG | ecosystem: Environmental > Aquatic > Freshwater > Lake | place: Lake Montjoie... | reverse complement strand
CTGTTTCATCAAAGGCGCGATTGACACCCACACTATATCCTGCGCTCACGTTTGTGCTGTTCGCCGGCGTCCAGGTGATTCCATTATAACTGTAGGCTGCTGTATTACCTGCTGAATCATTACCCGTAGCAATCCAGAGGGTTCCGTTCCAGGCAACTGAGCTACAATATCTATTAAAGATAGGAGTTGGAGTCGAGAGCCAGATATTTCCATCATAACTATAGGCTAGGGCTATGCTGCCACCTATTAAGACTGAGTCACCCCCTACAACCCAGATAGTTCCGTTCCAGGCAACTGAATTCCATGAAGCTGTTGAGGGGACAGTTGCTGCTGCTGTCCAAGTTTGGCCATCAGTAGAAGTCGCAATAACTCCACCAAGAGTATTTCCTCCAACCGCAACCCAGATTCTACCATTCCACGCAACCGATTCGCAACTCGTCGTAAAAAGCGCATTTCCTGATGTGCTACCAAACCAGTTCGCAGACCCATCCGCACTATACGCAAGACGATTTGAAGTAGAATTAGATCCAGCGACCCACAGGGATCCATTCCAGCCAATCGCTAAACAGATATCCGTATTAAAGGGGCTCCCCGTAACATTCGCCCAAACATCTCCATCCGCGCTATAAATGAGGCGGCTAGAGCCAGAGCCCCCCGCAAGCCACAACGATCCATTCGATGCTAGAGCATTGCAGCCAGTTGTTAACAGGGAGCTCGCCGATGCATTCCCGCTCCACTTGAATCCATCGCCACTGTTTCCAAGCTTATAGGGACCCGTTCCACTAAATCCCGCGAGCCACTGATCTCCATCCCAGGCAATCGCATTACAAACAGAATCTATGAAAATACTATTGGTGTTTGGCACAGGAATCCATGTGATTCCATCTGTGCTACTGGAAAGGATTGAGCCATACCCCCCATAATTAATCCCACCTATGAGGTCCAGAGGATTCGACGGATAGATGACGACGAGTCGTTCTGGTATCGCCACATTCGGTAGAACTCTGTTTACCGCTATCCCATAACAGGTTGTAAGCAATGATTTAACGACGGTGACAGGCGTCCAGTTGATTCCATCAAAGCTGGTTAACATAGACTCTGTGCCTGTTCCGCCTGCTAGCCAGGCATTTCGGGTCCATGCTGTCGCCTGACATGCTGTAAAATATCCAGAGACATCGACAGCATCATTCCATGTGACGCCATCTGTGCTATACACAAGTGTATTGTTTGAGGGATCTGTGCCTCCCGCAATCCATTGTGAGCCGCTCCAGGCCACAGCATTACAGGCTGTTCCTAGCGGGTTTACAGGGGTCGACGCAATCCAATTGATCCCATCCGTACTATAGGCGATCGTATTGGCCCCCGAACCACCCGCTACCCATCGACTCCCGCTCCAAGCGACAGAATTACACTGGCTAAATATGGTGTTCCCGTTGTGCGAGGGATACCAGGATATGCCGTCATAACTGTAAATAAGCACCTGTGTCCCTGATCCCCCCAGAACCCACGTAGAACCGCTCCATGCCGCAGCCAAGCAGGCCGTTGTCAGATAGTTGCTTGCCTGAACCAATGATTCCCATGAAATCCCATCTGTGCTGTATATAACACTGATACCAGATGTAACAGGTCCTCCCACAATCGACAAGGGGCCATTTGTCACAATTGTCCGGGCCGATGATAACAGAGTTCTAGCACTTGCGGAGGCTATCCAGTCGGTTCCGTTGCTGCTATAGGCAAGTGTTGACGCGGCACCGGCTGATCCCGTGGCAATCCAAATATAGCCATTGTATGCGATGGCGGTACAGTATCCCCCGCTAAATATGGTAGCACCATTGGCAGATTCTAACCAAATGGATCCGTCATTTGAATAAATAATGGGATTAGCACCCTCTCCTACAGCCACTAAAAGGTAGGCACCAGGGGGGATCGGATTGAACTGGGTATCATAGAGATATCCGTAGGATTGGAGGGTTCCATTGCTCGAAAACTGATTGATGCGAAGACTTGGATCTGTTCCCTGTGCGGGACTCAAGGAGTAGAAATTGCCTGTTACGGGTTGAAGAGGATACTGGAGGGGACGGAAATAGAGTTGAGAATTATTACTATCGAGCGTCCCGTCCACCGTAAGAAACGCTGTTCTATATACATCACTTGCCTTATACGACATCCTACTGATTAGCAGATCTTTAATCCTCGAATTAAACGTGGTATGGTGGTTACTTCCGGCCTAAGAATAACCGGAAGATAATAACAGGAATGCCTGCAGGTGGTGGTTTACTACAGCTCGTCGCACAAGGCAAACAGGATGTCTTTTTAACGGGGAACCCCCAAATATCATTTTTTAAAATGGTCTATCGGCGTTATACTAATTTCGCCGTCGAGTCCCAGCCCATGTATTTCGATGGTACAGCGAACTTCGGTCAGCGCATCTCATGCCTCATTCCACGCCGTGGAGATCTCCTCGGCAAAGTCTACCTCAATGTCCTTCTTCCCAGACTGACGGATCTCTCGGGAAATCCCGTGTCCTACGTGAACGGTATCGGAAATGCCCTCATTCAGGAGATCACCTTTGAGGTCGGCGAGCAGGAGATCGACAAGCAGACCGGTGAATGGATGCAGATCTGGGAGCAACTTGTCACCCCCGCCTCCCAGCAGCAGGCGCTCAACAACATGGTCGGCTGCGTGGACCCCTACATGGTTCCCGATTTCATCCCTGGGCCCCTCAGTCCAGGACTAGAGCTCTTCATCCCCCTCCAGTTCTACTTCTGCCGCAATCCGGGTCTCTATCTCCCCCTCCTTGCCCTTCAATATCACCCTATCCGTATCAATATCACGATTGCGCCCCTCAATACCCTGTTCTACAATGCCGCCATGCTGACAGACACCAGATGTAATCTCTACGTCAATCCCGCCAATATCACGAGTATGATGCTCTGGGGTGACTACGTCTATCTGGATGTCGAGGAGCGCCGCCGCTTCGTCGCGAAGAGCCACGAATACCTCATCGAGCAGGTCCAATACACGCCCCTCATGTCCGTGACCCCCTTCCAGTCGCAGATAACGATCCAGACGGACTTCAACCACCCCATCAAGGAGTTCATCTTCGTTGCCAAACGCGACTTCATGAGTCAGATCAATGAGCCCTTCAACTTCAGCAGTCTTGCGACAAATGAGCCCCTCGACATATCGGCGATCGGCGGCTACTTTTCGCCGGGCACAGTCCGCACGGATCTCATTGCCACGGCGCTCCTACAACTCGACGGCTACGACCGCTTCCAGGTTCGCACAGCGCCCTATTTCCGTCTTCTCCAGCCCTACGATCATCACACCACGACCCCGGTACAGCAATACATCTACTGCTACTCTATGGCGCTCCAACCCGAGGACGCTCAGCCATCAGGAACACTCAATGCCAGCCGCATCGATTCCGTCAACTGGCAGATCACCATGAACCCCGTTCTCAATACGGCCTCCTCAACCAATCCAGCGACCTCTGTGCGAGGAAGCGCCACGATTCGTATCTATGCCCTGAACTATAACGTGTTCCGTGTGGTGAATGGATTCGGCGGAGTTCTGTTTACAATATAAGTATCGGATTTAGTTAGAGTGGCCATGGAGCAAATTAAACAGTTAATACTACCCACGACGCTGGATCGTTGGAAAACACAGAATCTAGACTACAATTGGTATTTCGCATTAACAATTGCAGGCGGATTTTTTGGCCTCGACTATCTATATTTAGGAAGTCCCATTGGCGCCATTGTAAAATTCATTTTCAATATCTTCACCTTGGGCTACTGGTGGTACTTTGATGCGCTTAACGCAACAGTTTCACAGGATCAAATTCGCTTATACGGGCCTTCTGCCCCGGTTATAGGGGCTACAGGTCTTGCCGCCGGCCGATTCCGTGATGCCAAACGAGAACTCCCTCCTACCGATCAACTCAACAAACATCTGAATTTTATGATCTATGGCTTAGTCATCGCGACTCTTGGGATCTTTGGCGGCGACTCCTTCTTAACCGGCAATTTCTTTAATGGTGCCATCCGTCTCTTTTCCTTTATAAGTATCATTGGCATTCCAATTGCGATGCTCTGGTTCGTTAGTAATGCCTATTACTATTTATTAGATACTAGCTCGGCGCTAGATCAGAACTGGCTGTTCTTTGGGGCCCCGAAACCCGCCGATGAGAGCGCAGAATGTCCTAGTGTTCTCATGGTCTTTACGGTCTGGGCCCTCGAAACATCCCTCACGGTCATGGAATTTATACCAATCCTAAGTACCTTTGTTCCATTCTTAAGAACCTTTATAGAACGATTACGCGACGCATATGGAATGACAGTCAAAGTTGTGAAAGCAACGGTCAAGGAACTCATTGTTGCGAAAACAAAGGGGGAACAACTGCTCGCCCAGGAACAGGGCAAACCCCTTCCAACCGCTCAGGAACTCCAGGTAAAGATCGCAGAACAGAAGGGCGGCGCCTTCGATGACTCGAATCCACTCGCTGCCATCCTACTCTTCGGCACCATCGGATTCATCCTCGTGTCTAGTATTGTTGTTTCTTTACGGCGGCAGAGACAGAATGCAGCAGAACCAAAAAGCACAGACTCCGCAAAATCAAAAGCCGCTAAGCAACACGGAGGTGAAGCAACAGATGAGCCCCCTGAGCCAGGAATCCCTCGAGGCCCTACTCCAAGCGTATGATCCCCCCGACATCGCTATCGTCTATTTTACGGCCAAGTGGTGCGGTCCCTGTAATCGTCTCAATCTTCAGCAGATCGTGAATGTTCGCCCAGGAATTCAGTGGCATTTATGCGACGTCGACGACAATGACTACAGTCTCGGGTATTGTGGGGGCTCCGTTATTCCCTCCTGGCTCGCAATCATCAAGGGAAAGCCCAGACCCCTCTATACGCAGTCCGATACAGCCTCTGTGTGCTATTGGATATCTACACTATAGAGGCATTCTGTTGAACCAATTCTAGATCCTCCATTTCATTGATATCATATACTTTAAAATCCTCCTCCGTTCTCACTAAATAATTGTCGGCATCTCCTCTCGTACATTTTATAGTATTCCAGTGCTCTCGTGACTGACAGTTGTAGTGATTGTAACAGAGGAAATCAGGATCCACAATTATAAATTTATCAGTTTTATGTATAAATGTAGGGTCCATGAAATTCGCATGAAGAATATTCAAGGATCCAAATTCATAGTCGCTATTCACGATATATTTCAGTTTTGGATTTTCTACCATACGATATGCTCTACGTTTTGTAAATGATTTCACAAGCCCTGTTGGCTGCTGTTCGTGTCCATTGGACCCAAACAGAAGTTCTCGAATCTGGATCTGTGCTAAATGTTCAGCTGATTTTAGAACATATAGAAGACTGATAGATTGTCTCGACCATACATATTCGTCCAAATCCACCATCATAAGCCACTTTGTTTGCTTGATGCACGGAAGTATATGTCGATTATACAAGTTGCGTTGCCGACCAAGATAATAGGGTTCCTCCACATTAAAAAGCGTTATGAGCCCCTTATCAATATATTCTTGAATCTGAGCCACTGTGTCATCTGTAGAGGCATCATTAATCAGATAGAAATGCTCGACCCCATGATGTAAATAGTGTTTGATCCACTCCACAATTATATGGCGTTCATTCTTAAACATGGCTCCCACGGATAGATAATACATTCTGCATATCTACGTTTATACACTTTAGATATGTGAATTTTAGATAGGATCTCCCCCTTCCAAAAGCTCCTTCAGCTTTGATTCTAGATCTATGACCGTATTATAGCATGTTGAAAGACGAATAGGTCCCCTGTTCCATTCTAGTTCTGCAAATTTGCCATTCGGTAAGCACTCTACCAGACTATGACGGACCTTGTCATTGAACCAATAGGTGACGGCCAACACATATGGATACTTCTTGGTATAGGGGCAGGGGCGCAGAATGGGCTGAAAGGGGTTCTGTGTTACGGCCAAGGTTGCCTCCAGGCGATTGAATTCCTTATAGAAATTCGTGGCCATATACTTATCGCTGTTTAATTTGCGAAGAGCATTCGTCCGCGACCTTGCTGTATCTCATAGACATTCCAGCCATCCATGAAGGCCCTCAGTTCCACTTTGCGCTGACCGGAAATTGTCTGATTTGGCACATTATTGAGCTGAAAATACAGGGTCGGTCGGTCCGCCGTTGTGAAATTGATGGAACCGTTCGGCACTTTCGAAAAGGGCCGCTGCATCGAATATATATCCCCCAGATTCCATCGCATTTCGCTCATCGTATAGCCCGAGTCGATCTCATCTTTCGCATAGGACTGAATATCCTGCCAGATGAGCGGCGGAAAGTCATATTCACGGTCTCTACCCGCAATAATCAGCTTCATGGCATTATAGAACTGTCCGTCAGGGGCTGCTGGATTTATCAGATTTGTATATTCGTTGTTGTCGAGCGCATTGGCCGTTCTAAAAAATACAAGTAGGCGTTCCACGGGAAAACAGGCATCGAGGCGGCGACTTGATGCCGCAATCGAGGACACATCGAGCGCCGCAAAATCCGCTGGGCCAAAGGTAAAGACATTCTCAAAGGGACGACGGAAAGGGATGGACTGTCGCTGCTTCTGAAGGGAGGCACGGATATCGGGATCTAAATACGCCTGAATTGTTTCGAGAACGATCGTGGGCTGGCCGAGGGCTTCCCTGGCGATCGGCTGAACGGTCTGGGTCTCCCCTGTCGGAAAGGTGTATTGAAAGGTTTTCGAGAACGGATTGGGCTTGTATTGAGACGGAAAGGATGAGACGAGGTCCTCGAACTTTCGGAGCTTGATGCGGAGACGATAGTTCTGAACCGGCAAGCAGCAGAGGGGGAAGCCCCCGTCCCCTGGTGTCTGGAGGCCAGGAAGGGGCAGGGCGAGACGCAGAGTTCCAGGGGTAGCCCTGTAGGCGATAGTGCGAATCGGATCATTGCCGACGGTGATACCTCCAAGCTGCTGTGCTGCCAAATACGAGCTATTCCAAGATCCCTCTGATGCTGTTAAGCCGAAGAGCATGTCCCCCGACCATTCTTGGATGAGCGCCTGGTCCTGATAGAACTGGATGCGCTCAAAGAGGAAGTAGCCAATATAGTCGCAGTAGCCGTAGCTTGCGCCCGAAAGGTCCTTGATCCAGTAGGTCGAATTGGCCTCTACAGGGGGCAAGGTGGTGCCCCCGAAACTCATAGGGAGTTGTGGCAGCCAGGTGGGGAGTTCGACGAGCAGATTACACTCGGTCATAACATCGCCGAACTTGTCGATCTCTATTTCGAATGTATTGCCGAACTGGGGCGCATTGAGGGGCACGGTGGTCCTCCTCTCCTGTAGGAAGGGTGTAGTCGACTCGTATTTGGAACTGAATACATGGTCGCTCGTGGCCTTATCAACCGCAAAATAGTCATCCTTACGCCCTCGTGCCACGAGCTCAAAGAGCGAGCCCTGTAGCGACGATTGTTGAACTGACGTCTGGAAGTTCATTCCCTATTGGTATAGTCGATGCTAAATTTGATGAATTAATCCCCTAGTTAGATTGGCAAATGAAACTCGTCATTGTCGAGTCCCCCGCAAAATGCGGGAAAATACAGGGGTTCTTAGGTCCCGAATTCCAAGTCGTGGCCTCTATGGGACATATACGAGCTCTGGAGGAGAGCCTGGATGCCGTGGGTCTGGCAAATGACTTTGAGCCGCGGTTCGAATTCATTAGCGAGAAGTCCAGGGTCCAGAAAGATCTACGCGAAGCGGCGAAGGGCAAATCCACCGTCTATTTGGCAGCCGATGATGATCGGGAAGGGGAGGCCATCGCCTATTCGGTTGCTCTGCTCCTCAAGCTCCCGCTCGCAACTACGCCGCGCATTGTGTTCCATGAGATCACCAAATCTGCCATTCTGAAGGCGGTCGATCATCCTCGGACACTCAACATGGACCGCATCTGGGCCCAGCAGGCCCGCTCCATGCTCGATATGCTGATTGGATTTACACTGAGCCCTATTCTGTGGACGCAGGTTGCCCGTGGCTTATCAGCTGGGCGCTGTCAGACTCCTGCGCTCAAACTGCTGGTGGAAAAGGATAGAACGATTAAGGCCTTTCAGGCAACGAGTAGCTGGAAGATTGGAGGATCGTGGTCTGGGACCCCTTTAAGTCCTTTCCAGGCCTCTCTGGAGGACGATCTGGAGGATGAGGAGTCGGCCAAGAATTACTTGGAGATTCGGAGGGACGATCGGAAGGCCACGGTTATCAGTAATGTTGTGAGGCCGTGGTCGTCGTCGCCGCCTGAGCCGCTCATTACATCGACCCTTCAACAACAGGCGTCGGCTCTGTTTGGCTTGAGCCCGAAGTCCACGATGCAAGTGGCACAGAAGCTGTATGAGGCGGGACATATCACGTATATGAGAACGGACAAGGCGGTGCTTTCGGAAGAGGCTGTGGCGGAGGCGAGGGCTGTTGTGGAGAGCAAGTGGGGGAAGGCTTACTTGGGAGAACAAGGGGATAAGAAAGAAGTTAAGAAAGAAGCAAAGAAGAAGGACGGAAAGGCTGTGGGGGATCTTACTAAAGGGGGGCAGGGGGGGGGCGTGCCCCCCCCCCAGGAAGCACACGAAGCCATCCGTCCCACCCATTTAGACGTGGAATCGGTGGAGGCGGACGGTGCTGGTCCCAAGCTCTATGGGCTCATTCGACAGCGTGCGCTCCAGTCCGTCATGGCGAAGGCTGTGGGGGAGACCACCAAAGTCGTCTTCCATTGTGCTAATGAGGACGAGGAGAGTCGTCTTCCCTGGGCCGCCTCCTGGAAGCGCACCACCTTCCCTGGCTATCAGATTGTGGGGCGCATCGCGGCCTTGGAAGAGTCCGAAGAGGTCGAGAAGGAGGATGGAAAGGAGGCCTGGGCCCAGGCGGTTGCGCTCGTGCCTGGCACGGAGCTCAAGTGGTGTCAACTTGTTGCGGCGCCCCATGAAACAAAGGCACCTGGCAGGTTCACGGAGGCAACTCTGGTGCGCGATCTCGAGAGTCATGGAATCGGCCGCCCCAGCACCTTTTCGTCCCTCTTGGCCGCCGTTCAGGATCGCGGCTACGCAGAGATCAAGAACCTGCCTGGTGTAGCCGTGGATCTCAAGACCTATACCTTGGCAGATGCTGCGAAACCCTTGGAAGTCAAGGTCTCCAAGAAGACCGTCGGCGCGGAAAAGCAGAAGCTTGTCCCTACCGACCTCGGCCTTCAGTGCCTAGCATTCTTGGAAACCCATTTCGGCCACCTATTCGAGTATACCTTCACGAGCCAGATGGAGACGCGACTCGATCGAATCGAAAAGGGCCAAGAAGCCTGGAAACAGGTTCTCAGAGATACCTGGGCGACCTACAAAGACAAATACCAAACTATGATAAAGGCCCCCTCCAAGGAAGGGGCCAATCCCAAGCTCAAAACGTTCTCGAATGGACTGAAAGCGGTCATGTCAAAGAAGGGGCCGCTCCTGTTGACAGAAGGGGGCACAAAAGATGATACCACCTTTCACGGCTGGCCGCAAGGTGTTCTGTTCGACGCCATAACAGAGGAGGTCGCCCTGGCCTTTGTTGGCAAAGCAAAAGAAGAGGCTCAGGGGGAAGTTCTCGGTGAATGGAACGGCCAACCTGTGATACGACGAACAGGGAAGTTCGGACCCTATGTGAAGGTCGGGGATGTGACCCTGTCTTTAAGTCCTCAGGATACGTTCGAGGTGGTGCTCGAAAAGTTGGAGGCCAAGAAGGCGGCAGGAGGCTCGGGGGTCCTCAAGACCTTCAAGGAATATGAGATTCGCACGGGGCCCTACGGACCCTATATCTATAAAACAACCCTTAAGAACAGACTCTTTGCGTCTCTTCCAAAAGATATTAAGATTGATGGGTTAACGGAGGCTGATGCCGCCACCTTGTATAAGGCTGGTTTAGAATCTAAGAAAAAGGCGAGTAAATTCCAGAAAAAATAATAATTCTATAGAATTATTAGGATGGATCTCATTGGTATTCTTCTCTTCTTAGTTCATCTAGCCATAGCAGGAATATCAATAAGCTTTATTATATTTGGAACAAATCTATATGTCACCCTTATTATGACATTTTTAATGGGACTTATTTGGATAGCCTGTATCTATTTTGACGGGTGTATAATTACAAAAATGGAGAGCAAATTGCCACTATTAGGAACAACACTCACTGAGTCGGTGAAACTATTGCTGCATATTCATGATTCCATTCAAATAAAAGATATCGAATATATGCTTATTAGCGCAGCATTTGCAGCCTACCTCGTGAAATCAACTATTTTGCTAGGAGTTGAGTATTTTTTCGAACAGCCCCTTTCAAAAGTTCTGGCGCGCTACGAGCAGTCAAAGGAATCAGGAGGTATTATTGTGCGACTATTAGTCTAAATGGAGCATAGTCTTGAATCCCATGGCAATTAGAAAGGCAAAGATACTATGAAGGATTTCATTTGACATATTTCGATAAGGGGTGCCCGGTTCACAGCGTGTCTTAAAAAGCGTATCCATGAATTCGGGATCATAATTACAAAATGTTCGTTCATGATGTAGAATATGGCCTGGATTTCCTATGAGACTAAAATCAAGTATATGAATTGTTATATAAAGAAAGGCAGCACCCAAGATCAAGCTGGTACTAAAGATATGAATGCCTGTCAGTTGTTGGATAATAACAATAAAGAAAAATCCCATGAAATTTACGAAGGTCTCTAGGATCAGATTAAACCATTGTGGGACCGGAATTACATGATCGTGGTGAATACTAACATGTGAATTGAGAAGACTAATAGGATAGATGGCTGAGACGGTGTGTATGAATCTATGACCCCAATAGCTCCAGAGAAGAATAAGTATGGTTTGTAAGAATGCTGAGAGAAGACTAAATGCAGGGAGGGCGAGTGTCATAGATAGGCCGATCCACGCAATGATAACAGGACCATATGCGATTAGAAAATCGATCGGTCGAATGGAATCATCCATACTACTAGATACAAGTGTCAAAAAATTTGATACTTGTATGCGTTTATAGTTTAGGCATAAATGTCTGGATTATATCGTGTTGCTTGGAGAGTTGTTGAGACGGGATTCGAGGGACACGGGGATTATATCACCCATGATTTAGCAAAAGCATGGGTCACATACGGAAATAAGTGCTTTAGTCGCGATTCGTGGCGTCGTAGAGATGCAAGAAGCCCAATGTGTGATAGGGATGATGGAACAGTTATCGAGCACTGGCTGGAGGAGAAGCCCGCGGAATAGAGAGGCGGCTATTGATATTTTTAAGTAGGCAATATATAAGGAGTAGATGGTTCAAAAAACCAGAAAGAACAGAAAGAACACACATCAGCTGTTTAGTGATAATCCTCGCGGTGATCCACAAACAACTGGCATAGGATACGGCAGTGCGACAAAAGCGCGTTCATCGCTCAAAAAGATTCGTAATAAGCCACGCATCTATCAGCAACAAGTGGCGACTACCATGTATTACAGGGCCAAATACCATAAGTATCAGACCCCTGGTATGCGCAATGCTATGAAGGTGTATGGGACATTTTTAGGAAAGCCAGTTAGCTCATAGGTGTTTGAGGGTCGATTCAAAGAACTGGAGAGAGGCCGCGATGGCCTCATCCATATTGAAATACTTATAGTTGGCGAGGCGGCCGACAAAGAACACATTCTTGGCCTCCTCTGCTTTTGCCAAGGCCTTATAGGACTCATAGAGGGCCATATTTTTCGCGTTTGGCACAGGATAGAATGGCTCGCCTGACGCGTTCGTGGTCTCCTTCACAATGACCGTGTCCTTGGATTCCTGATTCAAAAAATGCTTGTATTCTACGATGCGAGTAAAGGGCACCTCCTTGCCAGGATAGTTTACAACAGACGCCGGCTGATAATAGTTCATGTTCTTGAGAACTTCAATGTGAAAATCGATGCT
>Ga0114967_10003993_pt1 | contig 11986 bp, 8 predicted proteins | sample M_130628_MF_Meta_FD_92639 | JGI IMG/M metagenome (GOLD analysis project Ga0114967, IMG submission 92639) | Freshwater microbial communities from Lake Montjoie, Canada to study carbon cycling - M_130628_MF_MetaG | ecosystem: Environmental > Aquatic > Freshwater > Lake | place: Lake Montjoie... | reverse complement strand
TTTGGGTTCAGAACACAACTTCAAAATATTATGGAATTGATGCCTGAGCGTAGACAGAATATGATGTTTTCAGCAACCATGATTCCTGAAGTAGAAGAATTGATTGCCTTGTATTTTAACAATCCGGTATATGTAGAAGCAGCACCAACAGGAACACCTTTAGAAAACATTTCACAAAAAGCTTATTTAGTTCCTAATTTCAATACCAAAGTTAACTTTATAAAATCGCTGTTGGCCGACAAAAACACATTTGAAAAAGTATTGATTTTTGTAGGTACAAAACGCATGGCTGATAGTTTATATGAAGAATTAATTCCTTTATTTGAAGGAGAATTTGGGGTAATTCATTCTAATAAGGAACAAAATCATCGTTTTAACACCGTAAAAGAATTTGAAAATGGCAATTATCGATTTATCATAGCAACAGACATCGTGGCTAGAGGGATTGACATTGCAGAAGTTTCGCATGTAGTTAATTTTGATACGCCAGAAGTTCCAGAAAATTATATTCACAGAATTGGGAGAACTGGTAGAGCTGAGAAAAAAGGAATATCCATTACTTTTTTTACGCCCAAAGAAGAAAAATTTTTAGAAGCGATAGAAACATTGATGTCTTTTAAAATACCTATTTTTGATTTACCAGAATCGATTGAAGTTTCTACAATATTAATTGAGGACGAAAAGCCTAAAGTATTCATGAAACTGCCACCTTTACCTCCTTTAAAACGAGAAGATGCGGGACCTGCATTTCATGAAAAATCAGCAAAAAATAGCAAAAAAAATGTCGTGGTTAGGCATAAAGACAAAATGCTATTAAAGTATGGGAAACCTAAAAAAAGAGGAAAGAAAAAATAAATGATTTTAAAAAAAAACTGGATTGAAATTTCAAACCAGTTTTTTTTTATTTATTGTTGATACAAATTAAAATTTATTCAATTTCAATTTGGTTGTATTTTGTCCATCAGAAACTTCCAAAATATACAATCCATTTGCAAAATTAGAAATATCAATTTGAGATTTATTTAATTGATTTGAAGTTAACATCACTTGAATTTGTTTCACTTTTCTTCCTGTATAATCATACACAGAATAGTTCACTAATTTATTTTCGTTTGATTTAATTTCAATTGTGTATTTCCCGTTTGATGGATTTGGATACACATGACAAGATTGTGTGAAAGATGCATTCGTAGCATTTAATGGGGTTGCATTTTTTGCTTCAAAATTTACATTATCGATGTAAATATTATTCCCATTTTGATTTGTTGCATTGAATCGTAAAAATATTTTTTTACCAATATAATTAGTTAAATCTACTTGATCATTTCTCCATTGACCTATTTGTGTAGGAGAATAAATGGTATTCATCATTCCAACAGTTGCTAAATTTGCGCCCCACTTCAAATAACTAGTTGGTACAAATGAAGCTGTACAATCTTCTGAAACAGAAATACTCAAAGTATCATTTTTATCAATTCGATAAGCACTGGCAACATCAAATTTAACAATTGCAGAATCCGTAGTAATGTTAGTTAAATCAAATTGCAATGTTTCTAACACATCATTTTTACCTAGTTTTGTGTAGTTAAAAAAGTCCATATAAGCAGCATGTGTGTTACCAGGAGTTGCACCAGCGAAACACAATGTTTTTTGCCATTTCACATTCGTATCAGTGTCAATTACTCTCCAACCAACTGGAGGAAAAACAGCACCTTCAAAGGTTTCTACACTCGGTGCATTGGCAAGAGTTGGAGACAATATAACCACATTGGTCATTGAGGTGTCATTTGATCGATTGATGTCAATTATTAGATCGGACCATATTTTTACAACATGATTACCAGCCGTATTAAAATTGGCTAATGTATTAAATGTGTAATCAACAGAATCTCCTATTGCTAGCAATCCATTTATTGTTTCCGTAATCACTGGATTGGCATCAATTTGATAAACGATAGGAATATTGTATAAATCTCTGAATCCAACATTTTTGATTCTTGTGCTTATTGGAACTTGATTTACAGATGAGTTACAAACATATACGTTGTTAATAGGCACAGATGCAAAAAGACTAGTGGCATCATTTAAACAATTAATATCACCGGGAAGTTTAACAATTGCAATTGTTCTTAATCCTTTTGCCCCATTGCTACTTTTATTAGCCGAAACTGCAAAGTAAAAAGTATCAATTGTATTGGTTCCTGATGTAACATAAAAATCGTTTGTTGTTGACGTACCAATTGAATCCATATATTTAGCACCTAGCTGATAAATTGTATAACTTTCTGCACCTGCTAATGCATCCCATTTTAAATGAAAAGTTGTACCACAAGCGGTATCAACAACTAAATTTGTAGGGACACCTAATACAGTAAATAAAGTGTCACTTTTATCGCTATTAGCACCTCTAGTAACTTTCACTAACATTTTTCCTGTATTTAAATTACTTGGGGGAGTCCAATCATAATATCGTCTGTTCGCTTGAACTGCAGTTGCAATGGTATTCCATGTAGCACCCGCATTTGAAGAATACTCCAATTTAAAAGTACCTAAGTTATTATTATATGCATCCCATCTTATTCTTTCTGTTACTCCATTGGCAAATGATTCTCCACCTATTGGATAAGTTAATGTTACAGAATCTGTTAAAAACTCGTATGAAATTACATATTTTTGAGGCCCTTGTGGAATGTTTAATCCTTCTACATAAAGCGTGTAATTTCCACCTTGTGGCACATTCAAAACTATTTGTTCAACATTGTTAATTGCATCGACATTTTCAGTAGCAGCTGCATTCAAAGTCGTATTGTTATTAGCATTATTCATTACTAGTGGTAGAAAAGTAAATGCATTTGCATCTTCCATCATAATATTAATATCATTCACTAAAGCCACACTGCTTGCAGGATTTCCTTCAACATCATGCCAATAACACATTACTTTCATTTGACTTACATTATTAGGAACATTGATTATATAATTTTTCATATTCCCATTGTCAATAGAATCAATTATATATCGTTGGCTTTTCATAGCATTGTATGCTCTTCTAGCATTAATACGTCCAAAACCAAATTTAAAATCGGGACCTGTAGTACCTAAATCATCTGCAGTATTTAGTAATAAAGCTTTCATTAAAGCACTGTAAGGATCTGCTCCTGCGTTTTCAGTTCGATAGGCTTGATACAAACTTGCCAAAGTTCCTGCAACCCCTGGACAAGCCATAGAAGTTCCTGTGAAAGAAGCATATGTATTGTTTGGCTGTGTCGAATAAACATCTCTACCGGTGGCAACAATTTCTGGTTTTAAACGACCATCTTCTGAAGGGCCTTTACTGCTTGAGGCTTCTAATGCATCATCATTATAAACATTTCCAGTAGAAATTGCATTTTTCCCAGATTTATATCCACCAGTAATGGTAAAAAAACCTTGAGAATTTCCTCCACAAGATGTAGAACCACTATTTCCTGAGGAATGAACACTCAATAAAGATTGGTTTGATCTGATTAGCAAATCCATATCTCGTGCATCATTGTTATAACCAGCATTGCAACCTTGACCCAATGAATTGGTTAAAATTCGAACACCTGCCGTATTGTAATCTGTAGGTGCATTGGTTAAATTATCATAATAATCATAGATATGCATATCGGCACCTCTTCCATTTCCAGAAGTGATCGGATTAAAATTTCCGCCACCACCTACAATTCCTGCAACATGGTCGGCATGTGTATTTGAAGCAATATTTGAAGTTGAATGATTGATTAATCTTCCTTTGAAATCAATATGTGGTCCAATTTGTCCATCATCACCAACACTCACGCTAACACCAGTGCCATCATAATGCAAACCAGATGCATAAGAGGCATCAATTGTATTAACTCTATGATTCGTTCGTTCAGTTAAATTCTCTAATTCAGTAGGTGCAGAAATAGGCTGAAGATATTTTACCCAAGGCAAAGTGGCTAGTTCATTCAGTTTATTTTCATTGATTTGCACAATTGCTGTGTGCTTATTTTTCCAATTAATAAATTGAATATTTTTTTGAGCAAATGAATTTATAGCTTCGTTTTGAGAGATAGTAGAATACAAGTCTACTAAAATTTCTATCGCTCCATTTTGTTTTACTATCCAATTGGGGAATGGTTTTTCTATTAATTTTTTATCAATTTTTGCAGTAGACTGCATTGGCAAAATCGCTCTGATTGATCTATTTTCTAGAGCAGATTTAGAAATATTTTTTGGAATGGTTGCCAAAAATGCCCATTTAGGGAAATAATCAAAAAACTGAATACCTGTTTCTGATTCTATTAACTTTCTTTCATTTAATGAAGTCGCTTTATCAAACTGTATGATGCAATAAACTTGATTATTAAATTCATAATCTTTCCAATTATTGAAATTTTTAATGTCTTGTATATTAGAAGAAGGAATAAATGAGCCATTTTTCAAATGCAACATTTGAGCATGAACACTTATACCTATTGAAAAAAATGATAAGAATAATAGTTTTTTCATTTTATAATTTTAAGATAAATAGTATTTAGCTTTAAAAGTAATAAATACTTTTCTAATTTGGTAATAAGACTTCATTTTTTATTCATAAATTGAATAGTTTTAGGTTTTATGATTCAATTTTAACCTAATTCCACGATGTTATTGATTAAAAGTAAAGCTTATCATAATAGAAATTATAACAGTTTAAATGAATTTTAACCTAATTCCATAAAGTTAAAATTTTAATCGATTATTCAGTTTACTCGATACAAAAAATGAAGACTAACTCAAAAGGTGAAAATTTTAATTTACTTTAAATATAAAATAAATAATAGCATTTTATTCAAACACAATATAGTGTAAAACAAAAAATCCCAACTCTTTCGAATCAGGATTTTGTACCTCAGGCGGGACTTGAACCCGCACGGACATTGCTGCCCACAGGATTTTAAGTCCTGCGTGTCTACCAATTTCACCACCAAGGTAAATGATATTGAATGAGCGGAAGACCGGGCTCGAACCGGCCACCCCGACCTTGGCAAGGTCGTGCTCTACCAAATGAGCTACTTCCGCATTTTTTTTAAAGATCTGTGTTATTGGGAGTGCAAATATAGATATTATTTCTATTCTACAAAATTTATAAATTACTTTTTTTGAAAAAATATTTCGCTTCTAAAATTTGTAAAACACAAGGATATACATTTTACTATTATCAATAAAAAACCGACTCATTCAAATACACAAGTCGGTTTTTTATCTTTTATATTATTGTCCTAATATCCAAGCAAAAATTAATGGTGCAACTATAGTCGCATCACTTTCAACGATAAATTTAGGTGTATTGACATCTAATTTTCCCCAGGTGATTTTTTCATTAGGAACTGCGCCACTGTATGAACCATAAGATGTTGTTGAGTCAGAAATTTGACAGAAGTAACTCCAGAAAGGAACATCATGCCACTCTAAATCCTGATACATCATTGGCACAACACAAATTGGAAAATCTCCCGCAATTCCTCCTCCAATTTGAAAAAAACCAACTCCTTTGCCAGCACTGTTATTTCTGTACCAATCAGCTAACCAAACCATATATTCAATACCACTTTTCATAGTAGTAGCTTTCATTTCATTTTTAATAATGTAGGAAGCAAATATATTTCCCATGGTACTGTCTTCCCATCCTGGACAAACTATTGGAATATTTTTTTCTGCGGCAGCCAGCATCCAAGAATTTTTAGGATCTATTTCATAATACTGTTCCAACACACCACTCAATAACATTTTGTACATGTATTCATGTGGAAAAAATCGTTCTCCTTTGTCATCAGCATCTTTCCATAGTTTATGAATGTGTGATTGCAAACGACGAAAAGCTTCTTCTTCAGGAATACAAGTATCTGTAACTCGATTGTAATGATTTTCTAATAAATCCCATTCATCTTGAGGACTTAAATCACGATAATTAGGTACTCTTTTGTAATGCGAATGAGCTACTAAATTCATTATTTCTTCTTCCAAATTTGCACCTGTACAAGATATAATTTGTACTTTATCTTGTCGAATCATTTCAGCTAATGAAATTCCTAACTCCGCTGTGCTCATAGCACCAGCTAGAGTAATCATCATTTTGCCTCCTTCTAAAAGATGAGTTTCGTATCCTTTAGCTGCATCCATTAAAGCGGCTGCATTAAAATGTCTGTAATTGTGTTCTATAAATTGTGATATAGGTCCTTTACTCATATTCTATTTTTTTATTTTAGTTCTATATATATAAAGCGATTCAACATATTGAATCGCTTATTTTTGTTTGTGTAAAATTATTAAAGCTTGTGCAATAGTATACTGCATGATTTTGAAGTATGCGCAACTGAATCTCTTGCAGTTAAATAAATATTGATTTCTTGCAATGATATGTTTCCAGTTCCTGTATACCAAATGTCACCACAAGTATTTTGTAATGGGATAGAAAATGATGTTTTTTCAGGATTGATGGTTGCTGAGATATTTTGTGCGGTACAATTTGTACCTAAATTATAGATTCTAATTTTATTTGCATAGTCAACAACTGAAGATATAGAAACCGAATAGTAAGGTGACGTTGTACCTACATAACATTCGTCTTGTGCGAGATAATTTCCAATAAATTTATCACTCCAACGAGTTTCACATTTTAATCCTTCGTATCCAACAGGACAATTACACATCCCGTCAGAACAAGTACCTCCATTAAGACAGATAACATCTTTACAAGGTTGCAAGTTAGTGGTACTATTTTTTGTTGCATCTTTTTCACAAGCCGAAAATAAAACGACTGCGAAACACAGCATGATTGTAAAAAAAGTGGTTGCTACGATTTTAATGTTTTTCATTTTCTAAAATTAAAAAAATAATCCCAAAAATCGAAACTATTTTTGGGATTACTAAATATGATAACCTAATTAATTATTCTTTTGACGTTGATATTCTTCAATACCTTCATCTTCATAGTTCGTATATAACGCAGCATAATGTCCGATAAATGACAATCCCCATGCAGCAGTAATCCAAATTGGCCATACATAAGCCCAACCATTTACGTCCACTCTTAATGGAGCTTTATCATAAGTCATCCATAAAATAATATTTACAATAATGAAAACTGCTAAATGAATAAATAGCTTTGTTCTTTGTTGTGGAGTAACAGGAATTTTATTTGCCATGAGAATTCTTTTTTTATTTGATTGCAAATGTAGTTTCTTATTTTAAAATTTGCAATATGAATTTCAATTGTTTTTCCACTTTTTTTTATAAAAATGGAAGAATGATTACTCAATAAGTGAGAATTTTAGCAAAAGCGCTTTCTTTTATAAATAAAACATATTAAATGTGCATGTATAAATCTGAATACAGTTAATTGTTTGTTCGTAGGTTAAATACTATGATATTTGAAAAAAATATTATTTGCGAACATTTTTCAATTGGGAAATACTTAAATCTTTCAGCAATAATTTGATAATCCCATCTGCTAAACCAATTTGCGGAACATAAATTTCACTAATATTTGCCCAGCGCATAACAGTAGTATAAATGCTCAATGCCGGAACAATTACATCTGCCCTATCCTCTTTGAATCCATATTTGTGTATGCGTTCTTCAACTGTTAACGCGTTCATTTCTTTATAATATTCTTTTAAAATATCCAATGAAAGCGGCTTACCATTCTTCCTTTTAGAAATCGAAAATATTTTATTAATATTTCCTCCTGAACCTATTGCAAGTGTATTTGACTTGCAATATTTCTTTAACGCTGCTTTCATTTCGTCCCAAATTGTTGGATCCACTTTATCTTTTAGTAAACGGATCGTTCCTATATTAAAAGATTGTTTAAATGAAACTTTGTTATTTGAATAAAGTGTAAGCTCTGTGCTTCCACCTCCTACATCGATGTATAAATAGTTGTTTTTATTATCTAATTTTTCTGCCAAGTGCGTTTCATATAAAATTTCTGCTTCTTGACTTCCTGTTATTATTTCAATGTTTAATCCTATTTCTTTTTGAACACGAGCTACAATTTCTTTCCCATTTTTTGCATCCCGCATAGCAGATGTAGCACAAGCCCGGTAGCTTTTTACATCGTACACTTTCATTAAATGTCGATATGCTTTTAGAGTTTCTATTAATTCATTTGTTTTATGTTCAGAAATGATTCCTGTTTCAAAAACATCAAAACCTAAGCGTAATGGGACTCGCAACAAATTTACTTTTGTATAATCCAAACTCCCATCTTTGTAGGTAGTTATATCTTGAATGAGCAATCGAGCTGCATTCGAGCCAATATCAATAGCCGCTAAACGCATATTGAATGCAAATTAATATTTTTTTGATTGCAAATAATTATAAATTTCAACTTGTGAGCGAATCCATTTTTCATTGAGCGTTCTGGTAACGTAATGATTTTGCTGTTTATTGTCTAAAATTCGTGCTTTTTCATTTTCTACCAGCTGGATAGCCAAAATATCTTTTAATTCTTGCTTTATGTTTTTATTAAAAATTGGAGCGGTCACCTCTACCCGATGATCAATATTTCTTACCATCCAATCAGCACTCGAAATGTACAAATCATCAATTCCTTTATTTTCAAAAAATAAAATTCGAGCATGCTCTAAATATTCGTCCACAATACTAATGGCATTGATATTTTGGGCCCACTTGTTATTGGTTGTAACCACTCTGCAAATCCCCCTAACAACTAATTTTATATCAACCCCTACTTCTGCTGCCTTGTAAAGTTCTTCTATCAATTTATCATCAGCCAAACTATTGAGTTTTAAAATAATACTACCTTGATGCTTTTTATTCGTTTGTTTAATTTCATTCCTAATTTTTTGAATGAAATATTCTCTGGTATTTATTGGAGATGTAATTAAATATTTACACTTATGTAATTCTGAATAATCAACAGGCTTTTCGATAAAATTAAAAACTCTATTTACATCAGAGAGTATTTTCAAATTTGCAGTAAGCAAACAATGATCACCGTAAAAACGTGCGGTATTTTCATTTAAATTTCCAGTACTTACGAAGCCATAATATTTTAATTTTTTATTAACCCGTTTTGCAATGCTGCAAATTTTAGCATGCACTTTCATGTCTGGGAAACCGACTAATACTTTTACTCCTTCTTCTTCTAAAACACGTTTCCAAACAAGGTTTGCCTCTTCATCAAATCGAGCCTTCAACTCTATCACCACTGTAACTTTCTTGCCATTTCGAACCGCATTTATTAAGGCTTTTACAATTTTAGATTCTTTAGCTAAACGATAGCAAGTAATTTTTATCGATTCTACAAATGGATCAATAGCAGCTTCTCTTAATAGGTCAATAATACTATCGAAGGAGTGATACGGAAAATGAAGCATCACATCTTGCCTATTCAACACATCTAAAATTCTTACAGGTTGAGTAAATAATGGATGTACAAATGGTTTTTTACGAACCAACCGTTGTTCAAATACTTCCGTTGGAAAATCCATAAAATCTTTAAAGTTATGAATACTTCCTCCCGGAACAAGCTGATCTTTTTTACTCAAATTCAACAGTTTCAATAAATAATCTAGCATGTTTTTAGGAATCGCTTTATCATAAACAAGTCGAATGGCTTTCCCTTTTTTTCTATTCTTTAACCCTTTTTCAATTTTCTCAATTAAATTGGTATTGATATCATTGTCAATGTCTAATTCAGCATCTCGAGTTACCTTTATTATATAGGCTTCGAAAGAATTAAACCCAAATTGCGTAAATAAATTAGGCAAACAATATTTAATAATGTTCTCTAATAAAATAATGTTTTTTTCATTTTTATTATTTGGCAATATCACAAACCTAGGTAAATATTGAGTAGGTATTTCTATCAATGAATAACTATTCATAAATGAATTTTCATTGTTAGACAACATGCACGCCAAGTAAATAGATTTGTCATTTAAGTTGGGCAATTCCGGTATACTCTCAATCATCAGAGGAGCAATGTGCGTTCGTACTTTGTCGTTGAAATAATTGTTTACAAACTCTTGTTGATTTTTTGTCAATTTTGATTCATCAACTATGGCAATTTTATCCCGTTTTAATTCAACACAAATGTCTTGATAAATTCGTTCAAATTCTTTTTGTTGTGTTTGTAAAGTTTCTTGAATTTCTTTTAAAATTTCTTTCGGATTGTTTTCTAAATAAACATTTGCAGCTTTTCCAAATTGCAGCATTCTGTTCAGCGATGCTACACGAACTCTGAAAAATTCATCTAAATTATTTGAAAAAATGCCTAAGAAACGAAGTCTTTCAGATATAGGAACTCCTTTATCATTAGCTTCTTGCAATACTCTGGCATTAAATGACAACCAGCTAATATCTCTAATAATATGTGTTTTTTCTACTTTTCTTTTCATAAAAACAGTGCAAATGTACAATAAGCTTTTATGAATGAATGTTAAGTTTTATCAACAAAGGCTTAACGTAAAAAATAGCCTATTCTTCACTTAACCTAAAAATAACGTCTGTTTAATGAACTATTTCTAATTTTAACTATCAAAAAATAATTATGAAAAAAATATATTTATTTTTATTCGCATTACTATTTTCAAACACTCAGGTTATTGCACAAAAAATATTCTCTGAAGGCGTAATAAAATATGATGTTTTCATAAACAACAATGCGAATCCGGACGGTACTTATGTCATCACATTTAAAAGTGGATTTATTAAACGTGCATTAACTATGAATAATGGTTTTGATAATGTGACGATTTATAATAAAAAAACAGGTAAAACCCTTTCATTTAATGTAAAAGATGAAAATAAATATGCTCTAGAAATTACAGAAAATGAATTAAAAGAAAAAAATACTCGTTTTCAAAAAGCTATTTACAAATCAATAGATCGAAGCAAAAAAATAGCTGGCTATCAATGTGAAGGTTCTATGGTTGCATATGAAAATAAAGATGAAACTCAATTATTTTACACATCAGAATTAATCCCTCAAATCGAAAATTTTAATACCCAGTTTCCAGGTTTAAAAGGTATCGCTTTGGAATATGAAACTAAAACTACATCCACGAATACTATGAAATTTGTGGCTACTTTAATTGAGTTAAAAGTAATAGATTCGAGAGTATTTATGATTCCTGATAATTATAAAATTATTACGAAGAAAGAATTATCGCAATTAAAATAAGCAGCAAGTAAACAAAAAAAGTTGGCAATACTCTTTATAAATCACTAGCATCTCATGATTAATTGGCTATTTGTTTAACAATCTATGATGTACTTAAAATGAAAGATATTCAAATTTAATGTTTATTTGACTTTTATAAAACTTAATACTCAACATCAAAAACTAACAACTAATTCCTATTTTCGCAGTATGAAATACTTAATTGTAGGATTGGGCAATATAGGTGGAGAATACATTGAAACTCGGCACAATATTGGTTTTGATGTAGTAGATGTTTTTGTAAATAAACACAATGCATCATTTAGAAGTGATCGATTGGCAGATGTAGCTGAAGTAAAGTTTAAAGGCAGAACATTAATTGTGATTAAGCCTACAACTTATATGAATTTGAGTGGCAAAGCGATGAAATATTGGCTAGATAAAGAAAAAATATCGATCGAAAATTCATTGACAATTGTAGATGATTTAGCATTTCCTTTGGATGTTTTAAAACTAAAACCAAGTGGCTCTGATGCTGGCCATAATGGATTAAAAAGTATTCATGAATGTATAGGTACAACCGATTATCCGAAATTGCGTTTTGGAATTGGCAATAATTTTGCAAAAGGCAAACAAGTAGATTTTGTATTGGGAAAATGGAAAGACGATGAGATGGGATTGGTGAATAAAAAAGTAGTTGTTTGCAGTGAGATTATAGAAAATTTTGTAACCATTGGATTGTCTAGAACGATGAACTTATGTAACAATGTAAAATTTGAACATTAACTTTAAAATTAAAAGATG